>Ga0302314_10002675_pt1 | contig 33031 bp, 35 predicted proteins | sample III_Palsa_N2_3_FD_200533 | JGI IMG/M metagenome (GOLD analysis project Ga0302314, IMG submission 200533) | Peat permafrost microbial communities from Stordalen Mire near Abisko, Sweden - III_Palsa_N2_3 | ecosystem: Environmental > Terrestrial > Soil > Palsa > Peat permafrost | place: Sweden...
GTGTGCCTGTGGTTGGTGGGGGGGGGGCCCCCCCTTGCCGGAGAGGTCTCAGCCGCCGCCAGGCCCCCTCAGTCGCTTCGCGCCAGCTCCCCCAACGGGGGAGCAGCCAGTTCTCCGACGCCGTAAACAAGATGTGTGAATGCCGTAGGGCATTCGCCGGGGTGAGCGGAGATCAGATGGCCAGAATGTGCGTTTCTCCGTCCCGCTTCGACCCGTGCGGGCCTTCAATGCCGTCCGCTTTCAGTGGCTGTTCAAAAGGCGCAAATCGATCCGTTGCAAGCTTCGCCGCGCAAGGCCTATCATAAAGATCGACATAGAGGAGGTTCAGCGTGACGGGCGGAAAAGCGATCCTTGAACATGCTTTCGCCGAGACCGCGAAGGGTAACGGGCGCCCGTTTATCGACATGCTCGCGGATGACATAGAGTGGTCCATCATCGGCGCCACCGACTGGTCAAGGACGTTCCAGGGCAAGCGCAGCGTTATCGGCGACCTGCTTCGCCCCCTTGGGGATCAGTTCGAAGGCTCAAACAGGGTCGAGGCGACGCGCTTCATCGCGGAAGGGGACGTTATCGCGGTTGAGGGGCGGAACCTCAGCACGACCAAGCGCGGAGACGCCTATCCCAATCGATATTGCTGGGTGTTTGAAATGCGCGGCGACCAGGTCGCCCGCGTAATCGAATATTGCGATACGGCTCTGGTCGACCGGGTGTTGGTGTGGCCGGGAGAGCCCGCCTAACCAGTCCTCCGAGAATTTAGCGGCCTTCGCATTCTCGCCGACTCGAACCCCAAGCGCGCCGCAACTCCTGGACGCTTGAGACCTTCCCCGCGAAGGCCTATCTATACAAACGGCGGGTCTTGCTGTGGCTCTCGTCGAAGGCATCAAATCCAGGGGACCTTAATCTCACTCCAAGGGAGCTGTCCCTGATCGAGACCGTGGTCTCGAACACACGGCGCCCACCTGTTAAAACCAGGTCCGAGTGGATTTAAAACGCCTTCACGGCTCTTCGCGGCGCCGCCACCCTCACTCTTACTGACGTCAAGGTCCTCCGCACGCTTGGTCCACGCCTCAGCCGCTTCCGCAAAGACGATGCTGCGGGCGAGCCTGCGCGATCTTCGAAAAACCCTCGCCGCCGAGACGCCTGACGCGGCCGAGCGCGCGGCTGGCCTGTTTCCCGCCGATCGGCTGACCCGGGTTTCCGTGGCGGCCGGCTATCGCGCGCGAGGTGGCGAGATCGATCCCTTGCCGCTGATGCAACGCCTGGCCACAGTAGGTGTTCGGCTGGCCTTGCCGGTGGCTGAGGATCGCGATTCGCCACTGATTTTCCGCGCCTTCAAGGCCGGCGATCCGCTGGCGCCCGACGCCTTCGGGATCGCCTCGCCGACGATCGATGCGGCCGTGGTCCAGCCCGATCTGGTCATCACCCCGCTTCTGGCTTTCGACCGGTTCGGCGGGCGGATCGGCCAGGGCGGCGGGCATTATGACCGCACGCTGGCTCTGCTGCGGGCGCGCGGGCCGGTCTTCGTTCTGGGCCTGGCCTATGCGGGCCAACAGGTCGCGCGCACGCCGCTGGAGCCCCATGATCAAAGGCTCGACGCCATCTTGACCGAAACAGCGTATATCGAGGCCGAAAAGGACCTTTGACATGCGTTTCGCTTTTTTCGGCGACGTCGTCGGCCGCGCTGGCCGCGACGGTCTGGCCGACCATTTACCGGACCTGCGCCGGCGCCTGGGTCTGCAGTTCGTGGTGGTCAACGCCGAGAACGCCGCGGCCGGCTTCGGCATCACCGAGAACACCGCGCGCGAGCTGTTCGAGGCCGGCGCCGACTGCCTGACCTTGGGCAACCACTCCTGGGACCAGCGCGAGGCCCTGACCTACATCGTGCGGGAACCCAGGCTGATACGGCCGGCCAACTATCCGATCCTGTCCGATGCGCCAGGGCGCGGGGCGCAGATGTTCGAGACCGAGAGTGGCCACCGGGTGCTGGTGGTGAACCTGCTCGGCCGAGTGCACATGGACGCGATGGACGATCCCTTCGCCGCCGTCGATCGCGAGCTGGACGCCTGCCCGCTGGGCGCGGCGGCCGATGCGGTGATCGTCGACATGCACTGCGAGGCGACCTCGGAAAAGATGGCCATGGGCCACTATTGCGACGGCCGCGCCAGTCTGGTGGTCGGCACCCACACCCATGTGCCGACCGCCGACGCCCAGATCCTGAACGGCGGCACGGCGTATCAGACCGACGCGGGCGCCTGCTGCGACTATGACAGCGTGATCGGCAACCAGAAGGACGAACCCCTGCGCCGCTTCACCACCAAGATCAGCGGTGGGCGCTACAAGCCCGCCGAGGGGCCGGCGACGGTCTGCGGGGTCTATGTGGAGACCGATCCGGCGACGGGCCTGGCGGTCCGCGTCGAGCCGATCCGCGTTGGCGGCCGGCTCGCGCAGACGATCCCGGTGGTGGCGCTGGCGAACGCGTAACGTCCTTCTCCCGCAAGGGGAGAAGGTTTCAACAATACGACCGCTCAGCTTCGATCCACCACCTCGATCACCGTCAATCGGCGCACGGTCAGATCGCCGATCTCGACCCGCCCGAGCCGCGCCTGGCCCACGGCCAGACGCCCGACCACCAGCCGGCCGATCGCCAGGGCGCCGATCGCGAAGGCGCCCAGGGCTAGCGCGCCGACCGCCGCGGCGCCGATCATGATACGCGGCGCGGGCTTCGCCGGCTCCAAGGCCTGGTCCTGCGGCGTCGTCACCAGAGCGGTCGTCGGCGCCAGGGTCGTTTCGGGCGCGGCGTGATCGGTCATGGCGGGGCTCCTTGGGCGGGTGACACGAGGCTAGCACGGGCGCTAAAGCAACGCGTCATGATCTACCTTGTTCGCCACGGCCAGACGGAATTCAACGCCGAGGGCCGCTTTCAGGGCCATATGGATTCGCCCCTGAGCGCGCTGGGCGTCGATCAGGCGGAGCGAGTCGGCGACCGGTTGCGCGATCTGGTGGGCGACATCGCCGGGGTCACCCTGATCTCCAGCCCGCTTGGGCGCACGCTGCGCACCGCCGAGATCATCCGGGAACGGCTGGGTTTACGGGCGGAAATAGAGATCGAACCCCGTCTGATCGAAATCACCGTCGGCGCATGGGAAGGCCGGACGCGAGACGAGATTCTTACCGAACATCCCACCCCCTCCCGCGCCATGCTGTTCGAAGCGCCTGGCGGCGAAACCTATGATCAGGCAGCCGCGCGGCTGTCATCCTGGCTCGCCGGGCTCGAATTGTCGGATGGCCGGCGGCGCATTGTCGTTTCGCACGGCGCCGCCGGGTGGGTCCTGCGCGGCCTCTATGCGGGCCTGCCCAAGGCCGAGGTGCTGGCGCTGCCCGCGCCCCCGCAGGATACGATCTTCCGCCTCGCTGACGGCCGAATCGAGCGGATCGACTGCGCGCCGGCAACCGCCTGAAAGCCGCCCCTCTGGCCTTTAGGCCTCGCTGGCGCTAGAAGCGCCCACCTTTCAGGCGACGATCCTAGAGACCCATGGCCGGACATTCCAAATTCAAGAACATCCAGTTCCGCAAGGGCGCCCAGGACAAGAAGCGCTCGAAGATCTTCTCCAAGCTCTCGCGCGACATCACCCTGGCGGCCAAGCAGGGCCTGCCGGACCCGGCCGCGAACGCCCGGCTGCGCCTGGCGATCATCAACGCCCGCGCCGAATCCATGCCCAAGGACAATATCGACCGGGCGATCAAGAAGGCCATGGGCGGCGAGACCGACAACTATGAAGACATCCGCTACGAAGGTTTCGGCCCCGGCGGCGTCGGCCTGATCGTCGAGGTGCTGACCGACAACCGCAATCGCGCAGCGTCGAACGTGCGCACCGTGTTCGGCAAGAACGGCGGCAATATGGGCGAGGCCGGCTCGGTGGCCTTCATGTTCGACCGGGTGGGCCAGATCGTCTATCCGCTGGCGGCCGGCTCGGAAGACAAGGTGATGGAGGCGGCCATCGAAGCCGGCGCCGAGGATGTGGAATCCGACGAGGACGGCCACACCATCTACACGGCCTTCGAAGACCTTTCGGCGGTGATCGAGGCCCTGGAAGCCAGCCTGGGCGCGGCCAAGTCCACCGGCGTCATCTGGCGGCCCAAGACCACCACCCCGGTCTCCAGCGACGAGGCCACGACGCTGATGAAGCTGATCGACGCCTTGGACGATGACGACGATGTCCAGAACGTGTTCACCAATGTCGAGATGAGCGACGAGGACATGGAGCGTCTGGCGGGGTGAGAGGGCGGGGCAGGCTGGGCTAAAACCCGCCAATCATCCGGATTTGCCCGGCGATCCTGAGTCCGTTCCCCCGTCACCGGACCGCTTCACTGTGGCGGCGCTGGCGCATGGCAAACCGCCAATACAGTGTCGCGCAGCCAGCGATGCGCCGGGTCGGCGTCCATGCGGGGATGCCACATCGCCGATATTACGATCTCCGGCGTACGGACGGGAAGGTCGAAGCCAGCGAGGCCTTGCCCAATTGGGTCAGTGTTTGACGGGCTGTTGCCGAGACACGAACGCGGTATGAGCGCGATCAGGTCCGACTGGCGCGCGATCCGCATCGCATCCGGGAAACCAGGCACGACGGCGACGACCTCTCGTCTGAGTCCAAGCTCTTGTAGCGCGTCGTCGACCGGCCCCGTAAAAGCCCCTCTGCGCGACGCCACAACGTGACCGTACTCCACGTAGCGATCAGGCGTTATCGAACCCGTCAGCAATGGATGTCCGGTGCGGACCGCGCCAATGAAATCGTCGCGGAAGACAAACCGCGTGCGCACCTCCGGCGCCGATGCTCCAAGCACCCCGATCTCAAGATCAATCGCTCCATCACGCAGCGAGAATGCGTCCTTGTTCGGCTTGGGCGCGAAGCGAAGGCGGACACGGGGTGCTACGTGGGTGACGGCGGCCACCATGGCGGCGGCAAACACTTCCAGGAACCCTTCGCTCGCACGAATGGTGAAGCTCCGCTCGAGCGAGGCGACGTCCAAATGGCTGGCGTTCGGCGCCAAGACCGCCCGCACGTCTCGGGTCAGCTCATGGACCCGGTCCCGCAGTTCCGAGGCCCGGGGTGTCGGCGCCAGCCCGCGCCCAGCGCGAACGAGCAGCGGGTCACCCGTCGCGGTCCGGAGCCGCGCGAGAGTCCGGCTCATAGCGGAAGAACTCAAACCGAGGCGTCGAGCCGCCCCGGTCACGCTCCCCTCGGCAAGCAGGGCGTCCAGCGCCGCGAGCAGGTTCATGTCCACGCTGTCCATAAGCGAAGCCTACCGGATTTGCCCTATGATCCATAGCGTCTGGCGCAACTATAGTATGCATCCGATGCGGCTGGCGCTAGCCGATGGGTTCACACACAGTCGCCGCCGACCCCAGCAGCGAAAGGCGCCCTCATGAGACCAGCCCCTTCACATGACACCGTCAGCGCGATCCTCCTCATCGGAGCATCACGCGGACTTGGCCTCGCCTTGGCCGCCGAATTCCTGAAGAAGGGGTGGAACGTCGTTGGGACCGTACAAGACGGCGCCAGAACCGAGTTGCATGATCTGGCGGATGAACATCCGGGCCGTATTGAGATCGAGTCCCTCGACATTACAGAGCCGGATCAGATCACGGCGCTGCACGACCGTCTCTCCGGCCGCAGCTTCGACATCCTGTTTCACAACGCCGGGATCGCCAACGCCAACCCGCACGGGCCCATCGCGGAGGTGTCCACGGAGGCGTTCGTTCGCGTCATGGTCACGAATGCCCTGAGCCCGATGCGCGTCATAGAGGGATTGCAGGACCTTGTCCCTGCGGACGGGCTAATCGGCATTATGTCGTCGGGACAGGGGAGCATCAGCAACAACGAGAAGGGCGGCGCGGAGGTCTATCGCGGAAGCAAGGCTGCTTTGAACCAGTACATGCGGTGCTACGCCGCGCGTCATGCCGAAGAGCCGCGCGCACTGGTCTTGATGGCTCCGGGCTGGATCCGCACCGCTCTTGGCGGACCGGACGCGCCGTTCAGTGTCGAGGAGACCATTCCGAAAGTCGTGGACGTGCTGCTCTCGCAGCAAGGCAAACCCGGTCTGCAATTTCTCGACCGTGACGGGCGCACCGTTCCGTGGTGAACCCTCGCCCGGACCGCGTCGTTCTCCGCCGCCGTGTTGAAGCACCCCGCTAACCCGTCATTAACCAGGATTGGCGCTTTGCCTGGGGCGCGCGGGTGCGCGATGCTCTGGAACACATGACGAACGCGATTCGAATCCTGGGGCTCGATCCCGGCCTGCGCCGCACCGGCTGGGGCGTGGTGGTGATCGAGGGCGCGCGGCTCAGCCACGTGGCCCACGGGGTGATCGCCCCGCGTGATACGCTGCCCTTCGCCGAGCGCCTGCTGTTCCTGTTCGAGGCGATCACCGAGATCATCGCGCGGCATGCGCCCGACGAGGCGGCGGTGGAGGAGACCTTCGTCACCGCCAACGGCTCCTCGACCCTGAAGCTGGGCCACGCCCGCGCCGCGGCCCTGATCGCCCCGGCCCGCGCCGGCCTGCCGGTGGCGGAATACGCGGCCAAGGTGGTCAAGAAGGCGGTGGTCGGCACCGGCGGGGCCGACAAGACCCAGGTCGCCTTCATGATCGCACGCCTGCTGCCCACCGCCGGCGATCCCACCGCCGATGCGGCCGACGCCCTGGCCGTGGCCATCGCCCACGCTCACGCCCGCCGTGCGCGGGCTTATGGGGCGGTGGCATGATCGGGCGGCTGCGCGGCGTGCTCGCCGAGGTGAGCGAAGAGACGGCGCTGATCGATGTCGGCGGCGTCGGCTATGTGGTGCGCTGTGGCTCGCGCACCCTGTCGCGCCTGCCGCCGATGGGGGACGAGACCGTGCTGCATATCGAAAGCCAGTGGAGCGAGGCGGCCGGGCCGCGGCTATACGGTTTCAACACCCGCGAGGAGCAGCAGGCTTTCGTGCTGTTGCAGAATATCCAAGGCGTTGGACCCAAGGCGGCGCTTTCCGTGCTCGACATCCTGCCGCCGGCGGAACTGGCCCAGGCGGTGGCGCGGGAGGACAAGGCCCTGGTCGCCCGCGCTCAGGGCGTCGGCCCAAAACTGGCGCAGCGGATCGTGGTCGAGCTGAAGGACAAGCCGATCAGCGGCGCGCTGACGCTGACGGGCCATGCGCCAGCCGCCCCGCACGCCCCCGCCGCGCCGTCCATCTCCGGTGAGGCGGTCGCCGCCCTGATGGGTCTCAGCGTGGCCGAGCCCGTCGCGCGGCGCGTGGTCGAGCAGGCCGTGACGCGCCTGGGCGATGAAGCCGGCCTCTCGGCGGTGGTCAAGGCGGCGCTGCAGGAGCTGGGCCGATGACCCGGCTGGTGTCGGGTGAGCCGGCCGAGATGGAGGCCGCCGACAAGTCGATGCGGCCGCAAACCTTGAGCGAATTCGTCGGTCAGGAACCGATCAAGGCAAACCTGAGGGTCTTCATCGAGGCCGCGCGGGGTCGCGGCGAGGCGCTCGACCACGTGCTGCTGTTCGGCCCGCCTGGCCTGGGCAAGACCACCTTGGCCCAGATCGTCGCGCGCGAGCTGGGCGTCGGCTTTCGCGCCACCAGCGGCCCGGTGCTGGCCAAGGCCGGCGACCTGGCGGCGATCCTGACGAACTTGGAGCCGCGCGACGTCCTGTTCATCGACGAGATCCACCGCCTGCCCGCCAATGTGGAGGAAATCCTCTATCCGGCGATGGAGGATCACGTGCTGGACCTGATCATCGGCGAGGGGCCTTCCGCCCGCTCGATCCGCATCGATCTGGCGCCCTTCACCCTGGTGGCGGCGACCACCCGGGCGGGCCTTTTGGCGACGCCGCTGCGCGACCGGTTCGGCATTCCGCTGAGGCTCGAATTCTACACCCCGGACGAACTGAAGCGCGTGCTGACCCAGGCCGCGCGCAAGATGGGCGCGAACCTGACGGCCGAGGGCGCCGGCGAGATCGCGGCGCGGGCAAGGGGTACGCCCCGGGTCGCCGGACGTCTGCTGCGTCGCGTGCGCGACTTTGCCGGGGCGGAGGGGGCGAGCGAGATCGATCAGGCCTGCGCCGCGCGCTCGCTGGCGCGGCTGGAGGTGGACGAGGCGGGGCTGGACAGCCTGGACCGGCGCTATCTGCGCGCTCTGATCGAGCACTATGGCGGCGGCCCTGCGGGGGTGGAGACCCTGGCCTATGCGATCGCCGAGGCGCGCGACGCCGTCGAAGACGTGATTGAACCCTATCTGCTGCAACAAGGTTTCATCCAGCGCACGCCGCGCGGGCGGCTTGCCTGTGCGAAGGCCTATCTGCATATCGGCCTGACGCCGCCCCCCGCCGTGCCGGGGCCGGTCCAGCCAGGCCTGTTCGAGGAGGAGTGATGAACGCCGATTCTGCCGCCGCTCCCTCGGCCGGCTGGTTCGAAGGCCGCGAGCACCGCCTGCCCGTGCGCATCTATTACGAGGACACCGATTTTACGGGCCTGGTCTATCACGCTAACTATGTCCGCTATTTCGAGCGCGGCCGCTCGGACTTCCTGCGCCTGGCCGGGATCAGTCACAGCGACCTTTTGGCCCGCGACGACCCCGCGGCCTTCGTGATCACCCGGCTGGAACTGGATTTCCGCGTCCCTGCAAGGATCGACGACGCGCTGCTGGTGGTCACCACTTATGACCGCGTCAAAGGCCCCAGGCTCTACATCACCCAGAAAATCATGCGCGGCGAAACGCCGATCGCACAGGCCGTGGTCGAAGCGGCCTGCATCGGGCTGGACGGCCGGCCGCGCAAGCCGCCCGCGGGGATGGCGGCGACGCTTTCGCCTTGGTTCGAGAGCCCCACGCCATAGTTTCACCACCCTGCGCCGCATAAAAGCCCAGGCGCAATTTTCGAGGAGCCCGAAGCCGCATGGACGTCGCGCAGAGCGCCATCAACCCGGACAATTTCTCCATCGTCGCGGTCTTTCTGCGAGCGGATTGGGTGGTCAAGGCGGTCCTTCTGGGGCTGGCGTTCGCGTCGATCTGGTCGTGGGCGGTGATCATCGACAAGGTGTTCCGCTTCGCCGCGCTCAACCGCCAGGCCGAGCAGTTCGAGGATCTGGTCTCCTCGGGAAAATCCCTTGAGGACGTCGCCAGCGAGGCGGGCGATCGGCCGCGCCACGCGCTGCCGCGCATGCTGCAATCGGCGCTGCGCGACTGGCGCGAGGGCCGGGCCAAGGCCGCCGGCGCCGAGACCCAGACCGCGCTTTTGCTGCAGCGCATCGACCGGGGCCTGGACAGCATCGTGGCGCGGGAAAGCGCGCGGGTGGAGGAGGGGCTGGGCTCGCTGGCCATCGTCGCGACGTCGTCGCCCTTCATCGGCCTGTTCGGCACGGTCTGGGGCATCATGAACGCCTTCCAGGCCATCGCCGTGCAGAAGAACACCAATCTGTCCGTCGTGGCGCCGGCGATCTCCCAGGCCCTGTTCGCCACCGCCATCGGCCTGGCCGCCGCCATTCCGGCCTATATCGCCTACAACAAGTTCTCCACCGACGCGGGCAAGTACGCCGGGCGGCTGGAAGGCTTCGCGGACGATCTGTCGGCGGCGGTGGCGCGCCGGCTGATCGAGCGGGTTTGAGCCATGGCCTTGACGCTGGATTCCACCAATGTGCGTCGCGGTCGCCGACGCGGCCGTGGGCGTCGCGCGCTGTCCGAGATCAACGTCACGCCGCTGGTCGATGTGATGCTGGTGCTGTTGATCATTTTCATGATCTCGGCGCCGCTCTTGACCGCCGGCGTGCCGGTCGAGCTGCCCAAGACCGAGGCCGGCGCCTTGAGCAATCAGAGCCAGCCCCTGACCGTGACCATCCGGGCCGACGGATCGATCTTCCTGCAGAACCAGGAGGTCGATTTTTCCCGGTTTGCGCCGACCATGAAGGCGATGTCCGACGCCGGTTATGACAAGCCGATCTATGTGCGCGCCGACGGCCGCGCGCCCTATGCGATCGTCGCCCAGGTGATGGCCAGCCTGTCGGCGTCCGGTTTCAAATCGATCGGCCTTTTAACCGACACCGGCGGGCCGTCCTCGGGGATCGACCTGAGCGCCCCACCGGGCGCCCCGTCCCTCCGGTGATGCGCGAGGCCGCGCCCAATCGGACGCCGGCCGTGACGGCCTCGGCGCTATTGCACCTGGCGTTGCTGGCGTCGGTCCTGTTCGTCTGGCCCTGGTCCAAGCCGATCAAGCTGTCTTCGGTGGTGCCGGTCACCCTGGTGACCTCGGACCAGGCCTCCGACCAAACCGAAGCCGTCGCTGCACCCACTCCGCAGACGGCCGCCACCGAAACCCCGACGCCCGAGGCGACGCCTCAGGCGCAGACCCAGGACCAGGCCCCGGCTCCCGCGCCATCGCCGGCTCCGGCCAAGGCCGTCCAGGCCAAGCCGGCGCCCACCCCCCCGAAACAGCCCGCCAAACCGACGCCCTCGACCTTTGATCCCGATGCCGTCCTGGCCAGCCTGAACAAGTCGGCCAAGACCTCGCGAACCAAGCAATCCTCAGCGTTGCGCGGCCCCACGCGTCCACAGACCGCGGTCCAGGCGCGCCTGACCACCGGCGCCGGAGACGCGGTCTCCGCCAACGCTCTGACCTCGCTCGCCGCGGCGCTGCAACGATCGTGGAATCCGAATTGCGACGTCCCCGGCGCCAGCGACCTGGACATCCGAGTGACCTTCCGACTGAGCCCGTCCGGGCGACTGATCGGCTCGCCCCAGTCCACGGGGGACAACGCGCCGGACTCCTCGCTGCTGCGGGTGGCTTCGGACCGCGCCAAGCGGGCCGTCTATGGCGCCCAGCCGTTCGATAGTTTGCCGCCGAACCTCTATAGCCAGTCGATCACCGTCAAGTTCAACGGCCAGGCCGCCTGCGCCGGAGGATGACTTGGATGACCTTGAACCCGCGTCCGCAACGCTTCCAGACACCAACCGAGAGCCCTGACCGATGCGTCCGACCCGACTGATCGCCGTTCTGCTCTTTCTCGCGGGCCTGATCGCCCTTGGCGCGGCGCCGGCGCGCGCCCAGGTCGAGGTGGACGTCAACCAGGGCGTCCTGCAGCCTCTGCCGATCGCCCTTCCCGGGTTCGGCGGCGCCGCGCCCTATGGCGGCGATATGGCCAAGGTGATCTCGGACGACCTGGGCAGCTCTGGCCTGTTCAAGCCGCTGGACCCGGCCAGCTTCATCGAGAAGACCACCGATGTGAACCTCCAGCCGGTCTTTCCCAGCTGGAAGCAGATTCATGCCCAGGCGCTGGTCGACGGCCAGGTCTCGATCGCGCCGGACGGCCGGCTGCGGGTCGATTTTCGGCTGTGGGATGTGTTCTCCCAGCAGCAATTGCTGGGCCTGCAGTTCACTTCGACGCCGGAAAACTGGCGGCGGGTGGCGCATAAGATTTCCGACGCGGTCTATGAGCGCCTGACCGGGGAAAAGGGCTATTTCGACACTAAGATCGTGTTCGTCGCTGAAAGCGGGACCCGGACCAAGCGGATCCACCGGCTGGAGATCATGGACCAGGACGGCGCCAACCGCAGCTTCCTGCCCACCGATCCCGGCGAACAGATCTTCACGCCGCGCTTTTCCTCGACCAGCGCCCAGATCACCTACATGGCGCTGCGCGACAACGGCGCGGCGGTCTATCTGTTCGATCTTGAGACCGGCCGGCGCGAGAGCCTGGGCCGGTTTTCCGGCATCGTCTTCGCGCCGCGGTTCTCGCCGGACGGCGGCAAGGTGGCCTTTTCCGTCTCGGTGCGCGGTAATACCGACATCTACGAGATGGACCTGCACAGCCGCTCCACGCGCCGGCTGACCACCGATCCTTCCATCGACACGTCGCCCAGCTATTCGCCGGACGGCTCCAAGATCACCTTCAATTCCGATCGCGGAGGCAGCCCGCAGCTCTATGTGATGAACGCCGATGGCTCGGGTCAGCACCGCATCTCGTTCGGCGAGGGCCGTTACACCACCCCGGTCTGGTCGCCGCGCGGGGATCTGATCGCCTTCACCAAGCAGACCGGCGGCACCTTTCATATCGGCGTCATGCGTCCGGATGGATCCCAGGAGCGTATTTTGACCACCAGTTATCTGGACGAAGGGCCGACCTGGGCGCCCAATGGCCGGGTCCTGATGTTCAGCCGCGAGGCGCCGGGCACGGGCCCCCGGCTCTGGACCGTCGATGTGACCGGCCGCGTGGAACGACCGGAGCCTTATCCGGGTTCGGCTTCCGATCCCGCCTGGTCGCCGCTCTTGAACTGACGCGCCCATATTGCAGCGACGTAACCGAATGGTCCGCACGCAACAGAAATGGAACTGACATCACCTCAATCTTGCCCAATAGTGGTTGCAACCCGAGGCAGGGCTCCACTGTTAAGAGACCTGACCCGTTCGATCGTCGCCGTCGCCATTCAGGAGAACCTCCCCGTGAACCTGTCATCCAAGCGTTTCGTCAAGCTGGCCCTGGTCGCCGGCGCGGTTCTCTCGTTGGCCGCCTGCGCCTCGCATCCCAAGCCGGCGCCCACCCCTCCTCCTCCTCCGCCGCCCGCGCCCGAAGCGCCGCCTCCGCCCGCACCGCCGCCCATGGCCGAACAGCCGACCGGTCCCGCGCCCGGCTCGACCCAGGACTTCGTGATCAATGTCGGCGACCGGGTCTATTTCGACTATGACGCCTATTCCGTCCGCGCCGATGCCGGTCCGATCCTGGACAAGCAGTCCGAATGGCTGCGGCGCTATCCGCAGGTGAAGGTGCGGATCGAAGGCAATTGCGACGAGCGGGGCACCCGCGAGTACAACATGGCCCTGGGCGCGCGCCGCGCGAACGCCGTCCGCGACTATCTGGTCGGCCGCGGTGTCGAGGCCGGGCGGATCGAAACGGTGTCCTACGGTAAGGAGCGTCCGTTGGATCCGGGCACGGGCGACGACGCCTACGCCCACAACCGCAACGGCCACACCACCCTGACCAGCGGCGCCCAATAGCCGCGGTGGCGCCGCAAGGTTATTTTCTCTCGTTGCTTCGGTTCGACCTCAAAATGGATGCGCCGAAAAAGCCTCTCCTCCTCGATGGGGGAGAGGTTGGAGTAGGGATGCGTCCACGGTCGGCGAAGAAGAAACCTCGTGAGACGCTTTCCGCGTTCTTCGCCCCAACACCTGCGTGTTCACCCCCAACCCTGCCCTTCCCCCATCGAGGGGGAAGGGTTCTCGGCGGACCGGGCCGAGCCGTCCGGTTGTCACTTCTTGCGCTGATGTCCGGCGTGGTTCTTGGACTGGCTGCCCCGGCCTTCGCCCAGGACGCCGGGCCCGAGGCCGCCAGGCCACAGGACGAACCCAGCGCCAAGCGGCTCGACCGCTTCGAAAAGGAGCTGCGCGAGGTTCGCCAGATCGTGCTGCAGGCCCACGCCACGGGTCAGCCGGTGGAGATCAAGGAGTCCGGTCCCGACCCCCAGATCACCGCGTTGCAAGGCCGGATCGACGACGCCGCGGACCAGTTCCGCAAGCTGACCGGCGAGGTCGAGACCTTGACCCACGATCTGGCGCTGGCCCGCAAGGATCTGGACGATTCCCGCGGCCAGACCGCGGCGCTGGCTGACCGGCTCGACAAGCTGGAAAAGCAGGTGGCGGCGCTGAACCCCCAGACGCCGCCTCCGCCAGCGCCGCCGAGCGACCCGGTCGCCGATGCGGCGCCGGGCGAGAACGCGGCGTCCGCCGGCGACCCCAAGGCGGCCTACGCCCACGCCCGGCAGCTTCTGGAGAACGGCGACTATCCCGGCGCGTCCAGCGAGCTGCAGGCCTATATCGACCGCTATGGCGAGACGCCGAGCGCGCCGGCCGCCCGCTATTGGCTGGGGGAGACCAAGTTCATCCAGAAGGACTATTCGGGCGCGGCGACGGCGTATCTGGGCGCCATCCGTGGCTGGCCGAAAACCGCCTGGGCGCCCGAGGCGGTGGTCAAGCTGTCGCAGTCGCTGCTGGAGTTGGGCAAGCCCGGCGACGCGTGTGGGGCGCTGGGCGAGCTGGACCGCCGCTACCCTCATCTCGCCCCGGCGCTCAAGGCGCGGGCCGCGGCGACGCGGTCGAAGGCCCAGTGCGCGGGGTAGGAATAGAACCCCTTCCCCCTTGCGGGGAAGGGGCAGGGGATGGGGGTGTCGACTCGAACGAGCGGCGTTTCACCCCCACCCCAACCCCTCCCCGCAAGGGGGAGGGGCTTTGTAACGACGCCCTCGACCGGCGGCTTGATCCGGCCCTGTCCGCGCCGATCGCTGTGGCGTTTTCGGGGGGCGGGGACAGCCTGGCCGCGCTGCTTTTGACCAAGGCCTGGGCCGACCGGCATGGCCGGCGCGTCCTGGTCCTTTGCGTCGATCATGGTTTGCAGGCGCGCAGCGCCGCTTGGACCGCCGCCGCCGCCCAGACCGCCGCGCGGATCGGCGCGGATTTTCGCGCGCTCCGCTGGGAGGGCCCCAAGCCCGCGCACGGGATCGCCGCCGCCGCCAGGGCGGCCCGGCACGGCCTGATCGCCGAGGCGGCGCGCGAGGCCGGAGCGCGCGTGGTGGTGTTCGGCCATACCGCCGACGACATCCTGGAGGCCGAGCTGATGCGGGCGGAGGGCGCGCGCCTGGGCGCCTTGCGCGAATGGGCGCCGTCGCCGGTCTGGCCGGCCGGGCGCGGGGTGTTCCTGCTGCGACCCCTGCTCGGAATTCGCCGCGCGGCGATCCGCGAGGCCTTGCGTGCGGCGGGGGAGACCTGGATCGACGATCCGGCCAACGAAGATCCCCGCTCGCAGCGCGCGCGGGCGCGACTGCGGCTCGCGGGGAGCGGGGATCCGGAGCCGGGCCTGGATGACGACCGGCGCCTTTCCGCCCTGGCCCTGACCGCGACCTTGGCGCCGCAGGGTTATTTGCGGCTGGATCGCGACGGCCTGCGCCGCGCGCCGGCGTCGGCCGTTCGCCGCCTGCTGGCGGCTGGCGTCCTTTGCGCGGGTGGCGGCGAGCGACCGCCGCGCGGCGAGCGGCTGGACCGACTCCTGGACAAGGCCTTGGCCGCCGCTCCCTTTCAGGCGACGCTGGCGGGAAGCAAGATTGTCGGCGACGAGGGTCTGCTCATCTGCCGCGATACGGGCGAGGCGCGACGCGGCGGTCTCGCGGGCGTCGCCTTGGCGCCCGGCGTCCCGGCGGTCTGGGACGGGCGGTTCGAATTGACGGCGCGGGACCAAGGATTTGCGGCGCGCGCGCTGGCAGGCGGCATGTCCGGCCTCGACAAGGCTCAGCGCCAGGCTCTGCACGCCTTGCCGGCGCCGGTTCGTCCGGGATTGCCGGTCGTGGCCGGCGCCAAGGGTCTGGCGGTTTGCCCGATCCTTGCATGTGCGCCTTCGGTTCGGGTTCGCTCGCTCATCGCGGCGCGTTTTCTGGCCGCGTGTGGAGCAATTTCGAAAGAAACCGCGACTTAAGCTCACGTCTCCAGTCACGCGCGTGGCGAAATTGTCCCAGGCGCCCTATGTTGTTTGGCTAGGCTCTAACGAGGGCGAAGGAATGAACCTGCGTAATCTGGCCATCTGGGGCGTGATCGCCGTCGTGGTGGTCGGCCTCTACACGATGATGAACCAAAGCGCCAAATCCGGCGCCAGCGGCGAGGTCAGCTATTCGCAACTCCTGAGCATGGTGGATTCCGGCCATGTGAAGAAGGCGACCCTGCGCGGCGAGACCGTCGAGGCCAGCGATTCCGACGGCAAAATCGTCACCGCGGTGACCCCGTCCAACCAGGACGAGCTGGTCAAGCGGCTCTTGGCCGAGGGCGCGGTGCTGGACGTCAAGCCGGCCGGCGGCAATCTGGCGCTGAACGTCCTGTTCCAGCTGCTGCCGATCCTCTTGATCGCGGCGATCTGGTTCATCTTCATGCGGCAGATGCAGGGCGGCGCTCGCGGCGCCATGGGCTTTGGCAAGTCCAAGGCCAAGCTGCTGACCGAAAACAAGAACCGCGTGACCTTCGAGGATGTCGCCGGGGTCGACGAGGCCAAGGACGAGCTGTCCGAGATCGTCGACTTCCTGAAGGACCCCGGCAAGTTCCAGAAGCTGGGCGGCAAGATCCCCAAAGGCGCCTTGCTGGTCGGGCCTCCGGGCACCGGCAAGACGCTGCTCGCCCGCGCCGTGGCCGGCGAGGCTGGAGTGCCCTTCTTCACCATTTCCGGCTCGGACTTCGTTGAAATGTTCGTCGGCGTCGGCGCCAGCCGCGTGCGCGACATGTTCGAGCAGGCCAAGAAAAACGCGCCCTGCATCATCTTCATCGACGAAATCGACGCGGTCGGACGTCATCGCGGCGCCGGCCTGGGCGGCGGCAATGACGAGCGCGAGCAGACCCTGAACCAGCTGCTGGTCGAGATGGACGGATTCGAGGCCAACGAGGGCATCATCCTGGTGGCCGCCACCAACCGCCCAGACGTGCTGGACCCGGCTTTGCTGCGGCCCGGCCGCTTCGACCGCCAGGTCGTGGTGCCCAATCCGGACGTCGGCGGCCGCGAAAAGATCATCCGCGTACATATGCGCAACGTGCCCCTGTCGGCCGATGTCGACGTGCGCACCCTGGCGCGCGGCACGCCGGGCTTTTCCGGCGCCGACCTGGCCAATCTGGTCAACGAAGCCGCCCTGATGGCCGCGCGCCGCAACAAGCGCATGGTCTCGATGCACGACTTCGAACACGCCAAAGACAAGGTCATGATGGGCGCCGAGCGCAAATCCATGGTCATGAGCGACACTGAAAAGCGCAACACCGCCTATCACGAAGGCGGCCACACACTGGTCGCCCTGACCGTCCCGGGCGCCGATCCGGTGCACAAGGTCACGATCATCCCGCGCGGGCGGGCGCTGGGCATGGTCATGCAGCTGCCCGAGGGCGACCGCTATTCCATGGACTTCCAGCAGATGACCTCGCGCCTGGCCATCATGATGGCCGGCCGCGTCGCCGAGGAGCTGATCTTCGGCAAGGACAAGGTCACCTCCGGCGCTTCCAGCGACATCCAGGCGGCCACAGGCTTGGCGCGCAACATGGTCACCCGCTGGGGCTTTTCCGAAGCCGTTGGCACGGTCTCCTATGGCGACAATCAGGAAGAGGTGTTCCTGGGCCACTCGGTCGCGCGCACCCAGAACGTCTCGGAAGACACTGCCCAGAAGATCGACATCGAGGTGCGGCGCCTGGTGCAGGGCGGTCTGGACGAGGCGCGCCGGATCCTGACCGAGCGGATCGAAGATCTGCATAAGGTCGCCAAAGCGCTGCTGGAATTCGAGACCCTGACCGGCGACGAGGTCATCGGCGTGATCAAGGGCATTCCGCCCAAGCGCGACGAACCCGAGGACAAGCGTCCGCTGGGCCCCTCGGTCGCCGTGCCCCTGACTCACGCCCCGGATCCCGAACCGGCGTGAGCCGAGGCCTGCCCCTGATCATGGGGGTGGTCAATGTCACCCCCGACAGCTTCTCCGACGGCGGCCGCTTTTTCGATCGAACGGCCGCCGTCTCCCATGCCCGCGCGCTGATCGCCCAGGGCGCGGATCTGCTCGATATCGGCGGCGAATCGACCCGGCCGCACGCTGTGCCGGTCTCGGCGGACGAGGAAATCGATCGCATCGTTCCAGCGATCGCGGCCATCCGCGCCGGGAGCGACGTCCCGATCTCGATCGACACGATGAAACCGGCCGTGGCTCGCGCGGCGGTCGCTGCCGGGGCGAGTCTTTGGAATGACGTCACGGCGTTGACCTGGGCGCCCGACAGCCTGGCCGTCGCGGCCGACCTCGGCTGCGACGTGGTCCTGATGCACATGCGCGGGCGACCGGAGACGATGCAGGACGATCCGCGCTACGACGATGTGGTGAGCGAGGTGGCCGACTATCTGGCGGAGCGCGCTCGCGCGGCGATGGCCGCGGGCGTGCGGCGCGAGGCGATCCGGCTCGATCCTGGCATCGGTTTTGGCAAGACGGCGCGGCAGAGCCTGGCCCTGCTGGCCCATCTGGACCGCATTACCGGGCTTGGCTTTCCGGTGGTGTTGGGCGTCAGCCGCAAGAGCTTCATGGCCCAGATCGACGGTGCAGCCGGGGGCGTTCAGGACCGACTGGCCGGCTCGCTGGCCGCGGCCCTGGCCGGCGCGCGGGCGGGCGTAGCGGTCCTGCGTGTCCACGACGTGCGCGAGACCCGCCAGGCCCTGGCGGTCCAGGCGGCGATCGAGACGGCGCGCCAGTGACCGGAGAGTTACCATGAGCGGACTGGGCCCGGGCCGGGTCCTGATTATCGCCGGCTCCGACTCCGGGGGCGGGGCGGGCGTACAGGCCGACATCAAGACGGTGACCGCGCTGGGCGGATACGCCTCCAGCGCGATCACCGCCGTCACCGTGCAGAACACCCAAGGCGTCTTCGGCGTCCACCCGATCCCCGTCGAGATCATCCTTGCCCAGGCCCGCGTCGTGCTGGACGATATCGGCGCCGACGTGATCAAAACCGGCATGCTGGGCGATGTCGACGTGGTCGAGGCGGTGGCGGCGCTGTTGGAGCAGGCCGGCGTCCCCGCGGTGATCGACCCTGTGATGATCGCCAAGGGCGGCGCGGCGCTTCTGGCGCCAGGCGCGCTGGAGGCGGTGCGCGACCGGCTTGTCCCCCAGGCCGCCCTGCTGACTCCCAATGCGCCGGAGGCCGCCGCACTAACCGGCCTGGTAGTCGAAACCACCGACGACCTGCGCCGCGCGGGAGAGGCGCTGCTGGCCAGGGGCGCCAAGGCCGTACTGATGAAGGGCGGCCACATCGAAGGCCCGATTCTAACCGACATTCTGATCACGCCTGGCGGCGAGACCCTGTTCACCGGTCCCCGGATCGAGACGCGCCACACCCACGGCACCGGCTGCACCCTGGCCTCGGCCTGCGCCACAGGTCTGGCTCAAGGCCTGAGCCTGGAAGCCGCCGTCGCCCGCGCCTGGGCCTATGTCGCCGAAGCGATCCGTAGAGCCCCCGGCCTCGGCGCCGGCCACGGCCCGGTGGACCACGCCTGGCCGATGCGGGGCGATTAAGGCGAGATTCTATGACTTGATCCGGGCGCGATTCTCGGTTCTTGGTTTGTTCGAGATGACCCCGTCGCCGATCACCCCCGCAATCTCCGATTTAAGCGCCCGCCTGGACCAGATCCTGCGCGCCAGCCCTCGACTGATGCGGACCTTGTCCATCGCCAGCGATCTTGTACTCCCCGATTGGCGGATCGTCTCTGGCGCGGTCTATCAGACGGTCTGGAACAGCCTGACGGGCCGCGAGCCAGACTACGGCATCAAGGACTACGACCTGTTCTACTATGACGGCGCCGACATTTCGTACGAGGCCGAGGACATGCACATTCGGCGCGCCGCGGCGGCCTATCCGGCCGAGCTGTCGCCGCTGGTCGAGGTGCGCAATCAGGCCCGGGTGCACCTGTGGTTCGAGGCGCATTTCGGCGAGCCCTATGCGCCGCTAACCCGCACGGACGAGGCGCTAGCCCGCTTCGTCGCGCCAGCTTTCGCCGTCGGCGTGCGGTTGGAGCCGGGCGGGCGGCTGGATGTCGCCGCGCCGTTCGGGCTGGATGATCTGTTCGCCCTGCGGCTGCGGCCCAATCCCTTGCGGGGGTTGGCGGCGGGTTGGAGCAAGGTGACGGCCTCGGCCAGGGATCGGTGGCCGGAGGTGACGATCGAGGGTTCTTAAGGCCGGTAGAGGTCCGCGGCGCGGATCTCCATCCAGTTTTCGACCTTGGTCAGCGGGACGAAGCCGAACTGGGCGTAGAGGCCGTGGGCGTCGCGGGTGGCCAGGTGTAGCCGGCGCAGGCCTTGCAGATCGGGATGGGCCCGCAGATAGGCCATGATCCGCTTTCCCAGGCCGTGGCCCCGATGGGCCTGGTCGATGAACACGTCGCCGATCCAGCCGAAGGTCGCCCGATCGGTCACCACCCGCGCCATGCCGGCCATCTGGCCATCCGGCGCGAAGACCCCGACGGTCAGGCTGTTCTCGACGGCGCGGCGGAAGGTTTCCAAGGGAATGCCGCCCGCCCAGTAGCTTTCGTTCGCGATCCAGCCGTGCGCCCGCGCAAGGTCGAAGCCGTGGGGGGCATCGCTCAGCCGATAGCCGTCGGCGTGCGCGACCTCACAAGACATCCGCGGCTCCAGACACAGCCGCGCGATTCGTTAACGGGCCCGCCGGGGAGCCGGCGGGCCCGTCGACGTTCTGGCCTGGTTCGCCGATCAGTGGCTATGCCAATGGTGGTGATGCCAATGGTGATGGTGCCAGTGATGCGGATGCGCCGCGGCCGACGAAGCGGCGACGGCGACTACGCTGAAGGCGGCCAGCGAAAGCAGCAGTTTCTTCATGGATCAGTTCCTCGTTTTTAGGCGTCGCAGAGGACTTCTACGAGGCCCCATTTGAACACCTGGGACATGAAACCTGAATGAACAAGGTTTGTCACATGGACAATCCCGAATGAGTCATTTTCCGCCGCCGATCGGCCGGACGCGGCGAAGCAACACACCCCTCGGGCGAAAAATCAGTGGGCGCCCGAGCCAGGTTCGTGTAATCCACGCGGCGGGCCACGCCCTCCCAACGGGGCGCTGCTCATCTGCAAGGATGGGAGACATCATGAATACCCTCGCCAAGCCGGCCATGCGTCCGGCGCGCCCCCAATTTTCCTCAGGACCGACGGTCAAGCACCCGGGTTGGAGCCTATCCAACCTGCAAGCGGCGCCGCTTGGCCGCTCGCACCGCTCCAAGATCGGCAAGAGCCGCCTGAAGGAAGCGATCGACCGTACGCGCGAAGTGCTGGAAGTTCCCGACGATTTTCTGATCGGCGTGGTTCCCGCCTCCGACACTGGCGCCGTGGAGATGGCCATGTGGTCGATGCTGGGCCCGCTGCCGGTCCAGGTCGCGGCCTGGGAAAGTTTTTCCAAGGACTGGGTGGTCGACATCATCGACCAGCTCAAGCTGCCGGACGCCGAGGCGATCACCGCCCCCTTCGGCCAACTGCCGGACCTTAGCCGAATCAGTCCAGACGCCGACCTGGTGTTCGCCTGGAACGGCACCACCTCGGGCGTGCGCGTGCCCAACGCCGACTTTATCTCGGCGGACCGCAAGGGGATCGTCATCTGCGACGCGACCAGCGCCGCCTTCGCCCAGCCGCTGGATTGGGCCAAGCTCGATGTGGTCACCTATTCCTGGCAAAAGGTGCTGGGCGGCGAGGCGGCCCACGGCATGCTGATTCTCTCGCCCCGCGCCGTGGCCCGGCTGGAGAGCTACACCCCGCCCTGGCCGCTGCCCAAGCTGTTTCGCATGACCAGCAAGGGCAAGGTCTCGCGAGACATCTTCGAGGGCTCGACCATCAACACGCCCTCGATGCTGTGCACCGAGGACTATCTCGACGCGCTGAAATGGGTGTCGTCCATCGGCGGCCTACACGCCATGTACGCCCGCGCTGACGCCAACGCCGCGGCGCTGGCCCGGTGGGTCGAAAAGACGCCCTGGATCGATTTTTTGGCCGAGGATCCGGCGACCCGCTCCAACACCGGCGTCTGTCTGAAGTTCGTCGATCCCCGGGTGGCTGGATTGCCCGCGGCCGGCCAGGCGGAATTCGCCAAGAAGGTCTCGGACTTGCTCGAGAAGGAAGGCGTCGGGCTCGACGCCGCGTCCTATCGCGACGCGCCGCCCGGTCTTCGCATCTGGTGCGGCGGCGCTGTCGAGCTGTCGGATGTCGAGGCGCTGATCCCCTGGATCGACTGGGCATTCGCCTCCGTCGCCGAAGAGTTGCTGCAAGCGGCGTAACCGCGCTTCCTTCTCCCCTTGCGGGAAAAGGTGGCCCGCGAGGCGGGTCGGATGAGGGGTGTCTACGCCGCGCTCAGGCGAAGTCCGCCTCGACCGATCACGGATCAAACTGGGACATCCGCGTATCACCCCTCATCCGTCGGCTTCGCCGACACCTTCTCCCGCAAGGGGAGAAGGAAGCCAGAAAGACCCCCATGGCTCCCCGCGTTCTTATCGCCGATAAGCTCTCCCCCGCCGCCGTCGACATCTTCAAGGCGCGGGGCGTTGACGCCGACATCAAGACTGGCCTGACCAAGGACGAACTCCTCGCCATCATCGCCGACTATGACGGCCTGGCGCTGCGCTCGGCCACCAAGGCCGACAAGGACGTGATCGCCGCGGCCAAGTCGCTGAAGGTGATCGGCCGCGCCGGCATCGGGGTCGACAATGTCGACATCCCCGCCGCCACCGCCGCCGGCGTCGTGGTGATGAACACCCCGTTCGGCAACTCGATCACCACCGCCGAGCACGCCGTGGCGCTGATGTTCGCCCTGGCGCGCCAGCTGCCCCAGGCGGACCTGTCGACCCAGGCCGGCAAGTGGGAGAAGAACCGCTTCATGGGGGTCGAGCTGTCGGCCAAGACCCTGGGCCTGATCGGCGCCGGCAATATCGGCTCGATCGTCGCCGACCGCGCAAACGGTCTGAAGATGAAGGTGGTGGCCTACGACCCCTTCCTGTCGCCGGAGCGGGCGGTGGAGATCGGGGTGGAGAAGGTCGAACTGGACCAGCTCTTGGCCCGCGCCGACGTCATCACCTTGCATACCCCGCTGACCGACAAGACCCGCGACATCCTGGGCGCCGAGGCTCTGGCCAAGACCAAGAAGGGCGTCTTGATCATCAACTGCGCCCGCGGCGGCCTAGTCGACGAGGCGGCCCTGCGCGCGGGCCTCGACAGCGGCCAGATCGGCGGGGCGGCGTTCGATGTGTTCGTCGAGGAGCCAGCCAAGACCAACGTGCTGTTCGGCGCCCAGAACTTCATCGCCACCCCGCATCTGGGCGCCTCGACCTTGGAGGCCCAGGAGAATGTCGCCCTGCAGGTGGCCGAACAGATGTCCGACTATCTGCTGACCGGCGCGGTGACCAATGCGCTGAACAGCCCCTCGGTGACCGCCGACGAGGCGCCCAAGCTGAAGCCCTTCGTGGCGCTGGCGGAAAAGCTGGGCGCTCTGGCCGGCCAGATGGTCGACGTGGGGATCAATTCCATCGACGTCGCCTATGAGGGCCATGTCGCCGCGTTGAACGTCAAGCCGATGACCGCCACGGCCCTGGCCGGCGTGCTCAGGCCCATGTTGGCCGAGGTCAACATGGTCTCCGCCCCGGCGGTGGCTTCGGAGCGTGGGATCACCCTGTCCGAATCCCGCCAGGAAAAGTCGCCGATCTTCGACAGCCTGATGCGGATCATCGTGACCACCGAGCTGGGCAAGCGGGCTTTCGCCGGCACGCTGATCGGCGGCGCGCCGCGCGTCGTCGAGTGCAAGGGGATGGAGCTGGACGCGCCGTTCATGCCGGCCATGCTCTATGTCAACAACCTGGACAAGCCGGGCTTCATCGGCGCGCTGGGCGACGCCCTGGCAGGGGCGGGGGTCAATATCGCAACGTTCAATCTGGGCCGAACCGCCGTCGGCGGCGACGCCATCGCCCTGGTCGGCGTCGATCAGGCCCCCGACGCCGCGTTGCTGGCCAAGGTCAAGGCCCTGCCGCACGTCAAGGAGGCGCGCGCGCTTGCGTTCTGACGCCCAGTGGATCGAAAGCGCGATATGCGCTTTTCCCATGGCGCGACGCGCGCCATAACGGGCGCGTTGGGGCAGTGAACGGCATGGGTGAACGATGAAGCGAGTTCTGTTGGCGGCGCTCGCGGGGCTCGGCGCGGCCTGGTCGGTTCAGGCCAGCGCGGGCGATGCGGGCGAGGTGTTCATCGGGGTCTACGCCCACAACATCACCTTCATCGGCGATACGATCGGCATCGGCGCGGTCAAGCGCGAGGACGGCGAGGACATTCATTTCGGCTATCGCACTGACCGGATGGACTTTTTGTGGTGGCTCGGCAAACCCCAGGCCTACGCTTTCGCCTCGCTCAACGACCACGCCGGCAGCGACTTCTACGCCGCCGGGCTGGCCTGGCCGATCGGCCTGTTTCACAGCAACTTCTATCTGCGGCCCGGCATCGGCCTGGCCTATACCGACGGCCAGACCAGCCTGCCGCCGCCCAGCGCGCCTGGCTTGACGCCGGCCGAGTCGGAGGCGCGGTCGATCTTCAATTCGCACCACCTGGATTTTGGCGATCCCGTGCAGTTCGAGCCCGAGTTGGCCCTGGGCTATCACCTGAGTCGCCACTGGTCGGCCGAGCTGTCCTACACCCACATCTCCAACGGTCAGATCTTCCATCACGGCGAGAACGAGGGGCTTGACGATGCGGGCGGCCGTCTGATCTACAAATTCTAGTCCCGCGCCGGCCGGGATGGCGGATTCCCGAGCGGATTCGCCGCGCCGCGCGCTCAAAATCAGACTGACGTCCCCCCGCCGAGAACCTGTCGAAGGGCGGAAGGGACCCTCCGGGCAGGTGAGGAGGGCTAGCCATGGCCAACGTCACCGTGATCGGCGCCCAGTGGGGCGATGAGGGCAAGGGCAAGATCGTCGACTGGCTGTCGAACCGCGCCGACGTGGTGGTCCGCTTCCAGGGCGGCCACAATGCCGGCCATACCCTGGTGGTCGGCAACCAGGTCTATAAGCTAAGTCTGCTGCCCTCCGGCGTGGTCCAGGGCAAGCTGTCGGTGATCGGCAACGGCGTGGTGGTCGATCCCTGGCACCTCCTGAACGAGATCGCTCTGATCGGCGCGCAGGGCGTCGCCGTCACCCCCGACCTTTTGGTGCTGGCCGACAACGCCGCCCTGATTTTGCCGCTGCACCGCGACCTGGACATGGCCCGCGAGGCGGCGGCGGTGAACAAGATCGGCACCACCGGCCGCGGCATCGGTCCGGCCTATGAAGACAAGGTCGGCCGCCGCGCCATCCGCGTGGCGGACCTGGCCGATCGCGAAGCGCTGGAGGCCAAGATCGACCGGCTTCTGGCCCACCACACGCCGCTGCGGCGCGGCCTGGGCTTGCCCGAGGCCGACGGCGGCGAAATCCTCGCCTCGCTGGAAGAGATCGCGCCCAAGATCCTGCCCTACGCCCGGCCGGCCTGGCGGCTGCTGGACGAGGTGGTGAAGTCGGGCAAGCGGGTGCTGTTCGAAGGGGCGCAGGGCGCGCTACTGGACGTCGATCACGGCACCTACCCTTACGTGACCTCGTCCAACACCGTGGCTGGCCAGGCCGCGGCCGGCTCTGGCCTCGGGCCGAAGGGGCCGGGGTTCGTCCTGGGCATCGTCAAGGCCTACACCACGCGCGTGGGTGAAGGACCCTTCCCGACCGAGCTGGACGACGAGGTCGGTCGTCACCTGTCCACGGTGGGCAAGGAGGTCGGGGTCAATACCGGCCGTCCGCGCCGCTGCGGCTGGTTCGACGCGGTGCTGGTGCGCCAGTCGGTGGCCCTGAACGGCATTGAGGGCATCGCTTTGACCAAGCTGGACATTCTGGACGGGTTGAAAGTGTTGAAGATTTGCGTCGGCTACCGCTTGGGCGACGAGACTTTCGACTATCTGCCCGCCGGACTGAAAGCCCAAAGCGCCATCGTCCCGGTCTATGAAGAGATCGAGGGTTGGAGCGAAAGCACCCAGGGCGCCCGCTCGTGGCGCGATCTGCCCGCGACGGCGGCCAAATATGTGCGGCGGATCGAAGAATTGATCGGCGCGCCGGTGGCGCTTCTGTCCACCAGCCCGCAGCGCGACGATACGATCTTGATGCGCGATCCCTTTCAGGGCTGATCTGAGCGCTTCGCGCCAGCCCGGGCCCGGTCTGGCGATCCGAAGGCGCGTCAAATCCGAGGGCTGGAGCTTTTTAGCGCCTGTTCGATCGACACAATCAACGGGGGAGGGCCCTCGCCGTAAGCCCACGTTTACGACCGGCGCCGCATGGTCCGTCTCGACCGCAGAACGAGGTTAGCGAACCATGATCTACCAGGACGCCCAGTTGGCGCGCCAACTGACGCCGCATCTGAAGCGGGTGCTGGTATTGGATGGGGCGTCGGCCAGCGCGCGGCTGCTCAACGATCTGCTGCGCGACCTGGGAGCTGGGCATGTCGACGCCCAGCCGACCAATGTCCTGGCGGGCGCCGCGCTCAAGCGTTTCGACCCGCAGGTGGTTTTCACCGAATTGACTGGTCCGGGCCTGGATGGGCTGGAATTCACGCGCTCTCTTCGCCGCAGCGACCATGCGAGCCGCCAGGCGCCGGTGATTATGATCACCGGCGAGGCCACCGCCGCGGCGATTCTGGCTTCGCGCCACGCCGGCGTGCACGAGTTCCTACGCAAGCCCTATACGATCAAGGATCTGATGCGCCGGCTGGACGCCGCCATCCTGCGCCAGCGCGATTGGATCGAGGCGGTGACCTATATCGGCCCGGATCGCCGCCGGTTCAATTCCGGCGACTATGTGGGGCCGCGCAAGCGCCTGTCGGATCATCCGCCCAAGCCGGACGCCGAACGGATCATCCAGGCGCTGAAAATCCTGCGCTCCGCCATCCCGGCCATCGAGAGCGATCCCGTGCAGGCCTTGCGCTCGATGCGCGCCCAGGTCGACGAACTGAGCAAGACCGCGCTGGCGGCCTCGGACGTCAAACTCATGACCGCCGCGGCGTCGCTGCAGCGCTGCCTGGCCTCGGCGGCCAGCAGCGGGCGGCTGTGGCGGCCGGACGTGGAGGCCAGCGCCGCGGGCCTTTGGTCCTATCTGCCCGCGGACGCCGACGCCAAGCCGGCCCTGCAGCTGATTTAGGAATCCGTCGAAAGCCCCGGAAAGCCTATCCCCTCGATGGGGTTACAGCATTCACACATCGCGTTTGCGGCGTTCGTGAATTGGCTGCTCCCCCGTTGGGGGAGCTGGCGCGAAGCGACTGAGGGGGCCTTGCGGCCGCTGAGACCTCTCCGGCAAGGGCCCCTCCACCACGCTACGCGTGGTCCCCCTCCCCAAACGGGGGAGGAGCCTAGAGCGCGTTCCGGAAAGTGGGAACCGGTTTTCGGATAAAACGCGCGCCAAAACAAAGACCTAGAGCGCCGATCTGATTCCATCAGATCGGCGCTCTAGCCGCCGCATCGTGCTCAGCCAGATGTGTGAATCCGGTAGCCCCCCATCGAGGGGTGAAGGGTTCATGGGTTATCGGCGAAGCGCCTACGCCACGTTCAGGTGACGCTCGTCCGCCGCCGCGCGCATGGCCTTTTGCAGCTTTTCGAACGCCCGCACCTCGATCTGGCGCACCCGCTCGCGGCTGACGCCATATTGCGAAGCCAAGTCCTCCAGGGTGGTCGGATTGTCCTTCAGCCGGCGCTCGGTCAGGATATGCCGCTCGCGGTCGCTGAGTTCGGTCATGGCCTCTTCGAGCAGCGACGTGCGGATCGAGCGTTCCTCGTCCTCGGCGACTTTGGTTTCCTGACTGATCGCATCGTCGTCGGCCAGCCAGTCCTGCCATTCGCTTTCGCCGTCCACGCGCAGGGGCGCGTTCAGCGAGGCGTCGGGGCCTGATAGCCGCCGGTTCATCGAGATGACTTCCTCGTTGAGCACGCCCAGGCGGGTGGCGATGTGGCTGACTTGTTCGGGACGCATGTCGCCGTCCTGGAAGGCGGAGATTTCGCTCTTGGCCTTGCGCAGGTTGAAGAACAGCTTCTTTTGCGCCGCCGTCGTGCCCATCTTCACCAGCGACCACGAGCGCAGGATATATTCCTGGATCGAGGCGCGGATCCACCACATGGCGTAGGTGGCCAAGCGAAAGCCCTTGTCGGGTTCGAACTTCTTGACCGCCTGCATCAGGCCGACATTGCCTTCGGAGATCACCTCGCCGATCGGCAGGCCGTAGCCGCGGTAGCCCATGGCGATCTTGGCCACCAGGCGCAGGTGGGAGGTGACCATCTGATGCGCGGCCTCGGGATCCTCATGCTCCTTCCAGCGCTTGGCGAGCATGAACTCCTCGTCCTTGCCCAGCATGGGGAATTTGCGGATTTCGGTGAGGTAGCGCGACAGACCGCCATCAGGCGTCATCACGGCAAGCGTATTGGCTGCGGCCATTGGAATATCCCCTCGTACTGAAGGGGATCCGGTCTTTGCGAGAGACTCCGGTCCCCTCTCGATCTCCTAGATAGGAAGCCCTTGCGTCGTGTTTAAGGCCTCATGGCGTCATATGATGCCTGAGTTGCGGACTCGGGTATTAATTTTTTCTAATGTTCGCCCAAGGCTTTCTCCAGGGTGGCCATATCGGCGGGCGGGGCGGTGACAAAGCGCAGGTCCTGGCCGGTGATCGGATGGCGGAACCCGAGGACAGCGGCGTGCAGGGCCTGGCGCGTCAGACCCGCCTGCGCCATCGCCGCGCGAACAGCGGTCGCGGGGGCGCCGGACCCATAGACCGGATCGCCCAGGCACGGCGCGCCCTTGGACGCCAGATGCACGCGAATCTGGTGGGTGCGGCCGGTCTCCAGCCGGCAGGCGACGCGGGCGGCGATGGGCCGCTCGGCCGGGCCGAACCGGCGTTCAACGACGTAATGGGTGACGGCTTCGCGGCCGCCAGTGCGCAGCACCGCCATCTTCTTGCGGTCGAAGCGGGAGCGGCCGATGCGGGTGGCGATGGTTCCCCGGGCCGGTTCGGGCGCGCCGCGGGTCAGGGCGATATAGACCCGCTCCAGGTCGTGCGCCGCGAACAGGCCCGAGAGCCCGGCATGGGCCGCGTCGGTCTTAGCCGCGACCATCACGCCGGAGGTGTCCTTGTCCAGCCGGTGGACGATGCCCGGCCGCGCGACGCCGCCAACGCCCGACAGGCTGCCGGCGCAGTGATGCAGCAAGGCGTTGACCAGAGTCCCGATCTCGCAGCCCGGCGACGGATGGGCGGCCATGCCGGCTGGCTTGTCGACGACGATCAGATGGGCGTCCTCGAACAGCACGGTCAGCGCGATGGCCTCCGGCGCCGGCTCGGCGGCGGCGATCGCCGGCACATGCAGCACATAGCGCCCGGCCACGGCCCTGGAGGCGGGTTCGGTGATCGCGGCGCCGTCCAGGCTCAGCGCGCCCAGACCGATCAGCGCCTGCAGCCGCGCGCGGGACAGGTCGGCGAGCTTGGCGGCCAGGGCCTTGTCCAGCCGGCCCTGGGCTTCGTCGTCGCTCAGGTCGATCAGCAGATCGAGACCGCCAGCCACGAGGTCGCCGTCATCGACCGCATCGTCGTCGATCGACAGGATCAGGCCGGCGGCGTCAATCGGGTCGTTCAACGAGGCTCCCGTTCTCCACCACCCGGTAGAAGCACGAGCGGAAGCCGACATGGCAGGCGCCGCCGTCGCCCTGGGGGCGGACCTTCAGCAACACCGCGTCCTGGTCGCAATCGATGCGGATCTGGGCCACCTGCTGGACCTGGCCGCTGGTCTCGCCTTTTTTCCACAGGGCCTGGCGCGTGCGGCTGAAATAGTGCGCCTGGCCCGTCTCCAGGGTCAGCCGCAGCGCCTGGGCGTTCATCCAGGCCAGCATCAGCACCTCGCCGGTGTCAGCGTGGACGGCGATGGCGGCGATCAGGCCGTCCGCGTTGAAGTTCGGCGTTAAAGTTGAGCCACGCTCAAGCTCGGCGGCGGGGCCGGCGCGCGGAAACAGTTCAGCCATGGCGCATTCTCCGATTGCGGCGCCCTCTTGAACCCTCGCCCCACACAGCGGGGAGAGGGTTCAAGAACGGCCCTACTTCCGGTTACAGAAGCTCAAAAACCGGTCCTGCAGCTGCCGATCGGCTTTGAAGACGCCGGTGAACTGGGTGGTGATGGTCGAGACATGCCGGTGGTGCACGCCGCGCGTGGTCATGCACTGGTGTTCGGCGTCGATCAGCACCGCCACGCCGGCGGGCTTCAGACTGTCGGTGATCGCGTCGGCGATCTGCTGGGTCAGGGTTTCTTGGGTCTGCAGGCGCTTGGAGAAGATCTCCACCACCCGCGCCAGCTTGGAGATGCCTACCACCTTGTTGGTCGGCATATAGGCCACATAAGCCTTGCCCAGAAAGGGCGCCATGTGATGCTCGCAATGGCTCTCGACTTCGATATCGCGCAGCACGACGATGTCGTCATAGCCTTGCACGTCCTCGAAGATCCGCGACAGCTCGACAGCCGGGTCGGCGCCGTAGCCTTCGAACCACTCGCCGAACGCGTCGATGACGCGCTTGGGCGTATCGATCAGTCCCTCTCGGCGGGGATCGTCGCCCGCCCACGCGATCAGGGTGCGGACGGCTTCCATCGCCTCTTCGCGCGACGGCTTAACCACTGGATTGAGGTCAAGCTCGTTGACGCCGATCAGGGTTCGGTCCTTAGCCAGAGCATCCATGTGATTGAGGTTCCCAGGGCTGAGTTGCGCCGGGACGATGGTCCCGGATTGACGCGTGCCACCCTTCACACCAGCGAGAAACGTTCCAAATGAGCGAGGATGCGCCCCATAGTCTCTCGCAAGACCCACAGCTATATGGGAGAGAACCCGGTTCCGACAACCGTTTCGCAGCGTCAGGCGTGATGAATCTGTTTTTGCACGACACCATGAGCGGCGAGAAGCGCCGCTTCGTCCCCACCGATCCCGAGCGGGTGACGATGTATGTCTGCGGGCCGACGGTCTATTCCTATCCCCATGTCGGCAACGGCCGCGCCGCGGTGGTGTTCGACCTGTTGTTCCGCCTGCTGCGCCGGCTCTATGGGCCGGACGCGGTGGTCTATTCGCGCAACATCACCGATGTGGACGACAAGATTAACCACGCGGCGATGGAGGCGGGCGTTCCGATCGGAACCATCACCGATCGCTACACCGCCGCGTATAACGTCGACATGGACGCGCTGGGCGTGCTGCGTCCGACGCTGGAGCCGCGCGCGACCGGCCATATCGAGGCGATCCAGCGCCTGATCGCGCGTCTGCTCGACCATCAAGCCGCTTATGCCGCGGAAGGCCATGTGCTGTTCTCGATCGAGGCCTTCCCCGACTATGGCAAGCTGTCCGGTCGATCGCTGGACGACATGATCGCCGGCGCGCGGGTCGAGGTGGCGCCGTATAAGCGGCACCCGGCCGACTTCGTAATGTGGAAGCCGTCCAAGCCGGGAGAGCCGGTGTGGGACAGCCCGTGGGGCCCCGGCCGACCGGGCTGGCATATCGAATGCTCGGCCATGATCGAGGAGTCCCTGGGCCTGCCGATCGACATCCACGGCGGCGGCCACGACCTGATCTTTCCGCACCATGAGAACGAGATCGCCCAATCCAGATGCGCCGACCACGCGCCGGTCTACGCCAACTACTGGGTGCACAACGGCTTTTTGACCATGGACAGCGAAAAGATGTCCAAGAGCCTCGGCAACGGGGTGCTGATCCACGAGCTGGTCGGCCAAATCCCTGGCGAGGTCATCCGCTGGGCGCTGCTGGTCGGCCACTATCGCGGGCCGTTGGACTGGACTTCGGACCTGATCGACCAGGCGCGGACCTCGCTGGATCGGCTCTACCAGGTCCTGCGCGACGCGGGTGGGCGGGTGCTGATCGAGCCGGACGCCGGACGTGTCGAGACACTGCTGCAGCCTTTCTGGGCGGCGCTCTGCGACGACCTGAACACGCCGGCGGCGATGAGCGTCCTCTTCGCCCTCGCCGGACAGGCGCGGGGCCTTTTGACGGCGTCGCCCGCCGATCAGGCCTCGGCGCTGGCCGACGCCCTGGCGGCGCTGCGCGAGGCTGGGAACTTCCTGGGCTTCCTCGAGGCTGATCCCGACGCCTGGTTTGAGGGCGGCGCGGATGCGGCGCTGAAGGCGCGCGTGGAAACGCTGCTCAAAACCCGCTTCGAAGCCCGCCAAGCCAAGGACTGGACCACGGCTGACAAAATCCGCGAGGAGCTGACGGCGCTAAGCGTGGTGGTCATGGACGGTCCGGAAGGGGCGACGTGGCGGTTGGCCGAGAAACCGGCGGGGGGGGCGTAGGAAACGACCCCGCGCTTCCAAGGCCAAGTGATCGCATGCTATGGTCGAACCGTGAGCAAGCCTGAACCATCCCTGTTCGATGAGGTCGACAACGCGGCGGAAGATGCGGCGGACGCCCGCGCGGAAGCGGATGTCGCGGCGGGACGAGTCATCACCAACAGGGCGATGAAGACTTGGCTTTTATCGTGGGGAACGCCTAACGAACTGCCTCCACCCCGGGTCGGTGATTGATCAGTCTTGCCTGAGGTCATTTGGACGGACGAGGCTCGCGCCAACTTGGCCAGCGTTCGCGCCTACATCGACCAGTTCAGCCCGCTAAACGCCCAGCGGTTTTCCGCGAAGCTAGTCGGCGCCGTCGAGACGCTCGCCCAGCATCCCGATCGGGGCCGTCCGGCGAGCGGTGGGCGGCGAGAACTTACGGTTATCTGGCCCTATATTGTCCGGTACCGCGTAACGGCCAGCGCCGTGATCATCCTGCGGATACGGCATGGTGCGCGACGGCCACGCTAACCCACCTCGAGCCAAGCGTCTTCGTTCGCCCAAATTTGGCTCGAAATCCGAATATCGCTATATCCTCCCGCCTTCGCTGAGTGAGCGGTTGACGGATCTTTGATGACTTTGAAACTTGAGCACAGACTGGGCGTGAAGGCGCCGGCGAGCATCGTCTGGGAGATACTGGCCGACGTGCCGTCCTGGCCCCAGTGGTCGACCCTCTATTCCAAGGCCTCCGGCGTTATCGGGTTTGGCGAGCGGCTAAAGCTAGAAATGATCCTGCCAGGCCACCCGCCCCAAGCGATCGAGCCGGTGATCTTCGAGTGGGAGCCGCATGAGGTGATCCATTGGCGGCTGAAATCGATGGCCGGGATGATCGAGAATGTTCGCTTCCTGGAGGTCGAGGCGCTGTCGGACACCGGCTGCATCTTTTCCAACGGCGAGATCTATGGCGGCCTGATGGGGCCGTCGCGCGCGGCGATCAAGCACCGCGGCCTCATCCGCCAGGGATTCACTGCTTTGGGCGAGGCGATGCGCGATCGCGCCGAAGCGCTCTGGCGCGAGCGGGGCGACGGGGCCACATAGGGATCATGATCGACGACCTCTATTCGGCGAAGATATT
>Ga0302314_10002677_pt1 | contig 33026 bp, 29 predicted proteins | sample III_Palsa_N2_3_FD_200533 | JGI IMG/M metagenome (GOLD analysis project Ga0302314, IMG submission 200533) | Peat permafrost microbial communities from Stordalen Mire near Abisko, Sweden - III_Palsa_N2_3 | ecosystem: Environmental > Terrestrial > Soil > Palsa > Peat permafrost | place: Sweden...
GCATTCCCGCGCGGACCGTCATGGAGATCGGGCATAACTCCTTGATATAAAGGGTAGTTATAGCTTTGGCTGAGGTGTAAATGCTATCGACACGCCATTCCGGCAGCTGGGTGGCCGCGGGCCTCGCGGCGCTGTACCTGTGCCTGGCCGGCTGTGCCAGCTCACACAAGACGGTTGCCCCGACGCCGACCAAGGCATCGGTGCCCCCGCCGCCCGCGGCGGCGGCACCGCCTGCCGTCCCGCAGGTCCCGCCATCTGCCAATCCGCCGATGCTCACCGGCGCGCCGCCCGCCGCGGTCGTTGCCGCGCAGGCGCCCCGGCCGCGGGTGCTCGACCGGAACTTTCCGCAACCCCCGGCGCTCGACCGCGATGTGAATTTCTGGATCCGCGTCTATACCGAAGTCGGTACCAACGCGGGCTTCATGCACGATCAGTACAACCTGGGCGTCGTCTACTCGACCCTGCAGTTCGGTCCCGACGCGACGCTGCGCCAGCGCGAGCACATGGTCGAGGAGGCACGGGCCGAGATCGTCGCGGCGCTGAAGCGCATCGCCTATGCGACCGGGCCGCTATCGCCGGAGGACCAGCACATCAAGGATATGTGGGGGGACGCCGGCACTCCGCAACGGCTGCTGGGCGCGGTCGAGGATGTCCGCTTCCAGCTCGGCCAGGCCGATCGCTTCCGCGAGGGTCTGTTGCGTGCGGGGCTGTGGCAGGCACATATCGAGGAAACCCTGGGCAATCTCGGCATGCCGCTCGAGCTCGGTGTACTGCCCCATGTCGAATCCTCGTTCAACGCGGCCGCCTATTCGAAGGCCGGCGCGGCGGGCCTGTGGCAGTTCATGCGTTCCACCGGTCGGCGTTTCATGCGCATCGACTCGGCGGTCGATGACCGGATGGATCCGTTCCGCGCCACCGAGGCAGCGGCGCAGCTCCTGAGTTTCAACTATCGGCTGCTCGGCACCTGGCCGCTCGCCCTGACCGCCTACAACCACGGTGCCGAGGGCATGCGGCGCGCCAAGGAGCAGGTGGGTACGGACGACATCGTGAAGATCGTCCGCGATTATCACAGCCCGACCTTCGGATTCGCCTCGCGTAATTACTATGTGTCGTTCCTCGCCGCGCTCGCCGTGGACCGTAACCCCGAGAAGTACTTCGGGCCGCTGAAGCGTGAGTCGGAGGCGCGATTCCGCGAAGTCACCATGCCGGGATTCGTGACCGTGAGTGCGCTCACACATGCGTTGCACATCAGCGCCGATGAACTGCGCCAGCTGAATCCGGCGTTGCTGCCGGCCTGCTGGGAGGGACGCCGCCGCGTCCCGCAGGGCTATGTGTTGCGGCTGCCGCTCAATGGACCCGCCTGGACCAGCGAGCTGCTCGCGCAGCGCCTGAATCCCGCCGAGCTGCAGGCCCGTCAGACCGTGCCCGAGCGCCGCAAGGTCGGCAAGGGTGAGTCCCTCGCCAGCATCGCGCGCGACTACGGCATGAGTCCCGCGGAGCTCGCGCGCCTGAATGGCATCAAGGCGGGCACGCGCCTGCGTCCCGGACGCTTCATCCGCGTGCCCGAGGCCAATCCCGTGCCCGTGGCCGTGGCCCGGATCACGCCGCCGCCGCCGCCACCACCGCCACCAGCACCCGTGGTCGCGCCGGTACCTGCCCCGGTGGCGACGCCTGTGGTTCCGCCGGAAGTTGCGACCGCGCCCAGTGCGCCAGTTGCCGCAGGTTCAGCGCCGCTGGTGGCCGCCGCCTCTGCACCGGGCACTGCCAGTGCGCCGGTCGTCGAAGCGGCGAACACTTCAGCGCCGACCGCGCCCGCGGCGCCGGCTGCCGCGAGTGCGCCGGGCGCAGCGCCAGGCACCGGGCTGGTCGCCGCGAATACCGCCGCCGCCGATGCCAATGCCCCGGTGGCGCCGAACGTCGAGCCGGAGAGCAATGCCGGCGGCGTCTCGACGCAGGTCGCGCAGCAGGAGAGCGAGCAGGATGCGCGCGCGGTCGCGCAGGATCGGCCGCTCGCGGCGACCCAGGTGGTCTCGGCGAAGCAGGCCGAGTCGATCACGCCAGGCTTAGGACCCACGACGCTGGTTTCAGCGGACAGTGCGGATGCGACGGATTACTCGGTGGGCGACGATGACACCATCATCGTGGCCGCGACCGAGACTCTGGGTCAGTACGCGGGCTGGCTGCAGGTGAGCCCGGCGCGACTGCGGGCGTTGAATCACCTGCGGCCGAAGGCCGGGGTGCAGATCGGCCACAAGCTGAAGCTTGATTTCGCGAACAGCTCGCATCGGGAGTTCCTCGCGCAGCGCCGTGACTATCATCGCCAGCTCGAAGCCGCCTACTTCGCCTCACACCGCATCTCGGGCACCAAGGTGCACGTGGTGCGCGCGAAGGACACGCTGTGGAACCTCACGCATCGCTTCGGGGATATCCCGGTATGGCTGCTGCAGCAGTACAACCCGGATGTGGCGTTCGACAGTCTGCGCGCCGGCACCCAGGTCGTGGTACCGAGCGTCGCGGATCTGGGCAGTCCCGCCGGGGATAATTGAGACCTCGGTACATCGCAACGCAGCCCCGCAGACCCTATAATTGCCGATATGTCTCATTCGTTCCTGCAGCGGATCCTGAAACTGACCGGTCCGGCGGTGCTCGCACTGCTGGTCGGCATGGCCACGCCTGCGGCCTTCGCCAACGGCAAGGTGCAGTCCGCCCCTGCCACCGACCCGAGCGCGAGCGATACCAGCGCGGTACCCCCGCAGCTGCTCGCCGATCGCGTCGTCGTGCGCAAGTCCGAGCGGCGCATGTACCTGATGCATGGCACGACCGTCCTGCGCTCCTACCGCGTGGCCCTCGGGGCAAACCCGGAAGGCCCGAAGGAGCAGGAGGGTGACTCGCGCACGCCGGAGGGGCACTATGTCCTCAACCGGCGCAATCCCCGCAGTGAGTATTTTCTGTCCATCCAGGTGTCCTATCCGAACGACAAGGATCTGCAGCGGGCGCGCCGCAACCGGCTCACGCCCGGCGGCATGATCATGATCCACGGGTTGCCGAACGAACTGCGGCGGGAGCCGACCTATTACGAGAAGCGCGACTGGACGGATGGCTGTATCGCGGTGTCGGACTCCGACATGCTCGAAATCTGGCTCATGACCCCGCTGGATACGCCCATCGACATCCTGCCGTAGGGCCCAGTCGGTTGAACACCAACAGTTCCATTGTCCCGGATTCGGTCGATGCGCTGGTCGCCCCTAAGGGCACCCTCGAGAACCTGTCCCAGGAGGAGATCACCAAGCTCCTGGACACGAGCCACAGCGGTCTCTACGGCCTGTTCCGCAAGTGCGCGCTGGCGGTGCTCAATACCGGCAACGACTCGGACAACGCCAAGGAGATCCTCGAGCGCTACCACGACTTCGACATCGAGGTGGTGCGCCATGCGCGCGGCATCAAGCTCGAGATGCGCCATGCCCCGGCCACGGCCTTCGTCGATGGGGAGATGATCCGCGGGATCAAGGAGCACCTGTTCGCGGTGCTGCGCGACGTCATCTACATCGCCGGTGAGATCATCGACAGCCGGGTCGTGTCGCTCACCGATTCCAGTGCGGTCACGAACACGGTCTTCCGCATCCTGCGCAATGCCCGGGTGCTCGAGTACAAGGGCTACCCGAACCTCGTGGTGTGCTGGGGCGGCCATTCAATCGGCGACGACGAATACCGCTACACCAAGAAGGTCGGCTACGAAATGGGCCTGCGCGGCCTGGACGTGTGCACCGGCTGCGGCCCCGGCGCCATGAAGGGCCCCATGAAGGGGGCCACCATCGGTCACGCCAAGCAGCGCGTCCTGCAGAGCCGCTACATCGGTCTCACCGAGCCTGGCATCATTGCCGCCGAGCCGCCCAATCCCATCGTCGGTGACCTCGTGATCCTCCCGGACATCGAGAAGCGTCTCGAGGCCTTCGTGCGCATGGGCCACGGCATCGTCGTGTTTCCGGGCGGGGCCGGCACCGCCGAGGAAATCCTCTATCTCACCGGCCTGCTGCTGGATCCGGCCAACGCCGCCCAGCCGTTCCCGGTGGTTCTGACCGGTCCGGCCGCCAGTGCCGGCTATTTCGAGCAGATCCGCCACTTCGTCGAAGGCACGCTCGGGCGCGAAGCCGTGCAGCGACTCGAGGTGATTATCGATGATCCGCCGGCCGTCGCCCGGCGCATGGTCGAGGGCATGGAGCAGGTGCGCAGGTTCCGCCGCGAGCGCAGTGACTCCTACAACTTCAACTGGCAGCTGTCGGTCGGTATCGAACTGCAGCGGCCCTTCCAGGTCTCGCACGAGTCGATGCGCTCGCTGGTGCTGTCACGCGCGCAGCCCGTGCACATGCTCGCTGCGAATCTGCGCCGCGCCTTCTCCGGTATCGTCACCGGCAACGTGAAGGATTACGGCGTGCAGGCGATCGAAACCCAGGGTCCTTACGAGCTCACCGGCGATCCGAACGTCATGCGGCTGCTCGATGATCTGCTCGCCGCCTTCGTCGCGCAGGGCCGTATGAAGCTCCCCGGCTCGGTCTACAAGCCCTGCTACCGACTCGTCGCGTAACATAAGCGGTGTCAACGCGAGAGATCGCTCGCAGCGTCGCTGCTTCGCGACGCCGATGTGATCCAGTTCCTGTAGGTGAAGCAGCCCGTATCCGTACGCTGGCGGCAACACTTTAGGAGAGTTGCATGAAGTCATCTGACAGGACGCGGGGCGATCCCCTGGTAGCCAACCCGAACGAGGCCGCTGCCCTGGTTCCCCCGATGGCGCCGCCGGTCGGGAACACCGAAGAGTATGGTTCGTGGCTGGATCGGATGCAGCGCGCGCGTACGCGCCATGCGGCCATCACGCGCAACCTCTACAGCTGGTCCAACTACAAGAACTGGGCCGACCAGGTGAAGGGTTCGTGGGAACACGAGCCGGAGCAGCCTGCCCCGAAGCGCAAGTAGGGATTCAGCCGAGCTCGGCGAGACGCTCGGGCTCGGCGTCGGTGATCTCGGCGGTCGAGGCCAGCGCCGGTGCGCTGGCGCTCGCGAGCCACTCGATGAGTGGCTCCCAGGCCTTCGTGTCCTCGACCACCAGCTGCGGCTTCATTTCGTGAATCCCGAGCCCCTGCTCGGCGGCCCGGATGTAGTTCTGCGAGTCGCGCAGGGTCGCGACGACCGGCACGCCGAGGGTGTCGAGGAAGCGCAGCAGCCGCTGGTAGACCAGGGTATTGCGCTTCACGCGGTTCGCGATCACCGCCAGCCGGTTGTCGCGGCGCTTGATCTTCGCCACCAGCAGCAGATCCCGGATGCAGCGCGAGCAGGCGTGGATGTCGATATCCGAGGGCAGCACCGGCACCAGGATCTTGTCCGCGAGACGGGTCAGCTCGATCATGCTCTGATGCGTCAGCGCGGCCGGCGTATCGACGATGATGTGGCTTGCGCCCTGCGGCGGCCGAAGCTGGAAAGTGCGGGTGACGCGCGCATCGCGCTCGTGGGCGGCGATGAGGTGGACCGGGGGCAGCGTCTGGTCGCGGCGCGAGACCCACCGCTGCGATGAGGCCTGAGGGTCGTGATCCATCAGCACCGGCCGCCAGCGGTGCGCGGCATAGTAGGCGGCGAGATTCACGGCGATGGTCGTTTTGCCGGACCCGCCCTTTGGGTTCAGGACCACGATGCGCTGCATGGACCGACAGAGTACTGGTGCTGCCGCATAGCCGCAAGCAAGTGTTGTGGCGTGCGTCTCACTTTACGGGACAAGCACCTACGCACTTATGAGAGCCGGGGCACGCCAGCCGTCATCTGCCCTGCGTACGCTGCGCCCCATGGAAAGATTGCTGCTGCTCTGGGACGAACTCGATGACCTGGCCGGCGTCGGCGCCTGCCTCGTCGCCCGCGCTCTGATGCGCATCAGCGTGCTGAGCCCCACCCGCCGCGGCTGATCTTTTCGGTCAATAACGCGTATCCGGCTTGAAAATTTCGCCGGGATACCCAAGATGCACGCCTGCTAACAACTTTGATCGGCAGGTTCGCGCATGACCGAAAATCAGAAAACCACCCTTGGCTTCCAGGCCGAGGTGCGTCAGCTGCTGCAGCTGATGATCCATTCGCTCTACAGCCACAAGGAAATCTTCCTCCGGGAACTCATTTCCAACGCCTCGGACGCCAATGACCGACTGCGGTTCGAGTCCATCGCGAACCCGGCGCTGATGGCCGACGAAACCGCGCTGTCGGTGTGGGTCGAGGGAGATCCGGCCGCCGGGACCCTGACGATCCGCGACAACGGCATCGGCATGACCCGCGAGGAGGCGATCTCCAACCTGGGCACCATCGCCCGTTCGGGCACCTCCGAGTTCTTCAAGTCCCTCTCCGGTGACCAGCAGAAGGATTCGCAGCTCATCGGCCAGTTCGGCGTCGGCTTCTACTCGGCATTCATCGTCGCCGAGCGGGTCGAGGTGCTGACCCGCAAGGCCGGGACGCCGCCGGAGGAAGGCGTGCACTGGGAGTCGAACGCCGACGGCCAGTTCACCGTCGAGAACGTAACCCTGCCCCAGCGCGGCACCACCATCATTCTGCACCTGAAGGCCGATACCAAGGAGTTTGCCGACAGCTGGCGGCTGCGCTCCCTCATCCACAAGTATTCGGATCACCTGAGCTTCCCGGTGCTAATGCGCAAGGAGGCGCCGCCGGCCAAGGACAAGGACGAAGCGCCCGCCGAGCAGCCGTTCGAGGCCGTCAACGAGGCCAAGGCCCTGTGGACCCGGCCGCGTTCGGAGGTCAAGGACGAGGAGTACCAGCAGTTCTTCGAGCACATCGCCCATGATCCGACCGAGCCGCTGGCCTGGAGCCACAACAAGGTCGAGGGCAAGCGCGAGTACACGAGCCTGCTGTACGTCCCGGGCCGGGCGCCCTTCGACCTGTGGCACCGGGATGCCGCCCGGGGCCTCAAGCTCTACGTACGCCGGGTCTTCATCATGGACGACGCCGAGCAGTTCCTGCCGCTCTACCTGCGCTTCATGAAGGGCGTCATCGATTCCAGCGATCTGCCGCTGAACGTCTCGCGCGAGCTCTTGCAGCAGGACGCGGACGTCGAGGCGATGAAGGGCGGCCTGACCAAGCGGGTGCTCGACCTGCTGACCCGGATGGCGAACGATGAGCCCGAGAAGTACGCGACCTTCTGGAAGGAGTTCGGCGCGGTCCTGAAGGAAGGCCTCGCCGAGGATTACGCCAATCGGGATAAGATCCTGCCGTTGCTGCGCTTCGCCAGCACCCACGAAGCCGACGACACCGCCAAGGTCAGTCTCAAGGACTACGTGGCGCGGATGAAGAGCGGCCAGGACCGTATCTACTTCGTGATCGCCGACAGCGTCGCCGCGGCGCGCAGCAGCCCCCACATCGAGCAGCTGAAGGCGCTCGGGGTCGAGGTGCTGCTGATGTCCGAGCGCGTCGATGAGTGGGTGATGGGCCAGGTCGAGGGCTTCGAGGGCAAGAGCTTCAAGGATGCGGCCCGCGGCGACCTCGAACTGGGTGGCCTGTCCTCCGAGACCGAGAAGGCGAAGGCGCAGGAGCAGCTCAAGGAGCACGAGGGGCTCTTCAAACGCGTCAAGGACACCCTGGGTGACCGGGTGGCCGAAGTGCGCGTGGCCTCGCGGCTGACCGACTCGCCCTCGTGCCTGGTGCTCGGCGAGCGCGACCTCGGGTCCGCGATGCGGCGGATCCTGGAAGCGCAGGGGCAGAAGGTGCCTGAGACGAAGCCGGTGCTGGAGCTCAATGTCGACCATCCCATCGTGAAGCATCTCGAGGCGGTCGCGGACGAGGCCGAATTCGGCGAGCTCGCGCAGCTGTTGTTTGACCAGGCGGCCTTATCCGAAGGGGGTCAGCTGGTGAACCCGGCTGATTACGTGCGGCGCCTGAACCGGCTGCTGGTGCGACTCGCGGTGCCGGCAACGCCCGCTGCATGAACGCCGGACCCGCCTTCGCGGCCCAGAGCCTGATGCTGCCGGGCCCCGCGGGCGATCTCGAAACGCGCCTGGACTATCCCTCAGGCGCGGATCCCGCAGCCCCGGCCGCCTTCGCTGTGGTGTGTCACCCACATCCGTTGTTCGGCGGCACATTGACCAACAAGGTCGTTCATACCCTGTCGCGTGCGTCCAACGATGTCGGCATGCCGAGCCTGCGATTCAACTTCCGCGGCGTGGGCGCGAGCGCGGGCACGCACGATGAAGGTCGGGGTGAAGTGCAGGATGCGCTGGCCGTGATCCGCTACGGTCGCGAGCGCTGGCCGCAGGCGCAGCTGTGGCTGGCCGGTTTTTCCTTCGGGGCTGCGGTGGCGGTGCGGGCGGCTGGCGAGGCGCAGCCTGCCGGTCTCATCGCCGTGGCGCCGGCCGTCGATCGCATCGACATCGGGGCGGTGACGCCCGGGTGTCCGTGGCTGGTGCTGCTGGGAGATGCGGATGATGTGGTATCACCGCAGCGCATGCTCGAGTGGGCGCAGGCGCTGCGCCCGGAGCCCCAGATCCGGGTCCTGGCCGAGGCCGGGCACTACTTCCACGGCCGTCTGCCCGAGCTGCGGGACATCGTGGTGGCCTTCCTGAATCAAAGGCCCGGGGAAACCTAAGCCTTCCCGGGCCGTTTGAAGAATTCGGTCACCCGGTCAGGATCAGGAATTCACCATGCTCTTCAGGCTCTTCAGCGGCAGCACGCGCACTTTCTTGCTCGCGGGCTTCGCCTTGAACGTCATCTTCTCGCCAGTGAACGGATTCACGCCCTCGCGAGCCTTCGTCGCGGGCTTCTTGACCACCTTCAGCTTCAGAAGGCCCGGCATCGTGAACAGGCCGTTGCTACGCAGACTCTTCTTGATCACGCCACTCAGAGAATCGAATACGCCACTGACCTGCTTGCGCGACAGTGAAGTGTCTTTCGAAATCTGAGTCAGGATCTCCGACTTCGTCGGTGCGCCACCCTTTTTCGCCATATCTTGCTACTCCTCCAACGTTGTAACCCAAGCGCGCGGACCGCGCCGCGCATAACGAATCGCGCCGAAAAATAGCACATGGGGACACATGTGCAAGCTATTTCTGTCGTGCAGGTGCTCTTGAAGTGCCTTTTTTTTCAGCGTTTGCGTGTGCGCGAGGATTGTGCGTCGGCGCACCGGCAGCGCGCAGAAGAAGACACTGCTGCTACAGCACCATCGCGCAAGTGGCTGTTTTCCTCGGACTTCCGTGCATGTGAGAATTCACGAGCGCAGCAGGATGAGCAGCGCCTGTATCAGCAGTCCCGCCCAAAGTGGTGACAGATCAAGACCTGCGATCGGCGGAATGATTCTGCGGATCGGCCCGAGCACCGGCTCGCACAGACTCGTCAACAGCGGCTGCAGCGGCGAATAGGCACCCTGCGAGAGCAGATTCAGCAGGGCATAGAGGAAGATCGCATAGAAATACAGCCACAGCACCGAGGTCGCCAGTTCCAGCGCCACGCCGCGCAGCAACAGCAGCGGTGGCGGCATGCCGAAGCCGCGCAGCGCGCTCATCACGAGCACATCGGCCACGGCCACGATCAGCACCGTCACCACCGAGGCCGTGTCGATCTTGTTGATCGGCGGCAGAATGCGCCGCAGCGGCATGATCAGGGGATTCGTGATCTTGACCACTGCCTGCGCGACCGGATTGCGGAAATCGGCCCGCGACCACTGCATCAGCAGCCGCAGCAGCGCGACGTACAGCGCCAGGGACAGCACCGAATCGACCAGGAAATAAAGCGCATTCACTTAATTCGCGTTCCCAAACGTGGCGGCCATTTCGCGACTGCGCTGCGCGGCAGCGTCGATGGCGCGGGTCACGATGCCGGGGAAATCCGCCTCCGCAAAGACGCCGAGCGCGGCCGCGGTGGTGCCGCCCTTCGAGGTGACCTGCTCGCGCAGGCGCGCGAGATCGCCGTCCGAGGCGTGCGCCAGGGCGCCCGCGCCATGCAGCGTGGCGATCGCGAGCTGTCGCGCTACGTCCGGCGCGAGTCCGGCCGCGATGGCCGCCTGCATCATGTGCTCAGCCAGGAGAAAGAAATACGCCGGTCCGCTGCCCGACAACGCCGTGACCACGTCGAGATCGGCTTCGCGGCTCACCCATACGCTCTGGCCCGCGGCACGCATGACCTCCTCGGCGAGTTCGCGCTGCGCGGCGCTCACCTCGGGGCCCGCGAACAGGCCGCTGATGCCGGCACCGATCAGCGCCGGACGGTTCGGCATGGCGCGGATCACCGGCACGCCGGCGCCCGCCCAGGCGCTCAGGGATGCGATGCGGATGCCCGCCGCCACCGACAGCAGCACCGGCCGCGTCCGGCGCAGCTCGGCGCTGAGCGCACCGAGCACATCGCCCGTCGTCTGTGGCTTCACCGCGAGGATGATCAGATCGCAGTTCGCGATCGCGGCGAGATTATCGGCACTCGCCGGCACCTGGAAGTCCTGCGCCAGTCGCTGGCGCGCGAGCGCATCGGGTTCACCGACGCTCAGCTGACTTACCGGCGTCCCGCGCCCGATGAGTCCGCCGATGAGGGCGCGGGCCATGTTGCCGCCGCCGAGAAAACCGATGCGCTGAGACTTCATCGCGTGGAGTGTAAAGGCTGGGGCTTGGCGGCGCCATGCGCGGCTCAGGGGCGCGGCCCGAATAAATCAGTGCCGATGCGCACCAGGGTCGCGCCTTCGTGGACCGCGGCTTCGAGATCACTGCTCATGCCCATCGACAGCGTGTCGAGCCCCGCACCGTCAGCGTTCACGCTCTCAAATAAATCCCGCAACTGGTGCAGCCAGAAGCGCTGGCGGGCAGGGTCGGTCTCCGCCGGCGGCAGGCACATCAGTCCGCGCAGTTTCAGACGCGGCAGCGCGGCGATGTCGCGCAGCAGCTGCGGAACTTGCGCGATGGCCGCGCCACCCTTGCTGCCCTCACCGCCGATGTGGACCTGCACGCACACGTTCAGCGCCGGCGCGTGGTAGGGGCGCTGGCCGGCCAGGCGCTCGGCGAGGCGCAGCCGGTCGAGCGTGTGCACCCAGGCGAAATTCTCCGCCACGGCACGGGATTTGTTCGCCTGCAGCTTGCCGATGAAATGCCATACCGGTGGTGGGCCGGGATTCGGGTTCGCCGCGATCGCGGCCATCTTCGGCAGGGCGTCCTGGACGTAGCTCTCCCCGAAGTGGCGCACCCCGGCGGCGTGCGCTGCGAGGATGGCGGCGGCCGACTGGCCCTTGCTCGCGCCCACGAGTGTGATGTGGTCCACACTCCGGCCGGATTCCTGCGCCGCTGCGCGGATGCGTGCCGCGAGACGGGCTGAATTCGCGGCGATTCGCGACGGCTCTATCAAATTCTGTGGAACTATTAACATATGGGTAAGCCGACCCCTCCGCTATACTCGAATCGAGTCGCGCTCGCCGTCCCCCTCAAGGAACTTCAATGGCCGTAGACATCGCGCAGCTGCTTGCGTTCGCTGTGAAAAACAGCGCCTCCGATCTGCATCTGTCGGCGGGCGTACCCCCGATGATCCGCGTCGATGGCGACATGAAGCGCATCAACATGCCCGCACTTGCCCACAAGGAAGTGCACAGCATGGTGTACGACATCATGAACGACAAGCAGCGCAAGGCTTACGAGGAGTTCTTCGAGACCGACTTTTCGTTCGAAATTCCGAAGCTGGCGCGCTTCCGCGTCAATGCCTTCAACCAGAACCGCGGCGCCGGCGCCGTGTTCCGCACGATTCCCTCGCTGATCCTGACCCTCGATGATCTGAACTGCCCGAAGATCTTCCGCGACCTGTGCATGCTGCCGCGCGGCCTGGTCCTGGTCACAGGTCCCACCGGCTCGGGCAAGTCGACGACGCTCGCGGGCATGGTCAATCACGTCAATGACAACCGTCCCGATCACATCATCACGATCGAGGACCCGATCGAGTTCGTGCACGAATCCAAGCGCAGTCTGATCAATCAGCGCGAAGTGCACCGCGATACCCTGGGCTTCTCGGAGGCGCTGCGTTCGGCGCTGCGCGAGGATCCCGACGTGGTCCTGGTCGGTGAAATGCGCGACCTGGAAACGATCCGCCTGGCGCTCTCGGCCGCGGAGACCGGACACCTGGTGTTCGGCACCCTGCATACCAGCTCGGCCGCGAAGACCATCGACCGTATCGTCGATGTGTTCCCGGCGGCCGAAAAGGAGATGGTGCGCTCGATGCTCTCCGAGAGCCTGCGCGCGGTCATCTCCCAGACCCTCCTCAAGAAGACCGGTGGCGGCCGGATCGCGGCGCACGAGATCATGATCGGCACCCCGGCCATCCGTAACCTGATCCGCGAGGGCAAGATCGCCCAGATGTTCTCGGCCATCCAGACCGGCCAGGCGCTCGGCATGCAGACCCTCGATCAGTGCCTCACCGAAATGGTTTCGAAGGGCCAGGTGAGCAAGGAAGAGGCCCGCTATAAGGCATCAAACAAGGACGCCTTGTAAGGCCCCGCACACGGCGGCCTTGAGGACTCATCATGGATCGCGATCAAGCCATCAAGCTGATGCAGGACCTGCTGCGGCGCGTCACGGAAAAGAAGGCTTCTGATCTGTTCATCACCGCGGGTTTCCCGCCTGCGATCAAGGTCGACGGTGAGGTGCGGCCGCAGAGCGATCGCGCGCTGACCGCCGAGCAGTCCGCGACCCTCGTGCGCGCGATCATGAACGACCGGCAGACCAAGGAGTTCGACTCCACCAAGGAGTGCAACTTCGCGATTTCGCCGCAGGGCATCGGGCGCTTTCGCGTCAGCGCCTTCGTGCAGCAGGGCGCGGTCGGCGCCGTCGTGCGGCTCATCAACGCCAAGATCCCGAGCTTCGATGAGCTCGATCTGCCGGTGGTGCTCAAGGAAGTCGCGTTGGCCAAGCGCGGCCTGGTCATGGTCGTCGGCGGCACCGGCTCGGGCAAATCGACCTCGCTCGCGGCCATGATCGGTCATCGCAACGAGAACACCCGGCATCACATCGTCACGATCGAGGATCCGGTCGAGTACGTGCATCCTCACAAGGGCTGTGTGATCACCCACCGCGAGGTCGGCGTCGATACCGATTCGTGGCATGCCGCGCTCAAGAACACCCTGCGGCAGGCCCCCGACGTGATCCTCATCGGTGAGGTCCGGGACCGCGATACCATGGAATACGCGATCCAGTTCGCCGAAACCGGCCACCTGGTGCTGGCCACGCTGCACGCGAACAGCGCCAACCAGGCCCTCGACCGCATCATCAATTTCTTCCCCGACGAACGGCGCGAACAGCTGCTCATGGATCTGTCGCTGAACACCCGCGCCTTCGTCTCGCAGCGCCTCATTCCGCGCGAGTCCGGCAGCGGTCGCATCGCGGCCACCGAGATCATGTTGAACTCGCCCCTCATCCAGGACCTGATCTTCAAGGGCGAAGTCGCCAAGATCAAAGAGGTCATGGCGCGTTCGACCCGCCTGGGAATGCGCACCTTCGATCAGTCGCTGTTCGAGCTCTACGAGGGTGGCTACGTGTCCTACGAGGATGCGCTGCGCAATGCCGACTCGAAGAACGAGCTGCGGCTGCGCATCAAGCTCGAGAGCCGCCGCGAGCACGTCGATGCCGGTGACGGTGGTCTGACTCTGAGCGAGGAAGAGGACGGGGGCAAGCACCTGTGAACGCCGCCAGCGACGAGCTGCTGCCGGAGTCGGGGACCCCCGAAGTCCGCGCCGCCTCGGGGCCGGCCCCGGCCGACCCGCCGCCGCCGCAGACCGTCCTCAACACCAAGCCGCTGTTCAAGCTGATGGTGGAGAAGAAGGCCTCGGACCTGTTCTTCACCTCCAACGCGCCCATCAAGATCAAGATCGAAGGCCAGATCTTCCCGGTCAACAAGAACGTGCTGACCCCCGAGGTCGTGCGCCAGACCGCCATGGGGCTCATGACCCCGGAGCAGCGCGTGCGCTTCCACGAGGAGCTCGAACTCGATTTCGCGATTTCACGCCCGGGCCTGGGGCGCTTCCGCGTCAACGTCTTCATGCAGCGCGGCTATCCGGCCGTGGTGCTGCGCTATATCACGGCCGACATGCCACGCCTGGAATCCCTGAACCTGCCGGATATCATGCGCGACCTGATCATGCTCAAGCGCGGCCTGGTGCTGGTGGTCGGGGCGACCGGCTCGGGCAAGTCGACGACCATCGCGGCGATGATCAACCATCGCAACGAGGGCTCCTCGGATCACATCGTGACCATCGAGGATCCGATCGAGTTCCTGCACACCAACAAGCGCTCGATCGTCAACCAGCGCGAAGTCGGACTCGACACGAAGTCCTTCGCCCGCGCGCTGCGCAGCGTCATGCGTGCCGCACCGGATGTCATCCTCGTCGGTGAAATCCGCGACAAGGAGAGCATGGAGGCGGCAATCAGCCTCGCCGGTACCGGTCACCTGGTGCTCGCGACCCTGCACGCCAACAACTGCGCCGAGACCCTCGACCGCATCATCAACATGTTCCCGCGCGAGCAGCACACCCAGATCTTCCTCGACCTCTCGCAGTACCTGAAGGCGGTCATGGCGCAGCGCCTGGTGATGGGCAAGGACGGCAAGCGGGTGGCGGCCGTCGAGGTGATGCTCAACACCCCGCACATCGGCGAACTGGTGAAGAAGGGTGATGTCATGGGCATCAAGGAAGCCATCATCGCCAGCGGCGAACGCGGCGTGCAGAGCTTCGATGTCGCCCTGCACGGTCTCGTGAAGCAGGGCCGCGTTTCGCTCGAGGAGGCGCTCCAGCACGCCGATTCGCGCGCCAACCTCGAGACCAAGATCAACTTCGGTTGAGGATGACCTCGGCGAGGATCGCCATGCGCACCGCCACGCCGTTCCTGACCTGATCGCGGATCACCGACTGCGGGCCGTCGGCCACGTCCGAGGCGATCTCGATACCCCGGTTCATCGGCTGCGGATGCATCACGATCGCATCCGGCTTCGCCAGCTGCAGCCGCTCGGGCGTCAGGCCGTACTTCGCGAAATAACGGTCGGCATCGGGGAGCGAGGCCTGGCTCATGCGCTCCTTCTGGATGCGCAGCATCATGATCACGTCGGCATCCTTCAGGCCCTTCGCGAGCGTCGTGTGGCGCGCGCAGCCCGGGAATTCCCCCGGCTCCGGCATGAACACCGGCGGGGCGACGATCCGCAGCTCACCCACCCCCAGGGCTCCCAGGATGTCATAGGCCGAGCGCGCCACGCGCGAGTGGCGCACGTCCCCGACGATCGCCACGCTCAGCTTGGCGAAGTCCGGCTTGCGCTGCTGGATGGTCAGGGCATCGAGCAGGCCCTGGGTCGGATGGGAGACATGCGCTTCGCCCGCCGACAGCACGCTCACGTGCGGGCGCACGTGATCGGCCACGAGGCCCGGGATGCCTTCCTCGGCATCGCGGATCACCAGCACGTCGACGTAGAGGGATTCGAGGGTGTAGATGGTGTCGAGCATGCTCTCGCCCTTCACCCGCGAGGACAGCTGCAACTCCAGGTTCACGACATCCGCGCCCAGGCGCTTCGCGGCGAGCTCGAAGGACACCCGGGTGCGGGTCGAGGGCTCCGTGAAGAGGTTCGCGACGGTGATCCCGGCGAGGTCACGCGAGGACGGTGGCGGCTCGCCGAGCTCGCGCACATAGGACTGGGAGCGCTCCAGCAGATGGCTCAGGACGCCCGGTTCGAGTCCCGCCAGCGTCAGCAGGTGTCGCAGGCTGCCGTTTTCGCGCAGCTGCGGGGTGATCGCGCGGGTGGTTACGGTGGATTCGGTCACGTCTTGTGGTCCCCCTCGCCGGCCAGCCAGCGGGTCAGGATGACTGCGGCGGCGGCGCTATCGATATCTTCGCGTTGCACGCGACGGCGGCGCTGACCGCTCGCGCGCTGGTCCTTGAGCCTGCTGCCGGCTTCCAGCGAGGAACCGTGTTCGTCCACGTGTTCCACCGGCAGCCCGAAGCGCGCCGTGAGCGCCAGCGCGAACTCCCGCGCGGCCTGCGCCAGGCTGCCATCGCTGCCATCCGCATTATAAGGGACACCGACGACCAGCACGTGGGGTGAAAGCGCGCCGATCTCGCGGCCGATCGCGCTCCAGTCGGGGACGCCCGAGTGGGCGGCGACGGCCGGACGCGGTGCGGCGCTGGCGGTGAGGGTGTCCCCCGCGGCCATGCCGATGCGGCGCAGGCCGAAGTCGAAGGCCAGGGCGATGCGCGGCGGCTCAGGCATTACCGGCCGTGAGGCTCAGCTTCTCCACATCGACCCCCAGGAACTGCCAGGACGCCCGCCAGCGCTTCGTGAAGGGCAGTTCGAACAGCAACCGCTCATCGGCCGGCACCGGCAGCCAGCTGTTCTCGCGGATCTCGCGCTCCAGCTGTCCCGCATCCCAGCGGGCGAACCCCAGGGCGACATAGGCATCGCCGGGGCCTTCGCCGCGTGCCATCGCCGCCAGGACATCCCGCGAAGTGGTCACCTGGATGAGTTCGGAGACCTTGTGGGTCGAGTCCCATTCGCCGCCCGGGCGGTGCAGCACGAAGCCGCGGTCGGTGCGCATCGGGCCGCCGCACAGCACGGTCTGGCCGCCGATCTCCTCGTCGCGCGCCTCGAGCTTCATCTGCGAGAGCACATCGCGCAGCGACATCGGCGAGGGCTTGTTCAGGACTATCCCCAGGGCGCCCTTGTCGCTGTGCTCGCACACCAGGGTCACCGAGTGCGAGAAATCACTGTCGGTCAGCGCCGGCATGGCGATGAGCAGGTGATTGGTAAAGCTGGACTGGCTCACGGGTCCAGTATGGCGGCAGTGGGCGGAGGGCTCAAGGAACCGTCGTGACGGCGCCGCGCGCGACCCGGCCGCCGCTGAACTGCCATTCGTAGGCAAAGCGCAGCGTGTGATAGCGCGCCGCCAGGTCCGCCGGGAAGGGGTCGAAGGGGCTCGCGAGCTTCAGGATCGCCAGCGCCGCGGCATCCAGCTGCGGATAGCCGCTCGAGGTGAGGATCTCGGCGGTCGCGAGCTGCCCATCGGCATCGATCGCGACCTCCAGCACCGGGCTTGCCTGCACTCCCGCGCGCAGCGCCGCGGTCGGATAATTAAGAGTGCCGATGCGTTCGACCCGCTGCCGCCAGCTGTCGAGGTAGGGGGCGACGATCGACTCCTTCGTGTCCGGGGTGATCAGCAGTTCATCGCGCTTTGCCCCGCGCAGCTCCACCGCGCCCGCATCCGAGTCGACCGGCTGCGGCGCCGGGGCGGCCGCGGCCTGCAGGGGCTGGTCCTGGGTCGCGCCGTCTGCGCTCTGCAGGGTCGAGGGGAAGTAGCGGATCTGGGTTCGCGCCGCAGTCGTGGTCAGGACCGGGTCATCGGCCCGCGGGGCGGCCGGTGCCGCTGCGCTGAGGCTGGTGCCGTCCGCGGTGCCGGTATGGGATAGGGGGGCGGGCTCGCGCAGCTGGTTGTGCGCGATGCCCGGCGCCGAGCTATTCCCCGAACCGACCTGGGTGCGCTGCGCGAGGTATGCCGCCGTGTCGTTCTTCTGCGCCGTCGGCAGCTCATCGGATACCAGCAGCACATCGAGGCCGCGGGCGCCGCCATCGTGGCGGCCGATGCCCGAGGAGAAGGTGATGCCCAGGATCAGCATGCCGTGGATCAGGGCGGCGATGAACAGGGTGGTCAGCAGCCGGTCGCGCACCGGGGCCGAACCTTCACGTTGGGTGAGCGCCCGCATCGCTCAAGCCGTCAGCGGCGCAACCGGCGCTCGATGGCCTGCATCAGCAGGTCACCGATATTGATGTCGAACTGTTTCTCGAGCTCGCGGATGCCGGTGGGGCTGGTGACATTGATTTCGGTGACGAAACCGCCGATCACGTCCAGGCCCACGAACAGCATGCCGCGCCCGGCCAGCGTGGGCCCGATCTGGGCCGCCAGCCACCGGTCGCGGTCATTCAGGGGGCGGCCGACCCCCTGGGCACCGGCGGCGAGGTTGCCGCGGTTGTCATGGGCGGTCGGGATCCGTGCCAGGGCGTAGGGCACCGGCTCCCCATCCACCAGCAGCACCCGGGAGTCGCCGGTGGCGACGATTTCGGGCAGGTAACGCTGCGCCATGGCGTAGCGGGAGCCATTGGCGGTCAGGGTCTCGAAAATGACCGGGGTGTTCTTGTCGTTCAGTTCGGTGACGAAGATCGAGCGTCCGCCCATCCCGTCGAGGGGCTTGCAGACGATCTTTTCGTGTTCCTGCAGGAAGGCTTCCATGTCGGCCATGTTGCGGGTGATCAGGGTCGGGGCGCAGCACTGCGGGAACCAGGCCGTGTAGACCTTCTCGTTCATGTCGCGCAGACCCCGGGGGCGGTTCACAACCAGTGCGCCCTGTTCTTCGGCACGCTCGAGGATGTAAGTGGTATAGATGAACTCCAGATCGAACGGCGGGTCCTTGCGCATCAATATGCATTCAAACCCACCCAGCGGCCGGGTCTGCGCCTCGCCCAGGGTGAACCAGGACGCCGCATCCTTGCGCACCGTCAGCGGCCGTGCATGCCCCATGGCCTGGCCATCGCGCATGAACAGATCCTGCTGTTCCAGATAATGCAGCTCGAAGCCACGGGCCGCCGCGGCGAGCAGCATCGCCAGCGTCGAATCCTTCGCATACTTGATGCCCGCGATCGGGTCCATCACCACGGCAAGTCGGATCTTATCGGTCATAACCGCAGTTTCTCACGCCTGTGGAGCGGGAAGCGCGTCGCAGGACGCGAATTGAACACACCCAATACCCTCGCCGATGTGCAAAATCGTGACGAGTCTGGCATAGCTAGGGGGGTGCCGATATGTTAAAACCCGAACGGCCTGCAACTCGGCCAGGCGACCATTGGGAATCTAAGGTGGAAGGAGTCGTCTCCGTGTCCGGCACCAATTCGAAGCTCCAGGGCCTCAAGGTACTGGTCATCGATGACAGCAAAACCATCCGCCGCACGGCCGAGACCCTGTTGGCGAAGGAAGGCTGCGAAGTCTTCACGGCCATCGATGGCTTCGACGCGCTGGCGAAGATCGCCGATCACCAGCCCGATATCGTGTTCGTGGACATCATGATGCCGCGCCTGGACGGTTATCAGACCTGTTCACTGATCAAACACAACAAGGTATTCCGCGCGATCCCGGTGATCATGCTGTCCTCGAAGGACGGTCTGTTCGATCGCGCACGCGGCCGCATCGTGGGTTCCGAGCACTACCTCACCAAGCCGTTCACCAAGGACGAGCTGCTCAGCGCAATCGAAACGCATATTGGGAGATGATGGCAATGCCCCTGGTCCTCATCGTGGATGATTCACCGACCGAGCTGCACGTGATGCAGAAGGCCCTGCAGAAGGTCGGCTTTCGCACCGCCGCCGCCGCCGATGGCGCGGAAGGCATCCGCCTGGCGCGCGAGATGAATCCCGACCTGATATTCATGGACGTGGTGATGCCGGGCATGAACGGCTACCAGGCCACCCGCACCCTGGTGAATGATCCGAAGACCCGCACCATTCCGATCGTGATGGTCACCTCGAAGGGTCAGGAGACCGATAAAATCTGGGGTTTGCGCCAGGGCGCAGTCGATTACATGGTCAAGCCCGTGTCGCCGGATCAGCTGGTGGCCAAGGCACAAGCAACGCTCGCGCACTAATGGATGCGGTATCACTCAAATCATTGCGGGATCGGCCCTTCGAACTGCTCGCCGAACTCGAGCGTCGGGGACGCGCGGTTTCGGCGAGCCAGGGCAGTGATGGTGTCGCCGGTCGCGAATGGGTCGGCGTCGCGCTGCGCATGGCCGGAGAGCTGTTCCTCGCGGCGCGCGAGGAGACCCGCGAAGTGCTGAGCGTACCGCCGAGCATCACGCGGGTGCCCGGCGCGAAGAGCTGGGTGCGGGGGCTCGCGAACGTTCGCGGGCAGCTGTTGCCCATCATCGATATGAAGCAGTTCATCGGCAGTGGCGTGGCGGTACTGTCACGCAATACCCGCATCGTGGTGGTCAACCACCGCGAGATTCCGGCCGGCTTGCTGGTGGATGAAGTGCTCGGCTTCCGGCGGTTCGCCGAGGCCGAGTTTTCGGGCGACGTGCCGCCGATGGTGGCGCGTTGTGAACGTTATCTTGCCGGATGCTTTCGGCGCGGTCAGGAGCAGTGGCCGGTGTTGACCCTGCGGACGATTCTCGAGAGCCAGGCCTTTGCCGAGGCGGCGGCCTGATGGCCCAGGAAGAGACCTCCGGTCGACCCGAACTGCTGGTGGCCCTGGCGGTATTCCTGCTGCTCGTCAGCGCGACGGTGCTGGTGATGCGGATCCCGCTGCAGACCGCGGCGATCCCCCTGGGCTTCGCGGCGGCCGCGGCCATCGTGCTGATTTTTCTCGGCGTGCGGCTGCGCCGGGTACGCGACCTCGCCGCGACCCAGAGCCAGGCGGTCGACACCCAGCGGCGCGAAAGCGAACGCAACCAGCAGGCCATCCTGCGGCTGCTCGATGAGCTCTCGAGCCTCGCCGACGGGGACCTGACGGTCCAGGCAACGGTCACCGAGGACATCACCGGCGCGATCGCCGACTCCATCAACTACGCCGTCGACGCCCTGCGCGGCCTGGTCACGACCATCAACAGTTCGGCCATCTCCCTCGATGGCGCGGCCCGCCAGACCCAGGCGCTGGCCCAGCACCTGGCCAAGGCCAGCGGTGCTCAGTCCAAGCAGATTGCCGCGGCCACCGAAACCGCGGGCCACGTCGCGGCGGCCACCGAGGAAGTGTCCGGCAATGCCGAACGCGCCGCCGATGTGGCGCGCCATTCGGTCGACGTTGCGCACAAGGGTGGCGAGGCGGTGCGGCGTACCATCGATGGCATGAACGCCATCCGCGAGACCATCCAGGACACCTCCAAGCGCATCAAGCGACTGGGCGAGAGCTCCCAGGAAATCGGCAACATCGTCGAACTCATCAACGACATCGCCGAGCAGACCAACATCCTCGCCCTGAACGCCTCGATCCAGGCTTCGATGGCCGGTGAGGCCGGCCGCGGCTTCGCGGTGGTGGCCGACGAGGTGCAGCGGCTGGCCGAGCGCGCCGCGACCGCGACCAAGCAGATCGAAGTGCTGGTGCGCACCATCCAGACCGATACCAACGAGGCGGTGGTCTCGATGGAACGCAGCACCACCGATGTCGTCGGTGGGGCACTCCTCGCCGAGAACGCCGGCGCGGCGCTCGAGGAGATCGAACAGGTCTCGAACCAGATTGCGAGCCTGGTGCAGAACATTTCGGCCAGTTCCCGCCAGCAGTCCGGCGCGGTGCAGAACATCGCGCGCAACATGCAGGTGCTGAAGGAAATCAGCGCCCAGACGGCCGATTCGACCAGCGCGACCTCGGTCGCGATCGCGAAGCTCGCGGAACTGTCCGCGGGGCTGCGCAAGTCCGCGGCAGGCTTCCGGCTCCCGGGTGCCCTCGCCCCGGGCAATACCGGTAATTTCCAGCGCCCCGATGATCCGCGCTCTGCGACCCCGGTGCGATCGGTGGCGGCCGTTCGTGGCAGCTGATGGCCGGGATGAATACGGCGCATGACTGAAGTCGCAATCCAGAGTTTCGATCACGTCGGCCGCGAGCTGAACGTCACTCTCACTGAGGCGCGCACCGCGCTCGAGAGTTACGTCGAGCAGCCCGAGAACGCCTCGCTGCTGAACCGCTGCGCCGCAGAGCTGCACCAGGTGCAGGGCGTGCTGAAGGTGCTCGAGATCTACGGCGCCGCGCTGCTCGCCGAGGAGATGGAGCAGGTCGCCCGCTATCTCGTCGCGAGTGTCAGCGCCGGTGAGCACAAGAACCAGGCCGAGAGCCTCGATGCGCTGATGCGCGCGATGGTGCAGCTGCCGAGCTACCTCGAGCGGGTGCTGGCCGGCGGCCGCGATCTCGCGCTGATCCTGCTGCCCCTGTTGAATGACCTGCGCGCCGTGCGCGGCAGCCAGCTGCTGTCCGAAGGCACGCTGCTGCTGCTGAATCTCAAGTCCGATCGCCAGGCCGCGCCGGTCGCCACCGCCGCCGGTGAGGCGCCGATGGGCGTCGAACAGTGGGCACGGCGGCTGCGGCCGCGGTTCCAGCTGGGTCTGGTCGGGTGGATCCGCGGCGAGCGGGCCGAACAGAACCTCGCGATGCTGGCCGAAGTCGCCCACAAGCTCGAACAGGCGGCCTCGCGCCAACCGGTGTTCCAGCTGTGGTGGGTGACGAGTGCGGTCATCGAGGCGCTGCAGGAGCATGGTCTGTCCGGCGGTGTCTCGATCAAGCGCCTGCTGGGGCTCGCCGACCGGGAAATCAAACGCCTCTATGAGCAGACCGAGCTGCGCTATGCGCAGATCCCGGCCATCGATCTGCTGAACAACCTTCTTTATTACGTGGGCCGCGCCGAATCGACCGGGCCGCGGGTCACGGCGGTGCGCGCCTCGTTCCGCCTGAATGAACTGCTGCCGGCCGATGATGCCGTGGACCAGGAGCGCGAGAGCCTCTCGGCCCCGAGCGTCAAGCTGATGCAGACCGTCGCGGCCGCGATCCGCGAGGATCTCGGCAAGGTCAAGGATGTGCTGGACATCTTCGTGCGCCGCGGCTCGGGGCAACCGCAGAGCCTCGGCCCGCAGGTCGAGATGCTGCACAAGATCGGCGATACCCTGGGCGTCCTGGGCTTAGGGGAACTGCGCGCCGCGGTGCAGGGCGAGACCGACCGTCTTGCGAAGATCGTCGCGGGCACGCTGCAGCCGGAGCATGGGTTGCTGGTGGACATCGCGGCGACGCTGATCGGCGTCGAGGACAAGCTCGACGGGCGGCTCGTGGGCATGATCCTGCCGCGTCCCAAGCAGCAGGATTCGGGCGACTCCAACGATACCGACTTCCAGCAGGTCCAGGCCGCGGTGCTGCGCGAGTGCATCCTGAACCTCGCGCGCCTGAAGGAATCGATCGCGCAGAGCGTCGGCGGCACGCTGGACACGGCCGGGCTGGACGCGTGGCCCGAACTGATGCGCGGCCTGAAGGCCGGGCTTTTGATGCTCGGCAAGTCGCGCGCGGTCGAACTGGTCGAGAACATCCACGCGCGGCTGACGCCGCTGATGCGGCCCGGTGGAGCCGCGGCGCTCACCGGCGGCCGGCTGGATCGGCTCGCCGATGCGATCGTGAGCCTCGAGTACTACATGGAGACGCTGCAGGCCGGACGCAGCGATCCGTGGTACATGCTCGACAATGCGCAGGCCTGCCTCGATGCCCTCGAGGCGCAGCCCGCGCCGCCGGTGCCGACGGTGGCGCCGCAGGAGAACAGTTCGTTCGCACAGACGGTGCAGATCGCCGGCGGTGCCGCCGCGGTCCGGGCGCGGATCGAAGCGCAGATGCGGGAGCAGGATGTCGGCGCCGCCGCCCCGGTGCTCACCGCGGACATGGCCGCCACCGTGCCGCCCACGCATTCGGATCCGGAACTGCTGAAACTCTTCGTCGAGGAGGCACGCGAGGAACTGGCGCGCATCCAGACGTTCTTCCCGGCCTGGGAACAGAATCCGCTGGATCTGCCGTCACTGCAGAACGTGCGCCGCTCGATGCACACGCTCAAGGGCAGCGGCCGGATGGTCGGCGCGCGCGATCTGGGCGAGTTCGCCTGGGCCGGCGAGAACCTGCTGAACCGGCTGCTCGACAACACCCTAACGCGGTCGCCGGCGATTGCCTCGACGCTGCACGACGCGGTCGCCGGGCTGCCGCAGCTGATCGATGCCCTGGAGTTCGGCACGCCGCTGAACTTCGATGCGAAGAGCCTGATGGCGCGGGCGCATGCCCTGGCGGCCCAGCGCGAAGGCGGCGAGGGCACGCTCACCATCCAGACGCCGATCCTGCCGCCGCCGATGGCGACGCAGGTGCTGCAGGGCGCGCGGCCGTTCCTCGATCCGGCCGCGGATCACGGGGCAACGCATGCGGCGACCCTGATCGCAGGGCCACCACCGCCGGCCGAGCCGCCAGCGCACCCCGTGGCCGCGGAGGAGCCGACGGCGGAGCAGCCGGGCCCGCTGCCGCCCTTCGCCGAGTCCGAACCCGCAACGGTGCCGGTCGTGGCGCTGTCCGAGGATTCGACGCTCGACGAGCTGCCGGACATCGGCAGGCAACCGCCGCACGAGGACGCCCCGCGGGATGAGGTGCTGCGTGACATCTACACGCGCGAGACCAATGCCCACGTGGCGACGGTGCGCGAGTACCTGGACCGCGAAGAGCATCGGCCGCAGCCGCATCTGCTGACCGAGTCGGCCTATCGCGCCTGCCATACGCTCTCGGGCAGCTCGACGATGGCCGATGCCCGCCATGGCATCCGCCTGGCACAGCCACTCGATCACTGGCTGCGTAAATCCTTCGAAAGCGGCGTGGGCCTGACCACCTCGGATCTGGGGGTACTGCGCGATTGCATGGGTGAGATGGAATCGGTGGCGACGAACCTGGATGAATCCACGGGCTACTTCGTGACCCACGGTCGCCTGATCGAGCGGCTCTCGGACGCCGAGAGGGACCTGGACCGGCGCGTCGCCGAGAAGCTCGAGGCTGAGCGTCGCGAGAGCCACCCGCAACCCCGCGGGCCGGCCGATTTCGGCACCGCGACGCTGGTGGCGCCGGACTTCGATGCCTTCGATGCGGGCATCCCCTCGGATGAGACGGCCACGCGCGAGCAGCTCGCGACCCCCGAGCAGCTGCCGGCACCGGAAGAGTTCGCTTCCGCTGAAGATGTGATCTCGGTGGATGAGCTGTTCGCGCCGGAACAGGATGAAGACGCGGAGCACCAGGCTTCCGCGCAGGACAATGTGTTCGCGGCGCCGCCGGCCCCGCACGATTCGCAGCTGATCAACATGCTTGATTTCGAGCTGCCGCCCGCAGAACCCGAGCCCGAGGCCGTCGCGCAAGCCGGGGTCGAAGGCCCGGCGACCGACGCGCAGCTCGACCTGCCGCCTGCACCTGCCGCGGAGCTGTCGCCGATGGAAGAGCCGATGCCCCCCGTCGAGGAGCCGGTCGTCGATTACGATCCGGACGTGGCCAGCATCTTCATCGAAGAGGCCATGGAACTGCTCGAAGTGTGCGAGACGCAGCTCGCGGCGTGGCATGGTGAGCCTGCCAATACCGAATATCCCGCGGCCCTCAAGCGCCCGCTGCACACCCTCAAGGGTGGCGCCCGCATGGCGGGCATCACCGCGATGGGTGATCTGAGCCATGAGCTCGAGTCGCTCGTGAACTTCATCGATTCGAAGGGCGAGGTGCCCAGTGTCGGCGCTTTCGAGGTGTTGCAGTCCAGCGTCGATGAACTGGCCCGCATGCGCGACAGTGTGGCCGCCAACCGCGGCGTTGCACAGGCGCGCGAGCTCATCGCCCGCATCCGCGCGTTGCTGAATCCCGCGCAGACCCTGGGCCACGAGCCGGTCGCTCAGGCCCCGACACCGATACCGACACCCGAACCGGTGTTCGAACCGGAGGAGCCGCTCTTCGAGCGCACCTTTGCCGAGGAGCCCAGCATCTTCGGGCAGACGGCCGCGCCGCTCGTGGATGAAGTGCCCGCCACCTCGCCGCCCGAAGTGCCGCAGGTTCCGGAGCCTCTCGAAGTCCCCGACTCGCCGCACACGCCCGAAGTGCCCGATACACCGCATTCGCCCGAGCTGCCACAACCCGAGCCGCCGCCGACGCCGCATGAGGTGCCGCAGCCCGAGCCCGTGCCGAGCAGCTTCGAGATGATGACCGAGTCCGCCTTCGAGGTGACCGGTGCGCCGGCCTTCGAGACGCCCGCGGCAGAATTCGAACACGCGCCTGAGCCGACACCGGAGTACGTGCCGGAACAGGTGTCGGAGTACGTTGCTGAATACGTGCCCGAGCATGTGCCGGAGCAATTCCCGGAGCATGTTCCTGAGCCGGTAGGCGAGTACGTGCCCCCGCATGCGGCCGGTCCCGCGGTGCTGCCGGTGATGAACGAGACGCCGCACGAGCTGCCCGCGCCGGCATTACCGGTGCCGCCGGGACGCGAGCCGGTGGCGCACGCCGATCGGCCGGAAATGGCCCGTGTCGATGCCGAGCTGTTGGATCAGCTGCTGAACGTTTCCGGTGAGGTGAGCATCTCGCGGGCCCGCCTGGAACAGCAGATGGGCTCGATCGAGTTCAACCTGGGCGAGTTGTCGCGCACCGTCACGCGCCTCAAGGAACAGCAGCGCAAGCTCGAGATCGAAACCGAAAAGCAGATCCTCCACGGTCACGAGGAGGAGACGGGGCATCGCGCCGAATTCGACCCACTGGAACTGGACCGGTATTCGGCCATCCAGCAGTTCTCGCGGGGTCTCGCGGAAACCGCCAGCGACGTGGCGAGCATCCAGCAGCTGCTGGAGAGCCTGGTGCAGGAGACGCAGAACCTGCTGCAGCAGCAGGCGCGCACGGTCACGGAGCTGCAGAACGGGCTGATGCGCACGCGCATGGTGCCGTTCCAGCGCCACGTGCAGCGGCTGTCGCGCATCGTGCGCCAGGCGGCCTCCGAGAGCGGCAAGCGCGCCGAACTCATCGTCAGCGGTGCCTCGGGTGAACTCGACCGGCAGGTGCTGGAGCGGATGCTGCCGCCCTTCGAGCACATGCTGCGCAACGCGGTGGTCCATGGCATCGAGACGCCGGAGGAGCGCGTCGCGCGCGGCAAGGGCGAGTCCGGCACGATTCACCTGGACCTGCAGCGCGAAGGCGCGGAGGTCATGGTGAAGGTGAGCGACGATGGCGCGGGCATGAAGCTCAACGCCATCCGCGACAAGGGATTGGCGCTGGGCCTGATCCAGCCCGGACAGTCGCTCTCGGATGAAGATGCCATGCAGCTGATCCTCGAGCCGGGGTTCTCCACCGCCGGGACCGTCACGCAGCAGGCCGGTCGCGGCGTCGGCATGGACGTGGTGGCCACCGAAATCAAACGCCTCGGCGGCTCGCTCAACATGGAGACGAGCTCGGGGCAGGGCACGACGTTCACGGTGCGCCTGCCGTTCACGCTCGCGATCAGTCATGCGCTGGTGGTGCGTACCGGGGATGAGTACTACGCACTGCCGCTGCCCACCGTCGAGGGCGTGCTGCGGCTGTCGAAGGCCGATGTGACCTCGCACCTGGGTCGCGAGTCGGCCACTTTCGAACAGAACGGCCAGAAGTACCGTTTCCAGCATCTCGCCGCGTTCGTCGGCCTCGAGCCCTCACCGCTGCCGGAAGGCGATGTGACGGTGCCGGTGGTGCTGGTGCGTGCCGGTGAACATTCGACCGGTCTCGTCGCCGACGAACTCATCGGCAGCCGCGAAATCGTCGTCAAGTCGGTCGGCCCGCAGATCTCGAGCATCCGCGGCATCTCCGGTGCGACGATCCTGGGCGACGGCCGCATCGTCATCATCCTGGATATCGGCGCGCTGGTGCGCGGCGAATGGCGCTCGCGCTGGCAGGCGCAACCGGTGCGCGAGAAGGGCGACCGGCGCACCTTCGCGATGGTCGTCGACGATTCGATCACGGTGCGCCGCGTGACCCAGCGCCTGCTCGAACGCAACGGCATGCGGGTGCTCACGGCGCGCGACGGCATGGATGCGATCACGCTGCTGCAGGACAATGTCCCGGACATCATCCTGCTGGATATCGAGATGCCGCGCATGGACGGTTACGAAGTCGCCGCGCATGTGCGCAACGATCCGCGCCTGCGTGACGTGCCGATCATCATGATCACCTCGCGGGTCGGCGAGAAGCATCGCGCCCGCGCGATCGAACTCGGGGTGGACGACTACCTCGGCAAGCCCTACCAGGAATCGCAGCTGCTCGATGCGATCGTGCCGCTGGTCGAGCGGCATCGCGAAACGCAGCGTACCCGCAAGGTGTCCGCCGATGGCTGAGCGCGTCAACGAAATCTACAGTCTGCTGATCCCGCTGGTCGACTCGCGGTTGATCGTGCCGCGCGCCTGTATCGCCGAAGTGGTCGGCTTCCAGGTGCCCGTGGAGATGACCGGCGCGCCGCAGTGGTACATCGGCACCATTCCCTGGAACGGCCGGCAGGTGCCGCTGATCTCCTTCGAGGGTGCCTGCGGCCAGAACATCCCGCCCGCCGCCGGGCGCAGCCGCGTGGTGATCTTCCACTGCATGGGCGACAAGCTCGAGGGCGGCTACTTCGGGCTCATCTCACAGGGCTTCCCGCAACTGGTCCGGGTCAGCTCGGATGTCGTGCGGCCCGATAATTCCAAGGTATTTGCCGAGCGCGCGCCGGTGATCTGCCAGGTGCGCATGCTCAACGAGGCGCCGCTGGTGCCGGACATCGATCGCCTCGAAGAGATGATCGCCGACGAAACCCGCGCGGCCTGATCGCGCAGCCCCGCCGCGTTACTCGCCCGGGTGATAGCGGCGCTCGATATGTCCCTCGAGGTCCTCCGGGTAGAAATACACCGACCGCAGTTGGCCGCGCGCGTAGCGGATGGCCTGGTCATCGAAGTGCGCGGATTTCGGATCGCCGCTCTCACCGCCGGCGGTGACGGCAAGCGCACGGATCTTCGGCCCGAATTCCACGACCGCGACGAAGCTGTTGCCCGAGCTGCCGTAGAGGCGGCGGGTGCCGTCATAACGCCTGGCGCCGAACGAGGCGAGCGAGCCCCAGCGCGCGGAAGCGAACGGCACCGGGATGCTCGGGCTGGCATCGCTGAAGGGCTGCACGATGGCGCCAGAGGTGCGCTGGAAGCGATTGAGCTCGCCCCAGGGCACCCGCCAGTTGCCGAAGTCCTTCGTCAGCTGCTCACAGCTGGCAGCGAGCAGCTGCAGCTGCTGCGCGGCCGGGGTGTCGGCGAGTTCGTCGTAGCGGGCGAGGCCCACGGGGTGGGCGGCCGCGGCCTGCGCTGCCGTCGCCTCCCACAGTGCGTTGCCCCATGACACCGCGAGCGAGGTCGCCAGCGAGTGATCGGACCAGCGGAAGTCCCAGTGGCGCAGCAGCTCGACCGGATCGTGCAGTCGCCCCTTTAGCGGCTCGCCCGCCGGCAGTGCGTCATAGGCCGCCACGAGCTTCGGGACCAGGCTCGCCAGGGCAGGCAGGTACGAGTCGAACGCCGCGGCCTCGAGCGACTCGAGCGTGAAGTCCTTGCGGTCGGTCAGCAGCTGCGTTGCGTGCACACCGCGCGGGTTTTCCCCGACCCGATCCATGTAGCGCGGATAGTCCTTGAGCTTCGGGCTCTCAGGCCCTGCCGCCGAATAGGGCCAGTCGTTGGTATTGAAGATCCAGCCGTTCGCGGGATTGAGCAGGTGCGGCAGCTCGGCGAGCGGCGTCGGGCCCTTCCAGTCGGTCGCCGGGTCAGCGCCATCAACCGGCTGCGTGTAGTCGAAGCGAGCATCACGCCGGGGCATGAACTGCGGATGCAGGTAGGCGATCTCACCCTTCGTGTCGGCGAACAGTGTGTTGTTCGAGGAGTTGGCCGCGAGTTCCGCAACCTTCAGATACGAGGCATAGTCGGTCGTCTTGGTGCGCAGGTACGACTGTTCGAGGGCCTCGAGCGGCCGGTTCATCAGCGCGATGCTGATCCAGTGGCCGTCCGCCTCGCGGATGATCGGGCCGTGTACGGTGCGGTAGGTCGTGAAGGTCTTCACCGCCATGCCGCCGTCGGGGGTCCGATAACGCACCGCTATCACCCGGGTGTCGAGGGGACGCAGCTCGTGTCCGTACTGATAGAAGAGCTTGTCGTTGCGGTGGACGATGTCTTCCGCGAATTCGTCGACATTGTCGGCGCCGGTGCTGGTGTGCATGAACCCGACGTGCTCGTTGAAGCCCTGGTAGATGAAGAACTGACCCCAGGTCGCCGCGCCATAGACGTGGAGCCCCTCGTCGCTCGACATCTGCAGCTCGGAGCGGAAGAAAAACGAGGTATGCGGGTTGATCAGGAGCAACGCGTGGCCCGCGCGGGTATTCGCGGGCGCGATCACGATGCCGTTGGAGCCGCTCGGTTCGCGCACCGTGAGACCGCGTTCGGCGGCGGTCAGGGGTACCTGTTTGCCGGTGTAGAACGCCTCGAGCGGACTTAAATTCACCCGTTCGATGTCCCCGCCGATGCTGCCTTCCGTGAAGCTGAGCGCCATCCAGGGCTCGAAATGCGCGAGCACCCGTGGATGCACCTGGGGATGGGTCGCCAGGTAATCGTTGAGACCGTCGGCCCAGGCGTCCATCAGCGCGACCAGCCACGGCGGGCTGTGGGCGTAGGCGGCCTGCAGCACCGCCGGGTCGATGAACAGTCGTTGCCGCAGATCCTGGTACAGCGCCGGGGCGCCTTCGGCTTCGGCGACGCGACCGAGCGCGGTGAGATAGTTGCTCTCGATGCGGTTGAAGTCGTCCTCCGCCTGCGCGTAGATCATGCCGAACACGGCATCCGCATCCGTCCTGCCGTGCACGTGGGCGATGCCCCAGTCGTCCCGCACGATTTCGGTGTCCGCCGCCTCGGCGCGCCAGCGCGCCTGCTCATCGGCCGCGAACGCGGAGGTGGTGAGAAAGGTCAGCAGCAGGACGATGAAGCGCATGTGCGGAACACTATCATGCGAAAAAATGCAGCGCCGCGTCTGCCAGGATCAACACGAGAAACACTACCGCCGGTATGAGATGCGCCAAGCCTTCCCGCCATTTCAGCAGCGTCACGACCGCTGCGAGAATCACCAGCGACAGGCCAATGAGTGCGAACGGACGGGTGGCCGGCAGCAACAGCAACACGGCACCCAGAAGTTCCAGCCCGGCCGTCACCAGGCGCCATCCTTTGGGGTACCCCCAGCGCCGGAAGCTGGCTTCCCCGTTGCCGACGTTGAAGAGGTTGGCGCATCCCGCGGCGACGAATGCCAGTGCCGTAACGTCGTTCACGATTGCCGCAATGCTCATTTGAAGGATCCTCTGGTACCATTAGACGATACGGAACAGTATCGCATCAGGAATGGATATGCAAGACGAAGTCGTATCGCATGAAAACCCTGAATCCAGGCGCTGGCGCGCTGATGACCCGCGCCGGCTGCGCATGGCTGAAAAGCGCGCCTCGATCCTGCGTGCCGCGCGGCCTATCCTGCTGCGGGATGGCCTGGGCGGGACGACGCTCGACCGGGTAGCCGCCGAAGGCGGGATTAACAAAATGACCCTCTACCGGCACTTTCCGAACAAGGCGGCGCTGTTCCAGGGCCTGGTCACCGGCATGTGTGAATACATGCGCGAGGATCTCGAGAACGCACCCGCGGCCGATGCGAGTAAACCCGCGGCGAGCAGACTCGCGGCCGAGCTGGGCGCCTTCACGGCGGCACTGATCGAGCCGGACGCACTGGCGCTCTATCGCCTGATCGTCGCGGAAGGCTGGCGCTTCCCGGATCTGGCCCGCGTGTTTGATCAGTCCGGCATGCGCGTGATCCGGCGGCGGATCGCCGAATTGCTCGAAAGTGGAGGAGTTCCTGCCGGGCGGTCGCCACAACTTGCGGGTGAGTTAGTTGGCCTGGCGCTCGGTGATGCGTACCAGCGCGCGCTGCTGGGCATCGTCGAAGCGACCGATGGCGAGGCGTTTGCGCAGCAGATCGAAGCTGCTGTAATGCATGGGTTTGGAGGCAACAGAACATGACTGCGACTGGAATCTGGCACGAGCGGGCCCGTGCGTTGGACATCCGCACCCAGGCCTTCATCAACGGCCGCTACGTCGAGTCGGCGTCCGGCGCGACGTTTGAGTCGATCAATCCGGCTACCGGCCAGCTGCTGGCGCGCGTCGCCGCGGGTGACACCGAGGATGTGAATCGTGCGGTGGTCGCCGCCCGCGCCGCGTTCAAGAGCGGGGTGTGGGCTGCGCAGCCGCCGGCTGCGCGCAAGAAGGTTCTGCAGCGCTTCGCCGAGCTGATCGTCGAGCATGCCGATGAGCTGGCATTGCTCGAAACCCTCGACATGGGCAAGCCGATCAGCGACAGCGTCGCGGTGGACATCCCGGCGACCGCCCGCTGCATCCGCTGGTACGCGGAAGCCTGCGACAAGGTCTACGACGAGGTGGCGCCGACGGGGCCGGGCGCGCTGGCGCTGATCACCCGCGAGCCCATCGGGGTCGTGGGCGCGATCGTGCCCTGGAATTTTCCGCTGATCATGGCGTCCTGGAAGATCGGGCCGGCGCTGGCGAGCGGTAATTCCCTGATTCTGAAGCCGTCGGAAAAGTCACCGCTGAGCGCGATCCGCCTCGCACAGCTCGGCAGCGAAGCGGGGCTGCCCGATGGCGTCCTGAACGTCGTGCCCGGCTACGGGCATACCGCCGGCAAGGCGCTGGCGCTGCACTCCGACGTGGACTGCATCGCATTCACCGGTTCGACGGCCACCGGCGGCCAGATCCTGCAATACGCGGGACAGTCGAATCTCAAGCGGGTTTCGCTCGAATGCGGCGGCAAGTCACCCAACATCATCCTGGCGGATTGCCCGGACCTGGATCGGGCCGCGACGGCCGCGGCGTTCGCCATCTACTTCAACCAGGGTGAGATGTGCTCTGCCGGCTCGCGGCTGCTGGTGCACGAGAGTATCCGCGAACAGGTCCTCGACAAGGTGCGCGACATTGCCCACATGATGCGTCCGGGTGACCCGCTCGATCCGGCCACGCGCCTGGGCGCGATCGTCGACGGCGGGCAGATGCAGCGGGTGCTGGGCTACATCGAGGGTGCCCGGCGCGAGGGTGCGCAATTGCGCTTTGGCGGCGAGCAGGTCAGGCGCGACAGTGGCGGCTTTTTCGTGGAACCGACGCTGTTTGATTCGGTGCAGCCCGGCATGACCATCGCCCGCGAGGAGATCTTCGGGCCGGTGCTCTCGGCGATCACTTTCAAGACCGTGGAGGAGGCCGTCGAGATCGCCAACAATGTGATCTACGGTCTGGCGGCGGCCGTCTGGACCCGGGATGTGACCACCGCCCATCGCGTCGCGCGCGCCTTGCGGGCTGGCGTGGTGTACGTGAACTGCTACGACGCCGATGACATCACCGTGCCCTTCGGCGGCTTCAAACAATCGGGCATGGGACGCGACAAGTCGCTG
>Ga0302314_10002678_pt1 | contig 33019 bp, 26 predicted proteins | sample III_Palsa_N2_3_FD_200533 | JGI IMG/M metagenome (GOLD analysis project Ga0302314, IMG submission 200533) | Peat permafrost microbial communities from Stordalen Mire near Abisko, Sweden - III_Palsa_N2_3 | ecosystem: Environmental > Terrestrial > Soil > Palsa > Peat permafrost | place: Sweden...
GCAGACCTGCAGGCCGTCGAGGTCGGGCAGCTGGAGGTCGAGGACCAGCGCGTCGGGCGAGCTCGCCGCCATGGCCTCGAGCGCCTCACCGCCTGAGGTCACGGCGTCCACCTCGTAGCCCTCGAGGCGCAGGGCACGATCGATGGATCGGCAGACAGCGAGATCGTCGTCCACCACCAGGATGCGCACGAGGGATGGAGCCTACCGCAGCGATCTCGCCGGACCGGTTGAGCGGCTGCCTCTAACCTCTACCCCGCAGCGCCGCTCACGCCAGGGTGGCGGGTGCGGTCCGGGGTAGTTCAATCGGCAGAACGTCGGCCTTTGGAGCCGGATGTTGGAGGTTCGAGCCCTCCCCCCGGAGCGTGGGGCGGTGCAGCGCCCCACCGGGTGGTCGCCGTCGGCGGTCATCAGAACGGTCGTTCGACGCCGACCACCGCTCCGGGGCTGAAGGTGGCCGGCATGGTGACCACTCCGGCCAGCTCCGGGTTGCCCCGGTAGAACTGGGTGGCGTCGCGGTCGACCCGGAAGTCCGGGATGCGCGTGAGGACCTCGCGCATCAGCACCTGGAACATCGCCCGGGCCAGGTGCATGCCAATGCACCGGTGGGGGCCCACCCCGAACGCCAGGTGGGGGTTGGGGGCCCGGTCGAGTATCAACTCGGAGGGGCGATCGAAAACCTTCTTGTCGAAGTTGGCCGAGAGCCAGCTCATCATGAGGAAGTCCCCCCGCGTGAGCTGCTGGCCCCCCAGTTCCACATCGGCGGTCACCGTCCGGGTCAGCGTCTCGTTGACCGAGGTGAAGCGCAGGAACTCCTCGGTGGCCGGGACCAGCAGATCGGGGTCGTCGATCAGTCGGCGGCGGAGCTCGGGCTGCGCGTCCAAGTGGAGCATCGCCAGCGAGGTGAGGGCGGTGGTCGTGTCTAGCCCACCGCCGATCAGGTTCCATAGCACGCCGATCAGCTCGTCGTCCCGGAGGTTGCGCCCGTCCTCAATCTCGAGGGCCACCAACTCGCTCAGGATGTCCCCCCGAGGGTAGCGTCGTCGCTCGTCGGCTACCCGTAGGAGTTCGGCGATCATGCCGTCCATCAGCGTGGCGGCGTGGGCGGCCTGTTCCGAACCGGCCCCGTAGGCGTTGACGGAGTGGAAGACCTCGGCGTAGTAGGGCCAGCTCTCACAGGGCAGACCCACCATCTTCATGGTGAGCACGGCCGGTACCGGTCCGCTGTACTCGCTCACCACGTCCATCTGGCCGTCCCCGATCCTCTGGTCGAGGAACCAGGTGGCGCACTGCTCCATGAAGGGCAGGTATTCGGCGACGGCGGAGGGGAGCATGAACGGATTGAGGAGGCGACGGAGCGACACGTGGGTCGACCCCTCCGCCTCGGCGATCAGCGCCGGGGGCACCCCGGGCATCCGTGGCACGCCCATGATGCCGAGGTAGGTCATGCCGTCCGGCGAGTTCTCCACGTACTTACTGGTGAACGTGGAGCCGTCGCGAGAGACGGCCGCCACCTCGTCGTAGCCGCTCACGACCCAGAAACCGCCGTAGTGGGCGTTGTAGGCCACCGGGCACGCCCGCTGCTTGGCCCACTCGTCGTGCCGGTGGTCGAAGAACTCGTCGGAGTGGTGGTCGAAGTCCGAGGTGGCCCGATCGGCGGTGCTCATGCGCCGGACCTTTCGTCCCTGGTCAGCACCTCGGGACCGTCCTCGCCCACCAAGACGAGGTCCCGATGGAGGTAGCCGCCCGTCCCCTCGGCGGTCACCCAGGACTGGACGCTCAGGACCGATCCCCCCACGATGGTCGCGTCGGCGCCCCGTCCGAAGCCGATCAGCGGCTGTTCGGCGCCCAGGCCGATGCCGTGGGCCAGTGCCACGACGGGCTCGGGCTCCCCGGCCGCCTCCCACGCCCGATAGAGGTCTCTCCCCGTGTTGCCCGGACGGCAGGCGGCGACCAGCGCGTCGAGGGCCCGGTGGCAGCGGTCAGCGAGCTCCGGGGCCCCCCGCGGTGGCGTGGCACCAGACCCGACGGTGCGGCCCACCTCTCCTTCGTAGCCGGCGCAGAGCGCGGCCGGCGTCAGGACGACGAGCTCGTCGTCGCCGACCGGGCGGTCGCTGACCAGGTTGCGGTAGCGCACCGGGCCACGCCGGGCCGTGGCGAACACCACGCCCTCGCTGGGTGGGGTGGGCGCCCCGAGGCCGGAGATCGTCTCGTCGAAGATCCCGAGCAGCTGGCGTTCGGTGATACCGGGGACGACGGCGCGACGGAGCGCCGCCAGAGCCGCCTCGGCAACGGTGGCCGCCCCGACGATGCAGGCCACCTCGTCGGGGGTCTTGATGGCGCGCGCCTCGAACATCACCCCCGTGGCATTGGTGAGCCGGGCATCGGGGGCCACCTGGCGGAGCAGGTCGCCGAAGAAGGGGGTGAGGGAGTCGGTTCCCACGACGTTGGCGCCGGGCAAGCCCGGGATGTTGCGCAAGGCACCGAGCAGGTTCTGCGGGTTCCACGATATGCCGTACAGGTCCTCGTGGCCGATCTCGGGGGGGATGCCATCGTCCCAGACCGACAGGAGGTGCACCCGTCCGGTGGCGCGGACGACGACGCTCGCCGGCGCGAACGGGGAGGCCCCCGAGCGCCACAGCTGACGGGCGCCCGAGGCGTAGCGGACGTTCGCCGAGCGGCCGAGCACCACGGCGTCGAGACCGGCGGCGCCCATGCCCTCCAGCAGGCGCTCGCGGCGCTCCCGGCGCAGGCGGCCGAAGTCGACGCCGCCCCCGTCCTCGAGCGCCATCCCCCCGGCACCGGCGAGGGCGAGCGCGGGGCTCACGCCGCCTCGAAGGGGTCGTAGCGGGAGCTGCTCAGCGGCACCCACCCGGTGTCGGTGACGGCCACGATGTCCTCGGACCGGTATCCCGCAGCACCCTCGTCCCAGATCACCGGCTCGAACACCAGGACCATACCCGGGGCCATGATCAGCGCCTCATCGAAGCCCTCGCCGAGGTCGGTGCCGATCAGGGGCATTTCGGCGCTGTCGGTGCCGACACCGTGCGCCAGATAGAAGTGCTCGATCCACGGCCGTTCGCCGCCGTTGGCGGCGATGGCCGCCCGCCCGAGGTCGAGAGCCGACGCGCCCGGCTTGCAGACGGCCAGGCACGCGTCGACGACGTCCCGCCACCGGTTGAACTGTGACGTCTGGCGCCGCGTCGGGGTGGGGTCGGAACCGGTGATCCAGGTCCGGCCGTAGTCCGATGCGTAGCCGTGGTGCGAGATTCCGGCATCGACCCAGATGACGTCGCCTTCGCGCAGCACCCGATCGGTCGTCGAGAGGGGGAAGGCGAGCCCGCCGTGAATCGTCCACGGGCCCTCGTCCAAGCTCGCCGTCATCACCTGCCAGATGGGGTCGATGCAGTTGGTGGTGGCCCCGAGCTCGAAGACCCGGCGAAGGAACGTGCCCGATAGGTCGGTCTGGCGGAGGCCGGGCCGCAACGACCTCCGGGTGGTCTCCATGGCGAGTTCGGTCGTCCGCTGCGCCAGTCGTACACAGGAGATCTCGTCGGGCGTCTTGAGCAGCTTGCAAGGCCCGAGCACGCTCGCCGCATCCGACCACTCCACGTGCCCCAAGGCGCGCCGCATGGGGTGGGTGAGCTCGTCGATCCCCAGCCTGGGGTCCCCGGTGAAGAGCGAGCCGAGCGCCTCGACGACCGCTCCGATGCCGTCGTCGAGATCGGGGAAGAGTGGGCCGTGGACGTGGTCCGCCGGGAGGTCGGCGGGTGCCGCGTCCCAGTACGGCGTGAACAGGTAGGGGGCGTCGGCGCCGCGCACGACCACGGCGATCGTCCGGAAGAGGCCGGCCCGGCCGGCGTCCTCGCCGGGTGGTTCGGCACCCGAGGCGTACGCCACGTTCGACGTACCAAGGAGCACCAGGCCGTCCATGTCCTGCAGCTCGAGCTGTTGTTGGAGGCGGAGGTGCCGATCCCGGCGCATCCGGGAGAGGTCGGGGAGCTCTGGCACCCGCAGGCCGTCGATGGCGCCCCCGACGGCCCAGTCGTCGACGTCCAGATGTTCGATCACTGTCCTACCCCCGACCCTACCCCCGACGACCCTGGGTACGCCCCCGGGGACGAGCGACGTATCGATGGTCCTCTTCAAGGTGACATTAGACCAGTTGCCCGGGGACCGGCCCGCTAATTCCGGACTAGCGCCACTGGGGGAAGAGGAACTCCGACAGGATGGCGGCCAACTCCAGCGGGCGGTCTCCTTGAATGCTGTGGCCGGCGCCCTCGACCCCGATCACCCGGCACGTCGGCTGCCGCCGCCGCAGTTCGGCGACGTCGTCGTCGTCGACCACCGACCACGCCAGCCCGCGCACCAGCATCACGGGCATGGTCAGGCTCGAGACGGCGTCCCACCATTGGCCGAACTCGGGCCGGGCGCGGTGCTCGCCGCCGAAGCGCGCGTAGCGCCACACCCAACTCCCGTCCTCGCGCTGCACGGCGTTGTGCAGGATGCCGCGGCGCAACGACGCCTCCGAACGGGTGGGGTTGTGCTCTATGGTGCGAGCCAGCAGCTCGTCGAAGTTGGCGAAGCTCGGCGGGCCGTCGACGAAGGCGCTGATGGGAGCGGACTTCTCCTGGTTGACCCCGGGCGTGACGTCGACCAGCACCAGGGCGCGAACCACATGGGGAGCGCTCGATGCCAGTGCGATGGCCGAGAGGCCTCCGAGCGACATGCCGACCACGCCCGCCGCATCGGGTGCCAGGGCACCCACCACCGTGGCCAGATCGTCCGCGATGCTCGAGAGGTTGAACGGGCCATCGGGGGCGACGTCGGAGTGCCCGTGGCTCGGCAGGTCGATGGCCAGCAACGGTCGACCCAGAGCCAGCGCGACGGTGTCCCACGTGTGGGCGTTCTGCGCACCGCCGTGGACCAGCACCAGCTCGGGAGGCGAGGTGCCCCAGATGAGGCTACTGACGTTGCGTCCGGGACCGACCTCGACCTCGACCCGCCGTACGGCCGGCGGCCCCGGGTAGGGAAGGCCGTACTCGGCGGCGTTCTCCGAGAACAGGCCGAACTCGTCGTAGGGCACCACGTACCGCACAGTAATCGGGCGGCCGCCGGCCGACGACGTGGGTGTCCCGCATGGGACCTCTCGGAGGCGTTAAGAATGGCCCCATGAAACAGCGCCGGCTCTCCGCCGTGGTCCTTGCCGCCGGGGAGGGCACCCGCATGCACTCGGAGCGCCCGAAGCCGCTCCACCTCCTGTGCGGCCGCCCCATGATCCTCCACGTCCTCGACGCCATGGCCGAGATCGATGTCACCCGGGTCGTCGTGGTGGTCGGGCACCGAGCGGAATGGGTCACCAAGACGCTCGTGCAGCTGGCGCCCTCGTCCATGCAGATCGAATTCGTCGAGCAGGAGACGCAGTCGGGGACGGGCGACGCGTTGGCCGTCGGACTCACCGGCCTGCCCGACGACGACGACGAGGAAGAGGACGTCGTCGTCCTGCCGGGGGACACCCCGCTCCTCCACCCGCAGACGTTGGCCGCGCTGGTGCGCCAACACCGGGCCGCCGACGCCGGCGCCACCCTTCTCACGGCCGAGCTCGAGGATCCCCGAGGCTACGGCCGCGTGGTGCACGGCAAGGACGGCGTGGTGTGCCGCGTGGTCGAAGAGGTCGACGCCACCGACGAAGAGCGGGCCATCACCGAGGTCAACACGTCCATCTACTGCTTCCGCCGCAGCATCCTGGCCCCGGCGCTCCGTCGCCTGACCCCCGCCAACAGTCTGGGCGAGTACTTCCTCACCGATTCGGTGAGCGTGCTCTACAGCGCCGGCTACCGCGTCCAGTCCCTCGTCCTGGCCGACCCGATGGAAGCCGCCGGTGTCAACGACCGGGCCCAACTGGCGGTCGCCGAGGCCGAGCTGCGCGACCGGATCAACGAGCGCTGGATGCGCCGAGGGGTGACCATGTGGGACCCCGAGCGCACCTATGTCGACGCCGGGGTCCAGCTGGCCACCGACGTCTCCCTTCTCCCCGGTGTGATCCTGCGCGGCCGCTGCGTCGTCGGCGAGGGGAGCGAGATCGGCCCCAACTGCGTCCTGACCGACACGACCGTCGGGCGGCGGGCGACGGTGTCGGAGTCCACCTGCGTCCGGGGCACCATCGGGGACGGGGCGCAGGTCGGCCCGTTCTGCGTTGTGCGACCCGGGGCCGAGGTGCCGCCCGGGGTGGTCGTGGCGCCGTACACGGTGCTCGACGCGCCCGAAGCGTAGGCGGCCGGGAGACGGTGGCGTCTCGGGCGCACTAGCGTTGTCCCCGTGGAGCTCATCCCGCATCGCCGGCTCGAGCTGGTCTCCGGTCGATCACATCCGAAGTTGGCGGAGGACATAGCCCGGCACCTCGGGGTGGAACTGGGCGAGGCCAACCTGCGCGAGTTCGCCAACGGCGAGATCCACTGCAAGTACGACATCTCCATCCGGGGCTCCGACGTGTTCATCATTCAGACCCACAGCGGTCCGGTGAACGATTCGTTGATGGAGCAGCTCATCATGATCGACGCCGCCAAGCGCGCCTCGGCCAAGCGCATCACCGCCGTCTGCCCGTACTACGGCTACTCCCGCCAGGACCGCAAGACGACCGGGCGTGAGCCCATCACGGCCAAGCTGGTGGCCGACATGCTCTCGGCCGCCGGGGCCGACCGCGTGGTCAGCGTCGACCTGCACTCAGGCCAGATCCAGGGGTTCTTCGACACGCCGTTCGACCACCTGGTGGCCTTCCCGGTCCTGGAGGCCTACATGCGCGAGCGCCTCGGCGGCGACGTCGTGGTCGTGGCGCCCGACGCCGGCCGAGTGAAGGTGGCCGAGCGTTACAGCCAGCACCTCGGGGTCGAGCTGGCGCTGGTCCACAAGACCCGTCCCCGGGGATCGCACAACGAGGTGAAGGCCCTCCACGTGGTGGGCGACGTCGAGGGCCGGCACTGCGTGCTGATCGACGACATGATCGATACCGCCGGCACCATATGCGCCGCCGCCGACCTGCTCTCCGAGGCCGGGGCCTCGGAGATCTCGGTGATGGCCACGCACGCCCTGCTCTCGGATCCCGCGGTCGACCGCCTGAAGGCGGCGCCCATCTCCCGGGTCGTGGTCACCGACACGCTTCCGGTGGCCGAGGACCGCTACTTCGACAAGCTCGAGATCCTGTCGGTGGCCAAGATCATCGCCGATGCCATCGACGCCGTGTTCGAGGACACCTCGGTGTCCGAGCTGTTCGGCGGCGACAACCTCGTCTGAGCGGGCATAGCCCGGGCTGAAACGGGGGACGGGCGAGCGCATCGGGGACCGCAGAGCAGCGGGTTACACTTCCGGCTTCCTATGTCACGAACCGACGCGGGTGGCGGTCGCGGGGTGGGATCGGGTGCCACCCCGCAGCACGCCGGGCGGCGAACCTGGAGTCCGGCGCGGGTGTTCATCGCGGTGTTGGTCATCGCCTTCTTGAACATGGCGGTCTGGTCGATTGCCACGCCGTTGTTCGCCTCCCCGGACGAGCCGGCGCAGGTCGCCAGGGCGGTGGCGCTCGTGCACGGGGATCTCATCGGCACGACCGTGAAGAACGCCGGCAATGCGATCACCGACATCACGATCCCCGCGGTCTACTCCTACCGCACGGGAGCGGCGTACGGGTCATGCTTCGTCTTCCAACCGAACGTGCCTGCCTCGTGCGCCGCTCCGATCACCCGCTCGACGGCAGAGGTGGCGACCACCACCTACGCCGGGCGCTATCCCCCCCTCTACTACGCAATCGTCGGCCTGCCCTCCCTCTTCACCAGTTCGCCGACGGGCATCTACCTCATCCGCCTCGTGAGCGCACTGCTGAACGCCGTCTTCCTCGCTCTCGCCGCACTGTCCGTCGTCGCATGGTCACGCAGTCGCGTGTTGCTGATCGGCCTGCTGGTCGCGACCACCCCGATGACCTTCTTTCTCGGCGGGGTGGTGAACGCGAGTGGGTTCGAAATCACGTCGGCAACGTGCCTGTGGTGTTCGGGGGTGGTGCTCGCGTTGGAACGCGCCGACAAGGCGCCGCGCGGCTTGGTCGTGGTGGTCACCGCGTCGGCCGCCGCGTTGCTCCTCTCCCGCGCCCTGTCGCCCATCTGGGTCCTTCTGATCGCCGCCCTTCTGGCCCTTCTCGCCGGATGGCGCGGCGTGCAGTCGTTGGCGCGCACTCGCCCGGTGCAGGTGTCGTTGGTGGTGCTCGTCCCCTGTGCCATCTTCGCCGTCGGATGGATCCGCGTGGCGCACGCGCTCGATCTGGTGGCCGCGGGGGTCAGGGTGGGGGCCCATGACACCGGTTGGCATCTGGCGGCCGGCATCTTCGGCTACACCGGAACCTGGCTGAAGGAGATGGTCGGCTTCTTCGGTTGGCTTGACACGCCGTCGCCGCTCCTGACCTACCTCGTCTGGTACGCAGTGGTCGGGTTGCTCGTCCTCATCACGTTGAGTTGCACCACGCCGCGGTTCGTTGCGGCCTTCCTGCTTCTCATCGCCATCGTTCTCACGGCGCCCGTGGTCATCTCCTACGACGAAGCACATCGGCTGGGCATCATCTGGCAGGCGCGCTACATCATGCCCATGGCGGTGGGCGTACCCGTGATGGCGGTCGCACTGATCGAGCGTTCGGGTGCGCTGCAGTCGGTCCGACGACGGTTGCCCACGGTGCTCTGCGTGGCCCTCGGCATCGCGGAGTTCTCCGCATTCGCGGAAGCTCTTCGGCGCTACACGGTCGGAGCGTCCGGCCCGGTGGACTACCTTCACGGCGCCTGGCAGCCCCCCCTTGGAGCCACGGCGGTGACGGTGGGGGCGTTCCTCCTGATCGGCCTCATGATGGCGTTCACCGCCTACCTCGTCACCACCGATCCCGGCAGGGGAGATCCCACCCGACCCCTGCTCGGGCGGCCCGATCCGCCCGGGGCCACGGACTGGCGGACACTGGAGGCGTGAACCCTGTGAACAGGCGTTATGGAACGCCGCCCTTCGGCGGCTAGGCTGATTCGTCGTTTGCCCGGGCCCGTCTGTCCGCGCACCCCAGTTCGACACCGTTTTCGACACCGTTGAGGAGATCCGTCATGGCCGATGTCACCCTTGCCGCCGAGGTGGGACGACCCTTGGGGTCGCGCGCCACCCGCCGACTGCGCCGGGAGGGGAAGATACCCGGGGTCATCTACGGCCACGGGACCGATCCGGTGTCGGTGGCGGTGTCGGCCCGTGAGCTGCGCGTCGCGCTGAACGGAGAGGCGGGCGCCAACCAGCTTCTCTCCCTCCAGACCGGCTCCGCCACCTACCTGACCTTGGCCCGAGACATGCAGCGCCACCCCGTTGCCCAGACGGTCACCCACGTCGACTTCCAGATCGTGCGTCGGGACGAAGTCATCGCCGCCGACGTGCCCATTGTCCTCGTCGGGGAGGCACTCGAGGTCCATCACGGTGACGGGCTGGTCGACCAGCAGATGTTCACCCTGGCCATCAAGGCGCGCCCGGCGGACATCCCGACCTCGCTCGAGGTCGACATCAGCGGACTCACGATCGGGGCGCAGCTGCGCATCTCCGATCTGGCCATGCCGGTCGGCGTCACGACCGAGATCGACCCCGAGACGGCCATCGCCATCGGCCAGCCTCCTCGCGTCGCCACCGCCGAGGAAGAGGCGGAAGCCGAGGAGGGCGAGGTCGCAGCCGCGGCGGCAGCCGACGCGCCCGCCGAAGAGGGATAGGCCCTGGCCCGCCTCTTCCCCCGCTCCGGTCGGCGGGGTTCGGCGGCCGATCTGCTGGTCGTCGGATTGGGCAATCCGGGCAGCGAGTTCGTGGGAACGCTGCACAACGTCGGTGCCGAGACGGTCGAACTGCTCGCCACGAGGGCCGGCACATCGCTGAGGGCCGAGAAGGGTCTCCGCGCCCGGGCCACCCTTGCCACGTTCGGGGAGAAGAAGGTGGCCCTGGCCGTTCCGACGACCTTCATGAACGATTCGGGCCTGGCCGTGCAGGGTCTGGCCAGGCGGTTCGGCATCGTCGAGCCCTCCTCCATCGTGGTGGTCCACGACGAGCTGGACCTGCCGCCGGGCACGGTTCGGGTCAAGGCCGGGGGAGGTCTGGCGGGCCACAACGGGTTGCGCTCTCTGCAGTCGCACCTTCACACCACCGACTTCGTCCGCGTGCGCATCGGCATCGGGAAACCTCCCAGCGCCGAGCGAGGGGCCGAACATGTCCTGAACCGTCCGCCCGGCGCGGTCCGTTCGGCTCTTGCGGCGGCCGTGGTCACCGCGGCCGAGACGGTCGAGCACATCGTCGACGACGGGGTTGAGGCCGCCATGCAGTGGTGCCACTCTCTGCCCTCGGGAGGGTGACGGACCCGCCGGTAGTGTGGACCAGGTGACCAGCGCCATCGACCGCCACCGCTGCGAACCTGTCCTGCCTTGACGGCCCAGCCCGACGGCGCCCTGGGCGCCCTTCCCCGTCTGCTCCGTTCTGATCCGGCGTTGCCGGTACTGATCGGCTCGGCGGACGCCACGCTGGCCGTCGCCGCCCCGGCCCAGTCGATGCTGATCGCCGCCCTGGCGGCCTTCACCGAGAGGTCGCCCATCGTCGTGGTGACCGCGACCGGGGTCGATGCCGAGCGGCTGGCGGATGACCTGTCGTGCCTGGTTCCTCACGTGGGGACGGGCGACGCAGCGGTGATCGGCGCGGTGACCGGTCCCGTCGCCGTGCTCCCGGCCTGGGAGACGCTGCCCTTCGAACGGGTGAGCCCCGAGGTCGAGACGATGGGGCGGCGATTGGCGCTGCTGTGGGGTCTCACCCATGGCGAGGACGACCCGTCGATGCCTCCGCCGCCACGCGTGGTCGTGGCGCCGATCCGGGCACTCCTCCAGCGGCTCGGACCGCCTGCCTCCGACGGCGCGCCGACCACGGTGCGCCCCGGTCAGTCGCTCTCCGCCGACGAGCTGTTGGCCGGTCTGGTCACGGCCGGCTACCGCCGCGAGCACCAGGTCGAGCATCGCGGGGAGTTCGCCGTACGGGGCGGCATCATCGACGTGTTCCCGTCCACCGCCGACGTGCCGGTGCGGATCGACCTGTGGGGCGACGAGGTGGACCGGTTGACCGCCTTTGCGGTCAACGACCAGCGCTCGTTGACCGCGCTCGACGCGGCGGTCATCTTCGGTTGCCGGGAGCTGGTCCCCACCCCGGACGTCAGGGCGGCGGCCCGGGCCCTGGAGGCCGGCCACCCATGGGGAACTGCGCAGTGGGAGCGGCTGGCCCGAGGGGAGACCTTCGACGGGATGGAGGCGTGGCTTCCCTACGTCCACCCCGACGAGGACCTCCTCCCCGACCTGCTCTCCGTGGGGTCGCAGGTGGTGCTCGTCGAGCCTCGGCGGATCCGTGACCGGGCGGTGCAGCTGCTCGACGAGGAGGCTGCATTGGCCGCGGCCCTGGCTGCCACCTGGGGCGCGGAGGAGGAGTCGGCCAGTTTCCCCCGCCTCCACCTCCCCTTCGAGCGGCTCCTGCAGGCCAGCAAGGCCGGTGTCCTCTCGCTGCCGTCCACCCCGGAAGGCCCGGGCACGCCGGCGGTGACGGTCAGGGGGTTCAGCCCGGTGTCGGGGGACCCGTCCCGTCTGGCCGGCGAGGTGGTGCAGCTCGTCGGCGCGGGCTACGCCGTCACGCTGTGCGCCGCCACGGCGGCGGGCGCGGCCCGGCTGTCGGCCGTGCTGGCCGAGGAGGGGGTGCACGCCCCGGTGCTCGAGCGCAGCGGCGGCGAGCCGGGGGTCTGCGTCGTGGCCGCCCCGCTCTCGAGCGGTTTCATCCTCCCGGACAGCAAGGTCGCCGTGCTGTCCGAATCGGACGTCACCGGCCGACGCCTCCCGCACCGACGAGCCCGACCCCGGGCCCGCGCCACCGACGGTTTCTTCGACGATCTGGCCGTCGGAAGCTTCGTGGTGCACCGCCAACACGGGGTGGCCCGGTTCGAGGGGGTCACCTCGCGGACGATGGGTGGGACCACCCGCGACTATCTGATCCTCCAGTACCGGGGCAGCGACCGGCTGTACCTCCCGGTGGACCAGATTGAGGCCATCACCGCCTACAGCGGGGGCGAGACCCCCACGCTGTCGAAGATGGGCGGCGCCGACTGGCAGCGCACCCGGGCCAGGGCGCGCGCCGCCGCCGGTGAAGTCGCCGAGGAACTGGTCCAGCTCTATCGCCGCCGGCTGGCGGTGGAAGGCCACGCCTTCGGCCCCGACACCCCGTGGCAGGCCGAGATGGAGGCGTCGTTCGAGTTCGTCGAGACCGAAGACCAGCTGAAGGCCATCGCCGACGTCAAGGCGGACATGGAGGAGCCGCGACCCATGGACCGCCTGATCTGTGGCGATGTGGGCTTCGGCAAGACGGAGGTGTCGGTGCGTGCCGTCTTCAAGGCGGTCCAGGACGGGAGGCAGGCGGCCGTCCTGGCCCCGACGACGCTCCTGGCCAGCCAGCACGCCCAGACCTTCGCCGATCGGTTCGCGTCCTACCCGGTCCGGGTCGAGCTGCTCAGCCGCTTCCTGTCGCCGTCCCAGCAGAAGAAGGTGATTGAGGGACTGGCCGACGGCAGCGTCGACGTGGTCATCGGCACCCACCGCCTCCTCGGACAGGACGTGGTCTTCAAGCAGCTCGGCCTCCTGGTCGTCGACGAGGAGTAGCGGTTCGGCGTCACGCACAAGGAGGCGGTCAAGAGGTTGGCCGAGGGTGTCGACGTGTTGACGCTCACCGCCAGCCCCATCCCGCGCACCTTGGAGATGGCGTTGACCGGTATCCGGGACCTGTCCATGGTCAACACGCCACCGGCGGACCGCCGGCCCATCCTGACCTACGTCGGGGAGCACGACCCCGCGGCGGTGAGCGAGGCGCTCCGCCGGGAGCTGTTGCGAGAGGGGCAGGCGTTCTACGTGCACAATCGGGTGGCGGACATCGACTCGGTGGCGAGACGGGTGCGCAGCCTCGTCCCCGAGGCCCGTGTGGCGATCGCACACGGGCAGATGGACGAGGGCAGCCTCGAATCGGTGGTCTTCGACTTCTGGGAGCGTCGCTACGACGTGTTGGTGTGCACGACCATCATCGAGTCCGGTATCGACATGCCGTCGGTGAACACCCTGATCGTGGACCGGGCGGATCTGCTGGGACTGGGCCAGCTCCACCAGATCCGCGGCCGGGTGGGTCGCGGCGGGCAGCGTGCCTACGCCTACCTCTTCCACCCCGCCGATCGGGTGCTCAGCGAGCAGGCCTACGAACGGCTCAGGACGATCGGCGAACACACGGAGCTCGGTTCGGGGTTCAAGATCGCCATGCGCGACCTCGAGATCCGCGGCGCCGGCAACCTCTTGGGGGCCGACCAGTCGGGGCACATCGCCGCCGTCGGCTACGACCTCTACGTGCAGCTGGTGGCCGAAGCGGTGGCGGAGGCCCGCGGAGAGGCCCGGCCCACGCCGCCGACGGTCGCCCTCGACGTACCCGGTGACGCCCACCTCCCCAAGGACTACGTGACCGCCGAGGATGCGCGTCTGGAGGCCTACCGTCGACTGGCGTCGGTGTCGTCGGACGCCGACGTGGAGGACATCGGTGCCGAGTGGGTCGATCGCTACGGCCCGCTCCCCGGCCCCGCCGTCGGGTTGCTCGCTCTGGCCCGCCTGCGGACGGCGGCGATGGCCCGGGGGATCCGCGAGATCACGATGAGCAGCGTCCGTCCGGTTGGCGCCGCCAACCCGGTGGCCCGGGTGGCTCCGGTCCGCCTGCCCGCCAGCGCCGAGGTGCGCCTGCGTCGGCTCGCTCCGGGCGCGAGCTACCGCGCCGACTCGTCCCAGCTCCTCATTCCGATCCGCCCGGGCGCGCTTCCTGCCGACGTCTTGCGAGAGCTGCTGGAGGAACTTATTCCACAGGCTGACACCGGAACAGACCCGGGCAGCTTGTAGAGTGCCCGGCGCGTGAAGCGACTCGTCGTCCTCCTCATCGTTCTGGCCGGCGGCCTGGCCGCCGCGGCCTTCGCCATTCCGTCGACCGCGGCCACGGTGAACGGCGCCTCCATCAGCCAACAGTCGTTGAACTCCGACCTGGCGGCCATCGCCAACAGCCCGGACTACCAGTGCTACCTGAAGGCGGAGCAAGCGATCGAATCCAACGGGGAGGTGAAGCTGCCGGCCGTCGACGGTGCCGGCCACACCGACACCGGGGGGTCCCACCCGACGGTCACCACCGGGTTCGCCGACAACTACCTCGACACCGAGATCCTCCACCAGCTGATCCTCGAACTGGCGGCCAAGGACCATGTGGACCCCACGACGCAGGATCTGTCGGCGGCGCGGGCTTCCCTCGCCGCACAGATCACCGAGGTCCTCCAAGAGGTGGAGGGTTCGGCCTACGCCTGCGGGTCGACACCGGTGACGGGGAAGGTCGTCCTGGCCACCCTGCCCGGGTCCTTCGTCAACGAGAACGTGCAGTTCGACGCGGCGGTGAGCCTGTACGAGGACGACGCGGCGGGTGTCGGTACCTCGACGGCCGACCTGGAGCGGTACTTCGGGGATCACCCGGCCGAGTTCGCCACGGCGTGCTTCACCGTGGCGGGGTACTCGAGTCAGAGCGCAGCCCAAGCGGCCCGGGCCGCTGTGACCTCGGGAACCTCCTTCGCCACGGAGGCGTCGGCGGCCGGCGGCGGACCACGGGGCTGCGGCAACATCTACGGCGTCGCCGACCAGCTTCCGGCCGGGTCCGACCTCGACGATCTCCCCCTCAACACGGTCTCCCAGCCCCTCGACGACAATGGGAACTACTTCTTGATCGAGATCACCAAGAAGTCGCCGTCCTCATTTGCCGCAGCCCGGTCCGACGTCGAGGCTGCGGTGCAGGCGGTCGGCGCCAGCAAGGCCCGTGTGGCGATCAGCGCGGCGGAGCGGCGGGCCGTGATCCGGGTGAACCCCCGCTACGGCCGCTGGATGACCGCACAGACCCAGATCGCCGCGCCCACCTCACCCCTCTCTGACGACCTGCTCAACCGGACGGTCGACACCCCGGTCACCGCCCCGGCGGCGACGGCGAGCTCCTCGAGTGGGCAGACCCCATAGTCGGTGGGAGTACAGTCGCTGGGAGAACCCCGCCCGCGGATCACCGTGGTGGGTCTCGGGCCCGGAGGCCCGGAGTACCTGACCGACCAGGTCCGGACCCTCATGGCCGACGCCGGCCGGACCTTTCTGCGCACGGCGCGTCACCCGGGGACGGAGCGCCTCGCGCCCTTCGTCCCGCTCGACCACCTCTACGAGTCGGCAGCCACCTTCGAAGAGGTCTACCTGGCGGTCGTCGAGGAGCTCGTCGACACGGCGAGGGCCCTGGCTCCCGCACCGATCGTCTACGCAGTTCCGGGCTCGCCCCTGGTGGCCGAGCGCACCGTCGAGCTGCTGCGCCTCGACACCAGGGTGGATCTCACCGTCGTGCCGGGGCTCTCCTTCCTGGACCTGGCCTGGGAGCGACTGGCCGTCGACCCCGTACGCGCCGGAGTGCGGCTGGTCGATGCCGAGCAGTTCGGGGCGCAGTCGGCCGTGGACGCGGGTCCGTACCTGGTGGCGCAGTGCTGGTCGCAGACGTTGCTCTCCGACATAAAGCTGTCCCTGGTCCTCGAGGAGGGCGACGTCGCCCCCGAGGTGGTGCTCCTGCACCATCTCGGGCTCCCGGACGAGCAGGTGGTGGTGGTCGGATGGTGGGACCTCGACCGCACGGTCAGGCCCGACCACCTCACCTCCCTCTACGTCCCCGAGCTCCCCGCACCGAACGGCGCCGGGCGCCAGATGGCGCGGCTGGAAGAGCTCGTGCGCACGCTGCGCGCACGCTGCCCGTGGGATCGCGCCCAGACCCACGGCTCGCTGATGCCCCACCTGGTCGAAGAGTCCTATGAGGTCCTCGACGCGCTCGGCGCGCTCGAGGCGGCCGAGACGGCCCACGGGGCAGGAGACGTCGCCGCAGCGGCGGGGCACCTGCAGGAGGAGCTGGGGGACCTCCTGTTCCAGATCGTCTTTCATGCGCAGCTGGCCCACGAGGCGGCGCACTTCGACCTGGCCGATGTTGCCCGGGGCGTGCACGACAAGCTGGTGCACCGGCACCCTCACGTCTTCGGCGATTCGGCGGCGTCCACGCCCGAGCAGGTGGTCGCCAACTGGGAGGAGATAAAAAAGGACGAGAAGGGCCGCACCAGCGTCACCGAGGGCATCCCGAACGATCTGCCCGCCTTGTTGCTCTCGACCAAGCTGCAACGCAAGGCGCTCTCCGTGCGCATGGCCGATCTCCATGTCGAGGCGGGGGGCACGGGCCTCCCCGAAAGGGTCGCAGATCTGGAGAGCCTGCAGGACGACCTCCCCGAGGGCGAGGGTGAGGGTGAGGGCGCAGCCGGCCCGGCCGCCGACAGCGCCGCCACCGAGCAGCTCGTGGGCGACGTGCTGTTCGCGATGGCCAACCTGTCGCGCCGTCTGGGCATCGATCCCGAACAGGCCCTGCGAAACCGTGCTCTGGCCTTCCGGGACACCGTGAAGGCGTGGGAAGAAGAGGCGTCCGCCGTCCGCCTGCCCGACGCGGGCACCCACTAGTCTGGTGGGCCGGCGTCCAACCAGGGTCGACGTCGAGGGAGTGACGTTGTGAGCGCCATAGAGCACGTGATCGCGCGGGAGGTCCTCGACTCCCGCGGCAATCCGACCATTGAGGCGGAAGTGATGCTCGACTCCGGTGCGCGGGGGCGGGCCATCGCTCCGTCGGGCGCCTCGACGGGGAAACGAGAGGCGATCGAGCTGCGCGACGGAGGGGATCGCTTCGGCGGCAAGGGCGTGCTCCACGCCGTGACCAACGTCAACGGTGAGATCGCGGACGCTCTGCAAGGTCTCGACGCGCTCGATCAACGGTGCATCGACTTCACCATGATCGACCTGGACGGGACGCCCGACAAGGGACGGTTGGGTGCCAACGCCGTCCTGGCCGTCTCGTTGGCCAACGCCAAAGCGGTCGCCGACGAGCTCGGGCTTCCCCTCTACCGATCCATCGGCGGGGCCAACGCCCACGAACTTCCCGTGCCGATGCTGAACGTGGTGAACGGCGGCGCGCACGCCCGCAACAGCATCGACTTCCAGGAGTTCATGTTGATGCCCGTGGGCGCGGCGTCGTTCAGCGAGGCGCTCCGCTGGGGCACCGAGACGTACCACGCCCTGCGGTCGGTGCTCTCCGAGCGGGACCTCGCCACGGCGGTCGGCGACGAGGGTGGGTTCGCGCCGGATCTTCCCTCCAACGAGGCGGCGTTGAAACTGCTGATGGAGGCTGTCGAGCGGGCGGGTCGCGTCCCCGGCGACGAGGTGGCGCTGGCCATGGATCCCGCCACCAGCGAGCTGTGGGACAAGGGGTCGTACCTCCTCGCCGGAGAAGGGCGGAGGTTGACCTCGGCGGAGATGGTCGACTACTGGGTGGATCTGGCCGGTCGATTCCCCATCGTGTCGATTGAGGACGGTATGGCGGAGGAGGACTGGGACGGCTGGGCGGCGCTCACCGCCGCCCTGGGCGACAGGGTCCAGCTGGTCGGCGACGACGTGTTCGTGACGAACGTGGAGTTGCTCGGCCGGGGCATACGCGACGGCGTGGCCAACGCCGTGCTGGTGAAGCTCAATCAGATCGGGACGCTGACCGAGACGCTCGAGACGGTGTCGTTGGCCAACCGGTCGTCGTACCGGGCGGTGATCTCGCACCGTTCGGGCGAAACGGAGGACACGACCATCGCCGATCTGGCGGTCGCCGTCAACGCCGGGCAGATTAAGGCGGGCGCCCCGGCCCGATCCGATCGAGTGGCGAAGTACAACCAGCTCTTGCGGATCGAAGAGGACCTTGGCGAGTCAGCGGCGTTCGCGGGGCGGGCAGCACTGGCGGCGACGGCTGGTGATTCCGGTGCGCCGGACTAAGGGGCCCACAGCGGACGGGGCCAAGGGGCCTAAAGAGAAGCAGACGCGAGTAATGCGTCGGCGCTCCCGTGAAGCCCGGCGATCCGCCTTCATGCTGGCCGGCGGAGCCCTGCTGTCGCTCATCATCCTGGGCGCCTGGTTCCCCGCCAACGCCCTCTTTCACCAGCGTTCCAACCTGGCCACCGCCAACGCCTCGTTGAGCGAGCTGCACCAACAGGACGCGGCATTGGCACAGGCTCGCAAGGATCTGAGCAGCTCGGCCGAGATCGCCCGCATTGCCCGCGAGCAGTACCAGCTGGTCAACCCCGGTCAACAGGCCTACGAGGTGCTCCCGCCGACCCGAGCGTCCAAGGCGGGCACCACCTATGCCGGCGATCCCGCGCTGAAGGGGCCGGTCGCACCGTCGTCGGCCTCGGTGCTCCCGCCGGGTTCGGATAGCGGTACCGCGCAGAGCGCCTCGACCGGGCGCACCGGCATCGCGCATGGCACCCCGCCACCCCAACCTGCGGCCCAGCCACGCGGCTTCGTCGGCCGCGTGCTCTCCTCGCTGGAATTCTGGCGTTGAAGATCGGCGAGCGACCCGTCGGCGCCCCGGCCTCAGCGGCGGACGTCGATGCGGTGACCGCGCTCCTCGGCCGGGTCCCCAACGGTGAGTTCGTCGTTGCGGTCCGGCGCAGGGACGGAACGCCGGCGGTGATCGCCAACGATCCGCACCTGCGTGACGGGGTGCCGATGCCGACACGTTACTGGCTGGTCGATCCCGAGATCAGCGCCCTCGTGGGCCGGCTCGAGTCCCGAGGCGGCGTCCGCCGGGCGGAGAGCGAGATCGGCACCGAGATCCTGGCGGAGGCGCACGGCCGCTACGCGCGGGAGCGTGATGCGCTGATCCCGCCCGGTCGGTCCGGGCCGCGGCCGCACGGCGGGGTGGGGGGGACGCGGCGGGGTGTCAAGTGCCTGCACGCCCACGTGGCCTGGTGGCTGGCCGGGGGCGACGACCCCGTGGGGCGCTGGGTGGCCGAACAGGTGGACCTTCCCCGGTTCGACCTCGTCGTCCAGTGACACCTTCCGCGGTGGCGGCGATCGACTGTGGCACGAACTCCACCCGGCTGCTGGTGGCCGACGCGGGTGGGCAGCAGCTGACGCGCCTCATGCGCATCACGCGCCTGGGTCAGGGTGTGGACAGCCGGAACAGGCTGGCGCCCGAGGCGATCGCCAGGACGGTGGCCGTGCTGCGCGAGTTCCGGGAGTCGATGGACGCGTTCGCCGTCGATCGCACGCGCATGGTCGCCACGTCGGCGGTGAGGGACGCAGAGAACGGGGCGGCGTTCGTCGAGGCGGCGACGGCGGCGGTCGGGGTGGCGCCCGAAGTCCTGTCCGGTTCCGAGGAGGGCGAGCTGGCCTACCGGGGAGCCAGCGCCGACCTGAGCCCGTTCGAGGGCGACACCCTCGTGGTCGACATCGGCGGCGGATCGACCGAGATCACCCTGGGACGAGGCGACACGGTGACCTCGGTGTCCCTGCAGCTCGGATGCGTGCGGCTCACCGAACGGTGTCTCACCAGCGATCCCCCGACGCCCGAGGAGGTAGCCGCAACGAGGGTTGTCATCGAGCAGGCGCTCGACTCGGCGCAAGAGGCGCTGCCCGAGCTCTCCGCCCTCCTCCCGGCCCGGCGCCTGGTGGGGCTGGCCGGCACGGTCTCGACGTTGGCCGCGCTCAAATTGGGGATCGCGGCGTATGACCAGGAACGACTGCATCATGCGGCGATCAGCCGGCAGGAGGTTCACGACATGTGCGAGCAGCTGGCCGCGCTGTCGGCCCGCGAGCGCAAGGACCTCGTCGGAATGGTTCCCGGTCGCGAGGACGTGATCCTCGGAGGCGCGCTGATCCTCGACATGGTCGTGGCGCTCGCCGGCGTGCCCGAGGTCATCGCATCCGAGCACGATATTTTGGACGGTATCGCCCTGAGCCTCCGCTGAGCGTGGTCGCCGATCGTCACGAGACGCGGCCGCTGTCGGGTTCGCCGGCGGTGCGCCCGGACCTGCTTTACTCTTCTGAAATCACGTACCGGACGAGGTCAGGATGCCGATGAAGGACCAGGATGCCCCGCCTCCCGTGGCCGGCTCGACCGACGAGTCGGTCCTTCTGGCGCGGCTCCGGGCCGCCGAGGCCGCCAACGAGGCCCTACAGGGCGCGGCGCGCAGTCAAGAGAGTCTGGCGGATCAGCTCGCCCTCGCCATGCGGGAGGCGGACCTCGCCTGGCAGAACGTGGAGATTGCGATCGGCGCGAACGGCCTACGGGCAGCATTGGCCCATATCGCGCGGCGCTGGCTGAGACGGCTACCCGTCGCCCGCTTCCGACGGCAGGAGGAGGGCGAGCCCGTCGCCCGCCGCCGACGACAGGACGACGACGACCCCGTGGAGTTGACCCTCGGCGAGGGCATGCACGACTTCCGCTATGCCGACTGGATCGAGCTTTACGACACGGTGGGCGAGGAGGAGCGACGTGCGTTGACGGCGGCGCTCGGGGAGTTCGGCGACCTGCCGCTGGTCTCCATCGTGTTCCCGGTGTACAACACGCCCGAGGAGTTCTTGCGCGAGGCGATCGATTCGGTAAAGGCGCAGCTGTACCCCAACTGGGAGCTGTGCATCTCGGACGACTGCTCGACCGAACCGCACGTAGCCAAGGTCCTCGAGGAGTACGCATCCCTCGACCCGCGCATTCTCGTCGATCGGCGGGACTCCAATGGACACATCTCGGCCTCCTCCAACTCGGCCATCGCACAGGCCAGCGGCACGTGGCTCTGCCTGATGGACCACGATGACGTGCTGGCGGAACACGCGCTTGCCACGGCGATGCTGGCCGTGATGAGAACCCCGGACGCCGCCATCTTGTACAGCGATGAAGATCATCTGAGGCCGGGCGGGGTGCGGACAGATCCCTACTTCAAGCCCGACTTCGACCCGCTGCTCATTCTGGGCCAGAACTACTTCTCTCATCTCTCCATGGTGCGCGCCGACCTGGTCAGCCTGGTGGGTGGATTCCGCGAAGGGGTAGAAGGCAGTCAGGACTGGGATCTCGTGCTCCGCGTCCTCGAGCACATCAGACCAGACCAGGTCGTGCATGTGCCTCGCGTGCTGTACCACTGGCGAACCCACCCCGAGTCCACCGCGTCCTCGGTATCGGCCAAGCCGTACGTGGTCGAGGCCTCGCGCCGGGTGGTGCAGGAACACCTGGACAGGATCGGGGTGGCCGCACACGTGTCGACGGTCTGGGGCAGCAGCTTCAACCGGGTCACGTGGGCGTTGCCGCCGCACCCACCCAAGGTGAGCGTGATCATCCTTCCTCGCTCGGGATCCCACCTGCGCCGTTGTATCGAGAGTGTTCGGGTCTTCACCACGTACCCCAACGTGGAGATCATCCTCATCGACGACGGAGGATTTCGGCCTCCGATGCGCCAGTTCCTCGTCGACCAGTCGAGCTGGTTCAAAGTCGTAGAACAGCGCGATGATCTCGCGGACTCGGCCCAACGCAACTTCGCGGCCAAGGCGGCCAGCGGCGACATTCTCTGCTTCATGAACGACGACGTTGAGGTCCTTACCGCCTCCTGGTTGGAAGAGGTGGTCGGGATGCTCTCCCATCCCGGCATCGGCTGTGTCGGAGCAAAACTCCTCTACCCCGATCTCACGATTCAGCACGCCGGCATCGTCCTCGGCATCGGTGGAACGGTGGGGTACCCTCACCGATTGGTCTTCGACCGCCTCTCGTACGGGTACTTCGGCCGATTGAGGCTGGCCCAGTGCCCGGCCGCGGTGAGCTGGTCCTGTCTGGCCGTCCGCCGAGCGGCGTTCGACGATGTGGGCGGATTCTCCGAGGAGCACTTCACCGGGGTGTTCGGGGACGTCGATTTCTGCCTCCGGCTGCGCGAAGCGGGGTGGCGCACGGGATGGACCCCGCACGCGGAGCTGCTCCACTTCGAGCTTCCCGAAGACACTCGCGGCACCGACGGCGCGAACGCCGTTCGATTCGACCGCGACATCCGGTACCTACAACGGCGGTGGGGGCAGTGCATCGAAAACGATCCTTCCTACAATCCCAATCTCTCACTCGCCCATGAATCGCTCTCTTTGGCCTGGCCACCCAGGAGGCCGTTTGGCTGAGGAGGGGCCATCGGCGCCGGCGCTGGCGGTGCAGGTTGTGCTCTACCGTCACGGCGCGGCCAGCGTGGCGACCCTGCTCGACAGCGTGGACCGCTCGGTCGCCCACGCGCAGGACCGCCACGCCATAGGCCAGACCACGGTGCTGATCGGCGACTGCTCGCCCGAGCCGGCGCTGAACCCCGAGGACGCGGCCGCTGCTCTCGGGGACAGGCTGCACGGTAGGAGTCGCTCACGTTTCAGCTATCGCCACTTTCAATCCAATCGCGGTTCGGCCGGCGGCAACAACGACCTCTTCGCTCTGTCCGTCAGCGACCTCGTCCTCATCATCAACCCCGACTGCTACGCCAGCCCCAACCTGGTCTTCGAGCTCTGCCGTGCGCTGGACGACGCGCACGCCGGCATCGTCGAGGCGAGGCAGGTCCCGCTCGAGCATCCGAAGGAGTTTGACCGCCGTACGGGCGAGACGAGTTGGGCCTCTGGCGCGTGCATGCTGATCCGACGCGCTGTGGTCGAGCGGATCGGCGGCTTCGACGAAGAGAGCTTCTTCATGTACTGCGATGACGTCGACTTCAGCTGGCGCGCCCGGCTAGGTGGCTATCGGGTCGTGTACCGGCCCACGGCGTGTGTCTTCCACGACAAGCGCCTCGATCCACACGGACAGGTGGTGGCGGGCGAGGCGGAGGTGTACTACTCGGCAGAAGCGTCGCTGATGATGGCGTGGAAGTGGTCGCAGCCAGAGAGGGCGGAACGTCTCCGCCATGTCCTGTGGGAGTCGGGATCCGAACCGCATCGCCGGGCGGTGGAGGCGTTCGAGGGCCGACGTGCCTCCGACCGGCTTCCCCCTCCGCTCGATCCGGAAGGGAGGGTGTCGCAGTTCATCGGCGCGAACTACGCCGCCCACAGGTTCGGCTATGACGACTGAGGGGGAAGAGTGCCCGGCGCCGAACGTGAGTGCCCTTCTCACCTGCCGATCCGACGACGTTCCCCGGATTGCCGAGACCCTCCTGTCGCTTGCGGCCCAGTCCGTCCGGGCATTCGACGTCCAGATCGTGGTGGTGGGCGGGTCGGATCCGGACGTGGGCGGCGTGGCGGAGCTGGTCGGCTCCTTCGAGGAGGGATTCTCCCGTCGGGTGCAGGTGACGGCCGTCGATCCGACCGCCTCGACGACCCCCTTCGCCCTCGGCGTGGGCCGCTCGCGTGCGCCCTACGTCGCGTCCCTCTACCCCGACGACGTCCTCTTCGCCCATTGGGCCGAGACGCTCGCCACGCATCTGCCGGCGGCGGGTGGGAGGGCGATATCGTCGCTGGTGGCGGTGGAGCCCGCCGAGGAGACGTCGTGGGATGGCGGGCGGATCGTCACAACCGTCGAGCGACCACGGGTTTCTGAGGGCTTCGACCTGGTGGACTTCTTGGTCTCCCCTCCGGGGCAACCGCGCGGGCTGGCGCTGCCCCGCAGCGCGGTACAGCGCGTGCTGGGCCGGGGGCTTCCCCCGGCGACCGAGGCGTGGGCGGTGCACCTCGCCGTGGCCATCGGCTGCGGCGTCCTCGCCACCGGGGAGGTGACCCACCTGAGCCGTCCACTGCCGTTGGGCAGTGGACGGCTAACCGACCAGGGCGAATGGGAACGCGACTGCCGCGCCGCGTTCGAGGTCCTCGATCGCTGCGGCCTCACGCTGGGTCCCGGTGTGCTCGGGTCCTTGGCGGGATCGGCGCAGCGTACGTCCGTGCCGCGCCTCGAAGAGGAACTGGACCTCGTCCGTGTGGAGCTCCGACGCTCGGAAGAGGTCGGTCGTGCCCACGCCGAGGCCGAAGCGGCCGCGCAGCGGCGCGTGGTGCGCCTTCTCTCCTCGACCAGCTGGAGGGCCTCGGCGCCGCTGCGCCTGCTGGGAGACGTGGCTCGGCGGCTGGGCCTGAAGTCCGAGGGATCACCCGACCCGTGAGAGTCGAGGCAACTTTGTGCGCGACTACGATGTCCGGCTGGTGACCTGGGCGAAGGCGACGCGACGGATCTCCCTGGGTGCCCCGGGCCCCGCCTGGTCCCAGTTCCTGCACGAGATCGAATCGCTCGTCGACGGAGAGGGGTTCGGCGTGCAGCTGAGCGGCCCAGCGGGGAGCGAAGCGATGACAGACCGGGTCGGGGAGGTGGTTTCCAGGGGATACTCGCTGCGGTCCCATGGCCGGTCCGACCCGGTGGAGTTGGTGACCCGCCCTTCGGGAGTGCTCTACATCGTCTCGCCGTTCGGCACCGCCGACGACATTGCGAGCTGGATCTCCCACGTTCCCGCGCGGCACTTCCGCCAGTACCTGTTGGCCCTCGACGCGTTCGAGGAAGAGTTCGGGCGACTGGCGTCGGCCTGTGCCGGTGAGAGCTGGCACCTCGATTCGTTCGTGCCGCCGGGCGCCCGGGCGGAGTTCGTGGTCGAGTTCATCGGGAGCCGGGAGATCGATCTGGTGCAGGTGGTCAATGCGCGGCTGGGGGCGGACCTGGTGCCCACCCTGCGCTCGGCCTATCCGTCTGTTCGGGTGGTTGCCGACGTGGACGGGAAGAGCGAGTCCGGTCGGGTGTGGTTGGCCTACCTCACCTCGCGGTACGGCAACGTGGTGGACGCGTTCTTCGCGTGGCAGCGGAACGACATCGCCCGACTGGAGGCGGCCCTCGTCCCCCCCACCCGAATCGTGCATCTTGGTACCGACCACGAGGACCGGGACAAGGCAGCCGCGGCACTGCACGAGGAGCTCTATGGACGACTCATCGCCGAACTGGCCGGCTAGCGGGACGGGAGCGGCGGTGCATCGCAGGGTGCGCCCGCACGCCGAGGTCACGGTGAGCGCCGTCATACCGTTCTTCAATCACGGCATGGTGGTCGATGAGGCATTGGAGGCCGTACGGCGACAGTCCCGACCGGTCGACGAGATCGTCGTGGTCGACGATGGGTCGACCGAACCCCACAGTCTTTCCGTGCTCGCCCGGTTGGAGGACGTCGGCATCGCCGTCGTGCACCAACAGAATCAGGGTCCGGGATCTGCCCGGAATCTCGGGGTCGAACACTGCCGCGGTGATGCCATCTTCTTCCTCGACAGCGACGACGTCGTGAGCGATCACCACGTGCAGCGCGCGCTGGGCACGTTGGCCGGCGCACCGCCCGAGGTGGCCTTTGTCTATCCGGACATGCAGTTCATGGGCAACGAGCGCCATCTGGTGATCATGCCCCCCTACAACCTGTACCTCCTCTTGCACCGCAACTTTTGTTGCATGGGTGGGTTGATCGATCGGTCCGTCTTCGATGCCGGGTTCCGGTTCCGCTCCGACGGGCTGGTGGGGCATGAGGATTGGGACTTCTTCGTCAACCTCGGGATGAGTGGGACGTACGGCTACCCCTTTCACGGGGCGCCGCTGGGATACCGCCGGTGGGGATTCTCCCGTTCCGATGCCGTCAACGAGGGCCGGACCGGGCTGGCAGAGGTGCGGGAACATCACCCCGATCTGAGTGAGGGGGGACGGCTGCTGGCCATCAAGAGGGAGTGGGCTCCCGCCCTGAGCGTGATCGTGCGCAGCTCCGACGAGCATGTCGTGGCCGATCAAACATGTGACGACTTCGAGATCGTCGTGTACGAAGGCGAGCGGGCTCCCCCGGCCAGGGGCCGTTGGATCCTCATGCTGGCCGACCACGGCGCTGGCGCCCTGGGCGACCCCCGGTTCGTGGAGCGGGTGATCCGGTTGGCGAGCGGCCAGGCTCGGCCGGCGCCGATCTACCTCTATCCCCCCGCGGCGACCACGGCCACGACGGGGGGATGGCGGCTGATCGACCGGTCGGCCGCCACCCGAGCCCCGTTCGGCATCGTCGCCGGCGGCTACCTCTACGCAGACTGGAGGGGGATGGCCGGCGGCGGTACCGTCGACCAGGCCCACTTCTGCGCCCAGCTCGACGCCTCGGTCGGGACCGAGCTCGGGCCGGCGCTCTGCTGGGAGTACGCCGGCATGCCCAACAAGGCCGTGCTCCCTCTACTGACGTTCCGGCCGCCGCGCCCTCCGCCTGCTCCGCCCGGCGACCCACTGGAGGCAACCAGCAACGAAGTGGAGCGAGCCTTTCGGCACCTGGAGGCAGCACCCCTGTTCATGCCGGCTGATGGCGCGCCCCGGCTGCCCATTGCTCCCGACCCGACCCGTGACGGACTGGAGGCGATCATCGAGCAGGAATGGTTGAATTGGATGCCGTCCCGGTCCCTGCAACTCAACCTGGTGGTGGATGTCCTCGGCCGGTCCACCCTGGAGACGAGCGCGCACCCCGATGCAGGATCGCTGGACGCGACGTCCACTGACCCCGCGACGGTCCCGGTCGGATGGATGTGGGCGCAACCCTTTCCGGGCACCGCCTGCCTGTTGTCGCACCGCGACCCCTCCACGCTCGCCGTCTCGTACCGGGTGATCCTCGAGGGCGCCGTGGAGCCGGGTGACGCGGTGCTCGGCTACGTGCCGACGGAGTTCCTCCCCGGCCGAATCGGGCTTCTTTCCGCCATCGAGAAGTCCATCGGCACGGTCCGGGGGCCACGGGGGGTGAAACCCCCGCTGCTCCGTGATCTCCCGCCCGAGGTCTTCGTCGAGCCACCCTCCGTGCCACCGCCACCGCGGAGTGTGGTGAGCGCCGAGGGCGACGTTTCCCCCCTGCCGCACCGATGGCCACACGTGGAGAGCGCCCTTCGGAGTTGGTCGCGAGCCCCCCGATCCTGGACCCGGCGGGCCCGGCGGGCCATCGGGTGACCTTCTGGTTCAGCCCCGGTCCTCATTCAGCCCTGGTCCTCGTTCAGCCCCGGTCCTCATTCAGCCCTGATCCTCGGGCCGGTGAATTGGGCGTCCGTTATAGTGGGCACATAGGGCCAGTGGGGCACAGCGGGCCCGGCTCAGCCGCAGGCGCTCCGGGGACACCTTGACCAGCGGCGCTCGATCGAAGGGAAGCACGTTGGCTTTTGTCTATGACATGCCAGTCGACCCGGACGCAAAGAACAACACCCACGCATACTGCGTGGGCCTGGTCGGGCACAACAAGTCGGTCCTCGAACTCGGCTGCGCCACCGGCCACGTCACCAGGGCAATGGTGGATCGAGGGTGCAAGGTCGTCGGGATCGAGCTCGATGCCGCCGCCGCCACGATCGCCGAGACGTGGGCCGAGCGAGTGGTCGCCGGGGACATCGACCGTGGTGAGGTCTGGGACCAGATCGACGACGAATCGTTCGATGTGATCCTCTGCGGCGACGTCCTCGAACATCTCCGCGATCCTCTCGAGACGCTGAGGTCGGCCGTCCGCAAGCTCAAGCCCGACGGGTACGTGGTGACCTCGTTGCCCAACGTGGCGCACGGCGACGTCCGCATGCTGCTCCTGGGTGGGTCGTTCCGCTACCGCGAGGTGGGGCTGCTGGACCGGACGCACCTCCGGTTCTTCACTCTCGAATCGATCCGGGAGCTGCTGCGTGATGCCGGCCTCTTGGTCGTCGACACCAAGCGGGTCGTCGTCCCGCTCTTCGGCACCGAATTGGAGGTCGAGCGCGACGGCTTCCCTCAGGCGATCGTCGAGCGGATTCTGTCCGATCCTGAAGCACAGACGTACCAGTTCGTCATGAAATCAGTCCGCGACAACGGGACGCAGGCCGTCGCCGGTCTTGCCGACCGGGTAGGTGCGCTGACCGCCTCGTCAGAGATCGTGCGTCGGGACCTGCAGGAGGCCACGGCCCTGAACGTCAGCCTGAACGAACAGGTCTCCCGCCTTCGGGATCACATTGACGCCATGGACGGTCATGTCGCGGGTCTCGAGAACACCATCGGGCACCTCCATCACGCGTTGGACGACAGCGAACAGAGATATCACGCCCTGCTGGCTACCAGGACCTTTCGGGTACTGGCACCGCTCCGGCGACTGTACGCCGGCCTCAGGGGGAGTCGTCCGCCCGCCCGTCCGCTGGGGAGCTGACGGCCGGGAAGCCGAGCACACGGGCCACGCTGTCCACGAAGGCGTCAGGGTTTCCGTAGCGCGCGTCGGCGTAGAGGCGACCCCGTTGTGACAGTCGATCGCGGACGCCGGCGTCGGAGAGACGCGCCACGCAGGCCAGGAGCTCGGCGTACCCGGTGAACGACAGGCCCGCTCCCGCATCGGCGTGCGGTTGTGCGGCGCTCCCGACGGGAACGACGATCGGAGTTCCGAACCTGAGCGACTCGACGCACTCCCGGGCGACGATGGGCCCGGGTGCGAGGTCGATGGTGACGAGGGCGTGCGCCACCAGTCGCCACAGATCGGTGCGCGTGTAGACGCTCACCACGCCGCGCAGGGCGCGGCCGCGCCAGACCGCGGCGACGGCGTCCTCGACGACCACGACGTGCACGCCGGGGAACCGGGCGGTGAGCCAGGCCACCATCGGCGTGGGCGGCGACACCCCGGCGGCACCGGTGCGATCGGAGAGGACGAGGAGGTACCCGGTGAACCCGAGCCCGTTGTGCCGGTGCGTCGCGGCGAGGGGATTGATCGGCACATGCAGTCGGATGAGCTCCGAGGTCCCGCCTTCCGGTGGGGCGGTGAACCGCAACGGAGGGATGGCGTGCCGATCGCCCGCCGTACCCGCGGGGGCGATGGCATGGACCCTGTGTTCGGGTGCGAAATGGGCGAGGAGCGACCGGGCGGCGGCGTCGGGTTCGTCGACGACGATCGTTGTCCCCGGCGGAAGACTGTCGGGCCACGTCGCCCGCGCAGGATCGGGCCAGGACCCGTCCTCGCCGTCGCCCAGGCCGAGGAGATCGAATGCGCCATCGGGTTCGGGCCGGCCCGCCGGCCCCGGGACGACGACACAGACCTCGCTGGTGCGAGACGCGGCGCCGGCGACCGAGCGCGCCACGAACGACAGCTCGGAATCGGGGGATCTCCAGTGCCTGCTGAGGATCAGGGTTGCCCGCTCGAAGCGGCGTTCACCCATCGGGCATCGGCGCCAACGGAGACGGTTCGGGCGCGCGGCCGAGAAGGGGTGCCGATTCCGCCCGGAGACGAGTCAGCTCCTCGCCGAGGATCGTCACGGCATCGTCGAGCACGGTCTGCTGCTGTGCCAGCCGCTCGGAGATCTCGTCGCAGCGCGCCGCGACTGCGTCGACGGCCCGGATGAGGTCGCCGATCAGCTCGCGGTCGAGGCTGCCCGACCCCCGGTGGGTGATCCTGCCCAGCAGACGGTGGAACCGGTGCCAGCGGGCCCCGCCCCCGCCCGTCGGCGTGGTCGTGCTGCGGAGCCACTGACGGTGGAGCGTGGCCACACGCTCATCGCCGTGGATGGGCGGGAGGGGTTCGGGAGCATCGGAGGGGCGCGTGAACATGGCGGGCGCGGGCTCCTCCGGGTGGCCGCTCAGTTCGGGGAGAGGCTCGCGTACCATCGGTCCCACATCCCCCTTTCGTCTTGGCCACGCAGAGCGCACGATGAGTCACCCCGAGTGAGATGGGGATTCAGATAGGGATCCCCCGCGTCAATGGATGTCCTCCAACGATCGACAAAGAGCCCGATGTCCCGTGCCCCTCCGGCAAATCCGCGACTTGGCGACTCGTGGTGCACGAGCTCGGCGGTTCCTTCGTAGAGCACTCTCATGCCGGCGCGCTGGGCCCGCAGGCAGTAGTCGACGTCGCTGAGATCGACGCCGAGCGCCTCGTCGAATCCGGCGAGACCCTCGAACACGTCGCGGCGCGTGGCCAGACACGCGCCGGTGACCGCGGCGACCTCACGGGTGGTGATCGCCATGTTCAGGTAGCCCGGCTGACGAGCGTCCAGCCCGGCGAGGGGATGGCCCGCCGCGCCCCCGAGCCCGATCACCACGCCGCAATGTTGCAGACGGCCATCGGGGTAGACGAGGCGCGCCCCGACGGCAGCAATTCCCGGCCGCATGGCCTGTGTCGAGAGGACGTCGATGCAGCCCGTTTCTCGTGCCTCAATGTCGTTGTTGAGGAAGATCAGCACCTCGCCCGAGGCAACCTTGGCGGCCGCGTTGTTGAGCGCCGACCAATTGAACGGTCGATTGTCCGTCAGCACCGTCACGTCGTCCCGCCGGGCCAGCCGTTCCACCAGTGTCAGGGTCTCGGGTTGCACGGAGTCGTTGTCGACCAGCACGAAGTCGAACCTTCGCTGTCGGTGCGTGGCGTCGATCGACTCGATGCACGTACGCAAGAGCCGGGGCTCATCGCGAAAGGGGATGATGATGGTCGCGGTCGCGGTCGCGGTCGCGTCGCCGGCCGGGCGCCGTCGGATCCGATAGGTATCTCGGGACGACCCGGGCGACACCTCTGCTGCCTCTCCCCGGCGCTGGAGCGCCGCCTCCACGTGACGCACATCGGGCGCCTCGGGACGTCGTGGGTCCGGCGCAACGAGTCGATGGCAGAGAACGTCGGGTAGGTGGATGACCTCGTCCGCCAGCTCGCAGGCGCGCAACGCCAGGTCGTGTTCCGCCAGCGCAAGATCGTCGGTCGTCGACGTCAGTTGACGCGCCAGCTCCGAACCGATGGCCAGGGGCCTGCCCACATAGGAGGAGGACAGGAGAAAGTCGGGAGAGTAGACGGGCTTGAGTCGAGGATCGACGTGCCGGCCGTCCGCCGCCACGGAGTCCTCGTCGCCGTAGACGACGGTGCGGGGCGAAAGGCGGCCGGCGAGCTGCGCCACGGCATCGGGCGCCCAGACGTCGCCCGGAAAGAGCAACGCGAGGTGTGTGCCGCGGGTGGCGGTCAACGCGAGGTCGAGCATATGGGTGGCGGGGGACGCGTCCTCGGCCCATTCGACCCGGACGCGCTGGCTGGTGCGCTGAAGCCCCGACACCGTGAGGAGGGCGGTGAAGGCGGCCTGGTGGGATCGCTGGACGACGACGGTGAGCGACCAATTGGCGGACGTCTGCTGTTGGAGTGCGTGGAGCGTCCGAACCGTCTCCGGGGGCGGTTCCTCGGCGACGACCATCACCATGTGGAGCGGCTCGGCCGGCGGCTTCCCCACCAGCGGGTGCTGGCGCAGCTCACGGCGCTGGACCCACTCGGAGAACGAGCCCGGGTCCTGGGCGACGTCGGGACGGAGGACGGGAAGGACCCGGTGCGCGAAGAGGACCCGTTCCACGCAGGCAATCTACCGGACGGTGCCGGGCGGACAGGGCGCGTTGGCGCAGGTGAGCGTGGACCTGCCACGATGCGCCGATGCCGATATCCGACCGCCTTCTGATGGGCCCGGGTCCCTCCAATCCCTACCCCGAGGTCATGCAGGCCCTGGCACGGCCGGTGCTGGGGCACCTCGACCCCGAGTTCCTGACCCTCCTCGATTCCACGAACGACCGCCTGCGCCAGGTGTTCGCCACCCGGAACGCACTGACCCTGCCGGTGAGCGGCACCGGTTCGGCCGGCATGGAGGCCTCCTTCGTGAACTTCGTGCGGCCCGGCGATCCCGTCGTGGTCGGGGTCAACGGCGTGTTCGGCCAACGGATGTGCGATGTGGCGGAACGGGTCGGGGCCACGGTGACCAGGGTGGAGGCGCCGTGGGGGCAGCCGATCGAGCCCGACGCGCTCCTCTCGGCCCATCCGAGTCCCTCCATCGTCGCGGTGGTGCACGCCGAGACGTCGACCGGGGTGCGCAACGAGATCGAACCGCTGGGAGCGCAGAAGGGAGATGCACTCCTCCTGGTGGACATGGTGACCTCGTTGGGGGGTACCTCGGTGGCGGTCGACGAATGGAGCGTCGATATCGCCTACAGCGCCACTCAGAAGTGCCTGGGCGTACCCCCCGGCCTCGCCCCATTGACGATCTCCGCGCGCGCACGCGAGCGTATGGTCGAGCGTCCATCGAGTTGGTATCTCGATCTCAATCTGCTGTCGCGGTACGTCCAGGAGGGGGGTGAAGGTGGACGGGTCTACCACCATACGGCTCCAGTCACCATGATCGGGGCGCTGCACGCCGGATTGGGCGCGCTTCTCGGCGAGGGCATCGATGCGGCGCGCCTGCGCCACGCCGAGTGCGGTCAACTCCTCCAGGATGGTCTCGAGTCGCTCGGCCTCACGCTCTTCGCCGAGGCCGGATATCGCCTGCCCCAACTCACGACCGTCCACGTCCCCGATCGCCTGCCCGCCGGGATGACCGAGGCCGACTGCCGCCGGCTGCTCCTCGACCGCTACGGCATTGAGATCGGCGCCGGCGCCGGACCGCTGGCGGGGAAGATATGGCGGATCGGCTGTATGGGCCACACGGCGCGTCGGCGCAACGTCGTCGCGTTCCTCGGCTCGCTGAGGGAGGTCATCGAACGATGAGTGCCGCGAGATCCGTTCGCCATTCGCCGTTGCAGCTCCACGGACGACGCGTCATGCTGCGACCGCTGACGGAGAACGATTTTGACGAGTGGCACGAGGTGCGCACCCGGTGCGGCGCCTGGCTGCTCCGCTGGGAGCCGCGCCCCAAGGGGGCACCGGTCCCGTCGGAGGACAGGGCGAGCTTCGCCGCCCGCTGTGGCATCCGCGAGAGGGAGCGGCACCTGGGGACGGGCTACGGGTTCGGCATCTTCGTCGGGGAACGTTTCGCCGGCGAGGTCACGCTCTCGTCCATTCAGCGGGGACCGTTTCAGAGCGCGTCCATCGGCTACTGGATCGACGAGTCCTTGGCCGGCCGGGGATTCGTCCCCGAAGCGGTGGTCGTCACGCTGCGGTTCGCCTTCGAAGCGATCTCGCTGCATCGGGTGGAGATCTCCATCATCCCGAGGAACAGCGCCAGTCGCCGGGTGGTCGAGAAGCTCGGCATCCGCCAGGAGGGGATCGCCGAGCGCTTCTTGGAGATCGACGGCGTCTGGGAGGACCATGTGCGCTATGGCATCACGTCCGAAGAGTGGGCGGTGCGCCAAC
>Ga0302314_10002679_pt1 | contig 33019 bp, 26 predicted proteins | sample III_Palsa_N2_3_FD_200533 | JGI IMG/M metagenome (GOLD analysis project Ga0302314, IMG submission 200533) | Peat permafrost microbial communities from Stordalen Mire near Abisko, Sweden - III_Palsa_N2_3 | ecosystem: Environmental > Terrestrial > Soil > Palsa > Peat permafrost | place: Sweden...
CGAAATACCGCAATTGTTCAACGTGATCCTAGGTGACATGTCCCTGGTCGGCCCGCGGCCGGAACGACCGGTCTTTACCGCCCAGTTGTCGAAGGACATCTCGCTTTACGACCTACGCCACTCGGTACGTGCCGGCCTGACCGGCTGGGCCCAGATCAACTACCCCTATGGCGCCTCCATGGAGGATTCGCGGAAGAAACTCGAATACGATCTCTATTACATCAAGAACTACAGCATTCTCCGAGACACCTTGATCCTGCTTCAGACGCTTCGCGTTGTGCTCTGGGCGCAGGGCGCGCGGTAAGCGCGCCGGCCATCTTCCGCAAATCGGCCGTTCTGCCACCAGGCGGCGGCGATTGCCTCGATTCCGCCCGCCGGCTTCTCAACACTCGCCAGTTACGCGAGATGAGAAGCGCAGGCGAGTTTCGATGCGGTTCCATCTCTCGCGGTCTCCAAGACGAGTGACGGTTGATCGGTGCCGCGAGCATGCCCGCCCATAAGTGGGCGCGATCGTGGTGTGGCCGATCTCACGGCGATTCTGAAAACTTCGTGCCATCCTGAAAGATCGGGAGTCGGCCGAGGCTGTGCTGGATCCAGTCATTTGATCGACGAGCCCTGCACGAATGGAACGACAAGAGGACGGTATGGCGACCTATCTAGTAACCGGAGGCTGTGGCTTCATCGGCTCGCATCTTTTGGACGCACTTCTCAGCGACGGTCACCAGGTCCGCGTGCTCGATGACCTTTCGACCGGCAAGCGGGAAAATCTGCCGGAGGGAGCAGAACTCACCGTCGGCAGTGTCGAGGATGCCGCGCTGGTGCGTCACGTCATGAGCGGCGTGGACGGTTGCAATCGCGACTGGCTCGGCACCCACACCACCAATCTGACGGGCGCCATCGCCGTATTCGATGCGGCGCGGCGCCTCGGCGAGGATGGGAATCCCGTGCAGGGTATTCCCGTCGTCTACGCCTCTTCTGCCGCTGTATATGGCGATGCGCAGGATTTCCCGCTGACTGAAGCCGCTGCGACGCGGCCATTGTCGGCCTATGGCGCAGACAAACTCGGCTGCGAGCTCCATGCCCGGGTGGCTGGGATTGTGCACCGCGTACCGAACGTGGGTTTGCGCTTCTTCAATGTCTACGGTCCGCGCCAGGACCCCAAATCGCCCTATTCCGGCGTCACCTCCATCTTCTGCGATCGTCTCGCACGTCACCGCTCCGTCACCGTTTTCGGGGAGGGGTTGCAAACCCGTGATTTCGTCTATGTCGGCGACGTAGTATCGGCGCTTCGCGCTTCAATGGCACGGTTGCCCGCTGCGGCAGGCATCTACAACGTGTGCACCGGCCGGTCGACCTCGGTCCTGGAGTTGGCCCAGGCCATAGCAACCTTGTGTCTTGCCAAAGCCGATATCGTTTTCGCAGAGGCGCGGCCAGGCGAGATCCGCACCTCTCTGGGATCGCCGGAACGGCTCCGGCGAGAACTCGGGGTCGACTGCGCCACCCCTCTTGCGACCGGCCTCGCCGCCCTATTGGACGACCAGCGTCCAATACTCCGTTTGGGTTAAGCCCGATCGACGCCCGCCCAAAAGCCAGGATCGGATTATGAAAAATTTCGGGCGGTGCGAACTACTGCGTTTGTGCGCTACAGTTGCCCCTGGGTCGAAGTAGCACCCCGAACGCTTGTGCAAGGAAAGCATGAGCCCGGCATGCTACTCCGCGTGGTCAACGGTCAAGGAATTGGATGGTGACGGTATCAATCTTCAGGTTTGGCTTCATCGACGTCGTCTCGGCCATCTGGCCGGCTGGTCTTTGAAGGCGGCCGCGGACATGTCGAATGCCACCAACCGTTCAAGCTTTTGATCCATGAGAATTCTTTATCACCATCGCACCCGGGCTGCTGACGGTTGTCGCGTGCACATAGAAGAAATGGTGGCTTCGCTCCGTCGCCTGGGCCATGAGGTGATGGTCGTGGCTCCTCGGCAGGCGCGGGTGGAGCCGGGCAACGGCACGACGTCGTCCTGGGTGCCCTGGCTACGGCGCAAACTTCCCCGATCCCTGGCGGAGCTCCTGGAGTTTTCTTACTCTTTTTATGCGTTTTTGCGGCTGTACGCCGCCTATAGGACGTTCCGGCCACACGCGCTATATGAGCGTTACAATCTGTTCACGCCGACGGGGGCTTGGTTGGGAGCCGTTACGCGTCTTCCGGTCCTGCTCGAAGTCAATGCGCCGATGGTGGCGGAACGCACCGAACACGGCGGTCTCGCCCTTACGAAGCTGGCGGAGTGGACGGAGCGGCTATCCTGGCGGTCAGCCGACTATGTCTTACCCGTAACGCGGGCGCTTGCACGTTACATACGCGCCAAAGGCGTTCCCGATGCGCGGATAGTCGTGATCCCGAATGGCATCAATACGTCTCAGATCCCCCAATCGATCGAGGGCACTAACCCGAAGACTCGCCATCGGCTGGATGACAAAATCGTCCTGGGATTCATCGGCTTCATGCGGGAGTGGCATGGCCTGGAAAGGGCGGTCGAGCTTCTTGCGCACCCCGCAGCGCCACCGGGATTACATCTCCTCCTCGTTGGTGACGGTCCTACGCGCACCAGCATCGAGTCGCTCGCTGCCAACCTCGGAATTTCGGACCGGGTGACGATTACGGGCTTTCTGCCACACAACGAAGTCCCCGCCTACTTGGCCGCCTTTGACATCGCCCTGCAACCGGCCGCAACCCCCTATGCGTCACCGCTCAAGCTGTTCGAATATCTCCAGGCCGGCCATGCCATCGTCGCCCCTGACCAACCCAACATCCGCGAAATATTGACCGACGGTCGAAACGCCCTCCTTTTCGATCCCGCGATACCGGCTAGTTTTGGGGAGGCCGTCCTCCGGCTCTGTCACGATCGCTCCTTGCGTCAGCGGCTGAGTCTCGCAGCACGTACTACGATCGCCGAGTTGAACCGGACCTGGGACAGCAACGCCGGAGAAGTAGAGAAGATCATTCGGCTTCGAATAGAAAGCCAATGCACGACAATTGAAAGCGGCTCCGATCATTTACTCGAGCGGTAAATGCTATCCTGGAATCCTCGACGCCCCATGCGCCAGCGTCCCGAACCTCGACTTTGGAACATCGCTGGCTTCCGAGTGCCTGCCTGGCTCTTCCAGGAGCGATGCGGGGCACCCGATATATTCTCGATCTGAATATATTCTGGAAGACCGTCGCGGCCATGGCCGGCGGACGGGGCAATGATCGCGCCGTCGTGTGCGGCAAAGCCCTTTCTTTCGGCCGACGGCAGACGCGATGTTTACCAATCTCCTGGCTTTCGAGCGACGGTTGGTCGAAGATTTGCCCGGGAGCTTGAGCCTGGCGCCCCCGACGCGCCGCCCGTTGCGCAACCACGGCAACCGCGAGGAGGACCGATGAGCAAGCAAGAAGGCGATCGGTCGCGACGACCGCGCCCCAGCCGCTCGCTTGTCCTCCGTGCGCAAGGGCGCGGTAAGTGAAGATGGACGCCGAAGAGGTCGCGTGGACGGGTGAGGCCGTGCCGACGCTCGTCGGGGTGCGCACCCTGCGTCGCGAATTCAACGCCTTCATCGCGCACTTGCCGCTGAGCCGCGGAATGGGCGAGGATCTCAGCGTGGCCCCGGCGGAAATCGGCATCAATGTCGCCGAGCATGCCGACGGCGCCACACGGCTCGGAACCGAACTGAAGCGGCACGATACGGAATGGACCCTGATCGTCACCGACGATGGCCGGCCATTGCTGCGCGAAGCCTCGTCGTTCCGGGATCGGACCGGCAGGCGGCCAGACCCGCTGCAGGAATCCGGCCGCGGGCTTTCCATCGTGGCATCGCGGTTTCCCCAACATCTCTATGTCCCACGGACATGGCGATCTTCCGGCCAGGACGAGGTCAACCGTTTCATGGTGCGCTGCGTGCAGCCGACAGCAACCGCCGTTCCGCGCATTCTCATGGTCGATGACGACCCGGTTCTGCGCATGACGATCGAAGCCTATCTCAAGGGCAGCTATTCCGTGTGCGCCTGCGCCACGGCAGCCGAGGCCGAGCTGGAGGCGAAGCTGCAACGCCCCGACATCATCATCTCGGACATCCACATGCCCGACGACGACGGGCTATCGTTCCGCGACCGCCTGTCGCGCGAGCCGGAACTGGGCCTGGTGCCGTTCCTGTTCCTGACCAGCGACCGTAGCCCGGGGGCCTCGGCCGCAGCCAACGACGCCGGCGTCGACGATCTGCTCTATAAGCCGCTCGACAAGAAGCGCCTGCTGCAGGTGCTGGAGCGGCTGCTGAAGCGACAGAGCCAGATGCGTGCGCTGCGCCAGACCGAGATCGTCGCCAGCACGACGCGCTTCCCGTCTCAGACCCTGCCGGAACAGGTCGGCAACTATACGCTGGCCGCTCGTCGCATCTCGGCTGGCGCCTCGATCAACGTCAATGTCGCCGGCGGCGATCTGATCTGGCATCGCCATACGCCCGACGGCTTCCAGTTGCTGATGTGCGATGCGATGGGGCACGGCCTGGGCGCTTGGCCGCTCGCCATGGCCGATCTGGGCTTCGTCAAGGGTGCGGCACTCGGCATGGGCCCCGAGGTCGGCCCGGCCAATTTCATCGGCAAGCTGGCGGATCTGCTGTGCGAGGAAGGGCTGCTGGAAGGCGCCACGCTGACGGCACTGGGCTGCTGGCTCGGCGCCGAGGGTTCGGTCGTCGTCTCGAACGCCGGCCAGCCCTATCCGCTGGTCGTGACCATCGAAGGCGTCGAGGAAATTCCGATCGAGGGCGGCTTGATCGGCCTCATTCCCGGGCAGACCTACGAGGCGAAGACCGTGGTACTGAAGCCGGGCGACCGGATCGTGCTGGTGACCGATGGTTTCGTCGAGTCGCCCGATCCGGATCTGGCCGTGGCCGCGGTCGAGGCCCTGAAGAACGACCTGCTCGATCTGGCCGCACGCTCGCCGTCCGTCATGGCCGACGGGTTGCTGCGCGCCCATCTGATGCGCAACGGCGGCAGAACGGCGGACGACAGCATGGTCTGCGTCATCGGCTACGACTGATCATGACCGGCCGGCATCCACTGCTTCTGGTCGAGGACAATCCGTCGATCGCCCGGGTCTATCTCGAATATCTGCGGCGCGGGCCGTATGAGACGCGGCATTGCGAGACCGGCAAGGATGCGCTGGCAGCGCTGGCCGAGCACAGCTATGCCGCCGTCCTGCTCGATATCGAGCTGCCGGACATGTCGGGCATGGAGATCCTGAAATGGATCACCCAGCACCGGCTCAATACCGCCGTCGTCGTCATCACCGCCCACGGCTCGATCAATATCGCGGTCGAGGCGATGCGCGAAGGCGCGTCGGATTTCCTGGTCAAGCCGTTCGCGCCGGAGCGGCTGTTCGTGACGCTCGACAACGCGTTGGAGCGGACGAACCTGCGCCGCATCGTCGATACGTTCGACACGCCGGGCGACAGCGACCAGTTCTGCGGCTTCGTCGGCAATTCGCTCGCCATGCGCGGTGTCTATCGCATCGTCGATATCGCGGCCCAGTCCAAGGCGCCGGTGTTCATCGCCGGCGAGAGCGGCACCGGCAAGGAACTGGCGGCCGAAGCGGTGCATCTCAGGAGCCCGCGCAAGGACAAGCCGTTCATCGCCTTGAATTGCGCCGCCTTTCCGAAGGACCTGATCGAAAGCGAAGTCTTCGGCCATGTGAAGGGCGCCTTCACCGGCGCCGTGGCCGATCGCGAGGGTGCCGGCAGCCGCGCCGATGGCGGCACGCTGTTTTTCGACGAAATCTGCGAGATGGATATCGGACTGCAGGCGAAGCTGCTGCGCTTCATCCAGACCGGGACGTTCCAAAAGGTCGGCGGCACCCAGACTCAGAAGGTCGATGTCCGCTTCATCTCGGCCACCAACCGCGATCCGCTGAAGGAGGTCGAGGCCGGCCGTTTCCGCGAGGATCTGTACTATCGCCTCTATGTCATGCCGTTGCTGCTGCCGCCGATCCGCGAGCGCGGCAACGACGTGCTGCTGATTGCGCGCCGCTTCCTGGCCGAATACGCCCGCGAGGAAGGCCGCGCGTTCCAGCGCTTCTCATCCGAGACCGAGGGCATCCTGCTCAACTATGCCTGGCCCGGCAACGTGCGCCAGCTGCAGAATGTCGTGCGCCAGATCGTGCTGCTGAACGACGGTGACATCGTGGTGCCGGCCATGCTGCCGGCACCGCTGTCGCAGATCCGGCCGGGCGCGCCGATCATCAGCCCCGCCCCGACACCGCCCCCGAACGGCCATGCCCTGGTCGAGCCGACGCCAACGGCCTCCTTCTCGCTGTCCGAACTGGAGCGGGACCTGATCGAGCTGGCGCTGGAGCTATGCGGCGGCAATGTGCTGCAGGCGGCGGCGCGGCTGGAGATCAGTCCCTCGACGCTTTATCGCAAGCGCGAGCAGTTCCCGCCCCATGAAAAGCCGAGCGACCGCGTGCGCGAGCTGAAGCCGCTGGCGCTGGCCGAGAGCGAGACCATCAAAGCCGCGATCGCCGCCGCCGGCGGCAATATTTCGCGGGCCGCGGCAGCGCTGGGCGTCAATCCCTCGACGCTCTATCGCAAGATGCAGTCGAAGACGCTCGCCCAGCCATGAGCGCCAAGCGGTCCTCCGGCGTCGCCGCGGTCATCGATTTCGACCTGACCTATCGCCACGCCCGGTTGCCGACCCCGCCCGAACCCGCGTTCGACCGCATCACCGGCCTGGTCTGCGACCTGCTCGGCGTGCCGATCGCCGTGCTGGAACTGATCGAAGACGGCCTGCCGACGATCAAATCCTGCATCGGCACCAGTGCGATCGAGGGCGTGCGGTCGCTGCTGACGCTCGATCGGGCGACGCCCCATTCGGGCGTGCTGGCGGTCGGCGATGCTTCGAGCGACGCCATCTTCGCCCAGCATCCCGCCGTCGCCGGCACGCTGGGCGTCCGCTTCTATGCCGGTGTGTCGCTGCGCTTGGCCGACGGCAAGGTCGTCGGCACGCTCGCCGGTCTGTCGCCCTCGGCCCGCCTCGTGCTGCCGCCTGAGATCCGGATGCTGGAGACCCTGGCCGCCGTCATCGTCGACGAGCTGGAACTGCGCCAGGCCTATAGCTTCACCACCGCTGAGATGCAGCGCGAGCGGCAGGTCCAGGCCATGCTCGCGGCCAGCCGCAACCGCTACCGCTCGGTGCTGGACAGTCTGAACGAAGTGATCTTCCAGGTCGGGCTCAACGGCCGCTGGCGCTTCCTCAATCGGGCCTGGTCGACCTTTACCGGCTATGAGATCACCGCCTCGCTCGAGCGGCCCGCGCTGTCCTTTGCGCTCCCGGAGGATCGCCGGCGCCTGATGCAGGCGATCGCCTCGCTCGACAGCCACGCGACGGCGACCGAGGAATTCCGCTATCGCACGGCGGACGGCGACCTGCGCTGGTGCTCGATGCTGATCTTCTTCGGCCAGGACGGCGTCGAGGGCGAGCAGATCCTGACCGGCACCCTGACTGACGTGACCGACCGGCGCGATTCGGAGGCTGCGCTGAAGCAGGCGCGCGACGATGCCGACCAGGCGAACAGCGCGCGCGCCGCGTTTCTGGCGACGGTCAGCCACGAGATCCGGACGCCGATCAACGGCGTGATCGGCATGACCGGCCTGCTGCTCGATACCGAGTTGAAGCCGGCCCAATGGCGCTATGCCAATACGCTGCGCGTGTCGGCCGAACATCTGCTGCAGGTGATCAATGACATTCTCGACTATTCCAAGCTCGATGCGGCCAAGGTCGAATTCGAACAGGTGCCGGTGCGGTTCCAGGAACTGGTCGATAGCGTGCTCGCCATCACCTCGCCGCGCGCGGGCGTCAAGGGGCTGAAGCTCAAGAGCAAGATCGATCCCCATCTGCCGCCCAACCTGATCGGCGATCCCGGCCGGCTGCGGCAGATCCTGGTCAATCTGGCCGGCAACGCGATCAAATTCACCGAGCATGGCTCGGTCACGATCGACGTGCGCCTGATCGCCGAGAGCGACAGCCGCGTCATCGTCGCCTGCGCGGTGACCGATACCGGCATCGGCATCGCGTCCGAGGCGCGCTCGTCACTGTTCAAGGAATTCAGCCAGGTCGACAGCTCGGTCGCGCGCCGGTTCGGCGGCACCGGCCTGGGGCTCGCCATCTGCAAGCGGCTGGTCGACGGCATGGGCGGCATGATCGAGGTCGAGAGCGAGATCGGCCGCGGCAGCACCTTCTCGTTCCGGGTGCCGCTCAGGAAGGGCGACCCACTGTCCGAGACGCCGGTCGTCAGCGAGCATGCCGACGACGAGCTGCCGCAGTTCGTGCGCGGCGGACGCGTGCTGGTCGCCGAGGATAACCCGACCAACCAGATCATCGTCGTCACCATGCTGGAAAAGCTGGGTCTGCGCGTCGATACCGTCGCGAACGGGGCCGAGGCGGTGACAGCGGTCAAATCCATGCCCTACGACATGGTGCTGATGGATATGCAAATGCCCGAGATGGACGGGCTGGAAGCAACGAAACTGATCCGCCAGTTGCCGGGGCCACTGGGCAAAATTCCGATCGTCGGTGTGACTGCCAACGCGTTTCGCGAGGATCACGAACGCTGCATCCAGGCCGGCATGCAGTCGGTCGTGACCAAGCCGTTCCGCTGGAGCGACCTGACCCGCGCCATGGCGCCGCATATGGCGATGGAGGGCCAGAGCAGCGCCGACGCGGTCGCCGAGGATCTGCTGGTCGCCAACCCGTCGGCCTGGGACAAGCTCAACGACGAGGTCGGCGCCGAGGCGGCCCAGGCGATTACCGCGGTCTTCCTGCGCGACAGCCGCTCACGCCTCGGCCGCATGGCCGACCATGTCGCGGCCGGCGACCTCAAAGGCATCCGCCGCGAAGCCCATGCCCTGAAAGGCTCGGTCGACATGCTGGGCTTCGAGCGCATGACGCTGATCGCCTCGATGCTGGAAATCGCCGGCAAGGAAATCAGCAATCTCGACGCCTGCCGGAATCTGGTGCGCGACCTGACCGAGGCGTTCGTCGAGGTCGAGGCACTGTGCGTGGAGCGGGTAGGGAAGCCACTTTAGCGTCAGGATGGAAGGGCCTGTCCCGCAACGGCGGGCATGGAACAAACCATAAACATCTGACTTGCCCTGTTCCGAAAGATCGGGCAGAAAAAGGCCATCGTTCGAATTGCACCCGCCCGGCTTCCGCCGCGGCGGGCTTTTCGTTTCCGATCCCCCTCAAGGAATCCCCATGGCCCCCACCGCTCGCCCCGCGCCGGCGGGTCTGCTGCGCTACCCCGATCGGGAACATCCGTGGGGCACCTGGGTCCGGCTGCTGCTGGAAGACCTGTTCGTGCTCGACGCGCCGACGCTCTATGTCCGGCGCACGGCCTCGGGCGCGCTCTGGGGCCTGGAGGTGGTGGACGGCGCCACGATCAAGCGGTTGCTCGGGCCGGACGGGCGCACGCCGCCGGCGCCGGATCCGGCCTATCAGCAGGTGCTGAAGGGCATTCCCGCGGTCGATTATACCGCGGATGAGCTGATCTATGCGCCGCGCAATCCCCGGCCGCACAAGGTCTACGGCTATTCGCCGGTCGAGCAGATCCTGATGACGGTGAATATCGGGCTCAGGCGGCAGGTCAGCCAGCTCAACTATTTCACCGAAGGCAACACGCCCGAAGCACTGATCGGCGTGCCCGAGGCCTGGACGCCCGACCAGATCCGCGGCATTAGGTAGCAAACTCACCAAGGCGAAAAGCCAAGGTATTTTTGCTCTCAACTCAATTTTGATTTTGCGGCCGAAAGATCAAACAGCCAGCGAACCATGGCTTTGAATTGAACTGCACCATGCCGACACAATCAGCCATGACCGTCGAGTACGGCGCGATGCTTGCGGCCTTCTGTTCGGCCGAGCATTCTTCGATATAGCCATCTTTCACGCCGCACGCCTGAATGTCGTTTAGAGAAACTTGAACCGTCCGAAAATCGCCGTTCGCCTTAGTGAGTTTGCTACCTAATGCCGGATTTTATACAATTCGAGGGAGAGGAAAAATGACGAATGTTGGATTCTACGGGGGAAGCGAATTTCGAGATCTCGGTCCTGCGTCCGATATGCGAACCTTCTTCGGTTGCGTCCAGCTTGCTGTATCTCATTTTCCGACAGGCGGAGATGGTGGCTTACTGACGGATAGACTCTATCGCCGTTATCTACGGCTTGATGAGTTGGAACCGGCGAATTCCATGATCTTGAAAGCGCGAAATATCTTGAGTGAAATTCCAACGGCAACGATCGACTGGATGGCTTTGGGTTGCGGCCAAAGCACTACAAGATTTGAGTTTTCGTCGAAAACTGTTGCCGATGTGGTCAAGCGTTATCTAGAGAGCGCTCTTGATCTCATCAGCAATGCTCGTGGGTTCGAGAAACGATTTCACATCTACAAGCCCGTCATCACAATCATCACCGACACCCCGCGGTTCTATGTCGAAAGCAATCGGCCATTAGCCGACTATGATGCGTTGCAAGGTGAGCCGATGTGGCTTCGCTGAACCGCGGCTTTGCAACGCGACCTGCTTCCGCCCCGTTTCGTCGGGAGAAGTCCTTCTCGACTGTGCGTCCCCTCCTCACGCCGCATCCAACCCGATATCCAGCACCGTGGCACTATGCGTCAGCCAGCCGATCGACAGCAGATCGACGCCAGTCGCCGCCATGGCAGGCGCGGTCTCGGCGTTGATCCGGCCCGAAGCCTCGGTGATCACCCGGCCCTCGACACGGCGGACGGCTTCGCGCAGCAGGTCCGGGCCCATATTGTCCAGCAGCACGGCGTCGACGCCCAGCGTCAGCGCCTCGTCGAGCTGGGCCAGGCTGTCGACCTCCAGCTCGATCTTGACCAGATGGCCCACCGCGGCCCGCGCCCGCAGGACCGCCGGACGGATGCCGCCGGCGACGGCGATGTGGTTGTCCTTGATCAGCACGGCGTCATCCAGCCCGAAGCGGTGATTGGCGCCGCCGCCGACACGCACCGCGTATTTCTGCAGCGCGCGCAGGCCGGGGATGGTCTTGCGCGTGCAGGTGACCCGCGCCTTGTGCGGGCGGATCGCGGCCGTGATCGCCGCCGTCGCGGACGCGATGCCGGACAGATGGCCCAGGAAATTGAGCGCGACCCGTTCCGCCGTCAGCAGCCCGCGCGCCGGGCCCGAGACCTCGGCGATCACGTCGCCCGGCGCCAACGCGCTGCCGTCCGGCCGCACCACCCGGACCTGGATGCGTGGGTCGATCAACTGGAACGCCAGGATGGCGCAGTCGAGCCCCGCGACGATACCGGCCTGGCGCGCGTTCAGCACCAGTCGCGCCTCCAGATCGGCCGGCACGATGGCGTCGGTCGTGATATCGCCGGCCCGGCCCAGATCCTCGCTCAGCGCGCTGCGTACCACCGGGTCGATCAGCAATGTCGGCAGGGGCGAGATCGTCATGCGGCAAATCCTTCTTCGCGCAGTGTGGCGAGCCGGCGGAAAGCGTCGGCGGCGGTGAGCGGGCGGCGCTGCGCCAGGGCGGCGACCGGGCCGGGGTGATCGGTGCGCGTATGGCTGCCGCGGCTTTCGGTCCGGTCCAACGCGGCAACCGCCATCATCAGCGCCACCAGCGCCGGCGCCGCGGCCGCCGTCTGACGCTCGACGATCGCTGCCAGGCCCCGGATCGCCCGACCGAGACCATCGGCGTCGCGCAGCACGCCGACATGGGCGGACAGCAGCCGGCGGATGTCGCTCAGCCCTTCGGCATCGGCCGGCGGCGCGGAAACGGGGGCGCTCGGGTTCGACCGCGCGGTCACGGCACCGGCCATGTCGCGCGCCGCCGCCTGTCCCATCACGACCGCCTCCAGCAGCGAGTTCGACGCCAGGCGGTTGGCACCGTGCAGGCCGGTCGATGCGCATTCGCCGGCGGCCCACAACCCGTCGAGCCCGGTCCGGCCGCGCGCGTCGGTCGCGATCCCGCCCATATGGTAGTGCGCCGCCGGCCGGATCGGGATCGGCAGGATGGCGGGATCGATCCCGGCCGCGCGGCAGACGGCGGTGATCGCGGGAAAGCGGGTCGGGAAACGCGCGCCGATCGTCTTGGTGCCGTCGAGGAACACTCGATGACCGGCTTCGAGTTCGGCCCAGACCGCCCGGGCGACCACGTCGCGCGGTGCCAGCTCGGCACGCGGCACGTCGGCCAGGAAGCGGCGGCCGATCTCGTCGATCAGGATCGCGCCGTCGCCCCGCAGCGCCTCGCTGGCGAGCGGCATCGGATCGACACCGAGATCGACCGCGGTCGGATGAAACTGCATGAATTCCAAATCGACCAGCGGCACGCCGGCCCGCGCCGCCAGCGCCAGTCCCTGGCCAATGGCGCCCGGCGGATTGGTCGTATGCCGCCACAGCCCGCCGATCCCGCCGGTCGCCAGCAGCACCAGCCCGGTCGGCAGGGTAATACTCTCGCCGTGCCGACTGAGCGCGATGCCCTCAATGCGCGAGCCGGCGATCAGCCGATGCGCCTCGGTCTCGATGACGGCGATCGACGGCGTCGCCCGCACGGCGGCGACGATCGCCCGCATGATCTCCCGCCCCGAGGTGTCGCCGCCGATATGCAGCACGCGCGGGCGGCTATGGGCCGCCTCCAGGCTGGCCAGCAATTGACCTTGGGCATCCCGGTCGAACGGCACGCCGCGGCGCAGCAGTTCCTCGACCGCCGACCGCGCAGCGCCGGTGATGCGCTCGACCACAGCCGGATCGCACAGCCCAGCGCCGGCCGCGATCGTGTCGGCGGCATGCAGCGCCGGTGCGTCGCCCGGCAAGACCGCCGCGGCGACGCCGCCCAGTGCCCAACCGCTGGCAGCACCGGTGCCGAGCGGCGCCTTGGCCACGACCACGACCGGGCACGGCGCCAGCGTCAGCGCCGCAATCAGGCCGGCCAGGCCGGCGCCGACGATGGCCGGCCGCCCGGCCAATTCCTGTACATCGATCGTCATGGCAGCCTCATCCGATCGCGATCATGCGCGCGACCGACCGGCGCGCCCGCGCGGCCAGCGCCTCCGGAATGGTCACCGCGTGGCTCAAGGTCTCCAGCGCGTGCCGGATCTTGGGCAGCGTGATCCGCTTCATGTGGGGGCACAGGTTGCACGGCCGCACGAATTCGATGTCCGGATAATCGACCGACACATTGTCGGCCATCGAGCATTCGGTGACCAGCGCCACGCGCGCCGGCCGGTGCGTGCCGACATAGCCGACCATGGCGGCGGTCGAGCCGGCGAAGTCGGCGGCCTCGACCACCTCGCGCGGGCATTCCGGATGGGCCAGCACGATGACGCCCGGATGGCTCTGGCGGAGCGTGGCGATATCGGCGGCGCTAAAGCGTTCATGCACCTCGCATTGTCCAGCCCACGCGATGATCTCGACCTTGGTCTCGGCCGCGACATTCTGGGCCAGATACCGGTCGGGTAGCATGATCACGCGCGGCACGCCCAGGCTCTCGACCACCTTCACCGCATTGCCGGACGTGCAGCAGATGTCCGACTCGGCCTTCACCTCGGCCGAGGTATTGACATAGGCCACGACCGGCACGCCCGGATAGCGCTGGCGCAGCAGCCGGACGTCGGCCCCGGTGATCGAGGCCGCGAGCGAACAGCCGGCCTCGGCATCGGGAATCAGCACGGTCCGGCTCGGGTTCAGCAGCTTCGCCGTCTCCGCCATGAAATGCACGCCGGCCAGCACGATCACATCGGCCTGGACGTTGACCGCCTCGCGCGCCAGGGCCAGGGAGTCGCCGACGATGTCGGCCACGCCATGGAAGATCTCCGGCGTCTGGTAATTATGCGCCAGGATGATGGCGTTGCGCTCGCGCTTCAGCCGCTGGATCGCGGCGATATCCTCGGCGAAGAACGGCCATTCGATCGGCGGGATGAAGCGGGCGAGTCGATCGGGCAGAGCGAGGGCTGACATGGCGAAATCCTTTATACTCATCCGGAGCATTTCAGGGGTCAAAAAAAGCCGGACCGAGCCGACTGCCTTATGCTAATCATGAGCATAATAGGTCTGTCAATCACCTGCGACAATTTTGGCGGGGCCGCGGGATTGCCGGTTTGGCCCGTCCATACCCGAATGGGCCGGTCGTCACGCTGGAAGAAAATGATGCCGTTCAAGCCCGGCCTATGGATTCTGCCGCTGCTTCTGGCCGTCGCGAGCCCGGCTCTGGCCGAAGGCGACGCCACGCTGGACAAGTTTCTGGCGGCGCCGGGCGGAATCGTGCCGGGCACCAAGATGCTAGTCGGGCTGACGAGCGCGACCGACCGGGCCGATGTGATCGCGTATTTGAAGACGGCGGATTAGGCGGTCCGCGACAGCGGCAGCTTCGTCCCCGATACCGCCCGTTCGGCCAGAATCTCGCGGCGGAAGCGCACGAGCTTGGCCGGCCGACCGCCGGTGCCGACCTCGATCTCGCCGGTCTCTTCGACCAGGCCCTGGGCCTCGATCAGCCGGCGGAAATTCTGTTTGTGCAGGCGCCGGCCGGCCAATGCCTCGACCGAACGCTGCAGCTGAAGCAGCGTAAAAGCGGCCGGCAGCAGCTCGAACACCACCGGACGGTACTTTATCTTGGCGCGCAACCGGGCGATGCCGGTCGCCAGGATGCGACGATGGTCGTGGGTCATCGCCTCGCCCGCTACCAGCCGGTCGGCCGGGATCGGCCGGGTCCGAGCGGCCTCGGGCACCAGGCCGGCCTCGTACAGCAGTTCGAACCGCTGCAGCACCAGATCCTCGTTCCAGCTGCGCTCGGTCGCGCCGAATGTGACGGCGATGCGCTGGCGGCGCAATTGCGGTGCCGCGACCTCGTCCGCCCAGGCGGCGAGCCGCGGCAGGATCGTGTCGACAACCAGCCGGTTGGGGCCGCCGCGCCAATCTTCCCACGGGAAATAGCGATACCAGTTCTGCCACGAGGCCGGCGATGCCTCGCGCGCCAGCCCCAGATAGCTGAGCGAAATCACCCGGTCGCTGTGGCCAGGCGTCCGGTCGCGATCAGCGAAGGTATAAAGCTGTTCGACATAGCCGAGCGGCTGATGGGTCTGCGCCTCGACCCAGGCGCGCAGGCCCAGCTCGAGCGTGCGATGATCCGGTTCGAGCGGGCCGGACGGCAGCGCATCCTCGACCACCAGCACGCGCGGTTCGTCCGCCGTGACGGCGACCACGACGGCGCTCAGCTCCAGCCGCAACGGCTCGGGGGTCGGATCGATCGGGGACATCGCGCCCTTCGTTTGAATACCAACGTATTCTAGCGGAGGGCGCGACGGACACCAAGATCGGATCTGATCCGATCGGATCAGATCAGGTCCTTGAGCGTCAGCGTGACGTCCTGTGGGACTGCGCCGTCATGGACGACCGACAGGGTCAGTTTCGTCCCGGGCGCCCCCTTCAGCTTGTCACGCAGGTCGGTGAGCTCGATCGCGGCGCTTTTGGTGCCGTCGACCGCGAGGATATGATCGCCGGCCTTGAGCCCGGCCGCCTCGCCGGCACCGCCCGCCGTAACGTCGGCGATCGATGTCTCCCCGTCCGCTTCCCGCATCAGCCGCAGGCCGGCGCGATCGAACAGATCGGGCGTTCCAAACGCTGCGTTCGGCTGCAGATAGATCATCTGATGGCCGTAATCGAGCGTGACCGTGAAGCGCCGCAGCAGATCGCCGCCGATATTGCCGGCGGTCAGGGCCGCGGCCCCCGCCCCCCGGCTGCCGCTCTGGATCAGCGCTACCGGCTGCTTGATCACGAGCGAGCCGATCTTCAATTCGCCGGCCCGCGCCAGCAGCGATCGGGTCGGTCCGCCTGCGCCATACCCGGTCGTCGCCGACCGGGTCGCGTGATAGCGCTCGGTCAGATGATGGGCCTCAACGAACGGACCGAACAGATCCAGGCCGGCGTTGTTGCCCGTGTCGATCTCGAACTCGCCGGAGATGCCATCGACCGATGCCTTCACGACCGGATTATGCTCATGGAACGTGAAAGGGACCGCGACAGCGCCGGCCGGTGGCTTGAACGCCCGGGGCCTGGTCAAGGTGACCTCGCCCTGGGCGTAATCGATCGTCATCACCGCGCGCTTCGGAATCTCGTAGCCCAGCAGCCCGGTGGCATCCGCACCTTCGAACTTGATGCCAGCCGACAGGTCAATCGTATAGAAGACCTGATCGTCGAGCTTGAAACCGCCGAGATCGAGCGATTGGACCTTGGCCATGCCGATCGCCGTGGTGCCCTCGCCGAAGCCGCCGCCGGGCAGCGCCCCCTCCGGCTTGATACCCAGGGCCGAGGCGTGCGCCGTGTCGAGGATCGCGACCGCGCCGGTATCGAAAATGAACGGTGCCGGCGGCTTGCCGTTGATCGAGACGTCGAAATAGATGTGGTTGTTGACGAGCGTAATCGGAATCGAGACCCGATCCTGGCCGGCGGGGAACGGATCGGGTTCCTTCGGCGGCGGCGGCGGCCCGAAGCGCGTCGCGGGGAGGCCCGCGCTGGCCGTCAGCGTCGCCGTCGTCGCCAACACATCGTACTTGGCATCGCCCATGGTGTCGCGCGTGAGGAACGGCAGCATGACGCCGTCGATGGCGCGATAGTCGCTCAGGATCTCGGTATGGGGATCGGCGCCCGTGATGTCGGCCTCCCGCGCGATCCGATGCGTCGCCCGGTCGAGCCACAGCTCGAACGGCTCGGCACCCTTCGGCGTGACCCTGACCACATCATAGGTCGCACCGTCCGCCAGCTTTTCGCCGACATAGACGCGCGTCGCCGGCCAGCGGGCAGGCCAGAAGAACGCGTAGGCCGAACGATAGGCCTGTTCGATGCCGCTCGCGATCGCTTCCTGGCTCTGCTCGATGCGAACCTGGCCGGTCGCGTCGGTGCTCCAGGCGGCCTTGCCGTCCCAGCCCTGGGCGCTGGTCGTCGGGCCGAGTACGGCATGCTGAACATCGAGCGCATGGCGCATGTCGGTCAGGTTGTCATAACGCCCATCGAGGCCAGGCCCCGCGAGCTTGCCCTGCTCGTCCAGGGTCTGCAGCCTGTCCCAGGCGGCGCCACCCGTCGCCTGTTTCGCCGCGGCGAGCAACCGGTCGGCCTGGACCGTCGGATTGTCGGCCGCCATCGACGCCGTCGTTGCGGCAAACGCGAAGCCGGCGAGTGCCGGCACCATCTTGGCTATGAGCTTCATGCTACCCCTTCACAGCCGGAACCGATGCCCGGCCTGTGCCCTGCCACAGCACGCGACGTGCCAGCCTGATGACACACATTAACTAGTTGATTATATTCACACTAATTCAGAGGATGGCGAATTTCACCAAGGCCGCATCGCCGATCCCACCACCGGCTTGGCGCACCGCGCCGCTAGCGGCCGACCTTGCGCAGACTGCCGACCAGCACGATCGCGGCGCCCAGCGCCAGCATCGGACCGCTCCAGCTTCCGAGTTGGAGCAGCGGCAGGGCATAGCCGGCAAGCGCCACCCAGAGCAGCAGGCCGATCGCCAGCGCGGCATCATCGACGAACAGACCGAACAGCTCCCGCAGGACCGCCTTCATGCCCGCACCCGTGGCTTGACGATTTGAACGAGCATCAGGCCGAGGCCGATCCAGGCGAGGATCATGATCGGGATCGACCAATCCTCGCCGGGCCAGGCGAGCCCGAGCCCCTCGCTGGTCCAGAACAGGCCGAACGATAGGATCATGGCACCGACCACAAATTTGAGCGTGTTTTCCGGCACCCGCGCCAAGGGCCGATGCAGCGCCAGGCCCAGCGCCAGCACGACCAGGAATGCCGCCGCGGCGCCGAGCGTCGCGGGTAGCAGTAGGTCGCCGGTGGCCCCCACCGCAATGACGATGAAGACGACTTCGAGCCCTTCGAGCAGCACCGCCTTGAAGGCGGTCACCAGCGCCGCGAGATCGGCGGTCCCTTGCAGCGCCGCGGTTTCCTTGGCGAAAGCCGCCGTCTCGTCATGCAGCGGCAAGCGTCCGGCGGCCCGCAGGATCGCCTTGCGCAGCCAGCGCGCGCCGAACAGCAGCAGCAGAACGCCGACGCCCAGTTGCAGCGTGCGCAGCGGAACGAGCGAGAGCGCCGGACCCAGGATGGCGACGAGCAGCGCCAGGGCCGCGACGCCGAGCGCCGCGCCGCCCAAGGCCGGACGCCAGCCCCGCACGGTGCCGACCGCCAGCACGATCGTCAGCGCTTCGACGAATTCGACCAGGGACGCCAGAAAGGCGGCCAACATGGGCGGCCCGGCGTGACTCCAGGCGAGGGGAAGGATCATCATCCCTCCATTATAGCGTCAGCAGAGCGACGGTGAAGGCGCCATCGCCGAAAAGTCGGACTCGTCGCAATGGCAGGAGTCGCTGACCGGCTGCACCGAATGGGCAACCAGGCTGGCGATGGCGCGGTCCGAAGTCGCCTGATGGGCAGGTACGCCAGGCACCATGACAATGATGGCGAACAGAACCAGGACCACCGTCCAAGCCGCGAGCGCGGCGCGGCGCATACCGAGCCGGCGTTCGGCCGCCGGCCGATCGAACCAGTCGTTGCGCATGACGAAAACTCCCGAAACCAAGCCGGTTGCACCGCAACCAAATACATCTGGCGGAAGATGGCGATGTTAACGATTTAATAAATCCGTAATATCGCCGCACTGGCATGCAAGGCGCGGATGGGTCGATAAGCCGCCGTAGTACGGCGATCAGTCGCCGTGCTACGGTGATAATTCGTTGCAGCGCCACGAACGAGCTTCGCAAAAAATCAATCTTTCAGGGATATGATGGAATTGCGTCTCCTCAAGCGCATTGGAACATCCGCACCCTCATGGTTGCTTCGCCGTCTACCACCGCCCCCTGGCGGGCCAATCTTCTGACGTTACATGCCCGGTTCCTGCCCCCGTCGGCAACGTGCGGCGACGCCTATGCCTTGCTGGCCGCCGACGAAAAGCTGCCCGGCCTCGCCATCATCGAAGAGGGCCGCATCGTCGGCTCGATCGACCGCCACAGCCTGCTGACCACCTTTGCCCGCCCCGTGGTGCGCGATGTCTACGAGCGCCGGCCGGTGGTCCTGCTGATGGACCGCGCGCCGCTGATCGTCGGTCCGGACACCAGCATCAGCGACCTGTCCGAACAGATCGGTCGCGACAAGCCGTCGGCGCTGATGAGCGGCTTCATCGTCGCAAAGGATGGCCAATTCATCGGTATGGGTTCCGTGCTCGATATTCTGCAGCTGCAGGTCGCCGAAGGACGCCAGCGCGGGCTGGAATTGGAGGCGGCACGGATGGAAGCGGTGCGCGCCGATGCCGCAAAGTCGCAGTTCCTGGCCAACATGAGCCATGAATTGCGCACCCCCTTGAATGCGGTCATCGGTTTTGCCGACATCATCCAGGGCGAGATGTTCGGCACCGGCGAGACGGCCTGGGGCCGCTACAAGGACTATGCCGGCGACATCGGCTCCAGCGGTCGGTTTCTGCTCGACGTGATCAACGACATTCTGGATCTGACCAAGGCCGCCGCCGGCAAGGTGGAGCTGCGCGAGGATCGGATGTCGGTCGCCGCGCTCATCACCAGCGTCGAACGTTTTTTCCGCGAGCGGGCGCGGGACGCCGGCCTGACGCTCGAGACCAGTGGCCCCGACCAGGACCAGGATATCGAGCTGTGGGCCGACGAGACCAAGCTGAAGCAGGTTCTGCTGAACCTGGTTTCGAACGCGATCAAATTCACCCCAGCCGGCGGCCGCGTGTCGGTCCGCGCCGAAGCGCGGCCGGAGGGCGGGCTGGCCTTGACGGTCGCCGACAGCGGCATCGGCATTGCCATGGACGATCTGGACCGGATCTTCCAGCCCTTCGTGCAGGTCGACAGTTCGCTGGCGCGGCGCCACGCCGGCACCGGCCTGGGCCTGCCGCTGGCCCGCAGCTTCATCGAACTGCATGGCGGCACGGTCGAGATCGCCAGCCGCCCGGGATCCGGCACCCGCGTGAGCGTCCGGCTGCCGGCCTCCCGGATTCAGACCGGCAGCCCGCTGCGCGCAGCCGTTTAGAGTTGTTGGTAGCCCTTGTCCTTCATGCAGTCGTGCAGAACCCGGGCGGCGTAGTCGGAATCGCCGCCGGCGAGCTGGGACTGCTGGGAATTATAATCGCCCATCTTGCGCCAGTCGCTGCCCCGGCTGGCCGTGATGTCCTGGTCGATATCGTCGCCCTGCTTGCTGACGGCGCGCATTTCGGAACGGCATTGGCTATAGTCGGCGCTGCGCTGGGCGTCGCTGACGCCTGGCCGGCCCCAGTTCCGCTCGGCGCTGCTGATGCAGCCGGCGAGGCCGACCAAAGCGACGATTGCGGCGAGGCGGCAAGAAAGTGTTAACGTGTTTCGAGGCTTCATAGACACATGCGTCCCATTCTAGGCATTTCTCTGCTCGTGATGCTCGGTGGCCTAGCCGCCGGCTGTCAGCCCGCCGTCGATCGGTGCGACCAATTCGCGCCGGAAGTCGGCCAGGCCCCGAAGAATTGCGCCCCCAAACCGGTGACCGACAAGCCCTATAAGCAGGCGAAATACTGCTATTCGAGCCTCGGCCAGCCGGATTGCTATGCCGAACCCCAGCCCGGCCGTACGGGATATCTCGGCGCCGGCGATTAGTTAAGCCGTTCGGCCACGGCACAGCGCCGCTCGGCCAGCGCGGATTTCACGGTCCGCCGCTCGCCCAGGCTGAGCCCGCCCCATCTGGCGATCTCCTGCAGTGTCCGCAGGCAGCCGCGGCAGAACCCGCTCGCCGGGTCCAGCTCGCAGACGCCGGTGCAGGGCGATGTCGCGGTCGCGTCGCAAATCAAAATCGGACCTCACCCATACCCGAAAAACCTCGGGATATTAATGGAGCGGCCCCGCCTCGTCCAGGGACCGCTCACCCGGCCCGCTTGCGCAGCCCGTCCAGAATCCGCTTGGCCAGTTTGGCGTAGTCGCCGTCGAAATGATGGCCGCCGGTCGTCTTGATCTGCTCGACACCGCTCGCCGCCAGCGCCGGGCACATGGTATCGTCCTCGTCCGCGCCGTAGAAGCACTGGATCAGCGCCGGCGGCACCTTGGCGATTTCGGGCTTGATCGGCAGCGCGTCCGCGCTGGTCGCCTCTCCCAGCCAGCCGCCGACCGTAATCTCGAAATCGGCGTTCTGGGCGAAGCCCAGCAGCGCCATCGAGGCGACATGGGCACGCAGATCGGCCGGCAGCCGGTTATAGGCGAACGGCATCACATCGGCGCCGAAGGAATAGCCGATCAGCGCGATTTTGCTCGCGTGCCACTTCGCCATATAGGCTTTCATGATCAGGGCCAGCGCCTTGGCGGTCTCGTCGGGCGTCTTCTTGCTCCAGAAATAGCGCAACGAGTCCCAGCCGACGGTGGGCACGCCGTCCTTCTGCAGATTCTCGGCGATGGTCTTGTCCAGGTCGCGCCAGCCGCCGTCGCCGGAAATCACGATCGCCATCAGGTCGGACCGCTGCTCGACCGGCAGTTCGGTCAGCGGCAGCGCATCGAGGCCCGAAGCATCCGCCTCCGGCCTGTCGAGCCGCGCCAGCACCAGATCGGCAAGCATATCGCCCGACAGCGTCTTGCCCGGCAGATCCGCGATCTCGACCGGCGTGCCGCCCTTGGCCAGCAGCGCCAGATGATCGCGCATCGGCTTGGTCGCGGCCTCGCTCAGACCGACCGACCAGAAGCCCTGCAGATCCTTGTCGGGCCCATAGCTGAAGCCGCCGCCGACGGCGCTCGACGCCGCGCTGGGACACAGCGGCTTCCCGGTCGGGATCGCCACGACCGGATCGAGCGAGACGGCGCCGGCGTAGGTCGCCGACGGGACCTGGGACAGCGCCACTTCGGCCAGCGTACCGCCCAGCCCGGCCCCGGCCAGGATCGGCGAACGATAGGTCGCATAAGCGCGATCATGCTGCAGCTGGCGGCTCAGCCCTTCGATATCGCCGCCCAGATTCAGGCACTTGTCCGGATCGGCGCCGAGGTTCGCGATATAGCGATCGGTATCGACCTCGATCACCAGCGCGCCGGCGGCGGCGAGCCTAGCCGCGGCACCGTCATCGACCGGCGCACCCGCGCCATGGTCGGTGAACAGCATGACCAGCCCGCGCATGTCGCCCTCGGGCTCGGTCAGCTCCACCGTGCCGAGCCGGCCGCCATCGATCACGGCCGGCGCCGAAGGCGGCGTGCCGGCCGGCGCCGCCAGCGCGGGGCAGGCCATCATCGCCAAACCGCACCCGAGCGCCGGCCATCGTCCCGCCATCGCGCCCCTCATGCCTTGTTGCCGCCGCCGCCGGCCAGCACGACCACATCGGCCAGCGCCACGAACGGCCCGATCGCGCCGGACGCCGCCAGATAGCGCGGCTCCCAGGTCGGATGGAATTTGTTCTTGAAGGTCCGCAGTCCCTGGAAATTATAGACCCGGCCGCCATGGGCCCAGACCAGGCCGGCGATGCGGTGCCAGCGCGAGGCGAGCGGCGTGCGGTTGATGCCCGACAGCGGCGCCATGCCCAGGCAGAACCGCTCGAACCCATCCTCGCGCAGGCGCTGGGCGACGCCGGTGAACAGGAATTCCATGGCATAGGCCGAGGCCGCCGGCGTATGGCGCATGATGCCGACCGTCGCCTCCTTGCGCCGGTCCGTCGTCATCAGGCTGACGAAGGCGACCGGCTCGCCGCCCTGGGTCAGCAGCGCGACCGACTGGGCCGCGATGAAGCTCGGCTCGAACGCGGCGACGGAGAAGCTCTTCTCCTTCGCGCGCCGGCTGGCGAGCCAGGCATCCGAGATTCGGGTCAAGGTCGTGATCCGTTTTTCGGCTGCTTCCGGCGCCAGCATCTCGATCGCCAAGCCATCGCGCTCGCCGCGCTTCAGGGCATAGCGCAGGCCCGACCAGCGGCCACCCTGCAGCGTGAAGTCCGCAAGCGGCACGATCGCCTCCTCGCCCAGCTTCAGGAGCTTCAGGCCGGCATCGAGATAGAGCGGCAGGCTTTCGGCCCGGACCTGATAGAAGGCGGCGCGGCCGCCATGCTCGTCGGCCAGTTCGACGAAGCGCCAGATCAGCTCCGGCCATTCCTCGCGCGGGCCGACCGGGTCATAGAGCGCCACCCAGCTGCGCCCGCGCTTGGCATACATCAGGAAGCCGCGGCCGGAGGCGGAGAACAGAAAGCTCTTGTCGCCCATCAAGGCCAGGACGACCTCACTGCGACCCTGGTCGCCGATGATCTTTTCGGCCTGGTCCAACTCGGCGGGGGTCGGCGGCGCCACCCGGCCGGGCGCGGTTCGCAGCAACTGCCCCGTCGCCAGCACGAGCGCCAGCACGGCCATGCCCAACAGCGCACGCAGCGCGCGCGGCGCCTGCTCGTCGAACTCGAAATGCCACCACAAATCATGGGTATAAGCGACGTCGCGGAAGGCGAAGAACAGGATCCAGGACGAGCCGGCGAGCACCACCGCGATGCCGACGAACCATTCCGCGGTAAAGGGCTGACGCAGGAACGAGGCTGGCCGGGTAAACTGCCGCCGGGTCGAGAGCAGCATCAGGATGAAGAAGCCCATCACCACCGCCTCGCTCCAGGCCAGCCCCTTGCTGAGCGACAGACCCAGATTGACGAAGGCGAGCAGCAGCGCCAGCCACCAGGCGCCGTCCAGCCGATGGAACAGCCCGCGCGCCACGAACAACAATAGGACGCCCGCGAGGCTGCCGAAGAAATTCGACATCTCGACCGCCCAGAGCGGCAGCATATCATGCAGCAGCGCCAGACGTTTGCCATAGGCGGGCGTGGCGCCCGACACGATCAGCATGACGCCGATCGCGAAAGTGACGACGCTGAGATAGATCGGGGCCAGCAGGCCGGCACCGCGCAGCACCCGCTCGGTCGCCTTGTTGCCGCGGCCCGCCAGACGGGTGAGTTCGTATGCCGCCAGCAGCACGCCGGCCAGCATCAGCGGCAGCAGGAAATAGACCGCGCGATAGGCCAGCAGCGCCGCCGCGGCCAAACTGGGCGAGACGCGGTTGCCGAGCGCGAACACGACGACCGCCTCGAACACGCCGATGCCGCCCGGCACATGGCTGATGACGCCCAGCGCCGTTGCCGCGGCATAGATCGCCGAGAAGGTCGCGAAATCGACTTTGCCCCCGGGCAGCAAAACCCACAGCGCCGCGGCGGCACCGATCAGGTCGATCGCGGTCAGCAGCAGTTGCGTCACGGTCAGGCCGGCGCCCGGCACCTCGATCACCCAGGAGCCGAGCCGGATCGGCGCGCGCCGGATCGCGCAGCCGACGATCAGCAGCAGCACCGCCCCCAGCACCACGGCGCCGCCGATATGGAGCGCCATCGGCGACAGGTGCAGCAGCCGGGCGATGGTCGTGCCGGCGAACAGCACGCTGGCGGCGGCATAGGCCGCGAGACCGACGCCGAAGCCGGCGGTGATGAACAGCATGATCCGGGTGATCTGGTCCGATTGCACGCCGACCGCGCCATAGGCGCGATAGCGCACGGCACCGCCGGTCAGCGCGCCGAACCCGACGGCGTTGCCCAGCGCCGAGCCGCAGAACGAGCCCAACAGCAGGGCCGAGGCCGGAATTTTGGCGCCGACATATCTCAGCGCGCAGACATCGCGCGCAATCAGCGCCAGATAGCTGATCGCGGTGGCGCCGGCCGACCAGAGCAGCAGCTTGTTGGGCGTGCGCCGCATGGCGCGGATCATCGCGTGATAGTCGATGCCGTGGGACAGGCCATGCAGCAGCGCCAGCACGATGCCGCAGGCGGCGAGTGCGATGACCGGCGTCAGCAGGCGCCGCATCAGACCCATCACCCCTTGGGGCCCGTCGACCGGGACCTCTACTTGCGCCAACCCATCACCTCCACCGGAACGTCGCGAGAGGTTTAGCGCATCGGAGATGCGTTTCGCCACTCACCATGTCCGGAGGAAGAACAACGGTGCCATTCGGACAGGGGTTCCGTCAGGACCCCTTGGCCGGCGGCGGCGCCTGCAGATCGGCGAGCTTGGTCTCCAGCGTCTTCACCCTCGCGTCCGGGATCTTGTAGGCCCAGCCGGCAGTCCGCTTGGCAATTTCGGTCGCAGCCTCGCTGCCCTTGGCCGCGAATTCGACCCAGGTGGCGCCATCCTGGTCGATCAATGTCACGTCGAGCGCCAGGCCGTCGAACGTCTCGACATGGGCGGTCGCCACGGGTGTCGCCGTGACCGCGCTGGCCGGCTTGACGTCGGTCAGGTCGAGATAGCGGAACACGGGCGCCACGTCGCTGCCGGGATTGTCCGACTTCAACTTGAAATCCTTGGGCAAGTCCTGGACCGCGAGCTTGTCGGCCGGCTTGTCGCGCGTGAAGCTCAAGGATTTGGCACCCGTCGGCGTCAGGCTGACCGACTTGATCTGATCGGCATCGATATCGACCAGCTTGCGGTCGATCCAGGCCATGCCGTCGGCCGGCAGGTCGAACGCCGGCGCCGCCAGCCAAGTGTGCGGGTCGTCCGGCTTGCGCACATAGATGCCGTCGTCGGTGCCGGCCAGGCCGTAACGTCGGCGGCCGACGATCAGCTTGACGATATCGGCGCCATTGCCGTCGGCGAGTTCGACCGATTTCGACTCGGACCCCTTGTCGCCGGGTGGGCCCAGATCGAGCCGATCATAGAGCTTTGGCCGTTCGGTCTTGGGCTCGACCGTCTTCAGATCGACCAGCGCCGACAGGATCGGGCGGATCGTCGCCGGATCGACCGGATAGCCGCCCTTGTCGGCCAGGGTCCAGCCATCGACCGGCACGTCGCCAGGCTTGGGTGCGGCGCCCTTGCGTTCCAAGGTCACGGTGCCGGTCGTGCCGACCATCGTCAGCTTGGCGGCGCCGGCGATCCAGTCCTTCAAACCGGGGAACACCGGCGCGGTCGCGACGGCGGTCGCCTGGGTTCCACCCGGCGCCGGAACCAAGACGGCGGCGGCGAACACGGGGACGGTGACGATCGCGAGCGCGATCAGAGTGGTGCTGCGCATCAGGTTTTCTCCCGTCAGACTGCTTGCGCGCGGCGCTTGCGCCGCCGGGCGCGCATCAGCCCGATGATCAGCGCCAGGAAGGCCAGCACGACCGGCACCAGCACGATGTCGAACGCGACCAGCCTGTCCTTCAACCGGTCGATATCCTGGCGCAGCGCCAATTGGACCTGACGCAATTGCGAGCGGGTCTGGATGATGGTCGCCGACAGGTCGTTGATCGATTGCTGCTGCTCGGCGGTCAGCGGCGCGTCCTTGCCGTCGGGTGCCTTGGCCGTGCGCAACTCGACCAGCTTCGACTGCGTCTCACGCAGCTTGTCCTGCAGTTCCTTTTCCTTGGCGCGGTAGCTATCCTCGGCCTGGCGCTGCAGTTGATCGACCACGGTGAACGGCCGGACCGCGCTGCCGCGCGAGCGCAGGCCGATCAGGTCGCCGGTGCCGGCCAGGCTGTCGATCGCGTTCTGCACGAAATCGCCATTGTTGGCGGTCGGCGTCGCCGCGCGCTGACCGAAGAAATCCTGGACCTGAACCCAGAACCGGTCGTCGAGCAGATCGCTGTCGGCCACGACGATGACGTTGATCGGCTCCTTGGCGACCTTGATCTCGGTCGGATCGGCCGCGAAGGCCGGCGGCGCATCCGGGTTGGGCGCGTCGCCCGGCTTGGCCGCCTCGGGCTCGACCGGCTTGCCGTCCGGAAAGGCCGTACCGGCCGGGCCGGTGATGCGGGCCGCCAGCGTATAGCGCTCGCCCGTCGGCTTGAACGCCGAGAGCAGGCCCAAGACGTCGGGCAGGCCCTGCACCCGCGCGCTGTCGATCAATTCGGACTGGGCGGAGGACCGGACCAGCCATTCCAGCTTGGTCTTGGCGCCCGGGACCGGCTGCAACGCACCGGCCGTGGCGAAATTGAGCTGGCCCAACTGCCCGGTGATCGGGTCGTCGGTGTTGAGCGCATCGCCCTTCAGATTGAGCCAGGCCAGATATTCCGCCGCCTGGACATGGGTCCCGGTACCGGCATTGACCTTGCGCGCGGCCAAGCGATCGCCAACGATCTTGCCCGGCACCAACTCGACACCCCAGGCCTTCAGCAGCCGGTCGAAATCGGCGGCCGACGGCGGCCCGCCCGGCGGACTCATCATCGACGGATGCGCCTGGGCGAATTCCGAATTCGGATCGGCGAACACCAGCGCATGGCCGCCGTTCATCACGAACTGGTCGATGGCATATTCGGTCTTGGCCGGCAGCTTCTGCGGCTGGACGATCATCAGCAGATCGACGTCGTCCGGTACCTTGTCGAACCCGGTCGAAATATCCCGCACGTCGTAGCCCTGGCGCAGTTGGTCGAGGACGACTTGGGCTTGGGTCGGCTGGCCCTGCATGCGCGCCATCGGATCGCCGTCGAGCGACAGGCTCGACACCAGGCCGATCACTTTCTTCTTCGGAAAGGCCAGCTGCTGGATCAGCTTGGTCAGGTCATATTCCAGGAAGCGTTCGCGCTCCGGCTGGAAGAAGGCGACGGTCTGCTTGTCGTCGGTCGAGTTCGATCCGGCCAGGCCGAAATAGACCTGCTCGCCACCGTCATCCAGCGGCACGCCCTGCAGCCCGGCGGCGGTCGCCTGGTCCTCGACCTCGGAATAGGGTTGCGGATCCAGGATCTGCAGCTCGATCTTGCCATGGGCCCGTGCGGCATATTCCTGCAGCAGCTCGCGCACGCGCTGGGCATAGACGCCGAAACTCGGCACCTGCTCGCCCAACTGCTTGGAATAGAACAGCTTCAGCGTCACCGGCTCGTCGATCTTGGCCAGGATGGCTTTGGTGCCGTCGGACAGGGTGTAGAGATGCTGGTCGGTCAGATCGATCGTGTCGCCGCCGAGCAGCCTGCCCGACAGCGCATTGACCGAAATCAGCAGGACCGCGGCGAGGCCGAGCCCCGCCAAGGTCATTCCGGTAGCGGAACGGCTCATGGGTTGTTCCTCAATCCGCCTTCTTCAGCTCGACGAGGATCGTGTTCGCAAACAGGAACAGGCCGATCACCGAGCCGAAGAAGATAAGGTCGCGCAGATCGACCACGCCGCGCGTGATCGCCGCGAAATGCGACAGGAAGCTCATGGAGGCGATGGTCTGCACCAGCCCGCCCGGGACCCACCCCTCGACCGGCCCCAGCACGATCGGCGAACCGGATGCCGTGAACAGGAAGCAGACGACCGCGCTCAGCACGAAGGCGATGACCTGGTTCTTGGTCACGGCCGAGATCGCCGAGCCGATCGCCAGGAACGCGCCGGCCATCAGGAAGCTGCCGATATAGCTGGCCAGGATCACGCCATTGTCCGGCTCGCCCAGGTAATTGACCGTGATCCAGAACGGAAAGGTCAGCGCCAGGGCGATTCCGGTGAAGGTCCAGGCGGCGAGAAATTTACCCAGCACCGCCTGGCCGGTTGTGATCGGCAGAGTCAGGAACATCTCGATCGTGCCGGTCTTGCGTTCCTCGGCCCACAGCCGCATCGACAGGGCCGGGATCAGGAACAGGTAGAGCCACGGGTGGAAGTTGAAGAACACCTGCAGATCGGCCTGGCCCCGCTCGAAAAAGCCGCCGACATAGAAGGTCAGCGCGCCGGCCATGACCAGAAAGATCACGATGAAGACGTAGGCGAGCGGCGTGGCGAAATAGCTGGCCAGCTCGCGGCGGAACACGACACCGACGGTGCCCATGGGCGGGTTCTCCCGGAACGCGTTTCTGGTTTAGTTCTTGGTGGCGGTGATGTCGCGGAACACGCCGTCGAGGCGGCCCCGCTCCAGCCGGATCTCGGCGATCACGATGCCGCGCCGGGCCATGACGTCGCGCACCGCCGGCAGCAGATCGACGCCATCCTGCGCCAACACATAGAGGCCCGGCGCATCGGATCGCCCGCCCCATTCGGCCGCGGCGACGCCGGGCATGCCGGCAAGCTCGCCCGCGACCGCGTCGTCGAGCGGCGCCAAGCCGCGCACGAAGACCGAATTGTGATAGCGCGAGCGCGCTTCCAGCTCGCCGGGCGTGCCGTCGGCCAGCACGGTGCCGTGGGCGATGACCATAGCCCGGGTGCAGACCGCATCGACCTCTTCCAGGATATGGGTCGAGATGATGATCGCCTTGTCCCGGGCCATGCCCTGGATCAGCTCACGCACCTGATGCTTCTGATTGGGGTCAAGCCCGTCGGTCGGCTCGTCCAGGATCAGCACTTCCGGGTCGTGCAGCAGTGCCTGGGCCAGACCGACCCGGCGCTTGAAGCCTTTCGACAGGGTCTCGATCGGTTGATACATCACCCGACCGAGTTCCAACCGTGTTGCCGCCTCCTCGACCCGGCGCTTGGCCTCGGCCCCGCGATATCCCCGCACCTGGGCGATGAACCCCAGAAACCCGGCCGGCGTCATATCGGGGTAGGCCGGCGCGCCCTCGGGCAGGTAGCCAAGCTTACGCTTGGCCTGCATCGGTTCCTTGACCACGTCATGGCCGCAGATGATGGCCCGACCGGACGTCGGCGCCAGGAAACCCGCGGCCATTTTCATGGTCGTCGACTTGCCGGCGCCGTTCGGCCCCAGGAAGCCCAGCACCTCGCCGCGATCAACCGTGAAGCTGATGCCCTTGACCGCCTCGATGGACCCGAATTTTTTGACGAGGCCCTGAATTTCAATGAGATGAGTCACCGGCGTGGGATCCTCCCTTTTGACTTGGGTGCCGGGGTAGCAGAAAGCTTCGTCCTTGGGAACCTTCCCCTTGGGGCCGCTCCGCGCGACCGAAGGTCGCGAGAGCGTAATCGGGGGCCCCGGGCACAACCATTGGCCGCGGCCGGAACCGCGTGATAGGTCTGGCCGACCCAGACCGATCTCAGGAAACCTGCCCCGGTGCTCAATCCGCAGCTCATCAACAAGACCCGCCTCTATAGCGGGCTCGTGCTGTTCGCCTATATCTCGGTCCATCTGTTCAATCATGCGCTGGGCCTGATCTCGGTCCTGGCGATGCAGGCGATGCTCGACCGGGTCGAGCATGTCTGGGAGAGCGCGCCCGGCACCATCGTGCTTTATGGCGCGCTGCTGGTCCATATCGCGCTGGCGCTGCTGGCGCTCTATCGCCGCCGCTCGCTGCGCATGCCGGCGATCGATGCCGCCCAACTGGGCCTGGGCTTCCTGATCCCGTTCCTGCTGGCGCAGCACCTGGCCTCGACCCGGCTGACCTACAGCCTGTACGACGGCGACGACAGCTATCGGGCCGAACTGCTGCGGCTCTATACGTTGAACCCGATGCACGGGCTGATGCAGGTCGTGCTGCTGATCGCCGCCTGGAGCCACGGCATCATCGGGCTGAACTATTCGCTCAATACCCAGTCCTGGTACCCCGTCGCCAAGCCCACCCTGTTCGCGATCGCCATCCTGGTCCCGGTCCTGGCCCTGCTGGGCTTCTGGGAGGGCGGGCGCGAGGTCGCCGAGATGGCGATGGACCCGGACCTGCGCGCACAGATGCTGGCCCACCACGCGCTGTCGCCGGACGCCATCGCGCATCTGGACCTGATCCGTGACGGGATGCGCGGGACGGTGGCCGGTCTGATCCTGGCCGTGCTGGCCTTGCGCCTGATCCGTCGGCAATGGCAACGGCGGCGCGGCACGTTCCGGGTGACCTATCCCGACGGCCGCCGGATCGAGGCGCTGATGGGCATGAGCGTGCTGGAAGTCAGCCGCATGGCCCGGATTCCCCACGCCTCGGTCTGCGGCGGCCGGGGCCGCTGCTCGACCTGCCGGGTGCGCGTCGTGGCGCCGGCCAGCGCGCTGCCGGAACTGTCCGACGCCGAGATGAAGGTGCTGCACCGGGTCGGCGCCCCGCCCAACGTTCGGCTCGCCTGCCAATTGCGCCCGGCCGGCAATCTCAGCGCCACACCGTTGCTGTCGCCGACCATCACCGCCAGGGAAGGCCTCGCCGCCGTGGGCCATATGACCGGCAGCGAGCGCGAGATCGCGATATTATTCGCCGACATAAGGTCCTTCACCGAACTGGCCGAAACCAAGCTGCCCTACGACGTGGTGTTCCTGCTCAACCGCTATTTCGAGGAGATGGGCCGCGCGATCGAGGGCGTCGGCGGTCGGGTCGACAAGTTCATCGGCGACGGCATCATGGCACTGTTCGGGGTCGAGACCGGCGTCGAGGCCGGCTGCCGCGCGGCGCTGGCCGCCGCTGCCGCCATGTCCGACCGGCTGGTCCATCTGAACATGGTACTGAGCGACGACTTGGCCCTCCCGCTCAGGATCGGCATCGGTATCCATGCCGGCCCGGCCATCGTGGGCGAGATGGGCTTCGGTCAGACCGTCTCGGTCACCGCGATCGGCGACGCGGTCAATACCGCGAGCCGGCTCGAGGCGATGACCAAGGAACAGGGCGTGCAACTGATCGTGTCGGCAGACGTCGCGCGCCATGCCGCGGTCGACCTGAACCGTTTCCCGGCGATGGAGATCATGGTCCGCGGCCGGACGCAGCCTCTGACGATCCGCAGCATTCCGCTGGGCAGCGATCTGGGCGGGTAGCCGTTGCCATAGGGAAATATGTACTGTGTCCTGTATGGACGGCCCCTGTGTTGCAAGGACTGATTGACGGTTTTGTCGGCGTTCTGGTCGGGTGCGGTCATGTATCCGGCCTGTTGACGCGGTACTATTGACCGCAGGCCCTGATGAAGTTCGCGGATCGGCTCCCCATCACCGTAGCGCGCTCTGCGGCACAGGACACAGTACGGGTTTTTCCGATCCCCGGTTCGACCCGGATCGCCATCACGTCACGTCATCACCCTCGCAATCGATAAGGCCCTTCAGCGCGGTATCGGGCGTCAGCTTGTCGCCGCCGCTTCCCGGTAGATTTCGCCCCGGCACAGGATCGCCCAAGCGATGCGCGCCATCTTGTTGGCGAGCGCCACGGTGACGAGACGGACCGGCTTCTTGGCCAGGAGCCCCGTCACCCAGGCGAGACCGCCGGGGACGTTCTTGCGCTTATAACGGATCAGCCCGGTGGCGCCGATGACGAGCAGGCGCCGGAGATAGCGGTCGCCGGCCTTGGTAATGCCGCCGAGACGCTCCTTGCCGCCTGTCGAGTTCTGTCGCGGCACCAGGCCCAGCCAGGCCGCAAACTGTCTCCCCGACTTGAAGGCCGAAGCATCCGGCACGGAGGCGACGAGAGCGGAGGCGATGATCGGCCCGATGCCGGGAATCGACGCGAGCCGGCGGCTCGCCTCGTCGCGGCGATGCTGTAGCGCGATCTCTTGCTCGAGGGCCTCGATCTTCTCGTTGCCGTCATCGATCTGTGCCGCGATCAGCTGCAGCGTCTGGCGCGCCAGCACCGGCAGCGTCTCGTCCTGCGCAAGGCCCGCGACCAGTTTGGCGAAGTTACCCTTGCCCTGGCCGGCGATCAGGCCGAACTCGGCCAGATGGCTCCGGAACGCGCAAATCAGCATCGTGCGTTGCCGGACCAACAGATCGCGGGCTCGATGCAGCAGGAGAACCGCTTGGCTCGTTTCGCTCTTGACCGGCACGAACTGCATGTGCGGTCGGGAAACCGCCTCGCAGATCGCCGCCGCATCCGCCGCGTCGTTCTTCCGGCCGCGTTTCACATAGGGCTTCACATGAGCTGGTGGCAGCAGGCGAACCCGGTGCCCCAACGCACCAATCTGCCGAGCCCAATAATGCGCCGAACCGCACGCCTCCATCCCGACAAGGCACGGCGGCAGCGAACTAAAATATTTCAAAAGTTCGGCACGGCGCAGTTGCCGGCGCACGACGACCGAACCCGACGAATCGACCCCATGAACCTGAAACACGCTCTTCGCGATATCCAGACCCATCGTGATAATCTCGACCATGGACGGCTCCTTTGAGATGAAGTTCCAACGACCTCATCCTGGCACATCGATGCCGTCACAGGGGCCGTCCACCCCATCACCGTAT
>Ga0302314_10002680_pt1 | contig 33015 bp, 27 predicted proteins | sample III_Palsa_N2_3_FD_200533 | JGI IMG/M metagenome (GOLD analysis project Ga0302314, IMG submission 200533) | Peat permafrost microbial communities from Stordalen Mire near Abisko, Sweden - III_Palsa_N2_3 | ecosystem: Environmental > Terrestrial > Soil > Palsa > Peat permafrost | place: Sweden...
GCCAGCGCGCGCATGACGGTGCCCGCAACCGGGTCGGCCAAGGCCAGTTGCGGCATCACCGAAGCGCCGAGGCCGCTGCCGACCAGCATCTTGATCGCCTCGATGCTGCCCAGCTCCATGATCGGCTGCGGCCGGATGCCGGCCAGGCGGAACCAGCCGTCGATGACGCCGCGCGTCTTGCCGCCAGGTTCGTAGAGGATCAGCGGCAGGCCCGCGAGCTGGACCGGGGTCAACATTGCATCGGCCGGCGCCAAAGCCTCGGGCAGCAGCGCTACCAGCGGGTCCTGCAGCACCGGGGTGGCGCTCAACGACCGCGACAGCGCACCGGGCAATGTCGCGAGCGTAATATCCAGATCGCCGGCTTCGAGCCGACCCAGCATGTCCTCGCTGTTGCCGGTCGCGATGATGACGTCGAGGCCCGGCATGCGCCGCTTCATCGCCGCCAGCACCGGCGGCAGCAGATAGATGCAGGCGGTGGCGCCGGTGCCGAGCCGGATGCGGCCGGTATCGCCGGCGCGGTGGGCCGCCACGGCCGCGACCGCCTCCGCGACCGCCGCCTGGGCGCGGCCGGCCGGGGCGATCAGCGCTTCGCCGGCGGAGGTCGGCACGACCCGGCCACCGGCCCGGTCCAGCAACCGCGCGCCCAGAATCCGTTCGAGTTCGCGCAATTGCTGGCTGGCCGCCGGCTGGGTGACGTTGAGCGAGCGCGCCGCAGCGGTGACGCTGCCGGTCTCGACCGCGGCGAGGAAGATGCGAAATTGGCGTAAGCTCGGCAGGGCCATAAGCAAAAATAATTCTGATGCGCGGTATTGGAAAGTTTTTCTTCTCACGAACTTGTGATCGGCGCAGGTTTGGCGACGGGAAACACTGTTCCAAGGCCGCCGATGACCGACGCCACGATCCGTCCCAGCCGCGACAGCGACATGGACGTCCTTACCGAAATCTATCGCCACCATGTGCTCAACGGCACCGCCTCGTTCGAGACCGAGGCGCCGGATCGGACTGAGATGGCGCGGCGCCGGGGCGATATCGTCGGCCGGGGCATGCCGCATCTGGTGCTGGAGCAGGCGGGCGTCGTCCGGGGCTATGCCTATGCCGGCCCCTATCGGCCGCGCGCCGCCTATCGCGACACGGTCGAAAATTCGGTCTATCTGGCGCCGGACGCGATCGGCCTCGGCTTCGGCCGGCGGCTGCTGGCGGCGCTGATCGTCGAGTGTACGGCGCTGGGCCTACGCCAGATGGTGGCCGTGGTCGGCGACAGCGGCAACCTGCCCTCGATCGGCCTGCACGAACGCCTGGGCTTTCGTCGTGTCGGCACGCTGCAGTCGGTCGGGTTCAAACACGGCCGCTGGCTGGACACGGTGCTGCTGCAGCTGATGCTCGGCGCCGGCGATACGACCCTGCCCGACGCCCGCGCCGAATGAAGCCCGGCCGGCGCCTGACCATCGCGCTGGGCACGACCCAGCTGGTGTCCTGGGCCGTCAGCTTCTACATGCCAGCCGTGATCGCCGATCCGGCGGCGGCCGAACTGGGCATGAGCCGGTTGGAAATTCTGGCCGGATTTTCCTGGGCCCTGCTGGTCGCAGGCTTTTGCGCGCCGCGGGTCGGACGCTGGATCGGTCAGCATGGCGGCCGCGGACCCTTGACCGCCGGCGCACTCGCCATGGCGGCGGGCCTGTGCCTGCTGGCCGCGGCGCATGGACTGGCGCTGTGGTATGGCGGCTGGAGTGTGATGGGCGCCGGCATGGCCCTCGGACTCTATGACGCCGTGTTCGCGACGCTGGGCGGCATTCTGGGGGCGGCGGCAGGGCCGGCGATCACCGGCGTCACGCTGATGGGCGGGTTCGCCAGCAGCGTCGGCTGGCCGGCCGGGGCGGCGCTGGTCGGACTGGTCGGTTGGCGCGGCACGCTCCTGGCCTATGCCGCGGCCGAGATCGCGATCAATCTGCCGATTTTGCTGCTGATGGTGCCGGCGCGGGCGCCGGTCAGCACCGCGAAGCCGGTTCAGGCCTTGGGTCCAGTCGGGCGCAGCCGGCGCCGAGCGCTCGCCTGCCTCGGCGGTTTCTTCACCATCCGCTGGTTCGTGACCTCGGCGCTGGCAGTGGCGATCCTGCCGCTGCTGGGCGGCATGGGCCTGAGCGCCGGCGAAGCGGTCGCAGCCTCGGCCTTGATCGGCCCAGGCCAGGTGGCGGGACGGCTGATCGAATTTTCAGCGGGAGAGCGGTTCGGCCCGATCGGCCGCGCGGCCTTGGGGGCGAGCCTGGCGCCGGTCGGGATTCTGGTGCTGATCTGGGGCGGTCCGCTGCTCGGGCCGGCGGTGGCGGCCTGCCTGTTCGCGGTGCTCTACGGTATGAGCAACGGCATCATGACCATCAACCGCGGCACGCTGCCGCTCGCGATCTTCGGACCGGACGGCTATGCCGCACTGTTGGGCTGGCTGGCGGTCCCGGTCCTGTTGGCCCAGGCGGCGGCGCCGACGATGACGGCCCCGCTGGTCACCCACATGCCGTCGGCCGAGATTTTCGGCGCGGCGGGCATCTTGGCGACGGTCGCCCTAGTCCTGCTGCTGCCGCTGAAAGCGAGGCCAGCGGCGGCAGCGGAATAGAGGAATTATTCGCGCCAGAACGGCTTGCGGATCTCGGACAGCGCGGTGGCGCGGGAAACGCCCATGTCCTGCAGGTCGCGGTCGTCGCACTGGGCCAGTTCGGCGCGCTCGCGGGCGCGCTGGACCCAGAGGCCGAAGACTTCACGAAACTGCGCGAGGCGCGACGCTTCGATCGAGGGAACGAGGGAAACGGCCGGTGCGGATTTGAAGGAAAGGCTCATGTCATACTCCTGACGACACGGCGTTCCACCCTGGTAGGCTTATCAAGATGCCCGATATGTTGCGATGCAACATGGCTATAAGTAGCAGTTCGGCTGATGCTTTCAATAGCAATTTTTGCAATGCACAAATATCTGGCATGCGTTCATGCGATAGCGAACCGGTCACGATAGCGCTGGGGGCTGATGTGCAGCCGGCTGCGAAAATGATGGCGCAGCGTGTCGGCCGTCCCGAAGCCGCTGTCGGTCGCGACCCGCTCGATCGCCAGATCCGTGCCCTCCAGCAGCTCGCGCGCGCGGGCCAGCCGGGCGCCGGTGACCCAGTCGTTCGGCGTGGTGCCGGTCGCGGCATCGAACCGGCGCAGGAAAGTCCGCTCACTCAGCCCCGCGCGCCGCGCCAGCCGCCCGATCGATAGATCGTCGGCGAGGTTGGCGCGGATCCAATCGAACAGGCCCGCCAGCGCGGCACCCTCGGCCTGGACCGGCCGATCGATGAATTGCGCTTGGCCGCCGTCGCGATGCGGCGGGATGACCAGGCGGCGCGCCACCTGGTTGGCGATTGCCGGCCCATAGTCGCGCCGGATCAGATGCAGGCCCAGGTCGAGTCCTGCCGCACTGCCGGCCGAGGTCAGGAGCTGGCCCTCGTCGATATAAAGCACGTCGGGTTCGACCCTGATATCCGGATAGGCCGCCGCCAGCCGCTCGACATAACGCCAATGGGTCGTGGCGCGTTTGCCCGCCAGCAGCCCGGTCGCCGCCAGCACGAACACGCCGGAGCAGATCGAGACCAGCCGGGCGCCCCGGCTGTGAGCCCGGCGCAGGCTGTCGAGCAGATCGGCCGGCGGCGGTTCGGCAATGTCGCGCCAGCCCGGCACCAGGATGGTCCCCGCCGTCTCCAATTCCGCCAGTCCGCCCTCGGCCGTGACGGTGAAGCCGCCGATGGCGCGGAGCGGTCCGGGCTCGGCCGCACAGATCCGGAAGCGATACCAGTCCGCCAGCTCCGGCCGCGGCAGGCCGAACAGCTCGACCGCGATGCCGAATTCGAAAGTGCATAGGCCATCATAGGCCAGCACGGCGACGTCGCGATTGGGCAAGGATGCGGGCTTTGGCATGATCTTCACGATAATTGTCATTTCCGCCAGTTTTCAAGCCCGATATTTCCGGCGATGCTCACCCTCGATCGCCATTCGAGGAGGCACCCGATGCCCACCGCCGTATCCCGCCCGCCCGTCGCCAGTGCCGACGACGCGCTCGCCCATTTCGGCCGGCGCCTGTCGTTCGAGACGGATTGTTCCGACGTGAATTACGCCCTGACCCAGGAGACGGCCGATTTCGTGCTGCTCGACGTGCGCACGCCGGCGCTCTATGCCGCCGGCCATGTGCCGGGGGCGATCAATATCCCGACCCGCATGATCGGCGCCCCGCGGCTGGCCGAATATCCGGCCGGCACCCTGTTCGTGGTCTATTGCGCCGGCCCGCACTGCAACGGCGCCAACAAGGCCGCGATCAAGCTCGCCGAGCTGGGCCGGCCGGTGAAGGAAATGATCGGCGGCCTGACCGGTTGGATCGACGAGGGGTTGGGTCTGGCGCGGTCGTAAATCGGCGCAGCTCTAGTTCGATGTGCGGACCGCGACGCTGGTCACGCCGTGCGGGACTCCGCTCGAGTCGTTGAAGCGCACGAAGAGTCTGGCGGTGGCGGGCGCGAATGGGACATCGCCCGAAGCCTTGACGAAGATCGAGAAGGTCGGCGTCGAACTGGCCGGAAAACCGACGGAGATCGAGGACGCGGCCGGCGCAAGGCATTGTGCCGTGACCGGGTCGCTCTGGCAGATCGTTGCCGTCACCGGCAGCGTGGCATTGCCCGTATCGACCGACGCGATGATCAATCCGGCAGTACCATTGTTGAAGCTCGCGACGGCGAAGGCGCTCTCAGCATCGCCCGACAGCGGCACCGTGACGATACCGTCGCCCGATGTCGTCGCGGCCAGGGCAATGACGTCCGTCACCGGGCTTGCCGAAAACAGCAGATCCACCGTGTTCACGCCGGCAACGATCGGCGCCGGCGTTACGCCGTCGCAGCCGAAGGCGAGCGACTGGGTAAATCCGGCGACCGCAGACCCGGCTTCGAGCGATACGACGAAGGTCTGCGCCCCGTTCGCCGGGATCGTCACCGGCGTATCCGGCTGTCCGGTGAGCGCGTTTGTCGAGGGATCGGTCGTCTGATAGTGGAACGAGAGTCCGAAGACCCCGCCCAGCGGCAAGGCGACCGAACAGTTCGACTGCGCGGTCGAGGCGGTATTCAACGCCGTCGCAAAAATCGTGGCCGTGGTGCCCGCCATAACGGACCGGCCGCCCGGCAGAACCGCGGCCGCCAAGGGCGAGGCCGCGCCGGGACCGACGAACTGACCCAACACGACCGCGCCGCCGGCAACGCGAATCGACGCTTCAAGCAGGCCAGACTTGGCGTCCATCTCGCCGACGAACCCGTTCTGGTAGCTAGTAAAATAGATCTTCGTCCCATCCGGGCTGAGCGCGGTCGAAGCGATGGTGAACCCGCCCGCATTGTTGGGGAGCGTCGGCACGAGGACGTTCTGAAAGCTCGCGTTCGCCACGCTGTAGATTGCAACGGCATTGATGTTCAGATAGGCGAGCGTGCCATCGGGCGAGAAGCTGATGCTGTTGGGCGAACCCTGGCGAACGTTGGTCGTGACGGTGTTGGTCGCCGTGGAAATCACGCTAAAGCCGAGCCCGTTGGCGGCGAAAACCTTTTTGCCATCCGGTGTGACGGCGAGGCCCGCCTGGGGAAGGCCGAATTCGCCCGAAAGCTGCAGATCGATCGCCGTGACGAAGGTCAAGGTCGTCGTATCGATGACCGAAACCGACTCGTCGGCAATATTCATGACATAGACCCGGGAACCGTCCGGGCTGATGGCCGCATTGGCCCCGCCGGCAGCCGGCACATTACCGACGCGCGAGATGAGCGCCACGCTCCCCGTCACCACGTCTCTTGTCAGATCGATCGCGGAAACCGTGCTGTCGCCACTGTTCACGACATAGGCGCGCGAACCGTCCGACATGACCACGATCGCGTTCGGCTGATGGCCGACGGGGATGGTCGCCGCCACCGTATCGGTCGATCCGTTGATGACCGACACGGTGCCATCGGTCTGGTTCGTGATCAGAACCTTGGTCCCGTCCGGCGTGATAGCGACGCCGATCGGCCCCTGTCCCACCGGAATGGTCGTCGTCACTTGATGGCTGATCGTGTCGACGACCGAAACCGACGCAGATGTCGCGCTGGGGAGATAAGCCTTTTGGGCGTGCGCGGCATTGGCAGAAAGGAACAGCCCGGCACCGAAAATGGCGGCCAGGGCAAAAGTAAACCTACGAACCATCGGGGGTGACCTGGACTGGAACAGCGGCGTCGGGCGGCGTGCCCCTCGACGAGGCGCAAATGCCAACTTGTGTAGGCGATCGCAGGCCAGTGTTAAAGTTGTATTTTTCTATGTGCGCAGAAATTCGCGCGCGCGTCGCCCGCCGACGCGGAGACGGGCCGCTGGATAAGCGCCGATTTGATGCGAACGCCAACCAGGACCTATCGAAATTATATGCCGCTTCGGCGTCCTATGCCCCCGCTCGGACGCGGTCCCGCTGTGATTGACGCGGACGCGCCCGAGCATGTGGAAACGTCGGGGAAAGAGGAGGTCCAGATGGCCGATCTCGTCGACATTGCCATTCCGGCCGGGGCTCAGGCGACCGCCGAAGCCCTCGGGCTCAAGGTTCAGCGCAGCGTGCTCAGTGGCGCACGCGTTCGCCAGATTCCGCGCGACGAGGCCGAACTCGCCGTCGCCTATCTGCGCGAGTGGGGCTTTGCCGCACGCATTCTGGAGCACACGCCCGAACAGGGGCCCGACACGGCACGGGCGGCATAGCAACGAAGGAGGCGCATGAGCGCCATGAGCAAGAAGAAGGATAGGGCCTGGTTCGTCTGCCCCGAGTGGGCCACCATGGCTTCCGAGCACTACGAAAGCGACGCCCATGCGGGGCGGGCGCTGAAGACGGATCCGAAGATCCTGGCCAGGCTCCGAGCGCGCACGCCCGTCGCGAAATCGACCCTGCTGCGGATCCTGCAGGCCTTCGCCGGTCAGCACCCCGTCGGCGTGCCGGTCATCGACCTCGTCGTCGATACCAGAGCACACTGACGGCGGATCGAGCATGACGCGGGACGGCCGCCGGGTGATACCCCGGCGGCGGTTTTCGTTTCAGCCCCTGAGCGGCGCCGTATTTGCCTCCAGCCACGCCCGTGCCGCCGGATCCTCGATCGAGGGCAGGACCAGCTCACGCGTCTTGGCGTGATAGGCGTCGAGCCAGGCGATTTCCTCGTGGGTCAGGAGCGACAGGTCGATCGGGCGGCGGTCGATCGGGCAGAAGGTGATGGTCTCGAACCCGCTCATCTCGCGTTCCGCACCTGGGATATCGAGCTTGGTCACCACGATCAGGTTCTCGATCCGGATGCCGTAATGGCCTTCCTTATAATAGCCGGGCTCGTTCGACAGGATCATGCCGGGGATCAGCGGCTGGGTATCGGCGAAGGCGGCGATACGCTGCGGGCCCTCGTGGACGCTCAAGTAGCTGCCGACGCCATGGCCGGTGCCATGGTCGAAATTGACGCCGGCCATCCAGAGCGGCAGGCGGGCCAGTACGTCGAGCGAGCCGCCGGTGGTGCCCTTGGGGAATCGCGCCATCGACAGCGCGATATGACCCTTCAGCACGCGGGTGTAGCGGTCCTTCATCTCGGCCGTGACTTCGCCGACTGCGACGGTGCGGGTGATGTCGGTCGTGCCGTCCAGATATTGCGCGCCGGAATCGATCAGATAGAGCGTGCCCGGCTCCAGCACCCGCTCGGTCTCGGGCCCCGAGCGGTAATGCGGCAGGGCGGCGTTCGGCCCGGCGGCGGAGATCGACGGGAAAGACAGATCGCGAAACCGGTCGCCCTCGGCCCTGAAGGCTTCGAGCTGATCCGACACGGTCATTTCCTTCAAGCCGCCCTTCGGCGCCTCGGCGTCGAGCCAGGCCAGGAACTTGACCATGGCGGCGGCGTCGCGGCGATGGGCCCGGCGGGTGCCGTCGAGCTCGACACTGTTCTTGACCGCCTTCGGCAGCTTGCACGGGTCGACGGCGCGCACCAGCTTGGCGCCGGCCTTGTCCAACCGGTCGAACACCCAGGAGGCGGCACTCGCCGGATCGACCTGGACGGTCTTGCCCCCGAGCGCGTCCAAGGCCGGACCGAACTCGGCCATGTCGCGCACGGCGACGCTGTTGCCCAGATGGGATTCCAGGCCCGGCGCCAACTTGCGCCGGTCGATGAACAGGTCGAGCTGGCCGTCCTTGTCGAGAATGGCCAGGCCCAGCGCCAGCGGCGTGTGCGGCACGTCGGAGCCGCGGATGTTCAGCAGCCAGGCGAGGCTGTCGGCCATGGTCAGCACGGTCGCGTCGCGCTTGTCGGCGCCAAGCGCCTCGCCGATTTCGCGGCGCTTGTCGGTCGAGGACTTGCCGGAGAATTCGAGCTCATGGGCCCGCACCGGGCCGAGCGGCGCGGACGGACGCCGCTCCCAGGCGGCGTCGAGCGGATTGAACGCGACCGGCACCAGTTCGGCCCCGGCCTTGGCGACGCCAATGCGCAGCTTGTCGACCTGCGCCGGCGTCAGCAGCCAGGGATCATAGCCGAAGCGCTGGCCTGCCTTGAGCGTGGTCGCAACCCAGTCCTCCGGCGGCTCGGTGATCAGATGGCGATAGTCGAACAGGCTGTTGTCGACCTCAGCCCGGACCTGCACCGTGTAGCGGCCATCGACGAAGACCGCGGCGCGGTCGGCCAGCACGACGGCGGCGCCGGCCGAACCCTTGAAGCCGGTCAGCCATTGCAGGCGCTCGTTGCCGGCCGGAACATATTCATTCTGGTATTCGTCGGCGCGCGGCACCAGGAACCCGTCGATGCCGAGCTTCTTCAGCCCCGCGCGCACGGCGGCCAGACGCGCCTTGTACGTGCCACCATCGATCGGCGTCGGCGCCTCGTCGTGGGCGATCTGGTCTTTGAGTGCCTGCAGCTGGGCCACAAGCGCCGGCGACGGATCATTCGCGACCAGCACACACCAGGCTTCCGGATCGCGCGCTTCGGCCGATCCCAAGACGCCCGAAACCAGCGAGCGGACTTCCCCGACCGAGTAAAGCGAGCCGGATTTGGAGAGCAGACCTGCCAAAACCGCATCACCCTGATAGGTCAGGCGACAATCCATCTTCTGCATCATAGCACCGTAGACTTTGGGACATGCCGGACGATTACCGGCCGCTGGAGGCTAGAGCCCGCAGGATTGCAGCACAAGGGGCGTGATTCTTACGGTTTTTCGCGCCGCGTCATGCGCAGACCCGACAGCTGGCGTGCAGTAGCACCCCTGCCGTTTCAAAGGAACGCTCCTATTTTGTGCGTTGCGACACAAATGAGTTCGCAAATATCCGCTTGGAGAACTTCAATGCTCACGATCCTTTCTTCGGCCGTCCGCGGCTTCCGTGCTTGGCAGGAACGCCAGCGCGTTCTGAACGAACTCTATTCGATGGACGACCGCTCGCTCGCCGACATCGGCCTGCGCCGCGCCGACATCCCGTTCGCGATCAGCGCCCAGACCGACCTCGCCATCGAAGCCCGTCCGGTCTTCAACACCACCGGCCATGTCGCCGCCAACAACAGCGTCGAACAGCGCGCCGCGTAATCCGCAGCGCCCTGTCCGGCCTTTGCGGCCTAGACAGGTTCGACACTCATCCCAAGGGGGGATGATCCGATGAGTACCGCATCTGCTTTGACCGCTACGCTGCCCGCCCAGTCCGGCGGCCCGATCCACCTGCTGCACACGGCTTATGTTGCCGTCAAGGCGCACATCCAGCGTGCGCGCATGACCGAGCATCTGGCCGGCCTCGACGACCGCCTGCTCGCCGACATGGGCCTCGCCCGTCGCGACATCGCGAAGCTGTTCCGCTAAGGAATAGTCCGGGAACGGTTCAGCCGTTTCCTGTTTGCCAAGCCACCCGCCGGCGCCCTGGCGATCTTCCGAGATCGCCCCTGCGTCGGCCCGGGTGGTAGGCGCGCTTCCTATCTCGCTTTTTCAAAAACCAGCGTGTGCCAGCCGGCACGCGGCACGCGGCCTTTGAACGTCAGTCCGGCGTTGCGATGGGCAGCGGCCACGTAGGTTTCCTGGGATGCCAGCAGGCCCGACAGGATGGCGATGCCGCCCGGCGCCAGGTTGCGCGCCAGGTCCGGGGCCATCTTGGCCAGCGGCCGCGCCAGGATATTGGCGAAAATCAGATCATAGGGTCCGTGCTTGCGGACGATTTCGGCCTGGTAGCCGTCGCTCTCGCGGCTGGTCACCAGATGCTGCACGCCGTTCGCCACCATGTTCTCCGCCGCGACGCGCACCGAATTGCGGTCGATGTCGCAGGCCAGCACCGGCACCGCCCAGGTCTTGGCGGCCGCGATCGCCAGAATGCCGGTGCCCGACCCCATATCCAGCACATGCCGGCGCTTGCCGCGCTTAGCGATCCGGCTCAAGGCCAGCAGGCAGCCGGCCGTGGTCGCATGCTCGCCGGTCCCGAACGCGCTGGCGGCGTCGATCTCCAGCCCGATCGTGCCGACCGGCGGCGCCTCGGCGATATGCGAGCCATAGACGAAATAGCGGCCGATCCGGAGCGGCGGGAAGCTTTCCTGGTTCTCGCGCACCCAATCGACGTCGGGCAGCTGTTCCAGCGTGATCACGGGCTGCGGCACGCCGTACTGCAGCGCTACCAGCGCTAGCCCGCCCTCGACCTGGGACAGGTCGGGCTTGCCCTGGACGAAGCTTTCGACCTTCCACGGGCCTTGCGGCTCGGTCTCGAACGCGCTGATGGCGCCGCCCAGCGCTTCCAGCACTTCGGCGAAGCTTTCAGCCGAGAATTCGTCCGGCGCTTCGAGCAGGACACGCCACAGCGGTTCGCCGCCCTTGGGCCAGGTCGCGGAAGGGATCATGGAACGCAATATCCTTTGTCTCAGGCCTTTTGCACGAAGCTGTCCATGACCCGCTTTTCGCCGGCATGGTCGAAATCGATGGTCAGCTTGGCATCCTCGACCTCGCGCACCGTGCCGGTGCCGAATTTCTGGTGGAACACGCGATCGCCCTCGGCAAAGCCGCCGACGGCGCGGATCTCGCGGCCTTCGCGCGGACCGCCGCCCATCGGCTGCACGATCCGGCGATAGCCGCCGAAGCTGGAGGTGGCGATATCGTCGAACGCGCCGCGGCCCTGGGGCGCCCGCATGCCGTACATGCCGGTCGCACTCTCGGCCTCGATCTGGTCCTGCGGCAGTTCCTCGACAAAGCGCGACGGCAGCGAGCTTTGCCATTGGCCATGGATGCGCCGGTTGGCGGCGTAGCTGACATTGGCACGCAGCTTGGCCCGGGTCAGACCGACATAGGCGAGCCGGCGTTCCTCCTCCAGACCCGCCTGGCCGCTTTCGTCCATGGCGCGCTGATGGGGGAACAGGCCTTCTTCCCAGCCCGGCAGGAAGACATGGCCGAACTCCAGCCCCTTGGCGGCATGCAGCGTCATCAGGCTGACCAGATCGCCGCTGGTGTCGGCAGCATTGTCCATGACCAGGCTGACATGTTCGAGGAAGCCCGCGAGCGTCTCGAACTCGGCCATGCCGACGATCAGTTCCTTCAGGTTTTCGAGCCGTCCCGGCGCCTCCGGCGTCTTGTCGGCCTGCCACATGGCGGTATAGCCCGACTCGTCGAGCACGATCTGGGCGAGCTCGGTATGCAGGATGCGGTCGGATTCGCGGCGCCAGCGTTCGAAGTCGCGCACCAGCAAGGCGACCGCCTTGCGCGCGGCCGGTTTCAGCTCGTCGGTCTCGATCACCCGGCGCGACGCTTCCATCAGCGAGACGCCGGTCGCCCGGCCCAACTGATGCAGGATCTGCATCGTGGCGTTGCCGATACCCCGGCGCGGCGTATTGACGATGCGTTCGAACGCAAGATCGTCGTCGGGCTGATAGATCAGCCTGAGATAGGCCAGCGCGTCGCGGATTTCCTGGCGTTCGTAGAAGCGGGGACCGCCGATCACCCGATAGGGAATGCCGGTGGTGATGAAGCGCTCTTCGAACTCGCGCATCTGGAAGCTGGCGCGCACCAGGATCGCGATCTCGGCGAGCTTGGTGCCGCGGCGCTGTTCGGTCTCGATCTCGTCGGCGACCCAGCGCGCCTCCTCCTCCCCGTCCCACATGCCCTTGGCGCGCACGCGCTCGCCTGCCTCGCCAGCGGTCCAAAGCGTCTTACCGAGCCGGCCGGCATTATGCGCGATCAGATGGCCGGCAGCGGCCAGGATCTCCGGCGTCGAGCGGTAGTTCTGTTCCAACCGGATGATCACGGCGCCCGGGAAATCCGCCTCGAAACGCAGGATGTTGCCGACCTCGGCGCCGCGCCAGCCATAGATCGACTGATCGTCGTCGCCGACGCAGCAGATGTTCTTATGCGCCTGGGCCAGCAGCCGCAGCCACAGGTACTGTGCCACGTTGGTGTCCTGGTATTCGTCGACCAGCAGATAGCGGAACTTGCGCTGATATTCGGCCAGGATCGCCGGCTGGCTGGTGAAGATGGTGAGATTATGCAGCAGCAGGTCGCCGAAATCGGTCGCGTTCAGCACGCGCAGCCGCTCCTGGTATTGGCGATAGAGCGCCTGCATGCGGCCCTCGGCCAGATCGCCGGCATCCTCGCCGTCGACCTTGTCGGGCGTCAGGCCGCGATCCTTCCAGCGCTCGATCGTCGCCAGCACGGCGCGGGCCGGCGAGCGCTTGTCGTCGATGCCCTCGGCCGCGAGCAACTGCTTGATCAGCCGGATCTGGTCGTCGGTGTCGAGGATGGTGAAGTTGGACTTCAAGCCCACCGCCTCGGCATTACGGCGCAGGATGCGGGCGGCGATGGCGTGGAACGTGCCCAACCACATGCCCTCGCTGTCGGCACCGATCAGCCGTTCCAACCGGTCGCGCATCTCGCGCGCGGCCTTGTTGGTGAAGGTGACGGCCAGGACCTGGCTGGGATACGCCCGGCCGGTCATCAGGATATGGCCGAGGCGCGTGGTCAGCACGCGCGTCTTGCCGGTGCCGGCGCCGGCCAGCACCAGGACCGGGCCGTCCAGCGTTTCGACCGCCTGACGCTGGGGCGGATTCAGATTGGCGAAATAGGCCGGTTCGCCCGGGCGGTCTGACATCAGGGACATGCGAGCCACCTTAGCGGAGAGGCAACCCGTGTTCAAAGTGCCACGATCCCGCATCAGGTCGCCTCTGCGGACAGGTCGGAACCGTTTAGCGCCTTCCGCTGGCCCTCGAGTTCGGCCACGCTCTGGCGCTGTTGGATTTTCCGTCTTCGGATCGCGATGACCGCCGTCAAGATCTACGTCATTTTTCTTCTGACCTATGGCGGCATGGCGGCCGGACGGCTGCCGTGGCTGCGGGTCGACAGGACCGGCATCGCGCTCCTGGGCCTTATCGCGCTGCTGGGCACCGAAGCGCTGAACCTCGACGAGGTCGGCTCGCGCATCGACATGCCGACGCTGGTGCTGCTGTTCGCGATCATGATCATCTCGGCGCAATTCATCGCGTCGGGCTTCTGCGACTCGGTGATCGAGCGCATCGGCAAGGCCCCGGGCAGCCCGCTGCGCATCCTGGGGCTGACCGTCGCCTGCTGCGGCGGCCTGTCGGCGTTGCTCGCCAACGACATGCTGGTCTATTGCATGACGCCACTGCTGGTCGATGTGCTGCGCGCCCGCAACCTCGACCCCCGTCCCTATCTGATCGCCATGATCGCCGCCGACAATGCCGGCTCCGCCGCCACCATCATCGGCGCGCCCCAAACCATCCTGGTCGGCCAGCTGGGCAATCTGCATCTGCCCACTTACCTTTGGGCCTGCGGCGTTCCCGCGATCATCAGCTTAGGGATCGTGTTCGTCGTGGTGGCCTTCGTCTGGCGCGGCAAGCTGGAGGCGCCGACTGACGCGTTTGCCGAGGCGGTGCCGGCGCCGATGCCGATCCGGCCCCATGACAAGACGCAGACCAACAAGGGCATCGCCGCCGTCGTCTGCCTGCTGGCCCTGTTCCTGACCGACCTGCCGCGTGACGTGTTCGCGCTGTCGATCGCGGCCCTGCTGCTGCTCAATCGCAAATTCACCTCGACCGCGATGATCGCCGCGATCGACTGGCCGCTGCTGCTGCTGTTCGCCTGCCTGTTCGGCGTGACCGGCGCCTTGGGCAGCACGGCACTGCCGGGCCTGCTGATCGACGGGCTGCAATCGGCGCATCTGCTGCCGGACAGCCTGATCATCCTGGCGCCCTTGACCCTGTTCCTGTCGAACACGATCGGCAATGTGCCGTCGGCGGTGCTGCTGCTGCAGGTCTGGCTCGATCCGCCGCCGGGCGCGCTCTACGGGTTGGCCCTACTGTCGTCGCTCGCCGGCAACCTGCTGCTGATCGGCAGCCTGTCGAACCTGATCATCGTCGAGCGCGCGCTGGAGCGGGGCGTCAAGCTGCGCGCCAACGAATTCGCCCGCGCCGGCATTCCGATCACGCTCGCCTCGATGGCGGTCGGCGTGTTCTGGCTCTATATCACCGGCATCATGCCGTGGCTGCCGGTGACCGAAGCGGTGAATTGAAATGAAATCCGTCGAACTGAAACGCTTGCGTCCCAACAGTCCGGGCACGCACCGCCATGTGAAGATCCTGCGCTATGGCCAGCCGGGCGCGGCGCCCAAGGCCTATCTGCAGGCCTCGCTCCATGCCGACGAGTTGCCGGGCATGATCGCGGCCCATCATTTGGCGGGCCTGCTGGATACGGCCGAGGCGGAGGGCCGGATCCGGGGCGAGATCGTGCTGGTGCCGGTCGCCAACCCGATCGGCCTCGCCCAGGTCATCGACGGCGTCCATATGGGCCGCTACGACCTGACCTCCGGCGAGAATTTCAACCGCTCCTTCCCCGACCTGGCCGCGATCGCCGCCGACCGGCTGGAGGGCAAGCTCGGCGCCGATGCCGACCAGAATGTCCGCACCATCCGGGCGACCCTGGTGGCGCTGCTGGACGAGCAGCGGCCGGTGACAGAGCTCGCGAGCCTGCGCCAGATCCTGATGCGCGACGCGATCGACGCCGACTATGTGCTCGACCTGCATTGCGACAATGACGCGCTGCTGCATCTCTATCTGGGCGAGGCACGCTGGCCGGACGGCGCCGATCTCTCGGCCGACCTCGGCAGCCATGCGACCCTGCTCGCCGTCGAGTCGGGCGGCACGCCGTTCGACGAGACCTTCAGCAATCTGTGGGCCGAACTCAGGCGGCGCCTGGGCAGCAGTGCGCCGATCCCCGACGCCTGCCTGGCCGGCACGGTCGAATTCCGCGGCCAGGGCGACGTCTCCGACGAGCTGGGTGCCAAGGATGCGGCGGCCCTGCTGCGCTTCCTGCAGCGCCGCGGGCTGGTCGCGGGCGATCCGGGTCCCCTGCCGGCGGCCTTGTGCGACGGCACGCCGCTGTCGGGCGTCGATGCACTCCGGGCCCCGGTCGGCGGCATGGTCGTCTACAAGGTGGCGCTGGGCGAACGCGTCAGCGCCGGCCAGACCGTGGCCGAAATCATCGATCCGCTGGCCGAGGATCCGGCAGCCGTGCGCACGCCGGTCAAGACCATCGCCGACGGCTTGTTCTTCGCCCGCAAGATCGAGCGGCTGGCCCGTCCCGGCCAAGCGATCGGCAAGATCGCAGGATCCACGCCGCTGCCGACCCGCACCGGCGCGCTGCTGGACCCCTGAGCCCCATGACCAAGATCAACCTGCGCGACGCGGTGCCCGCGGACGTGCCGACCATCCTGGCCCTGATCAAGGAGCTGGCGATCTTCGAACGCGAGTCCGATGCCGTGGTCGCGACCGAGGCCGACCTGCTGCGCGACGGCTTCGGGCCGGACAAGCGCTTCGGCTGCCGCGTCGCCGAACTCGACGGCCGGGTCGCGGGCTTCGCGCTGTGGTTCTTCAGCTATTCGACCTGGCTCGGCCGTGCCGGCATCTATCTGGAAGATCTCTATGTCGCCGAGCGGGCGCGCGGCCATGGGCTCGGCCGGCGGCTGATCGTCGATATGGCGCAGGTCGCCATCCGTCACGATGCCCAACGGCTCGACCTGTCGGTGCTGGAATGGAACCCGGCGCGCGGCTTCTACCAGCGGCTCGGCATCGAGCATCGGGCGGATTGGCTGCCCTACCGCATCGACGGCGAGGCGCTGAAGCGGCTCGCGTCCGAGGCGAAATAACCCGCGCCTCAAATCTTTATCGGCCGATGCTTAAGCTTAGGATTGTACCGACTAAGTCCGAACCCTAAGGTGGCGGCGTTTCGTCGCGTGCCCGGGGGTTTTGGTCGATGGTTAGGAGAATGCCGCTCGCACTCGCGGGCTTCGCCATTCTCTTGTGCACGGCCGGCGGCCTGTGGCTGCGGGCCGGATCGGCGACCGCCGATGTCGCACCGGCCGCCAAACCCGTGCCCAAGGTCACCGTCGCCACCGCCCTGATCCGCGACATGCCGGTCTATGTCCGCGGCACCGGCACGGTCGAGCCGTTCCAGGAAGTCACGATCAAGAGCCTGGTCGACGGCCAGATCACGGCCATGCATTTCGACGAAGGCCAAATGGTCCGCGCCGGCGATCCGCTGTTCACCGTCGATCCGCGCCCGTTCGAGCATCAGCTGGAACTGGCGACCGCCAACCGCGGCAAGGACCAGGCCCAGCTGGCGGCGGCGCAGGCGCAATTGGCGCGCTCGACCAGCCTGCTGCAGCATAATTTCGTGTCCCAGCAGGATTTCGACACGCAGAAGGCCACGGTCGGGCAGTTGCAGGCCTCCGTCCACGCCGACGAAGCGGCGATGGCCAGCGCACAGCTGCAGCTGGACTATGCCACCATCCGCGCGCCGATCGCCGGCCGGGTCGGCAAGCGGCTGGTCGATGTCGGCAACGTCATCCATACCGCCGACGACACCCCGCTGGTCGATCTCAGCCAGATCCAGCCGATCGCGGTCACCTTCACCGTGCCCCAGGACCAGCTGCCGGACATCCAGCGCGAGGCGCTGGCGGGCGTGCTGCCGGTCGAGGCGCGCGCCGCCGACGATCAGCATGTGCTGGGCATGGGCGAGCTGAAGCTGATTGGCAATGCCATCGACCGCACGACCGGAACGATCGCGCTGAAGGCCGTCTTCACCAACGAAGACCGGCAATTATGGCCCGGCCAGTTCGTCAATGCCCGCCTGGTGCTACGCGTCCATAAGGACGCCATCGTGCTGCCGATCACCTGCATCCGGCCGGGTCCGTCAGGGTCGGTCGCCTATGTCGTCGACGGGCAGAACCGCGTGCGTGTCCGGCCGGTCAAGACGGCGGAAAAGGCCCACGACCTGATCACGATCACGGGCGGCATCCAGCCCGGCGACCGCGTCGTGGTCGAGCGGCAGGAAGGCCTGGCCGAGGATAGCGCGGTCGAGCCGCAGCCAGCCGGCAACGGCTCATGATCGATTATTTCGTCACGCGCCCGGTGGCAGCCCTGCTGGCCATTCTGGGCCTGCTGGTGTTCGGCACCGCCGCCTGGGCGCTGCTGCCGATCGCGGCCCTGCCCGACGTCGACTATCCGACCATCGGGGTCGAGGTCTCCTGGCCCGGCGCCAGCCCCGAGGTGATGGCGTCGAACGTCGCGACCCCGCTCGAACAGCAGCTGATCTATACCGAGGGCATCCGTCAGCTGACCTCGAACAACCAGCAAGGCCATACCTCGATCCGGATCGAGATGTCGCTCGAGACCGACATCAACGTCGCCTTCGCCGACGTGCAGCACAATATCGAGCAGGCGGCTGGCGACCTGCCCGCCGACCTGCCGAACCCGCCGCTGACCTACAAGGGCAATCCCAGCGACTATTCGGTGCTCTATGTCGGGCTGACCTCCGACACGCTGCCGCTGACCGAGGTCGGCCGCTATACCGACGTCATCGTATCCCGGCGCGCGTCGCTCATCCCCGGCGTCCGGCGCGGCCAGAACCAGGAAGACCTGAACACGGCGATCCGGGTCCAGGTCAATCCGACGGCACTTGCCGGCCGTCAGCTGACGATGGAGGACGTGCGCCAGGCCCTGCTGCAGGCAAGCCAGAACCGGCCCAAGGGCAATTTCGACAATGGCGTCGCAACCGCCCAGGTCGATACCAACGACCAGATCAAGGATGCCGAGGAATTCCGCGACCTGGTCGTGGCCTATCGCAACAATGCCGCCGTCCATCTGCGCGACGTCGCCACGGTCGAGGATGGGCCGGAAGACCAGCTGTCGCTGTCGCTTTTGAACGGCAAGCCCGGCCACGCGCTCGGCTTCAAGAAGACCTCGGGCGCCAATATCGTGCGCACGGTCGACGCGATCCGCGCGGCCCTGCCCCGGATCGCCGCGGCCTTGCCGCCGGGCATCAAGCTGTTCGTGCTGGGCGACAGGGCCGATATCATCCGCTCCGCCGTCGCCGACGTGCAATTCACCCTGCTGCTGACCACAGGGCTGGTCGTGCTGGTCATCTTCGTGTTCCTGCGCCGGCTGGCGGCGACCATCATCCCGGCCATCACCATCCCGCTGTCGATCCTCGGCACCTTCATCGTGCTCTACGCCTGCCACTACTCGCTCGACAACCTGTCGCTGATGGCGCTGATCGTCGCGGTCGGATTCGTGGTCGACGACGCCATCGTCGTGATCGAAAACGTCTCGCGCCATGTTGAGGCCGGCGAGGCGCCGCTGACCGCGACCATCCGCGGCACGAAGCAGGTCGCGTTCACCATCGCGTCGATGACCCTGTCGCTGGTCGCCGTCTTCATCCCGATCCTGTTCATGGGCGGGTTCGTCGGCCGCCTGTTCCGCGAGTTCGGCGTGGCGGTCAGCGCCGCCATCCTGATTTCGGCCGTGGTGTCGCTGACGCTCACGCCCGCCATGTGCGCCCGCTTCATCCGCCCGCACGGGCCCGAACGGCCGAATGCGTTCGTCCAGGCCTGCGAGCGGGGGGTCACGGGCCTGACCCACGGCTACGAGCGCAGCCTCGCCTGGGCGCTGCGCCACAGCGGCACGATGCTGGTCCTGTTCTTCGGCACCATGCTGATGACCGGCTGGCTGTTCTACACCATCCCGAAGGGCTTCTTTCCGCAGCAGGACAACGGCCGGCTCGACATCAACATGGATGCCGCTCCCGATACGGCGCCGGCCAGCATGATCGAGCTGGCGAAACGGATCGATGCCGTCGTGCGGGCCGACCCGGCGGTCGCGATGGTCTGGACCTATCCGAACTCGGCCAACAATGCCGCCTCGTGGGTCATCCTGAAGCCGGCCGGCGAACGGCCCGGCACGCGCGAGGTCGTGGCCCGGCTGCGCCAGGCGACCGCCGCGGTCAGCGGCGTCGTGACCTCGGTCCGGGCCCAGAGCGAGTTGATCGTCGGCGCCACGCCCAGCACGGCCGACTATTCCTACCAGCTGACCGACCCCTCGGCCGGCGAACTGGATCAATGGGCGCCGGTGCTGACCCAGGCGCTGAAGCAGCTGCCGCAACTGCGCGAGGTTACGTCCGACAGCGGCCGGCGGACCCCCACGGTCAAGCTGGTGATCGACCGGCCGACAGCGGCGCGCCTCGGCGTGCATGTCCAGGCGATCGACAACACGCTTTACGATGCGTTCGGGCAGCGCAAGGTGCTCGAGGTCTACGGCGATTCCTACCAGAGCTACGTCATCCTGGAGGCCGACAAGGACTTCCGCCTGGACGAGCGCTCGCTGGAGACGCTCTCCGTCACCGCCGACGGCGGCGCGCTGGTGCCGTTGAGCGCGGTCAGCCACATCGAGACCGGCAGCGCGCCGCTGGTCATCCGGCACCGCGGCCAGCTGCCGTCCGCCATCGTCAATTTCTCGACCGCCCCCGGCGTGGCCTTGGGCCAGGCGGTCGAGGCCATCCACCGGATGGAGAACCAGGTCGGCAAGCCGCCGGGCCTGCAGACCTCGTTCGACGGCAATGCCGGCGAGTTCGAGCGGTCCTTGGCCTCGCAGCCCTGGCTGATCGGGGCGGCCATCCTGGTCGTCTATATCGTGCTGGGCGTGCTCTACCAGAGCCTGGTGCACCCGCTGACCATTCTGTCGTCGCTGCCGTCGGCCGGCCTGGGCGCGCTCGCCATGCTGATGGCGATGGGCTACGACCTGAGCGTCATCGCCATGATCGGCATCATCCTGCTGATCGGCATCGTCAAGAAGAACGCCATCATGATGATCGACTTCGCGCTGCAGGCGGAGCGCGAGCAGGGCATGGCGCCCGACGACGCGATCTTCGAGGCGGCGCGCGTGCGCTTCCGGCCGATCATGATGACGACGCTCGCCGCCCTCATCGGCGCCCTGCCGCTGGCGCTCGGGTCCGGCACCGGGTTCGAGCTCAGACGCCCGCTCGGCATCGCCATCGTCGGCGGCCTGATGATCTCGCAGTTTCTGACGCTCTATACGACGCCGGTCGTCCATCTGGCGCTCGCCCGCCTGGCCGGACGGCTCAAGTCCGACCATCGCCACCCATCCCCACTGGTGCCGTTGCCCCATCCGGGCGAAGACTAATCCCGCAATCGCGGTCGCGCCGGCACCCGGCCGCTGTGGCAGGGTTCGGCTTACGATCAACGATCGGCCGGGAGCGATGCGGCAGACGACGGAACGGGACTATCGGCGGCGGATTCTGAAGGTGATCGACCATTTGCGTTCGCATCTGGACGAGGCGCTGTCGTTCGAGCAGTTGGCGGAGATCGCCTGTTTCTCGCCGTTCCATTTTCACCGGATCTATCGCGGCATGGTCGGCGAGACCATCGCCGAGACGGTGCGGCGGCTCCGTCTGCTGCGGGCCGCGACCGCGGTCGGCACCAGCGACCGCCCGATCCTCGATATCGCGCTCGAAGCGGGCTTCGACAGCGGCCGCGGCTTCACCCGGGCCTTCCTCGCCCGGACCGGCATGACGCCGTCCGACTATCGGCGGCAGCACGCCCGGGTCGACCACGACTTCAAACGAGGTGTGCCGATGGATGTGGAATTCAGGGACTTCCCGGCCCGCCGGGTCGTGGCCATGCGCAAGCTCGGCCCCTATGCCGAGGTGCCGCGCGTTTGGGACGCGCTGCTGCTGTGGATGCGCCAGCGCGAGCTGACCGACCGGGTCGAGGCCTGCATCGGCATCCCGCACGACAATCCGGCCGAAGTGCCGGCCGACCAGGTCCGCTACGACGCCTGCTTCGGCCTGTCCCCGGGGCCGGAACCCGAGTTGCTCGACGACGAACTGCATTGGCTGGAGCTGCCGGGCGGTCCCTACGCGGTCTACCGCCACGTCGGACCCTATACGCTGATCGGCGAGGCGTTCAACCGGCTCTACGGGCTGTGGCTGCCGCAGAGCGGCATCACTTTGCGCGCGGCGCCGCTGCTGGAGATCTATCTGAACGACGCCCGCTCGACTCCGCCCGATCGGCTGATAACCGAACTGGCGCTGCCGATCGAAGCCTAGCCCCCCGCCTCTGGCGGTGCCGCGGCGGAGAACAGGCTTGAGCCCTCGCCCGCTTCGCCGCGGCGGCGTTCGAGTTCCTGGGTATAGCGGCGGAGCGCATAGGCTTCGGTCATGTAGCCGATGATCTGCAGCCCGTCCGGATCGTCGACCACCGGCAGGGTTTCGAGCCGGGCCTCGCTGAACCGGGCCAGCGCCTGGCGCACGCCGTCGCCCGGCAGCAGGAACGGCGCCTGGTGGACGAGGCCCTGGGCGGTCAGCGTATCGGGATCGCCCTCGATATCCGGGCCATGGACCTCGGACAGGTCGATCATGCCGACGAGCTTGCCGCCCTCGGCCGCGAACACCTGCTTGGTGCTGCCGAGCGGATAGGCGCGCCGGAGTGCCGTAATGGTGATCTCGACCGGCACGATCTTGGGATCGCCGCGCATCAGGCGGCCGACCTTGATCTCGTCGAACCAACCGACATCCTCGGGGCTGCGGATCTTCAGGCCCCTGAGATGGAAGCGCCAAGTCGCAAACGAATAGCCGAACCAATGCCGGGTCGCGACCGAGGCCGCGACGACGCCGACCATGACGCCGACCGTGGCCGAGAAATCGCCCGTCGTCTCCAGCACCAAGAGGATCATGGCGGTGGGCGCGCCGACGATCGCGGCGCCGACCGTGCCCATGCCGACCAGCGAATAGGCGAGCGGATCGAGCAGCGCCGACGGGATCAGCCGGTCGATCAGCATGGCGATCGCGCCGCCCATCAGGCTGCCGATGAACAGCGCCGACGAGAACAGGCCGCCGCGGAATCCGGCGCCGATCGAGATCGCCGAGGCGACGATCTTGGCCAGCACCAGGCCGATCATGAACGGCAACGCCAGCGCCACATGCAGGTCGAGCTCGATGCCGCCGTGGCCGCTGCCCAGCACCTGCGGCCAGACCAGCGCCACCAGCCCGACCGGAATGGCGCCGATCGCCGGGCGCAGCCACAGCGGGATCGCCCGGCGCCGGAACCAGCCCTCGGTCGCGGTCACACCGCGCATGACGACGATGCCCAAGCCCGCCGACGCCAACCCCAGCATCAGGAAGGCGGCATAATCCCAGCCGCCGATATGGACGGAATGGGTGGCGGTGAAGACCGGATCGGCACCGAACACCCAGCGCGCCGTGAAAGTACCGGCCAGCGCCGCGATCGTCACCGGCGCCAGGCCCGACAGCGTATAGCTGCCCAGGATCAGTTCGAACGCGTAGAAGGCGCCGGTCAGCGGCGCGTTGAACGCGGCGGCGATGGCGGCGGCGGCACCGCAGCCGACCAGCATGCGCCGGTCGTCGCGCCGGAGCTTCAGGATGTCGGCCAGGCGCGAACCCATCCCGGAGCCGAACTGGGTGTAGGCGGCTTCGAGCCCGACCGAGGCGCCGACGCCGGACGACAGCACGCTCAACAGCGCCAGATTGATGCTGTCGCGCAGCGACATGCGGCCGCCATAGAGCGCATTGGCCTCGATCGCGTCGACGATGTCATGGGGCCGCCAGCGGCGGATCGCCCAGGCCACGCCGCCGATGACCAACCCGCCCACGACCGGCACGATCAGCACCAGCCGCCAGTCGCCGACACCGCCGACGCTCAAATGCTCGTCGATCGGAATGCCGAAGGTGGCGGTATGGATCATGGTCACGGTGAGGCGCAGCAGCACGACGCCCAAGGAGGCCAGCACGCCGACCAGGGCGGCGATGCCGAGGAACGCCAACTCGTCGTCGCGAAAGGCGCTGTGCTGCAGCGCGCGCTGCAGCAGCTTCCAACGCAGCCCGATCCAGCGCCGCCGCGTGGCGAAGAAGCCGATGGCGGCGGTATCGTGCGGCATCAGCGCGGCCGCGGAGCGAGCGAGACGCGCCGGCCGACCCAGTCGGCGGGGGCCAAGCGCGCATGAGCGGCGGCGGCGATGTCGAGCACCCGGCGCCGCTCCGGCGGAAACGGCGCGGTGCGGCGGATGCCGAGATCGATATGGACCGCCATCAGCTCGATCGTGGCGGCGCGGCGGCCCTCGGTCGCGTGGAACATCTCGTGGCCGAAATGCAGGCGCTTGCCATCGACGCCCAGCACCCGGCTTTCGACCCGAAGCAGGGCACCGACGCCGACCTCGCTCTCATAGAGAATATGCGATTCGACGGCGAACAGGCTGTGGTTGGTCTGGGCCCGATAGGCTGCATCCAGACCCAGCGCGTCGAACAGCACGTCGGTCGCATGATCGAACACCAGCACGTAATAGGCGACGTTCATGTGGCCGTTATAGTCGATCCACTCTGGACGAACCGTTTCGGTATGGGTGGCGAGAGGCGTCGGGAAATCCATGGTGCGCGGGACTATACGCCGGATGCCCGGCCGCCCGGAATGGCAACGATGGAAAATCGTTCGGTACGCGACACTTCGCCGGCCGGGCACCGTCCGGAGGTGCGGTTTGACAGGCAACGCAAAGGTGTTCTAATGCAGCCCCCAAGAGAGCGACGGCAGGTGTCGGGGGACATCACCGCCGGACCGCCCGGAAAAAATCGTCCGACAAAAACCGTCAGATAAAAATCGACAGAGGAGATCACGTTAGGATGACCTACAAGGCCATGGCCGCAGCCTGTGCGCTGGCGGCGTTCGGATTCATGGGGGCGACGAGCCAGGCGCAGGCCGCCAAGACGCTGGTCTATTGCTCGGAAGGCTCGCCCGAGAACTTCAACCCGCAGATCAACACGACCGGCACGACGTTCGACACGACGCTGCAGGTCTACAACAAGATGGTCGAGTTCAAGCACGGCACGACGGAGATCGTGCCGGGCCTTGCGGAAAAGTGGGAGGTCTCGGCCGATGGCACGGTCTATACGTTCCACCTGCGCAAAGGCGTGAAGTGGCATTCCAACGCCGACTTCAAGCCGACGCGCGATTTCGACGCCGACGACGTGATCTTCTCGTTCGAGCGCCAGTGGAAGGACGACAACGCCTTTCATAAGGTCTCGGGCGGCAGCTACGACTACTTCAACGACATGAGCTTTCCGAAGCTGCTGAAGACGGTCGAGAAGGTCGATCCGCTGACCGTCAAGATCACGCTGACCGGACCGAACGCGCCGTTCCTGGCCGACATGGCGATGGAATTCATGTCGATCCAGTCCAAGGAATATGCCGACGTGCTGCTCAAGAAGGGCAAGCCGGAACAGATCGACCAGACGCCGATCGGTACCGGTCCGTTCGAGTTCAAGCAGTACATCAAGGATTCGACGATCCGCTACGCGGCGTTCAAGGAATATTGGGGCCCCAAGGCCAAGGTCGACAATCTGGTCTTCTCGATCAACAAGGATCCGGCGGTTCGTCTGGCCAAGCTGCGCGCCAACGAATGCCAGATCATCTCGTTCCCGAACGTCGCCGATCTGCCGTCGATCAAGGCCGACAAGTCGCTGCTCCTGCAGGAGCAGCCGGGCCTAAACATCGGCTATCTGGCGTTCAACAATCAGAAGAAGCCGTTCGACAACAAGCTGGTCCGCATCGCCATCAACGAGGCGATCGACAAGAAGGCAATCCTGGACGCGGTCTATCAGGGCGCCGGCTCGCCGGCCAAGAACCTGATTCCGCCGACGATGTGGGCCTATAACACCGACATCCAGGACTTCAAGTACGACCCGGCCGATGCCAAGAAGAAGTTGGCGGAAGCGGGTTATCCCGACGGTTTCGAAACCGATCTCTGGGCCATGCCCGTGCAGCGCCCGTACAATCCGGACGCCAAGCGCATTGCCGAGCTGATGCAGGCGGATCTGGCCAAGGTCGGCGTCAAGGCCAGCATCGTCAGTTACGAATGGGGCGAGTACCGCAAGCGCGTCCAGCAGGGCGAGCATCAGGCGGCCGAACTGGGCTGGACCGGCGACAATGGCGATCCGGACAATTTCTTCGTCCCGCTGTCGAGCTGTGCGGCTGCCCGCCCGGGCGGCGGCAGCGCATCCAAATGGTGCAATCAGCAGTTCGACGACCTGATCAACAAGGCCGCGACCATCACCGACCAGGCGGAGCGCAAGAAACTCTATCTGCAGGCCCAGGTGATCATGCATGACGAGGCGCCGTTCTTCCTCATCGCGCATTCGGTCGTGTTCTTGCCGATGCGGTCCAACGTGACGGGCTATGTCATGAGCCCGCTCGGCGCGCATCAGTTCGATCAGGTCGACCTGAAGTAACGAGACCGAGGGCGGGGACGGCCGGTGCGTAAAGCATGGGCCGTCCCCGTTTTTCTTCCCCTATTTCGAGTACCGGGACACCTTGCTCCAATTCATCCTCCGACGGGTCAGCCTGATCATTCCGACCTTCATCGGTGTGACGCTGCTGACCTTCGCGCTGATCCGGCTGGTGCCGGGCGACCCGATCGAAGTGCGCTTCGGCGAGCGCGGCATCGCGCCCGAGCGGCTGGCGGCGCTGCGCCACGAGGCGGGCCTGGATCAGCCGCTGTGGAAGCAGTTCCTGGACTATGAGGAACAGGTCGCCTCCGGCGATCTCGGCATCTCGGTCGTGACCAAGCAGCCGGTCTGGACCGAGTTCACCGAGCTGTTCCCGGCGACGGTCGAGCTGTCGATCTGCGCCATCGTGTTCGCCATTCTGATCGGGCTGCCGCTGGGCGTGATCGCGGCGGTCAAGCGCGGCTCGCCGTTCGATTATGGCCTGATGGGCCTGTCGGTCACCGGCGCTTCGATGCCGATCCCCTGGTGGGGATTGATGATGATCCTGATCTTTTCGGTCGGGCTCGGCTGGACCCCGGTGTCGGGCCGGATCGCCGACGCCTTCTATGTCGAGCCCTGGACCGGCTTCATGCTGATCGACGCCTGGTTCTCCGACGATGACGGCGCGGTGCTGTCGGCGATCAGCCATCTGATCCTGCCGGCAATCGTGCTGGGCACCATCCCGCTGGCCACGGTCGCGCGCATGACGCGCTCCGCCATGCTGGAAGTGCTGAACGAGGATTACATCCGCACCGCCCGCGCCAAGGGCCTGGGCGGCATGCGGGTGGTCCTGGTCCATGCGCTCAGGAATGCGCTGATCCCGGTCGTGACCGTGATCGGCTTGCAGGTCGGCACGCTGTTGGGCGGCGCCATCCTGACCGAGACGATCTTCTCCTGGCCGGGCGTCGGCCATTGGCTGGTCGAATCCGTGCAACGCCGCGATTATCCGGTGCTGCAGGGCGGCGTGCTGCTGGTCGCCAGCCTGGTCATGCTGGTCAATTTCGGCGTCGATCTCACCTATGGCTTTCTCAATCCCAGGATCCGACGCTGATGGCGACGATCGACAGCGGCACCATCGTGCGCCCGCCGCCGGGGCGCTTTGCCGCCTTCTGGCGTTCTTTTGCCGAAAATCGCGGGGCCATCGTCGGGCTCGTGGTCATGGTCGTGCTGATCGTGATCGCGAGCGGTGCCGAGATCGTGGCGCCCCATTCGCCGATCGAGCAATTCCGGTCCTCATTCCTGGCGCCGCCGGCCTGGGCCGAGGGCGGCAGTGCCGAGTTCCTGCTGGGCACCGACGATCTGGGCCGGGACATCCTGTCCCGCCTGATCTATGGCGCCCGCCTGTCGCTGATCATCGGCGCCGTGGTGGTGACCCTGTCGCTCGCCGTCGGCACGCTGTTGGGCCTGTCGGCCGCCTTCGCCGGTGGCCTGGTCGATATCGCGCTGATGCGGCTGATGGACGTGCTGCTGGTGTTCCCCAGCCTGGTGCTGGCCGTGGTCATCGTGGCGATCCTGGGTCATCCGAGCCTGTTGAACGCCATGTTCGCCGTCTCGATCGTGACCCTGCCGCATTATACCCGCCTGGTGCGCGCGGCGGCGCTGTCGGAACTGGCGCGCGACTATGTGACGGCGACCCGCTGCGCCGGCGCCGGCATCTTTCGCCTGATGCTGATCACCGTGCTGCCGAACTGCGTGGCGCCGCTGATCGTGCAGGCGACGCTGGGCTTTTCCAGCGCCATCCTGGACGAGGCGGCCTTGAGCTTTCTGGGACTGGGCGCCCAGCCGCCGACGCCGGAATGGGGCACCATGCTGGCCGGCGCCTTGCAATATTATCAGCGCGCCTGGTGGATGCTGACCTTCCCCGGCCTCGCCATCCTCATCACCGTGCTCGCCTTCAACCTGTTCGGCGACGGGTTGCGCGATGCCCTCGATCCGAAGCTGAAGCGCTGATGTCCGCCCTCGAAATCCGCAACCTCACCGTCGAATTCTCGACCTCGCGCGGGTTGTTCCGCGCGGTCGACCGGCTCGACATGACGCTCGACCCAGGCGAGATCCTGTGCGTGGTCGGCGAAAGCGGCTCGGGCAAGAGCGTGTCGATGCTGGCGCTGATGGGACTGATCGGCTATCCGGGCAAGGTCACCGCCGACGTGATGAAGTTCGACGGCATCGACCTGTTGGGCATCTCGGCACGCGAACGGCGGCGCCTGGTCGGCAAGGACATCGCCATGGTGTTCCAGGAGCCGATGTCGTCGCTCAACCCCTGCTTCCCGATCGGCTGGCAGATCGGCGAGGCGCTGACGACCCACGGGGTGGTGCCGAAGAACAAGGTACGCGACCGGGTGATCGAGCTGCTGCACCAGGTCGGCATTCCGGCGCCGGAAACCCGGCTCAAGTCCTTTCCGCATCAGCTGTCGGGCGGCATGAACCAGCGCGTGATGATCGCGATGGCGATCGCCTGCAATCCGCGCCTGCTGATCGCCGACGAGCCGACCACGGCCCTCGACGTCACCATCCAGAAGCAGATCCTGGACCTGCTGGTGTCGCTGCAGCGTGAGCGCGGCATGGGCCTGATCCTGATCACCCACGACATGGGCGTGGTCGCCGAGACGGCCGAACGGGTCCAGGTCATGTATGCCGGCCAGATGGTCGAGGAACAATCGACCGAGCATCTGTTCACCGCCCCCCTGCATCCCTATACCGCGGCGCTGCTCGATGCCCTGCCGGAACGCGCGATCGGCAAGCGCCGCCTGCCGACCATCCCGGGCGTGGTGCCCGGCATCGACGACCGGCCGGAGGGCTGCCTGTTCAATCCGCGCTGCAAATTCCAGGTCGAGGCCTGCACCGCCTACCAGCCCGCCCTGGCCGGCGGCGCCGGCGTCCGCGCCCGCTGCCATTTCCCGCTGGATGCGGCCGGCCGGCCCACCAACGACTATCCGGGAGCAGCGTCATGAGCGAGCTCTTGATGGAAGCCCGCGACGTCCGCCGCCACTACACGATCGGCGGCGGCATGTTCGGCAAGAGGGCGCTGGTCAAGGCGGTCGACGGCGTGTCGTTCAGCCTGTCGGAGGGCAAGACCCTGGCCGTCGTCGGCGAATCCGGCTGCGGCAAGTCGACGCTGGCCCGGGTCGCGACCCTGCTGGAAAATCCCACCGAAGGCGAGTTGTGGATCGACGGCAAGGCGACCATGGGCGTCGCGGGCGCGGCGCTGCGCCAGTTGCGCCTGTCGGTCCAGATGGTGTTTCAGAACCCCTACGGCTCGCTCAACCCACGTAAGACCGTGGGCTCGATCCTGGAAGAACCGCTCGCCATCAACAACCGCGGCAACGCGGCCGAGCGCCAGGAAGCCGCGCGGGCGATGATGGCCAAGGTGGGTTTGCGCCAGGACCATTACGGCCGCTATCCGCACATGTTCTCGGGCGGCCAGCGCCAGCGCATCGCCATCGCCCGCGCCCTGATGCTGCGGCCGCGCGTGGTCGTGGCGGACGAGCCGGTTTCGGCCCTCGACGTCTCGATCCAGGCCCAGGTGCTGAACCTGATGATGGATCTGCAGGAGGAATTCCGCCTCGCCTATCTGTTCATCAGCCACGACCTGTCGGTCGTGCGCCACATCGCCGACGAGGTGATGGTGATGTATCTGGGCCGGCCGGTCGAACAAGGGCCGAAGCCGACGATCTTTTCGAACCCGCGCCATCCCTATACCAAGACCCTGCTGGCGGCGACGCCGTCGGTCGATCCCGCCCATCGCCAGAAGGCGATCGCGGTCAAGGGCGAGCTGCCGTCGCCGCTCAACCCGCCGAGCGGCTGCGCTTTCCATAAGCGCTGTCCGTATGCAACCGAGCGGTGCGGCGTCGAGCGCCCGGAGCTGCGCCCGATCGAGGGCCATATCGTCGCCTGCCATTACGCCGAGACGATCGACTAGCGGAATAGTAGCTGCTTTTCCCCGGTCACTTGTGCATCATACGGGTAACCTGCCCACTCCGTGGGCACCGGGAATTTTAGCTGGGGAAAAGGTCACGATGCGCGCCTTCGTCTTACTTGGTTTGTCCGCCCTCGCACTCGCCGCCTGCGATTCGCCTTACGGACCGCCGCCGTCGTCGGCGAGCAACAAGAATTACGTCACCACCGGTAGCCATCTGCCGCCGAGCGCCGATCAGCCGAGCAATGTCGAGAGCCTGAGCGCCGGTTCGTTGGGCGGCAAGACCAGCCAGGGCAAGCTCGCCGGCCCGTCGTAACCATCGGCTAAGCTTGTTCGAAACGGCGAAGGGGCGGCAGGGAACTGCCGCCCCTTCGCTTTTGGGAAATTAAACCGAGAAGTATTTCGCCTGCGGGTGATGCAGCACGATGGCACTGGTCGATTGTTCCGGATCCAGCTGGTCTTCGTCGGTCAGGGTCAGGCCGATCTCCTGGGCCTTCAGCAGCTCCAGGATCACCTTCTGATCGCCGACGTTCGGGCAGGCCGGATAGCCGAACGAGTAGCGCGAGCCGCGGTAGTGTTGGCTCAGCATGGCATCGAGATCGCGGGGCTCGTCGGCGGAGAAACCCAGTTCGGCGCGGATGCGCTTATGGACATATTCCGCCATCGCCTCGGCCATCTCGACCGACAGGCCGTGCAGGTAGAGGTAATCCTGATAGCGGTTCTCGGCGAACCATTCGCGCGCCACGGTCGAGGCCCGCTCGCCCATGGTCACGACCTGCAGGCCGATCACGTCGCGCTCGGGGTCGGCGATGTCGCGGAAGAAGTCCGAGATGCACAACCCGCCGTCCTTGGCCTGGCGCGGGAAGTTGAAGCGGGCGATCTCGCGCTTGCCGTCTTCCTCGAACAGGATGACGTCGTTGCCCTCGGCGGCGCATTTCCAGAAGCCATAGGCCGCCTGCGGCACCAGGATGTCGTCCTTCTGGACGATATCCAGCATGCGCTGCAGCGTCGGGCGCAGTTCCTTGTGGGCCCAGGCCTTGAACTCGTCGAGCGTGCGGCCGTCTTTGCGGAAGCCCCATTGGAATTGATAGAGCATCCGTTCGTTCAGGAACGGCACCAGCGCCTTGACCGGCGCACGGGCGATGACGCGCGGGCCCCAGAATGGCGGAACGGGCACCGGCTTGTCGCGATGCAGCTCGGCCCGACGCAAGCGGATTTCCTCGACATCGACCGGACGCAGCGGCTTCGCCGGCTCGGCCGCCTGGCCCAGCTTGCGCCGGTCGTTGACCGGACGGCCGACCCGCTTCGCCCGGAGCTCGGTCAGGTAAGTGTCGAAGGTGCCGCCGACGACCTTTTCCATCATCGACAGCCCGTCGAACGCATCGCCGGCATAGGCGACCCGGCCGGAGCCGTAGGATTGCGCGCAATCCTCCTCGACATAGCGGCGGGTCAGCGCCGCCCCGCCCAGCACGACCGGCACGTTCAGGCCCTGGCGCGTCATCTCTTCCAGGTTCTCGCGCATCACCACGGTCGATTTGACCAGCAGGCCCGACATGCCGACCACGTCGGCCTTGTGGTCGATCGCCGCCTGCAGGATCGACTGGATCGGCTGCTTGATGCCCAGGTTGACGACCTTGTACCCGTTGTTGGTCAGGATGATATCGACCAGGTTCTTGCCGATGTCATGGACGTCGCCCTTGACCGTGGCGAGCACGATCGTGCCCTTCTCCTGGCCCTCGACCTTTTCCATGTGCGGCTCCAGGAAGGCGACCGCCGCCTTCATGGTCTCGGCCGATTGCAGCACGAACGGCAATTGCATCTTGCCGGCGCCGAACAGCTCGCCCACCACCTTCATGCCGTCCAGCAGCAGCGTATTGATGATGTCGATCGGCGCATAAGTGCGCATAGCATCGGTCAGATCGACGTCGAGCCCGATGCGGTCGCCGTCGACGATCCTGAGCTTCAACCGCTCCTCGACCGTCTCCGGCCGGGCCTTCTTCTCGGACTTGGCAGCGGTGCGGTTCTCGAACAGGGCGAGGAACGCCTGCAGCGGATCATAGCCGTCGCGGCGGCGGTCGAAGATCAGGTCCTCGGCGATGCGGACTTCCTCTTCCGGGATCTTGTGCAGCGGCATGATCTTCGACACATGCACGATGGCGCCGGTCAACCCGCGCTTCAGGGCATGGTCCAGATAGACCGAGTTCAGCACATGGCGCGCCGCCGGATTGAGGCCGAACGAGATGTTCGACAGGCCCAGGATGATCTGGCACTCGGGCAGTTCCTTGGCGATCCGCTCGATCGCGTCGAGCGTCTCCAGGCCCAGCTTGCGGTCGTCCTCGTTGCCGGTCGCGATGGTGAAGGTCAGCGGATCGAACATCAGGTCGGACGGCGGCAGCCCATGCTTGACGCAGGCGAACTCATAGAGCCGCTTGGCGATGCGGACCTTCTCGTCGGCATCCTTGGCCATGCCGACCTCGTCGATGGTCAGCGCGATGACGGCCGTGCCGAAGCGGCGGGCGAGCTCCATGCGCTTTTCGGCCGGAACCTCGCCATCCTCGAAATTGATCGAGTTCAGGATCGGCTTGCCGCCATAAAGCTTGAGGGCCGCTTCCAGCACCGGCAGTTCGGTCGAATCGATCACCAGCGGTGCCGAAACCGAACCACGCATGCGGCTGACGACCTCGGTCATGTCGGCAATCTCGTTGCGGCCGACGAAGGCGGTGCAGACGTCGAGCGTGTGCGAGCCTTCCTTGACCTGCTCGCGACCGACCTCGACGCAGCCGTCCCAGTCGCCGGCATCCTGCAACAGGCGGAATTTCTTCGAGCCGTTGGCATTGCAGCGCTCGCCGATCGACAGATAGGCGTTTTCCTGACGATAGGGCACCTGGCCATAAAGCGAGGCCACGCCCGGCACCCAGAAGGACGTGCGCTTGACCGGGGCCGGGCGATGCTTGTCGCCGCCGATCCGGCGCAACATCTTGTCCAGCGCCTGGATATGCGGCACGTCGGTGCCGCAGCAGCCGCCGATCATGTTGATGCCGTCTTCGCGGATGAAGCGTTCCAGCCACTGGCTGAGCTCGTCGGGCAGCAGGGGGTAGAACGCCTTGCCGTCGACCAGCTCCGGCAGGCCGGCGTTGGGCAGCACCGAGATCAGGCCCGGCCAATTCTCGCCGATCCATTTGACGTGCTCGGCCATTTCCTGGGGGCCAGTGGCGCAGTTGAGGCCGATCAGCGGCACATCCAACGCGTTGATCACGGTCGCGGCCGCGGCGATGTCGGCGCCGACCAGCAGGGTACCGGTCGTCTCGATCGTCACCTGGACCAAGATCGGCGTGTCCTTGCCGGCCAAAGCCCGAGCGCGCTTGGCGCCATTGACCGCGGCCTTGATCTGCAGCGGATCCTGGCAGGTCTCGATCAGAATGGCGTCGACCGCGCCATCGATCA
>Ga0302314_10002682_pt1 | contig 33010 bp, 27 predicted proteins | sample III_Palsa_N2_3_FD_200533 | JGI IMG/M metagenome (GOLD analysis project Ga0302314, IMG submission 200533) | Peat permafrost microbial communities from Stordalen Mire near Abisko, Sweden - III_Palsa_N2_3 | ecosystem: Environmental > Terrestrial > Soil > Palsa > Peat permafrost | place: Sweden...
GCCATCAATACTCGCGCCAATCCCACGCCCATCCCGCCGTGCGGCGGGCAGCCATAGCGGAAGAAGTCGAGATAGGGCCGCAGCGGGTCCAGCGCGTAGCCGCGTTCGACGGCCTGGGCGCGCAGGGCGTCGTAGCGGTGCTCGCGTTGGGCGCCGGTGGTGATTTCCAGGCCGTTCCACAGCAGGTCGAAGCTCTGGGTCAGGTCCGGGCGGTCTTCGTGGCGGCGGTGATAGAAGGCCCGGGCGCTGGCTGGATAGTCGGTGACGAAGACGAATTGGCAGCCGGTGGTGCGCGCGATGTGGGCGCAGAGGCGGCGTTCGCCCTCGGGGTCCAGATCGTCGGACTTGGCGGGCGTGTGGCCGCTGGCGCGGACGATGGCCTGGGCCTCGGCCAGGGTCACTTTTGGGAACGGGGTGGCCGGGATGGCGACGTCGACGCCAAGCCGCTCGCGGATTTCGCGCCCATGGACCTCGGCGACGCGGGCGATGGCGTGGGCGAGCCACGATTCCTCCAGGGCCATCAGTTCGTGGTGGTCGGCGGTCCAGGCGATCTCCATGTCCAGGCTGGTGAATTCGGTCTCGTGGCGCGGGGTGAACGAGGGTTCGGCGCGGAACGCCGGGCCGATCTCGAACACCCGCTCGAAGCCCGCGGCCATGGCCATCTGTTTGTAGAACTGGGGCGACTGGGCGAGGTAGGCGGTGCGGTCGCCGAAATAGGCCACCTTGAACGCCTCGGCGCCGGATTCGCTGAACGTACCCATCAGCTTGGGCGAGTGGATCTCGATGAAGCCCCGCGCCAGCCACCAGTCGCGCATGGCCGCCTCCAGGGTGGTCTGGACGCGGAACACCAGGCGCTGGTCGGGCCGGCGCAGGCTGATGGCGCGCCAGTCGATCTGCTTTTCCAGAGCCGAGTCGGCCGCGATCGGCAGGGGCGCGGCGGCCAGACTGTGCAGCTCGATCGCCTCGGCGACGATCTCCAGGCCGCCGAGCTTGACGCCTGGAGCCAAGGCGACGCGGCCGGTGACGGCGATGGCCGAGCCAGGGGTCAGGGCGGCGATTTGCGCGGCGAGCGGATCGGTCCCGCCGCTCTTTTCGTGGGTGATCTGAGCCTGGCCCGTGGCGTCGGCCAGGACCAGGAACTGCATGCGCTTCTGGTCGCGCACGGCCTCGACGAGGCCGCAGAGGCGAACGCGCGCGTCGATGTGGTCGCCCAGCGTGGCGATGGGCGTTCGGGGAAGGGTTGGGGTCGGTTGCATGTCGTCTCCTTTTCGGAGGCCGACGGCTCGAGGGGATGACGCAAACGAAAAAGCCCCGCCGAACCGGGGGGCCTCATGATCTTTGTTTGCGGTGTTAGATCAGCGCGCGCAAAGGCCATCGACCCCGTGGGGGCCGTTGGAATTGAGCTGAGCGGATTGCGCGCGGGTCATGGGCGCTAGGTGAACCACCAAGGCGGTTTCGGCAAGATTAAAAGTTGCTCCCCCATCGGGGGAGCTGGCGCGAAGCGACTGAGGGGGCTTGGCGGCGCCTGAGACCTCTCCGGCAAGGCCCCCTCCACCGCTTCGCGGTCCCCCTCCCCCAATGGGGGAGGAGCTTGATCGTCGACCCTTTCTCAATACCCCGGCGGTCGTCTGAACCCGCCGAATTCGCGTTCCAGCAACCCCGCGAATCCAATGGTGGTGCGGTCTTCCAGGTAGGGGCCGATGATCTGGGCGCCGATGGGAAGACCCGCCTGGGTCTGGCCGATCGGCGCGGCGGTGGCCGGAAGGTTGGCGAAGACCGCCATGCCCGGCCAGGCGAGCTGGCCGAAATAGGGTTCCGCCTTGCCGTTGATCGTCAGGGTCCGGGCCTGCATGTCTGGCGAGTTGTCGTGCGGGAAGGCGACGACGCCGAGGACGGGGGCGAGGACCACATCAAAGGTCTGGAACAGGGTGGCCCAGGCGCGGCGGACCGTGGTCTGGGCGAAGGTCGCCTGAAACCAGGCGCCGAGCTTGGGCGCGTCGGGAGCAGTCAAGGCCTGAGGCGGGGCCATCAGGGCGCCTAGCAGCGACATATAGCTCCCATGCGCGGCGGCCAGGTCGGGTAGCAGATCGCTTTGCCGCAACACCTTCGCGCCAGCGGCCTCGAGCCGGGCGGCGAGCGCGTCGAGGGCGGCGGTGATTTCGTCGGCGACCGGTGCGAGCGGGTGATGGGTCAGCATCAGGACGCGATAGTCGCCCAGCCGGGCGTGGCGCGCCGGCGGCAGGGCCAGGCGATAGCCGACGGCCTCCTGGGGCGGCGGGCCGGCCAGCACCTCCAGCGCCAGGTCCAGATCGGCGGCCGAGCGGGCCATCGGGCCGATCACGCCCAGGGGAATGCCGTCGCTGTCCAGACCCGGCGGCGTATGGCCGCGCTGGGGGATCAGGTTGTGGCTGGGCTTGTGGCCGAAGAGGCCGCAAAAGGCCGAGGGGATGCGGATCGAGCCGCCGATGTCGGAGCCGAACTCCAGCGGGACCATGCCGGCCGCCAGCGCCGCCGAACTGCCCCCCGACGAGCCGCCCGGGCTGCGCCCGAGGTCCCAGGGATTGTTGGTGCGGCCATAGACCGGATTGTCGCTCTGCCAGTCGGAGAGGAACGGCGGGACATTGGTCTTGCCCAGGATCACCGCCCCGGCGGCCTTCAAGCGGGCCACGCCGATCGAGTCAGTGGCCGCGATCCAGTCCTTGAACATCGCGGCGCCCCAGGTGGTGGGCAGGCCGGCGACATTGTGGGCCTCCTTGACGGTCATCGGCAGACCGAGCAGCGGGCCCCGTTCGCCCTTCGCCAAGGCCCGGTCGGCGGCCTTGGCGGCCACGCGCGCCCGGTCGCAGTCGCGCACCACCACGGCGTTGATCGGCCCGTCCAGCCGCTCGATCCGGGCGATCGCCGCGTCGGTGAGCTCCACGGCGCCGACCTGGCGGGCCGCCAGCGCCGCGACCAATTCACCGGCCATGGCGAAGTCGTCGACTGGGGTGGTGGTCATCCTGTGCGCTCCCTTGATCTCGTTGTCCGCGAACTTGGCAGATCGAGCGCGCCTGTCGAGGGGCCGCGAAGCCTATCGCCCTGTCAGCACGTCCCAAGCTGGCGAAGACTGATGCAAGGCGTCGAAGGCCAGGATGGCGGCGGCCTGGGTCCAGGTCGGGCGTTCTTCGGGCCACACCACCTGTTCGGCGAATTGCCAGCCCATCCAGAACGCGCCCGAGGCGTCGCGGTGGGCGCGTTGCCAGTCCAGCAGGTTGGCGGCGCGGTCGCGCACCCCCAGGCTGATCAGAGCCAGGGCCAGCTCGCAGGTCTCCGCCACCGTCACCCAGGGCTCGGCGGCGACGCAGCGGCAGCCCAGGCCTGGCTCGACGAACAGGCGCGCCCGCGACTCCAGCCGCGCGAAGGCCGCGGCCGGGCGCATGACGCCCGCCAGAACCGGATAATACCAGTCCATGGCGAAGCCCGCGCGGTCCTGGCCGGCGCGATCGAACCGATCCGGCCGGCAGAGGATCGCCTGTTTCAGCCGCGCCTGGGCCGCGCGCCAATGGGGCTGCGGATCGCCCACCAGCTCGGCCAGGCGCGAGGCGCAATCGAGGCTCTTGAAGATCGAGGCGTTGCCCGCCAGCACGGCGTCGTCGACGCTGGTTCCCAAGGCCTCGCGCGACCAGCAAATATCGCCCTGAGGATGCTGCAGGCCGAGCACGAAGCCGATGGCGGCGCGCACCATCGGCCAATAGCGGCGCACCACGCCCAGGTCGCCGTTCAGCCGGAAGTGGTGCCAAAGGGCGACGGCCGGATAGGCGCTGAAATTGCTGTCGTGCACCGCCGGCGCCTTGCCGCGCGAGAGGCGCGTCGGGCCATCCATCGGCAGCGCGCTGCCATATTCGCCGAGCCAGCCGCCGTCGGGACCTTGCGAGCGCGCCAGGTATTCCAGGCCGCGCTCGGCCGCCTCGACCTCGCCCATGACGCCAAGGGCCATGACGCACTCGGCATGGTTCCACGGGTCCCAGGCGCCGTCGTCGAACCACGCGATGGCGCCGTCCGAGGTCTGGGTTTGCAGCATGCACTCGCTCGCCCCGCCCAGCCACGCCAACGCCTCGGGCGTGCGCAGATGGGCCAGGGCCAGACTCACGCGACGGCCTGTTTGACGAAATAGAGCGCCAGGCTCTTGCCCATCAGCGGGGCGGCGGCGGCCTCCAGGGCGCGGGTCAGAAGCGGCTTTTGCATCAGGTCCCAGACCAGGAAGCGGTGATAGAGCCGCACCAGCGGATGGTCGTCGCGGCGCCGCCACAGCGCGCATTTCAGCCACCAATAGGGCGAATGCAGGCCGTGGGCGTGATGGCGGCCGAGATAGCGGAAGCCCAGGCCGGCGATGACGCTCCGTAGCGCCCGCTCCTGAAAGATCCGCACGTGGCCGCCAGGTTGGTCGGCATAGCCGCCTGGGCCGGGCGCGAGGGTCCAACACAGGTGTTCGGGCCAGGCCGTAGGCACCGTGGGGGCGAAACGGCCGTCGGCTTTCAGGACGCGGCGGATTTCGGCCAGGACCTGTTCATAGTCGTGCAGATGCTCCAGCACCTCGGAGCAGATGACCGCGTCGAAGGTGGCGTCGGCGAATGGGAGCCGATAGGCGTCGCCCTGGACGAAACCGGTCACGCCGGCGTTTCCGCCGCGCGGCAGCAGATCCAGGCCGGCCAGTCCCTTCTTCAGCGACGCCAGATCGATGTCGAGGCCGACTATATTGACGCCGTCCAGCACGTGGACGCCGTGGACGTGACGCCCCTCCCCGCAGCCCAGGTCGAGGACCCAGTCGCCGGGCCGAAGTCCCAGCCGGGCCAGGCGCACCGTCAGCACGCGGCGCCCGCCGCCCGCAGCAGCACCGCTTCGTGATCGGCGGCCGCGCGATCGCAGGAGAACCGCTCGTGCGCCCGCCGCCGGCAGGCCTCGCCAACCGCCGCGCGGCGGGCCGGGTCGTCCAGCAGCGCGGCGATGCCGGCCGCCATGGCCGCCGGATCGCCCCGCGCCACCACGACGCCGGCCTCGCCCACGACCTCGGGCAATGAGCCGCCGTCGGTGACCAGCACCGGCGCGCCGCAGCACATGGCTTCGGCCGCCGGCAGGCCGAATCCTTCGTACAGCGACGGCGTCACGCAGACCGTCGCTTTGGCGTATTCCTCGACCACCGCCTCGCGGCTGAGGTCGCTGATGAACTGCACGCGGCCGTCCAGGCCCAGCTCGTCGATCAGCACCTTGGCCGGCCCTTCGCGCAGCTTGCCGATCACCACCAGCTCCAGGTCCGGGCGGGTCCGAAGCAGGATGGCGTAGGCGCGGATCAAAAAGCGCAGGCCCTTGATCGGCACATCGGCGCTGGCCGTGGTCAGGATGCGGTTGTCGTGCCGGCGGATGTCCGGGCGCGGCCGAAAGACGGCCTGGTCTATGCCCAGCGGAACGGCGCTGATCCGCGCGGGATCGACGGCAAGACAGATTGCGATGTCGAGCTTGCTGGCCTCGGAGACCGTGATCACCGCACGAAGCTTCGGCGCGACCTTTTCGTGCATGGTAAGAAAGTCGTACCAGCGGCGGATCAAGAGCCGCATGACCCATTTCGGCTCGACCTCCAGCGCGCGCTCCAGGTCCCGCCGGATCGGATGGTGGATGACTCCGACCACCGGCAGGCCGGCGCGTTCGATCCGCAGCAGGCCCGAGCTGATCGACTGGTTGTCCAGCACCACGTCGTACTCGCCGCGATGCGCGCGCAGATATTTCGCGGCGCGGCGGCCGAAGGTCCAGGGCTCCATGAACTTGCCGGAGAGATGACCGAAATATTCCGCCGTGTCGGTCCAGCTCAGCAGGTGGCGCCAGCGCAGCGCGCGATGGCCGTTGTGCGGCTGGGCGTAGAGATCCAGCGACGGCAGCTTGATCAGGCGGACGCCCGTCGACAGATCCGGATAGGGCGGCCCGGAGATGACGTCCACCCGATGCCCGCGCCGGCTCAAGGCCTCGGACATCTGGGCCAGGACCACCCCCTGCCCGCCGACCTTCGGGTCGGAGCGATAGGACAGGAAGGCGATGCGCAACCTGCGCGAGGATTTTGGCGCGGCTGGCCGTTGGGCGGTGTCGTGATGGATCAGGTCGTCGAGCATCGACGACCCTATAGCGCACAATCTGAGCAGTGTTAGGTCGTAAGTGACAACGCGGGCGCCGAAACCGGCGCCGGGCGGATCACCTGCTCGGAAAACCGCTCCATTTCCTCGGCCTGTGGGCTCATTTGCAGCAACAGCAGGTCTAGGCCAGCCGCCTCGAACGCCTCGACGCGCTCGGCGATCTGTTCGGGCGAGCCGAACAGGCGAGGACGCAGGCCGCGGTTGGAGACGGAATATTCCTGCAGCTTCAGCTCCCGCTCCAGCTGGGTTCCCGACAGCCACTGGTCGAAATTGTCGAACCCAGGCGCGTTGGGGTCCAGCGCGGTGATCCGATCGATCTCGCGGCGCGCCTCGGCCTCGCTATCGCGGACGATGGCGTAGGCGGCCATGCCGTAGATCATCGGCGGCTTGCCGGCCGCCTCGCGGCGGCGGCGCATGTCGGCGATCTTTTCGGCGATGATCTCAGGTTCGTCGCCATGCATCACATAGGCGTCGCAGCACTCGGCGATCATGGTCTTGGCCGCCTCGGACTCGCCGCCCGCATAGACGGTGGGACGCGGCTTGGCGACGGGCTTGGGCGAGCAGATGGCGTCGGTCAGGGTGTAGCGGACGCCCTTGTGGTTGAACACCGGCTGGGTCCACAGGCCGTCGACCACCGCCAGCCACTCGCGCGTGCGGCCATAGCGGTCGTCGTGCTCGTCGAAGGCCAGACCGTACTGCACCGCCTCGTCCTTCCACCACGACGAGACGACGTTCAACGCCAGGCGGCCCTTGGCGATCTGGTCGATATTGGCCGCCTGCTTGGCGAATAGGGCCGGCTGGTGGAAGTTCGGGCGCACCGCGACCATCAGCTCGATCCGCTCGGTGATCGCCGCCAGGGCCGCGGCGGTGGACCAGGCGTCCAGGGCCGGCGCGCTGGTCCCCTTGATGTCGTTCAGGTTCAGCTCGGCGATCAGGGTCAGATCATAGCCGATCTGTTCGGAGCGCTTCACCAAGCGGCTCATATAGTCCCAGCTGGCCTCCATCCCCTCGTCTTTGACGTTGCGCAGCCAGCCGCCGAACACGGGGGCCCAATAGCCGTACCTCATGCCGCGACCCTCCGTTTGGCGCCGATCATCTCCACCAGATAGTCCACGAGCTGTTCGTGCGGGTCATAGCCGAGCACGTCCAGCGGCTGGGCGACGAAGTTGGAAAGGCCGTTGATGTCGTAGAAACGGGCTGCGCCGTCGCGGTCGTCGATCATGTATTCGACGCCGCCGATGTCCAGGCTCGCCGCCTGGGCCACCCGCTCCACCGCCGCGATCAGGTCCGGCGGCGGGGTGAAGGCCTCGATGGTGATGGTCGGCTTGTCGACCATGCAGACATCGGCGGGGCAGAGATCGAAGGTCGAACCGGCGCCGTTCAGGGCGATGGCATAGAGGAAGCGGCCATTCAGGGTCTCGCAACGGATCACCCGGGCGTCGCGGGCGGGGACGTAATCCTGGACCAGGGTCACGCCGTCGACCCCGACCGGTGTCAGGCCGGCGGCGGCGTGCTCGGCCAACTCCTCGGCGCTGTCATAGCGGGTGACCCCGGAGCCGGAGCCGCCGATGTTCGGCTTGGCGATCAGGGGAAAGCCGATCTGCTCGGCGGCGCGTGTCAGATCCTCGCGGCGATGCACCACGCGGGTCGCCGGAACCGCCAGGCCGAGGGAGCGGAACAGGCTGAGCTGGCGCGCCTTGCTGGCGTCGATGGCCATGGCGGCCGAACCGTTGATCACCCGCGCCCCAGCCAGTTCCCAATGGGCCAGCACCGCTTGGGTGTAGAAGATGGCATGCTCGTCCTGGCGCAGGAAGGACGACATGGCCAGCCGGTTGAACACCACCGGCGCGGGGGCCTCTAGGACCGCCGGATCGAACACATGATCCTGGACCTTGACCGGCGCCCAATCGACGCCGCGCCGGTCGAGCACCTTGAACAGCGGCTCGAACCAGGCGGGGTGTTCGTAATAGACAGCCAGATCGGTCATGAACGCGCTCCGCGACGGAGGATTTGGACCTAGCTACCCCAATCGGCGCTCGCGGCGCCATCGGAAGATGGCGGCGGCGGAGCGATGCGGGCCGACTGGACCGATGGCCAGGGCCGACGGCCAGGGCGAGGAGCTCGGGTTAACAAGGCGATTTTTTTCAGCTCCCCCAAGGAGGGAGCATCTCCGCGTTGATCCTCCCCACACCGTGGGGAGGGGGACCACGAAGTGGTGGAGGGGCTTGCCGCCGCACGGGCGCGCCAGAAACATCCCCCTCAGTCGCTCCGCGACAGCTCCCCCAAGGGGGGAGCATCTTCGCGTTGATCGCCCCCACACTCCCGCGAGGGGAGAAGCCCGCGCCGGCCCAAGATCGGCCTGCACCCGACCGAGTTCGACTTAAGGTCGCGGGCTGAAATAGCGCCTTGGGCGGACAAGCCGGCAACCTTGCGGCGCCTGGGCCGTTCCAGCGAGAGTACGGGAAACGCCATGTCACCCTCAGAGACTCCGATAACAGGACTGGAACCGGTTATCGATCCGGATCTTCCCGAAGGCGCGCTCGCCGAATTCTATAAGGCTTTCAACGGCCGCGATCTGTTGCTGATGCGGCAGAATTGGGACGCGACCGACGAAGCATCGATGGATAATCCCCTTGGAGGCATTCGGCGCGGTTGGACAGAGATTAGTCCGACCTATGAGCGTCTGTTCAACGGAGCCGCCAGGGTTGAGGTCGAGTTTTTCGATTACACGATCCATATGCTGGGCGACGGTTTTATAGCCGTTGGTCGCGAACGGGGAAGTCTGGAGGCGGCCGATACACGGCTCGACCTGAAAATTCGCACCAGCCGTACGTTTCGGCGTGATGGAGCCCGCTGGCGCCAGCTTCACCATCACGGCTCGGTCGAGGACGCCGACTTGCTGGCCCGCTACCAAGCCGCGTTCCACTGACGTCTCAGCAAGAACCGCCGTCAGTCCGGTCGTATTTCTTAAAAAGCCGCGACCACCGCGCCGTGATAGTGCGCCGCCATGAAGGCCTTGACCTTGGGCGTCGTCAGGGCGGCGGCCAGCGCCTTCACATCGGCATTATCGGCATTGTCGGGCCGTCCGACCAGATAGTTGACGTAGGGCGAGTGGCTGTCCTCGATGACCAGCGCATCGTGCGTCGGATCAAGTTTGGCGTTCAGGGCGTAGTTGGTGTTGATCAAGGCCAGATCGACCTCGTCCAGGGTGCGCGGCAGCATGGCGCCCTCCAGTTCGCGGAATTTCAGCGCCTTGGGATTGGCGACCACGTCCTTCAGCGTCGACAGTGGATCGGTGGGCCGGGCCAGGCGGATCAGACCCGCCTTCTGCAATAGCAAAAGGGCGCGGCCTTCGTTGGAGCCTTCGTTGGGGATCGCCACCACCGCGCCGTTCGGCAGGTCGGCGAGCGTCTTGAAGCGCCGCGAATAGGCGCCCAGCGGCTCGATATGCACGCCCACGATCGGGATCAGTTGCGTGCCGTGGTCGCGGTTGAACTCCTGCAGATACGGCAGGGTCTGGAAATAGTTCACATCCAGCTGCTTCTGGTCGACCTGGATGTTCGGCTGGACGTAGTCGTTGAACACCTTGATCTCGAGATGGACGCCCTTGGCCGCCAGGTCCGGCTTGATGAATTCGAGGATCTCGGCGTGGGGCTCGGCGGTCGCGGCGACGCGCAGGGTGTGCGCCGGCGCCGGCGGCGCGGCGCGCGAACAGGCGGCCAGGGCGCCCGCGAGGCCAAGGATCAGCAGGCGTCTTCGGTAAGTCCAATGAAGCAATCGAGATATCCTAACGGTGGCTGACATAGGCGACGACGCGGTCGCCCAGCATCTGCAACGCTTGCACGATGATCAGCAAGAGCGCGACGGTGACGATCATCACATCGGTCTGGAACCGCTGATAACCGAAGCGGATGGCGAGGTCTCCCAGCCCGCCGGCGCCGACCACCCCGGCCATGGCGGTGTAGGAGACCAGGGCCACGGCGGTGACCGTGACGGCGGCGGCGATGCCGGGCATGGCCTCGGGCAGCAAGGCCTCGAAGACGATCTGGCGGTTAGTCGCCCCCATGGCCTGGGCCGCCTCGACCACGCCGGGATCGACCTCGCGCAGGGCGCTCTCGACCAGCCGCGCGAAGAAGGGCGCGGCGCCGACCACCAGAGGCGGGATGGCGCCGGCCACGCCCAGCGAGGTGCCGACCAGCAGGACGGTCAGCGGGATCATCAGGATCAACAGGATGATGAAGGGCACCGAACGCAGCCCGTTGACCACCATCGACAAGACCGCGTGCGCCGCCGGCTGGGCCAATAGCCGCCCCCGTCCGGTCAGGAACAGGATCACGCCCAGCGGCAGGCCGACGATCACGGTCGCGACCAGCGAACCGGCCAGCATGACCAGGGTGTCCAGGCCGGCCGCGCCAATCTCGCCCCAATCCAGGTGAAGGGGGGCCAGGTGCGCGAACAAACCACTCATCGGCCCAGCTCCTGAACGCCGACCCCGGCGGCGGCGAAGCCGGCCAGGGCCGCGTCCACATCGCCGCCCAGGAAGGACAGAGTCAGCTGGCCATAGGGCTGTTCGCCGATACGGGACACGCGGCCGGACAGGATCGCATAGTCGACGCCGGTCTCCCGCGCGATGCGGCCCAGCAGCGGCGCCTGGACCGCGGCGCCGTGATAGGTCAGGCGAAACACCCGCGCGCCGGGCGCGAACGCCAGCGCCGCCTCGTCCGCGTCCTCCCCGCGCTCGGCCAGCAGGCGGCGGGTGACCTCATGGACCGGGTGCAGGAAGACCTCGATCACCTCGCCTTGCTCGACGATCCGGCCCCGGTCCAGGATGGCGACGCGGTGACAGATCTGACGCACCACCTCCATCTCGTGGGTGATCAGGACGATGGTCAGGCCCAGTTCGCGGTTCAGCTCGGCCAGCAGGTCCAGCACCTGGTGCGTGGTCTGGGGATCCAGGGCGCTGGTCGCCTCGTCGCACAGCAGGACCTTGGGATTGCAGGCCAGGGCGCGGGCGATGCCGACCCGCTGCTTCTGGCCGCCGGAGAGCTGCGCGGGATAGCGGCGCGCCTGGTCGGCCAGGCCGACCCGCTGCAACAGGGACGCCACGCGCGCCTGGATATCGGCACGGCTCAGCCGGCCTTCCAGCTTGAGGGGCAGGGCTACGTTCTGCTCAACCGTCCGGGAACTCAGCAGGTTGAAGTGCTGGAAGATCATGCCAATGCGGCGTCTGAGCCCCCGCAGGTCCGCCGGCGAAAGGCCGGTGGCGTCCTCCGCGTCGATCAGCACGCGCCCGGCGGTGGGCCGCTCCAGAAGGTTGATCAGCCGGATCAGCGTCGACTTGCCGGCGCCGGACTCGCCGATCACGCCGAAGATCTCGCCGGCGGCGACGCTCAGATCCAGCCCACGGATCGCCGCCACGTCTCCCGATCCGGAGGCGTAGGTCTTGTGGACGTCGATCAGTTGGATCTGGGGCGGAGGCAAGGGTGTCCAAGTCTGGCGGGTGGGGCCTCGTCCCTAGGCGGACGACGGCCGTCGGGCAATCCAGTTTCTCTGGGCGCCCGGCCAGCCTGCCCCTACGCCGCCTCCCGCGCGATCGCCCTTTTGACCGCCGCGCGTTCGCCGACGCGGCGGCGGTGATCGATCACCGCGGGGACCGAGGCTGGGTCGACGCCATCGCCCTCAAGCCATTGGGCGAGGGTGAACAGGTAGGAATCGCAGATCGTATAGGTCTCGCCCATCACCCACGGACCGCGTAGCATCCGCCGTTCGATCAGGTCGAAACAAGCCCCGACCGAGCGCGGAACGGCGCGTCGCATGGCGGCGATGGCGTCTTCGTCGTCAGCCCATCTATATCCGCGCATCCGGTGGGCGTGGGCGACGTGCACGGTCGAACAGAGATAGCTGTTGAACGCCTGGACTTCGGCGAAGGCGAACGGATCGCTCAGGGGCGCCAGGCCGGCGGCGGGATAGGTCTGGGCGATAAAGGCCAGCATGGCCGGGGTTTCGGTTAGCACCCCGCGATCGCAGACCAGCGCTGGAACACGGCCCTTGGGATTGATGGCGAGATAGTCTGGACCGCGTTGTTCGGCGGCGGCGAAGTCGATCCGGACCGTCTCGTACTCGGCCCCGGCCTCCTCGAGCGCGATATGCGAGGCGAGCGCGCAGGTGTGGGGAGCGTAGTAGAGCGTCAGCATGACTGTTCGCGTCGCACATACATCCTTATCGGTAAAGCCTGTCCGCCGTTATGAGGGCCACGACATGACCGCCGCGACGAGCGCCGCCGAGAGCGACCCGAAGGCTCGCAAGCTGATGCAGGGTTTTCCGCCGCCGCCGGACCGGACGGTGCGGTTGAAGGACGGGTCGAGTTGGAGCTTCCCTGACAATCGATGGGCGTTCAGCCATCAGCGGGAGCTGGTCCCGACCTGCGCCGTCTGGCGCGGCGGCGGCGCCTCGTCGGAACTGCCAAAGGCGTTGCGCGACGATCTGGACGGCGTCGCCTTCACCACCATGGATGGCCAAGAACTGACCTGGGGCCAGTCCATCGACGTCAATTGCACCGACGGCGTCCTGGTGCTGCATCGGGGCGTGGTGGTCTATGAGCGGTATTTCGGGGCCCTGGAGCCGCACATTCCGCACCTGGCCATGTCGGTGACCAAGTCCTTCGTCGGCCTGATCGCGGCCATGCTGGCGCACGAGGGCCTGCTCGATCCGGATGCGCCGGTCACGCGCTATCTGCCCGAGCTTAACGCTACCGCCTATGGCGATGCGAGCGTCCGCCAAGTGATGGATATGACCGTAGCAGTCCAGTTTTCTGAAAATTATGCCGACCCAGCGACGGGGTTCTGGGATTACACCGCCGCGGTCGGGGTGACCGCGCGGCCGCACGGCTATGATGGCCCCGAGACGATTTTCGAGTTCCTGCGCGGACTGACGAAGTCCGGCGAGCACGGCCAGGCCTTCGCCTACAAGACTTGCAACACCGAAGTGCTGGGCTGGATCGTGCAGCGCGTCAGCGGGACGCCCATCGCCCAGCTGCTGTCCGAGCGGATCTGGCGGCGCCTGGGCATGGAGGAGGACGCCTATCTGCTGGTGGACCAGATCGGCGCGCCGATGTGTGGCGCCGGCCTGAACCTGACCCTGCGCGACCTGGCCCGGTTCGCCGAGATGATGCGGCTGGATGGCGGTTTTGGCGGCGAACAGGTCGCGCCCGCGGCGGTGATCGCCGACATTCGTGGCGGGGCCGACTGCGAGCATTTCGCCAAGGCCGGCTATGTCACCCTGCCCGGCTGGAGCTATCGCGGCCAGTGGTGGGTCTCCCACGACCGGTTTGGGGCCTATTCCGCGCGCGGCATCCATGGCCAGGCCGCTTGGATCGCGCCGGGCGCCGAGCTGGTGATCGCCCGCTTCGCCTCGCACCCGACCGCGGCCAACGGTAACGGCCCCCTCGATCGGGTTTCGCTGCCGGCCTATCACGCGCTGGCGGATCACCTACTGCGGGGGTGAGGGCGGCGGCCTTGATGGGCCAGCCGCGATTGCGACCCCGGGCCGCCGCTGATAACAAGGTTGTCCCGGTTCAAGTCATGGGCGCAACCGGGCGGGCGGGGAGACTCCCGGTGACGGCTACGGATGCAATGCCGCCAGGCCGCTTTGCGGTCAGGGCCGCGGTGGCCGGATTGGTTATCGTCGCCCTGGGCGTGGCCTATGCCGCGTTCGAGGCCAGGCGGGGCGACGACGATATCGCCCCCTTCGTGCCGACCCACGCGGTGACGCACGACGTCGCAGCGGCGAACCAGCAGGGCATGGCGACCTCCTATGGCGAGCAGCTCGCACAGATCAACCACAAGATGCTCTACGTGCAAAGGTACGCGGACGAGCTTGGAACGGACTGGGGCGCCTGGGGCGATCTGGCCAACCTTTATCTGGGCCGCGCCCGGCTGACCGGATCGTTCGACGACTATGCGAGCGCCGGTAAGCTGTACGACAAGGCGTTCGCCGTCGCCAAACCCCGCTACGGACCGCACCTCGACCGGGCCATCTACAATTTCACGATCCATCGGCTGAGCGCCGTCGAGCCGGACCTGGAAGCGGTCGATCGCTACGCCGTTCCCGACCCGGGCGCGACGGCCACCGTGCAGGGCCTACGCGGCGATCTGGCCTTTTATTCCGGGCGCTATCCCGAGGCGCTCGCCCTCTACAAGAAATCGCACAATACGCTGGTCATGATGTCCACCAGCTTCCGCCTCGCCTACTACTGGGGACGGATGGGCGATCCCGGCAAGGCGCGGCGCTATCTCGACGAGGCCGAGAGCCGGGTGATCGGGCCGCAACAGCAGCAACGCAGCTTTCTGGAGATGTACCGGGGCATCCTCTCGCTCGATCGCGGCCTGTGGGACGATGCGGAAGCCCATTTTCGCCGCGCCGACGCGATCTTTCCCGGCCATTGGCTGGTGCAGGAGCACCTGGCCATGGTGTTGGCGCTGAAAGGCAAGCCTGATCAGGCCATGGCGATCTATCAGGGCATCGCCGCGCGAACCGATATGCCGGAGGCGGCCGACGCGGTGGCCGGCCTCTATCGCGCGACCGGCGATTTCGCCAACGCGCAGACCTGGGCCGCGCGCGCCGACGCGTTGTGGCGCAAGCGGCTCGCCTTGCTGCCGGAAGCCGCCTACGGGCACCTGGTGGATCACATGCTGGCCTTCGGCGCGCCGGCCGAGACCCTCTCGATCGCGCTCAAGAACTATCAGGTGAGACCCTATGCCGACGCCGCGACCCAACTCGCCTGGGCCTATATGGCCAATCATCGCCCCGCCGACGCGCTGAAGGCGCTGGAGCCGGTGCTGGCGTCCGGGTGGGTGTCGGCGGAACCGCACATCGTCGCCGCCGAGGCGCACGCCCTGCTCGGCCAAGGACCGGAGGCGGACGCCGAGCGAAAGGCCGCCTTGGCGATCAACCCCCACAGCCTGGATCGCAATCCGGGGCTGGTCTGGCTCGAACAATGACGGGCCGGTCGCTCAAACCGTGCGGCTCCCCCTTCGGGGGAGCTGGCGCGAAGCGACTGAGGGGGCCTTCACCGCGGCAGGGACCTCTCCGGCAAGGCCCCCTCCACCGCTTCGCGGTCCCCCTCCCCCAACGGGGGAGGAACCGGGCCAGTGCAATTCCGCGAACGATAGCTGCGCTGCTCTTCGGCTTGCTGAGCCTCTGCTTCGCGGCGGCGCCGGCCTCGGCGCACCTGATGCCGAACTCGGTCATCAACCTGGATTTCAGCAGCCAGGCCGTCACGGCCGAGATCCTGATGCCGATCAATGAATTGAGCTACGCGACTGGCCGGCGCTTCTCGGTTCGGCCTGGGCCCGACCTCGGCGTCGACCGGCCGTTCCTGGAGGCCTATGTCCTGGACCACCTCGCATTGCAGACGCCGGATCACCGAGCTTGGACCGTGAAGTTGACTGACCTGCGGGTGGTGGCCGACGCGTGGGGCACGGATCTGCGCGCCGAGGTTCAGCTGACGCCACCGCCCGGCGCGTCGCCGCGCAGGTTCGAGTTGCGCTACGACGCCATCATCAACCGGGTGACCAATCACTTCGTGCTGGTCTTCGCCCACAGCGACTTCCGCACCGGCACCTTCTCCAGCGAACCGGAGATGATCGGCGGGCTCCAGGCGCCGGTGTTCACGGCCAGCGTCGATCGCGGCCAGGGCAGCGCATGGCGCGGCTTCGCCTCCGCCATGCGGCTGGGCATGCGCCACATCGCCGAAGGCCACGACCACCTGCTGTTCCTGATAGCCCTGATCCTGCCCGCCCCGCTGCTCGCGCGAGGGCGGGTCTGGGGGGGGTTCGGCGGCGTCCGGCATACGGCCAAGGGCCTGATCGGGGTGGTCAGCGCGTTCACCGTCGGCCATTCGATCACCTTGATCGGCGGCGCCTTCTTCAACTGGAAACTGCCGTCGCAGCCGGTCGAGATCGGCATCGCCACCTCCATCTTCATCTCATCGATCCATGCCTGGCGGCCTATCTTCCGGGGCCGCGAGGCGCTGATCGCGGGCGGTTTCGGGCTGGTCCACGGTTTGGCCTTCGCCACGGTGATCGCCAATTTCGGGCTTGAGCCCTTGCAGAAGGCGCAGTCGATTCTCGGCTTCAACCTGGGGATCGAGCTGATCCAGCTTGCGGTCGTCGCCTCGGTGCTGCCGTCGCTGATCGTCTTGGCGCGCCTGCCCAGCTATGTCTGGCTGCGCAGCGGCGGCGCGCTCTTAGCGGCGGTCGCCTCGCTGGCCTGGATCGCCGAGCGGGTGACCGGACGTGAAAACCCGATCGCGGAAAACATCGACCTGGCGCTCGGCCGCGCGCCGTGGCTGCTCGCGGCATTGTCGCTGGCCGCTCTGATCTGCGCGGTGAAGCTTTGGCTGGACCGTTACAAAGCGTCAGGAGCGCCGATCACCGTCACCTGATTGCAGACATGGCAGATCAGTCGGTCCGCGTGCAGATACTGGTTTAAATCCGACCTGACCGTGATCGCTCCAAGATTTGATTCAACCTGTTCATGGTTAGGCGTTTGTGCTGTAGTCTAGCGTGAGGGTGCGCGACGCTGGGCCGGGGAGAACACACCATGCGTATTCGTGAGTGGGCCGCGGCTGTTGTCCTGGTGACAGGGCTTTCGCTTGCGGCAGGCGGTCTGATGTTCCACCACCGCGCGAAGGCGGCGGATCACCTCGATCCGCCGGCGCGAACCACTGGCGAAGGGGCCGATATCGCGTCCGATATCGCCGACATCTTCGTCTACAACGATGCGACCACGGTGAAACTCATCATGACGACGGCGGGCCCGCAGGTGCCCGGCGTGCCGCCGACCTACGACAAGGACGTGCTTTATCAACTGCACATCTCGAACACCGGCGATCCGACCACCAGCCAGTTCACTATCAGCATCCGCTATGGCAAGGACGCGGCGGGCGATTGGGGCGTCCAGTTCGTCGGCATCCCTGGCGCCGCCGGCACGGTCTCCGGCCCGGTGCAGACGGTGCTGACCGATGGCGGCTCCGTGGTGAAGGCCGAGGCCGGGCTGTTCACCGATCCGTTCTTCTTCGATCTGGAAGGCTTCAACGACACCAAGGCCACGGGCGTTCTGTCCATCCGCAGCGACCGCAACTTCTTCGCGGGCAAGAACGACACGTCGTTCGTCATCGAGTTTCCGCGCTCAGCGATCGAGAACGGAACCAAGCCGATCAATGTCTGGGGCGAGACCGGCAGGATAACGGGGACCTGACGATGAAACTCAGGACGCTCATGGCGCCGTCGGCGATGGCGATCGGCCTTGCCCTGGCCAGCTGCGGCGGCGGCGGAGGCGGCTCATCCGCCTCAAACCCTCCGCCGCCGATGGCCGCGGCGGCGGTCAACGTTGCACCGTGCCTGGCTCAGACGGTGTACGAGGGACGCTCGACCGCCAATCTGGTCGTCCCGGACGTTCTACAGCTGGACATGAACCAGCCGTCGGGCTTTCCGAACGGACGCACGCTGACAGATCCGGTGATCGACCTGACACTGGCGGTATTGTTCCTCAATCTGAAGACCGAGCCCGTCACCGCCTTCGCCAGCCTTCCGCTGGATCCGACCAGCACCGGCGTAGCCGAACCGGCGACCTTCCCCTATCTTTCGCCCGCCCAGGGCGGGGCGCCGGCGCCGGGAGCCGGAAGCGGCTTTACATTCCGCACCGACCCACCGACGGCCTATACGCGGGTCGACCGCATGGGCATGCCGGCGGTGTCGACCGCGCTGATCGCCACGGCGTCGAAGTCTGCCTATAACGACGACAACCCCGCGATCGACGCGACGGGCAAGTGGGTGCCGACGATCACGGCCGACCTGACCACCTTGACGACCGAACTAATCGGCCAGTTCAGGAGCCTTGGACTCCAGCCGTGCGCGACGGGCGGCACGGGCAGCTGATCAAGCCGAGGTTTCGGCTGCCGCGTTTAGGCGTTCGCCCAGTCCCCCCGCGCGGAACAATATCTCCGAGACGTGGCGGGCGCCGTCGACGCGGCGCATCTGGACGATGACCTCGACCACCTGGCGGACATAGGCCCTGGCCATCGGCCAACCGAGGTCGACGCCGCCCATCAGCGCCAGCAGGGCGATCTGGTCGACGGCGCCGTCGGGACTGTCGGCATGGACGGTGGTGATCGAGCCGGGATGGCCGGTGTTGACCGCGCGCAGGAAGGCGAAGGCCTCCTTGCCGCGCAATTCGCCGAGCAGGATGCGGTCCGGCCGCATGCGCAGCGCGGCGCCCAGGAGGTCATCCGCGTCGACCTTGGCCTCGCCCTGGTCGCCGCGCGTGGCCAGGAGGCCGACCGCGTTGGCGTGGGGCAGTTTCACCTCGGGGGCGTCCTCGATGACCAGCAGCCGCTCGGCGGGATCGATCTCCTTGACCATCGCGTTGAGCAGCGTGGTCTTGCCCGACGAGGTGCCGCCGGCGATGACGATGGTCTTGCGGGCCCTGACCGCGGCGCGCAGGAAGCCCTCGGTATCGCCGGCCTCCAGCCTCGCTGACAAATCGGCGTCGTCGACGCCCGGCCCGGACCAGGCGCCGGGCGCGAACAGACCGCTTTGCGCGAGGCTGCCCAGCGACAGATCGGCGATGGCGTGTTTGCGGACCGCCAGGGCCAGGCCGCCACGCGTCGCCGGCGGTCCGACGATCTGCACCCGCGCGCCGTCGGGCAGGGACGCGGACAGCAGCGGCTGTTCGCGATTGACGCCCTGGTGGCTGGCGGCGGCGATCTGGCGGGCCAGGCGGGTCAGCACGACTTCGGTAACCTCGGGCGCGCTCTGGCGGGTCAGGCCGCCGTCCACCGTTTCGACCCACACCTCGCCGGGCTGGTTCACCAGCACGTCGGTCACTTCCGGCCGCGATAGCCAAGGCGCCAGCGGGGCCAGATAGGCGGTGAGGTAGACGCCGGCGCTCATCGCGGCTTTGCGGGCTCGACCGTGGAGAAATCCAGGTCGCGGGCCACGAACACGCGGATCGGCTCGCCCTGGGGAACCTTGATGGTCACCGGAATGTCGATGTCCTTTTGCAGCGCGACCGAGGCCAATTGGGTGGCCTGGGTGGGCGAGCCGATCACAATGGCGGTGTTGTTGGTGCCGCTGGAGGCCAGAGCGTCGATGCCGCCGGTCAGAACCGACAGTAGGATCGCCGCGCCGAAGCGGCGGAAGAAGTGTTCATCGACCTCGCCTGTCAGGCCGCCGCGCCCCTGCGGGTCCGCGGCGGGGGAATCCACGTCGATGGAGATTCCGTCCGGGGTCAGGATGCGCGACCAGACAACGAACGCGCGCGACTGACCTTCCGCCACGCCGCTCTTGTACTGGCCGACCAGTTTCGAGCCGCGCGGGATCAGCACGCGGGTCCCGTCGAAGCCGCGCACGTCGCGGGTGACCATGGCGCGGGCGAAGCCGGGCGTGTCGGAATTGATCGCGGTCTCCAGCACAGCCGGGATCACCGTGCCTTGGGGCGCGATCCGCGACGGGTCAGACAGGCGCGAGGCGTGGGTGGTCTCCACCGAACCGCCGGAGATGCGCTCGGAGAAGCGCTCATCGTCGGTCAGCTTCTCGCCGCCGGCCGTCGCCGGAGTCGCCGCGCCCGAGGAGGCGGCCGGCTGAACCGCCGCGGCGTCGCGCCCGGCGCTGAAGTCGACCACCAGGGCGGGCGCCCGGCGGCGCGCGTTCGGATCGACCGGCGTGGGCGCCGCTGCTGGCGGCGGCGCGACGGCCGAAATCGCGGATGGCGGGGTCACGGCGGGCGGGGCGGCGGAGACGGGCGCTGGAGCGGCCGGCGCGGGCGGCGGCGCGACGCGCAACGCGGCGGCCTGTTCCGAGGCGCGTTCGGCGGCCTTGAGCCGGGCGTCACGACCGGATTGCAGCATGAGGAACACCAGCACCCCAAGCAAAGCGATCCCCGCCAGGCCCAGGATCAGGCCCCAGGAGGAGCCTTGCGTCGCGACGCGCGGGTCCAGGTTCCGCGCGCGGGCGAAGACCGGGCTATCCTGCGGTTCTGGCGAGAAATCGGTCAATGGGCCCACCAGCTGGTTTTCGGTCGACGCGGCTTGGGGCTGAGCGGCCCGGGCAGCGTTTCTCTATAACCGTCATTATAAAGGCGCGTCATGTCGGCCCCGCGCCGCAGCACGAAGCCCCGCGCCACTTGATCGACAACGACATAGCCGTCGCGGATGGTGAAGTTCACCACCGCCTCGCCCTGACCTGGCTCAAGCACATAGATGGCCGGGTATTCATCCGCTTCGGCGAACTGGAAATAGGTCGACTTGCCGTCGTCGAACACCCGCGCCGGCAGGGATTTGGAGGAACCTTCATAGCTGTAGGCCGCGTTGACCACCTGGGGCGGCGCCTTGACGATCGTCTTCTCGGCCGCCGGCGCGGGCGGCGGCGGCGGATAGTCGAAGCGCAAACCGTAGATGATCGAGCTCTCCGCGCCGGCTGGCACATGCGCACGCACCTTAAGCTCGAAGGCGTAGCGGCGCAGGTTGGTCACCACGGTCATATTGGTCGGCGCGATGTGGTCGATCGGCTTGAGGAACAAAAGATTGGCCTTGCGGTTGGGCGTCACCTGCCAGCCCTGGGCGTCGCCGATCGAGACGTTCTCGATCCGCTCGCCGTCGCCAAATTCAATCGTGAGCTGGTAGCCCAGGTCGCCGACCAGCTCGACGACCTCCTCCGGCGCGTACTTGGCCACGCGCATGCGCGGGTCGCCGGCGCTGGGCAGGGGCGCGACCGCGGCCAAGGCGGGCGCCGCCGAAAGCGCGAGCACAGCGCAGATCAGAACCCCTCGCCTCACCGCCCGCCTCCCGGCCCGAAGCCCTCGCGCGAACGTATGCTCGGCCGGCGCGCCGGCGGCGTCAAACGCGCGTCGCCGGCGTAGGATCCAGCCGGTGTCGGCGCGGGCGCGGCGCGATAGGCCATGCTGGAACCGGCGCCAGGCGCGGCGCGGCCCGGCGCCGAGAGCGCGCTTACGCCTGAGCCGGCGCTCGCGCCTTCGCTCCGGCGCAGGAAGTTGGCCAGGTTCTCGGCGCGGGAGACCGTGACGACCACGGCGGCCGGCTCGCGCTCGGGCGGCGGCGCCGCCGCCTGGCTTCGCGCCACGCGCGCCGGGCCCAGGCGGAAACTGAAGGCGATCAGCGCGCCGGCGGCCAGAAGCCCGATCTGGACCACGGCGAAGACGAAGATCACCGCCGCGGTGGTCACCGCCGTGTCCACATCGATATGGCCGGCGCGGCGCTGGTTGGCCAGCTCCAGCACATCCGGCTGGACCACGACCAGCATCAGACTGGCGGCCATCCATCCGGCCAGGGGGGCGATCGCCGCGGCCAGCAGAGCCCGCAGCCAGCCTACGAACAGCCCCCGGGTGGCGTCGAACAGGAACAGGGCGACGAAGACCGGCCCCACCGCGGTCAGAACGCCGACCGCGACGATCGCCGCCGAGAACAGTCCGGCGCTGGTCAGGAACAGGGCCTCGCTGGCCCGCCACAGCGCCTCCGCCGCGCCGGCCTCGCCGCCGGTGTTGGGCGCGGCGCCTTGGATGTTCGCGGTTTTCCCTAGGGCGCTGGCCGCCTGGGTCAGCTGGTCATAGGTGAATTGCAGACCTCTCAGCGGACCACCGGAGGCTAGGGTTCCTCCAGCATGGGCGGTGGCCAGGCGCGCCAGTTCGATCGGCGCGCGCGCGGCCAGGTCGAACACCAGGGTCTGGAACACCGACCAGTTGGCGGTCAGGGCCAGCACCACGCCGATCTTCAAAGCGGTCATCGGTAGGTCCGACAGCCGCGCCCCGCCGGCGCCCAGCAACATCTGATAGCCCAGCACGGCGACATAGATGACCAGCAGCACGGTCAGCCAGACCTGGAACGGCGAGGTGGGCGCGGTGAGCTGGTCATAGCCGGCCTCGGCGAAGACGCGGGTGTGACAGTCGACCGCGTCGATCACGCCGCTGATCAGGCCGCTGTGCGGGTCAATGGCGGTGCAGGCGCTCATGAGGTCCCCCCCTCGGCCATGAAGGGTTCGAACCAGGCGCAGGGATCGTCGCCCAGCCGTGCGCGCAGGCTGTCCAGCCGCCGCACGCTGCGCTCGTTGCCGGCCAGCACTTTCAGCAGGCCGCCCATGCCCGACAGGTCGAGCCGCGCGACCACGCTGTGATCGGCCTGCTTGATCAGGAAACAGCGCGAGGTGTCCGGCAAGGTGCGCACCAGATCGAACTCATGCTCTGACAAGCCGAAGCCTTCGACATAGTCGGCCGCCCTGGCGCGGGAATTGGGGAAGAAGATCTGGGTCGCAGCCTGTTCAACGATGGCCGAGGCGATGTGGCTCTGCAGGGCGTCGCCGGCGCTTTGGGTGCAAAAGCCGACCACGCCGTTGCGCTTTCGGATAGTCTTTTGCCAGTCACGGATGCGTTCGACGAACACCGCGTCGTCCAGCGCCTTCCAACCCTCGTCGACCACGATGATCGCCGGCTGGCCGTCCAGCCTCTGCTCCACCCGGTGGAACAGGTACATCATCGCCGGCGTGCGCACGACCGGGTGGTCGAGCAGCCGGGTCATGTCAAAGCCAAGGAGGGCGGCCTCAAGGTTGAGCCGGTCGTCGGCGTTGTCGAAAAGCCAGGCGTGCTCGCCGTCCTCGCACCAGGCGCCCAGCCGCGCGGCCAGATCGCCGGCGTTGGGACGGCGCACGCCGCGCAGCAGTTCGCGCAGGAACCGCAGGCGGCGATGGCCGGCGTCCTGGGTGTAGCTGGCGTCGATGGCGTCGGCCAGGATGCTCCGCTCCTCGGCGTCCAGCCGCGCGCCGGCCGGCGCCAGCAAACGTTCCAGCCACTCGATCAGGAAGGTGCGGTTCTCGGCGGTGTCGGGCAGCCGCAGGGGATTGAGGCCGGAGGGCTCGCCTGGCGCCAATTGGTCGTAGCGGCCCCCGGCCGCGCGGATGAAGATCTCGGCGCCGCGGTCCTTGTCGAAGAACACCACGCGCGGTTTGAACTTATTGGCCTGGGCGATCAGGAAGGTGAGCAGCGCGGTCTTGCCGGTGCCGCTCGGGCCGATGACGGTGAAGTTGCCCAGATCGCCAGCGTGGAAGTTGAAATTGTAGGGGCCGAAAGCGGTGGTTTCCAGCACCGTCACCGGGTCGCCCCAATGCAGGTCCTTGGACTGGCCCAGGGGATGGCCATGCAGGCTGGCCAGGCTGGCGAAGTTAGCCGCGGAAATCAGAGCTTTTCGTGATATATATTTGAAATTCCCTGGAAACTGCGCCCAAAACGCAGGTTCTAGATTAACGTCTTCGAGTACGGCGATAGCGCCGGCCTCGGCCAGGGCGGACTGGGCCTCGGCGACGGCGCCGTCCAGCGCGTCCAGGCTCTCGGCCTTGACCAGCAGGGTCAGGTGATGCTCGCCATAGGCCGCGCGGCCGGCGCCGACCTCGTCGCGGGCGGCGGCCAGTTCGTCGCGCAGGCTGAGCGCGTCGTTGTCGGCAGCGCGCAGGCGGCGCAGGGACAGGCTCATTCGGTCCAGCGAAGCTTGGCGATCGACGAAGGCGAAGCTCTCGGTCAGCACCATCTCGCAGGGCAGCCTGAGGACGCCGTCCAACATGCCGGGGGTCGAGCGGGCCGGATAATCCTTCATGGAGATCATCGCGCCATAGAGCGCCGGCCCGGCGCCCGAAGCGGCGAACTCCATCACCTCAAGGCCGAAATTCAGCCGCCGGGTGGCCAGGGCGTCGCCCAGATCGCCGCTGGGCGCCAGCATCGGCCGCGCCTCGGCGTTGACCAGCATGCCCAGGAATTCCGCCAGCTCGGAGCCCGCGCCGCCGCGCCCCAACTCATAGGTGGTCAGAGTGCGTGCGCCGTATGGCGACAGGGCCGCGGCGAAGGTCTCCCGCGTCGCATGCAGCTGGCGAAGGTCGCGTTCCGCCACTCGGGGGTCGTGGGCGCGGCGAAACAGGCCGTCCAGAAGACCTGCCTCCCCTTGCAGCGGCCGGCGCACCAAGGTGAGGAACAGTTCGTTGACGTAGAGGCTCCGCTCGGACAGCCGCTCGCGCCAGCCGCGGTCGATCCGCGCGCAGAACGGCTCGTTGAAATCGCCGGTGAATTGCGGAACGACCCGGCGGCGGACCACGTGATGATAGAGGGCCAGCCTGGAGCTCGCCGCGCCGCGCAGCAGGGTCTCGCGCACGGTCTTGCGGTAGTTCAACTCTTCGTCGGGCTGGGTCTCGAACGGAAAGCCCCGCAGGTGCAGGACCTGGATCAAAAGACCGTCGCGTGTGCGGACGGTCGCCTCGTCGATGTGTCCGGCATAGGGAAGGTGGTCGCCGATGAACGCTTCTTTCGGCGCCAATTTGCGGGCCGCGCCAGTGGATGCATAGGTCTGGCTTTGCGGCGGCGGCCTCATGGGCGATAGGCGTTGGCGCGCCAGAAGCCGTGGTTGCGGACCCGGTGGCAGTGGCGCGCGCGGGTGATCCAAAGGTCGAAGAAGCGGGGCTCCTTCAGGCACCCCAGATAGCCGGCGATGTGGATCGCCGGCGCGATGAGCAGCGCCCAGAAGGATTTGGTGAGCAGAAACGCCTCGATGGTCACGATCAGGTTGAACACCGCATAGCTATAGGTGACGCCGCCGATCATCTGGGGCTGGGTCAGGGCGGAGAAGATCGGATCGGAAACCAGGCGGGACACAAGTCACCTCAATCCGGTGGCGACCGAGCGGATGCCCGCGACGATCGCGGCCGCACCGAAAATGACGAAACAGCCGACGATGACCGTCAGGCCCCGGCGCCACTCGATGCGGCCGGTCAGCATCAAAAAACCCACGACGGCGACGGCGATCACCGCCGCGGTGGTGGCCAGATTCCCCAGCAGCGTGCCTTGGACCCATTCCAGCGCCGCCAGCAGCGGCGAGGATCCGGCTGGATCGCCCGCGACGGACTGGGCCTGGGCGAGCTGGACCTGAGCGAACGCGAAGAATGTCGAGAACAAGGCCGTGAAACTCAGTGTTTTCAGTCTCATCGAGCACTCTCCTCAGCCACTGAATCCGCCAGCCGATTCAAGATCGCATCGATATAGGCCTTTGTCTCCGGAAATGGCGGCACGCCCGCATACTGCCGCACGGCGTCGGGGCCGGCGTTGTAGGCCGCCAAGGCTAGCGTCAAGTCGCCGTTGAAGGTCCGCAGCATCTGGGCGAGGTAGGCCGCGCCGCCCTCTAGGTTTGCGGCGGAGTCTCGCGGATCGACGCCCATCGCCCTGGCCGTGGCGGGCATCAGCTGCATCACGCCGACGGCGCCCTTGGGCGAAACCGCCTGGGAATTGAACCGCGACTCGCGCCAGGCGACCGCCTCGACCACCTTGGCGCTGATCCCACTGTGATCGGCCGCGAGCCGGACCTGGTCGGAAAAGCTCGCCCCATTGGCCGCGTGCGGCCTCGGCGCGGAGCGCATCCGAGGCTCGATCAGCGGCCGGGGCGGGGCGGATGGGTCGGTGTAGACGGCAGGACCGCCCAGCGTGGTCACGGCGCCGTCGGGGGCGACGTCCAGAACTTGAGCCAGGGCGGCTCCGCCCAGGCTCGCGGCCAGGACCACCCCCACGGCCGCCGCTACGCCAACATTCTGCATCGAGCGAACTGACCCCCCGATCACGCGTCTCGCGGCTGGCTGCTGGCTATGTGGTTCCCGCGAACTCAAACGCTCAACACCTGTTGACCCGCCGGCCGCGCCCGTCAACCGCGAAATTCAGGCCTGCCAATGACTTGCCCGCCGCTGATCATTTTCTCGATCCTGAGACGTCAGCCTGACCATTCGGCCAATTCGTGACGCCCAGGCGACAGTCGGCAAGGTCATCGCGGCCAAAATCTCCGTCGAAGGGGGTCTGGGGCGGTCATCGAACGCCCGCCGACCCGTCCGTCGGCTATTGATTCACAAATAGCGGGAAAATTTCGTCTGCTTTCTTTTGACCTGACGCGATTGTTGTTAGAAAAGAAATGGGCTGGGGTTGATCAGCGCGACTGTCTGTCGGGGGGACGATGGCAGGATCGGACGTCTGGGGGTTATTGGGTCGATCCTGGTCAGCGATCCTGTTCTCGCTCGCTATTCTTGGCGCCGGGGCGGTGACGCCAGCCTTCGCCCAACCCGTGAATTCCGAAGGCAGGAGCGGCGTGCACGAAGGCGTCGCCTCGTGCAGTGATTCCATGTGCCACGGCCGTCAAGTCGCCAGCGGCCTGGTGGTGCGCCAGAACGAGCTGATCACCTGGCAGGATCCCAGCAGCGCGGCCGGCGACCACAGCCGGGCTTGGCGCGTACTGACCGAGCCCCGCGCCCAGGCGATCGCCAACCGGCTCGGCCTCGGTCCCGCCCAGAACGCGGCGGCCTGTCTGGGTTGCCACGCCGATCCGGCGGCCGGAGGGCGCGGCGCCAAGTTCCAAATCTCTGACGGCGTCGGCTGCGAGGCCTGCCATGGCGGTTCCAGTGACTGGCTCGCCACCCACTACGCGGTGGGCGCCGACCACGCCCAGAACGTCTCGCGCGGCCTGGTCCCGCTGGAGGATCCCAAGGTCCGCGCCTCGGTCTGTCTCGACTGTCATTACGGCAGCGCGCGGGAAGGCCAGTTCGTCACCCACCAGATCATGTCGGCCGGCCATCCGCGCATCTCGTTCGAACTCGACCTGTTCAGCACCCTGCAGCGGCACTACGACCTCGACGCCAACTACGCCAAGCGCAAGCCGATCCCCAGCGGGGTCAAGATCTGGGCGGTGGGTCAGTCGATGGCGCTGGAGCGCTCGCTGACGCTTTATAGCGACGCCAGGCGCGGTCAGGAGGGGACGTTCCCGGAGTTCTATTTCTTCGACTGCCACAGCTGCCACCGCGCGATCTTCGACGACCCCAAGGCGCGGCCGAGCGAGGTGTTCAACCCGGGCCGGCCGATCCCCAGCGGAACGCCGCCCTATAACGACGAGAACATGATCATGCTCTCGGCCGCCGCCAAGACCGCCGCGCCGGGCCTGGCCGCATCCTTCGAGGCGGATTCGCGCGCCTTCCACACCGCCCTGACCACCGATCGCGCCGCTTCGGTGCGCGCGGCGGGGCGGCTGGCGGGATCGGCGCGGGCGTTGGAACACGCTTTCGAGGGCCGAAGCTTCAGTCGCGGCGAGACCATCGCCATCCTGTCCCAGGTGGTCAGCGACGCGCAGGGCGCCCGCTATACCGACTATGCCGGCAGCGCCCAGGCCGTGATGGCGATCGACACCCTGCTGAACGCCCTGGTCGCCCAGGGTCAGGTGGAAGGCTCGGCCGCGGCGGCCATCCGCCCGGATCTCAACCGGGCCTATAGCGCGGTCCGCGATCCCAACGCCTATCGTCCGGCGGAATTCCGCGCGTCGATCCAGCGCATCGCATCCGCCGTCAGGAGCCTTCGTTAATGGTTCGCTTGCATCGGTGCGTCGCGCTCATCTCAATCGCAGCCCTCGTCCTTTCGGGCTGCGGCGGCGGAGCCGGCGGCAGTGGTCCCACGGCGCCCGCGCCGTCCTCGCCGACCGCGGTCTATACGCCGCCGGCCGCCGAAGCGCTGACGGTCACCGACGTCCAGCAGATCATCGCCCAGGCGGTGGCCGAGGCGACGGCGCGCGGGACCCCGGCGGTGATTTCGGTCACGGACCGGGTCGGCAATGTGCTTGCCGTCTATCAGATGGTCGGCGCGCCCACCACGCTGGTCATTCGCGCTGGACCGGGCGGCCCGACCAACCAAGTTGACCTTCAGGGCATTTCGGTGCCGGGATCGCTGGTCAGCATCCCCGGACCGCCAACACCTCCGGCCACGCCGCCAACCTCGAAGCCCGGATCGCCCGCGGCCCTGGCGGCCATCGCCAAGGCGATCACCGGCGCGTACCTGTCGTCGAGCGGCAACGCCTTCTCCACCCGCACCGCCAGCGAGATCGTGCAAGACACCTTCCCGCCCAGCCCCGCCACGGTCGGCTTGGGCAGCGGACCGCTGTTCGGCGTGCAGTTCAGCTCTCTGCCGTGCTCCGACCTGCAGGTGCCGATCTATCTGGGCGCGGCCGGCCTTTCCCCCACGATCGGACCCAAGCCCTCCCCGCTCGGCCTCTCGGGCGATCCTGGCGGCTTCCCGCTCTATAAGAACGGCGTGGTGGTCGGCGGCATCGGCGTGAAGTCGAATAGCGACTATGGCTTCGACCCCAATATCGACGTGACCAATCCGGTCCAGGTCGGCGAGGAGGCCATCGCCCTGGCCGGAACCGTCGGCTTCGACGCGCCGACCGCGATCCGGGCGGATCAGATCACCGTCGGCGGCAATTCGCTGATCTATAGCGGCGCCACCCTGGCCAGCTTGATGAGCACCCCCGCCTCCGCCCCACCGTTCAGTTCGCTGACGTCGGCAACGGGCTCGCTGGTCGCGGTGGTGGCCTTCTATCCGCTGCCCGCCTCCGGCGTGCTTTCGGTCCTGCCGGGGCAGACCTACGGGACGGAGGCCTCCGGGATTCGCAAGTCCACGACGGCGGAGTTCAACAATCCCGACGCCTATATCCTCAGCAACGGGTCAGGCGCCGACCGCTTCGTCCCGATGGGCGGGACCGACGCGGCCGATGTGGGCTCGCCGCTAACGCAGGCCGAGGTCACCTCGCTGCTGCAAAACGCCTTCAGCATCATGACCCAGGCGCGGGCCCAGATTCGCAACCCGCTGAACAGCCCGGCCGAGGTGACCATCTCCGTGGTCGACACGCACGGCGTCCCCCTGGGCATCGTACGCGCGCCCGACGCGCCGATCTTCGGCATCGATGTTTCGCTGCAGAAGGCCCGCACGGCCAATTTCTTTTCGGGCTCCTTCGCCGCTTCCGACCTGCAGGGCTTCGGCGACGACGGCGGCGTCTCCTATTCGCATCAGTCGGACGTGCAAGGCGCGGTCGCGGCCATGCGCGCTTTCCTTGGCATGCCGACGGCGCTGACCGGCCAGACCGCCTTTTCAGTGAGAGCCCTCGCGGGGCTAGCGCGGCCGACCTTCCCTGACGGCCAGGTCGGGACCGCGAACGGGCCCCTGTCCCATCCGCTCAGCGTGTTCAACATTTTCGCGACGGGTACTCAGACCGCCCTGGTCGACGCCGACCTGATCGACGACCTGATCGCCCGTCCCGACCCGGCCACCGGCATGTTGCACGCCCGGTGCACGCAGCTGCCCGACGTCGTTCCGGGTCAGAACCGGCTGCAGAACGGCATCCAGATCTTCAGCGGCGGCGAGCCGATCTATCGCAACGGCGTACTGGTCGGCGCCATCGGGGTTTCCGGCGACGGCACCAGCCAGGACGACATGATCGGCTTTTTGGGCGTCGATGGCGCGCACACGGCGCTGGGGACCATCGGCAACGCCCCGCCGGCCATTCGCGCGGACCAGCTGAACATCAACCAGGGCGGCGGGGTCAATCACGTGGTCTACGTGTCCTGCCCGGCTAGCCCGTTTATCGGCTCATCCGTTCAAGATCCCTGTACGGGCAAGTAGCGGATGAATCTGTTTTCTTCCCTGCTGATGCTGTTCTCGGTCGGGTCCGCGGGCCCCGCCGCGGCGCCGGCCGAACCGGCGCCCGCGCCTCCGCCTCCGCCAGTGGTCGTGGCCCCCCAGGTCACCCCCAACATCGTGCAGACCGCGCCGCCGCAGGACCCGACCGTGCTGCAGGGCCGCAAACAGCCCGGACAGCGCCCCACCTATCCCGACGAGATCGTCCAGACCAATCCCGGCGCGATCCAGGCGCCGCCGCCAGAAGCCTTCCCCAGGGACCAGATCCCGGTGCCGGATCGCTGGCGGCTGGCGGCGGACCTGCATCTGGTCAATCCGCGCTATTTCGACCCCTATAACCAAAACACGCTGAAGGGCGACCGGCCGCTGCCGGGGACCCAGGACTGGTTTCTGGTGCTGAGCGGGGTCTCGGATACAGTCGTCGAACCGTTCTCTATCCCGACACCGGTCAACGGGCAGTCAAGAACACCGGGGATTTTCGGGTCGTTCGGGCGCGACAACGACGTGGCCGTCCAACAGACCTTCATCACCGGCATCTCGCTGATCAAGGGCTCGACGGCGTTCAAACCGCCGGATTTCAGCATCAATCTGGATATCGCGTTCAACTACAACTACGCCACCGCGCAGGAGCGCGGGGTGCTGTCGATCAACTCCAGCAAGCCGCCCAGCCGGACGGATGGGTTCATTGGCCTGCAGGGCGCCTTCATCGAGTACCACCTGCGCGATGTCTCGAGCCGCTACGATTTCGACTCGATCCGCGTGGGCATCCAGCCGTTCTCGACGGATTTCAGGGGTTTCCTGTTCCAGGACGACCAGCTGGGCGTGCGCCTGTTCGGCGACCGGGACGACAACCGCTGGCAGTACAATCTGGCCTTCTTCGCCCGCCTGGACAAGGACACCAATTCCGGCCTGAACGACCTGACCAAGGACATCCGCAAAGACTATATCGGCATCGCCAACCTGTACCGGCAGGACTTCCCGGTCCCGGGATTCACCTCGCAGGTGACCGCCGTCTACAACGCCAATCGCGAAGGCGATGAGATCGCGTTCAACAACAACGGCTTTCCGGTCATCCCCGCGCTGATCGGCGACGACAAGGCGCGCAACTACGATGTGGTCTATCTGGGCTACAACGCCGACGGCCATATCGGCCGTTTCAACCTGACCGCCTCGATTTACGGCGCGCTGGGCCAGGATCGGAACAACATCTTCACGGGCCGGCCGGCGGACATCCGCGCCTTCTTCCTGGCGGCCGAGCCCTCCTACGATTTCGACTGGGTGCGCGTCAGGCTGTCTGGCGTCTACGCCTCCGGCGACAGCAAGCCGCGCGGCAATACAGAGACCGGGTTCGACGCCATCCTGGAAAACCCGCAGATCGCGGGCTCGGACACCAGCTATTTCATCTCGCAGGGCATTCCGTTCATCGGCGGCGGTCTAGTAGGTCTGAAAGGACCGAACGGGGTCTTGCTGGACCTGCGGTCGTCCAAGGACGAGGGGCAGTCGAACTTCAGCAATCCGGGCACGATCCTGCTTGGCGGCGGCGCGGATTTCGACGTGTTGCCGCAACTGCGGATCAGCACGAACATCAACCACGTCAGCTTCGCCAACACCGCGGTCATCGAGCTGCTGCGCCAACAGGGTTCGATCTCGCCTGATCTAGGATGGGACTATTCGCTCGCCACGATTTGGCGGCCTTGGCAGACGCAGAACATCATCTTCCGGGTCTCCGGCAGCGTGCTGATGGCGAACCGGGGCTTCGACGATCTCTTCACCACGGTGGGCCACGACACGAATTTCTACTCGGTCTTGTTCAACACCATATTCGCCTTCTAGGGGAGCGGGCCACGGAACGCGCGACGAAAAGATTGGTGCTGTGGGCCCTGGCGATGATCTCGCTGGGCCTGATCGGTCCGTTGCAGGTCTCGGCCAGCGACGAGGAACAACCGGTCGCGCGCCACTATATCGCCGCGCCGCCCTCGCCCATGACCCAGAGCGCCGAGCAGGCCGAGGCCAAGAGCGCCGGCTGCAAGAGCTGCCACACCGCCTCCGACACCTGGACCATGCACAAATCGCCGGCCGTCGTGCTGGGCTGCACCGACTGTCACGGCGGCGACGCCAACATCGTCGCGGCTTCGGGCCTGGCCAAGGGCGCCCCAGAATACGCCCGGCTGCGCGACCGGGCCCACGTGCTGCCGCGCTATCCGAAATCCTGGGGCTTCCCCAGTTCGGCGCATCCGAAGGTGAGCTACACGCTGTTGAACCGCGAGGCGCCGGAGTTCGTCCGCTTCGTGAACCCGTCGGACTACCGCGTGGCGCGCAGCTCCTGCGGCGCCTGCCACCTGTCGCAGATCCAGTCCAACGAGCGCTCGATGATGGCGACCGGGGCCATGCTGCTGGGCGGCGCCTCATACAACAACGGCATCCTGCCCTATAAGAACTACGTCCTGGGCGAGGCCTATACCGACAAGGGCGAGCCGGCCAAGATCGTCTCGCCCGGCAATCCGCCAGGGACCGTCACCGACGAACAGAAGAGGCGCGGCGCCTTGCCGGCGCTGTACCCGGTTCCGACCTGGCAGGTGACGCCGCCGGCGGACATCTTCCGGGTGTTCGAGCGCGGCGGGCGCACCATCGGCACCCAGTTCCCCGAGATCGGACTGCCCGATTCCAAGGGCGACCTGCAATTGCTGGAAGAGCCGGGCCGGCCCGAAATCCGCCAGTCCAACCGCGGCGTCGCCACCGGCCTGCGGGTGGCGATCCCGGTGCTGAACATCCACAAGACCCGCCTGAACGATCCCTTCACCTGGTTCATGGGCACCAACGACCAGCCGGGCGACTACCGCACCTCGGGCTGCGCGTCCTGCCATGTGGTCTACGCCAACGACCGCGAGCCCCGGCACGCGGTGGGCTATTCGCAATATGGCCGCGATGGCCAAAGCGCCAGCCTGGACCCGACCATCAGCAAGACCGAGTCCGGCCACCCGATCCATCACGAGTTCACCCGCGCGATCCCGACGTCCCAGTGCATGAGCTGCCACATGCACCAGCCGAACATGTTCTTGAACACCTACCTCGGCTACATCATGTGGGACTACGAGTCCGACGCCCCGTTCATGTGGCCGGAAAAGCAGAAGTATCCGACCGCCGAAGAGGTGCGGAAGATCGAGGATCGCAACCCGGAAGCCGCCTCGGTGCGCGGCAGCTGGGGTTCGCTCGACTTCCTGCGCAACGTGTTCGACCTGAACCCCAAGCTGCATGACACCCAGTTCGCCGACTATCACGGCCACGGCTGGAACTTCCGCGCCATCTTCAAGCGC
>Ga0302314_10002684_pt1 | contig 33001 bp, 26 predicted proteins | sample III_Palsa_N2_3_FD_200533 | JGI IMG/M metagenome (GOLD analysis project Ga0302314, IMG submission 200533) | Peat permafrost microbial communities from Stordalen Mire near Abisko, Sweden - III_Palsa_N2_3 | ecosystem: Environmental > Terrestrial > Soil > Palsa > Peat permafrost | place: Sweden...
CGCGAATTTGAGCGCCTCGCGGACGGCCAAGTCGCTGTCGATGACGAGGACGACGTCCTCTCTTTCAATCATTACCCTGGGCTCCGTCGGCTCTCATCGGCCATCTGTCCGTTGCAGAAGGTCGACTGTGAAAGCGAATTCGCCGGGAGCGCCTTGATATACCGCAAAGGCAAGCGGTCAGCCCGATGGCAGCAGCCCGGCCACCAGCGACATGCGCACCAGCTCGGACAGGCTGGTCGCTCCCATCTTGGTCATCAGACTCGCCCGATGGACCTCGACCGTTCTGGCACTGAGGCCGAGGTCATAGGCGATCGTTTTGTTCGGGTGACCTGCGAGCAGTCCGTCGAGCACCTCGCGCTCGCGCACCGAGAGCGACTTGAGCTTGACCTGGGTCTGGGCGATCTCGGTCTCGCGATAGCCCGTCTGGTCATACAGGTCGAGGGCGGCCCGGATCGCCGACAGGATCAGTTCGTCGTCGAACGGCTTCTCGATGAAATCCACCGCGCCGGCCTTCATGGCTTCCACCGCCAACGACACGTCGGCATGGCCGGTCATGATGATCATCGGCAGCTTGGCGCCCAGCGACTTCAGCCGGCGCTGCAACTCCAGCCCGTCCATGCCCGGCATCCGCACGTCGCTGACGATGCAGCCCGGCTGCATCGTCGGCAGCACCTCCAGAAAGGCCACCGCCGATTCGTGCACCCGCACGGCCAGCCCCGCACTGCTCAGCAGAAACGCCACGGCTTGGCGCACGCCCTCGTCATCGTCGATGAGATGAACGACCGCGTTACTCGCCATCGGCCGCTCCGTTCCCATCGATCGTCCGCAGTGTCAGACGGAACCTAGTACCACCGTCTGGATTGGGTTCGGCCCAGATCCGGCCGCCATGCGCCTCGATGATGGTTCGTGAAATCGACAATCCGACCCCCATACCTTGCCGTTTGGTGGTGACGAAGGGCTTGAACAATTGTTCGGCGATCTCGGCCGCAATGCCGGGGCCCGTATCCACCACGCTGATCTCGACAGTCTCATCATCCAGCTTCCGGGTGCAAACCGTCAGTTGTCGCAGAGTGGTTTCCTGCATCGCCTCGATCGCGTTGCGGATCAGGTTGAGCAGGACCTGCTGGATCTGGACCTTGTCGGCCAGGACGAACTCGACCCGAGGATCGAATTCCAGCGAGGTGCGCACGCCGGTCTCCTGGACGCCGATCAGGGCGAGCGCGCTCGCTTCCTCGACCAGTTTCGTCAGGTTCTCGACCTGCCGCTCGCTCTCGCCGCGCGCCACGAACTCGCGCAGACGGCGGATGATCTGTCCCGCCCGCAGCGCCTGTTCGGCCGCCCGGTCGATCGCGTCGCGCACCGCCGGCAGGTTGCCCGGCTGATGGGCGTCGAGCAGCCGGCCGCAGCCCTTCAGATAGCTGGCGACCGCGGTCAGCGGCTGGTTGAGCTCATGCGCGAGCGTGGACGCCATTTCGCCCAAGGCCGTGAACCGCGACATATGGATGACGCCGGCCTGCAACTCCTGCAGCCGCTGCTGGATCTGCTGCCGCTCGGTGAGGTCGCGCACGAACCCCGTAAAGAACCGTCGATCGCCCGAGCGCATCTCGCCGACCGACAGTTCCATCGGAAAGGTCGAGCCGTCCTTCCGCTGGCCCACCACAAGCCGCCCCAGCCCGATGATGCGGCGCTCGCCCGTCGTCCTGTAATGGTCCAGATAGCCGTCATGCTGCGTCTTATAGGGCGTGGGCATCAGGATGCTGACGTTCTGGCCGATCGCCTCTGCCGCCGTATAGCCGAACAGCCGCTCGGCGGTGGCGCTGAACGACTGCATGATCCCACGCGTATCGATGACGATCATGGCATCGGGCACCGTATCGAGCACCGACTGCAGATGGGCCTCGCGTTCGGCGAGCGCGGTCAGCGAGCGTTTGGCGGCGGTGATGTCGCGGGCGACCTTGGCGACGCCCAGGAAATGGTTGTCATTGTCCCAGACCGGCGAGACGGTGAGCGAGACATCGATGATCTCGCCGTCCTTGCGCCGACGGCGCGTTTCGAAATGATGGACCCGCTCGCCCCGCCGGATCCGCTCGAGAATGCGGACGGTCTCGTCCTCCTGCCCCGGCGGCTGCAGGATGGAGATCGACTTGCCGATCATCTCCGCGGCGCTATAGCCGAAAATGAGTTCGGCGCTGCGGTTCCAATCGGTGACGATGCCGTCGAGCGTCTTGCCGACGATGGCATCGTCGGACGAGGCGACGATCGCGGCCAACCGGCTGTTGGCCAGTTCGACCGCCTTGCGCCGCGCGATCTCGATCAGGATGCCCCGGCTCTCGACCCGACGATCGTCATCGGCGAACGGGCGCCCGCGCATCCGCAGCCACCGGTCGGCATCGCCGCCACTGGCGATGCGGAAATCGATGTCATGTTCCTGGCCATCGCGGACACCGGCCTGCAAGGCCCGTTCGACGCCCTCGCGGTCGTCCGGATGGACATGCGTCAGGAATTCCCGAAATTTCACGTCGGAGCGGCTGGCACCCAGCAAGCCGCGCGACCGGCCGCACAGGCGGATCACGCCGCTGGCGAAATCCCAGTGCCACGTGCCGATGCCGCCGGCTTCCATGGCGAGCTGCCGCTCCTTTTCGTCCTCGGCCGGATCTTGGGGAGTCGAGGCCATTCTTATGCTCCGATCGCAAGCGAGAGCTGGAAAGCCCGAACATCCCGGACTGTATCACGTGCCGGACGCGCCGCGATTTCGCATTGCGGCGGCCCTCTGGTCGGCACCAAGAGACAGGACACGCTCGCAGATCGTCAAGGGCATCGCCCGGTGCGAGACGATCAACGCGCCCTGGCCAAGCCACGACAGACGCGCCTGCAGCCGGCTGACGACCAAAACCTCCGTCGCGGCGTCGAGCCCAGCCGTCGGCTCGTCCAGCAGCAGCCACGGCGCGGGGCGAAGGTAGGCGCGGGCAAGCCCCAGCCGACGCCTTTCGCCGCCGGAGAGCTTGGCGCCGTTTTCGCCGACCCAGCTATCGAGCCCGTTCGGCAACGCGCGCACCCGATCTTCCAGGGCGGCATCCTGCAAGGCCCGCCAAAGCATCGCATCTTCCTCGCCGCCGGGGCAGGCCAGCAGCAGATTGTCGCGCACGGTCCCCGCCAGCAAAGCCGCATCCTGCGGCGCATAGGCAAAGCACTGCCGCAGCAATGCCGGCGTGACGCCGGCGATATCCACGCCACCCAGTTCGATCCGCCCGCCGCCTTGCGACCGCAGCCCGACCAGCCGCTCCAGCAGGGTCGTCTTGCCGCTGCCGCTCGGCCCCGTCAAACCGACGATCGTGCCGGGCGCGAGCACGGCGGCAGGTACGGCCAAGGTGATCCGCGGCGGGTGACGCATGACCGAGGCGGCGGGCGCGGCCGGCTCCGGGACCGCCAAGACCGCCTCCAGCCGCGCCTCTGATTCCGCGAGGCTGCCGCGGACCTCGAAACCGCGGATGAAACCGGCGATCCCCTCCACCGTCATCGCCGCGCCCAGGGCTGCGAGCGCCGCCATGGGCAGGGTGGTTTGCGCGCTGAGCGTCAGCGCCGCGATCGCGGCGACGCCTGGCGCCAGCCCTTGGAGCAGGGCGGACCAGCCACCCCAGGCCGTCGCCCGCGCCTGGGCATCCAACAGCCCCGTACCGTGCCCGGCGATCCGCCCGGCGGCCCAATCGCCCAGCCCATAGGCGCGCAACTCGGCGGCGGCGGCGGCGAGGGTGGCGTATTCCTGCTTCAGCTTTGCGTTGGCCCGTTGAACCGCACGGCCCTGCTCCCGTCCGAGCGCGGACAGGCTCCAGGCCGCCAGAATCGTGAGGACGACGACGCCGAGCGGCGCACCGGCCGCCGCCGTCCCGGCCGGAACCAGCAATGCCATGCCGGCAACGACGGCCGCGATGGCGGCCCAGGGTGCTGACCGGCGCACGAAGCGCGCTTCGACCGCATCGACGTCCTGGACCATGCGCATGGAAGCGTCGCCGACCGTCATCGCCAACGCCGTGGCGGCGGGCGCCGCCAGGATCGCGCGGAACAGCGTCGGGCGAAGCCGGGCCAGCGCCCGCAGCGCCGCGTCATGCCCGACCACCCGCTCGGCATAGCGGCCGCCGGTGCGGACGATGGCGAGCAACCGGATGCCGACGGCGGGCAGCATGAAGTTGAAGGCCGATGCCGCCACCGGCCCGGCCAGACCAGCCAATGCCGCCCCGGTGATGAACCAGCCGGACAATCCCAGCAGCAGGACCGACGACGTGGTGACCGCGGCCGCGCACAGGGCGGCCAAGGCCAATCCGCCGCGCTGGCGATGCCGCTCGGCCGCGATCAGGGTTCGAAGCGGCGATGTCATGCCGCTTCCAATCGAATGATGGTATCCGCGATCGACGCCAGGCGCGCGGAATGGGTCGCGATCAGGGTGGTCCGGCCCCGGGCGGCGTCGGCAATGGCCGCGATCAACGCGTCTTCCGCCGCCGGGTCCACATGGGCGGTCGGCTCGTCGAGCAGCAGGATCGGCGCCGGCTTGAGCAGCGCCCGGGCCAGCGCGATCCTTTGGCGCTCGCCGCCGGAAAGGCCGCTGCCGCGTTCGTCCAAGAGCGTGTCGAGCCCCCGCGCCGACAGCAGTGGGCCGAGCCCGGCCTTGTCGGCGACCGCCGCGATCTCTTCCGCCGTCGCGCCGGGCCGGGCGAGCCCGATATTGGCGGCGATGGTGCCCGGCATGATGGTCGGGACCTGCCCCATCCAGGCGATCGATCCGGTGATCGCGCCCAGCGCCGACAGGCGCGCACCGTCGATCGTCAGTTCGCCCTGGCTGAGCGGCGCCAGACCGAGCAACAGATTCAACACCGTCGTCTTGCCGGCCCCGCTCGGGCCCAGCAGAGCGACGATCCGCCCAGGGGCGACATCCAGGTCGAGCCCGACCAGCGCGGGCCGGTCTTCCCCGGCATAGCGCACCGTCACCTGCTCGAACCGGATCCGGGGCGGTCCGGGCAACAAGGGAGCGATCGTCTCGGGCACCGGCACGGCGGCCTCGATCGCCATCAACCCGTCGGCCACGGTCTCGGCCGCCTGCCGGTCGTGATATGTGGCGGCCAGACGGCGCAACGGCGCGTAGAATTCCGGTGCCAGCGCCAGCACGAAGAAGGCGCGGCCCAGATGGAGATGCTCCGTTACGAAGCCGGGCAGCAGGCCCAGCAGATTGAAGCCGGCGTAGACCGCGACCAGGGCGACCGACAGGGCCGCGAAGAACTCGAGCCCGGCCGAACTCAGGAACGCGATGCGCAGCACCGCCATGGTTCGCCGCCGCAAATCGTCCGCCGCAACCGTCAGCCGTGCCGTTTCCGCCGCTTCGGCCTGAAATACCAGCACCAGCGGCAGCATGCGGATCCGGTCGGCGAACAGGGCGCCGAGGCGCGTCAGGGCGGTAAACTGACGCGCCGCCTCGTCCGCCGCCGCACCGCCGGCCAGGATCATGACCAGGACGAACGGCACGATCGTGATCGCGAGAATGCCGGCCGCGATCGGACTGGCCAGCGCGGCCGCCAGCAGGATCGGCGCCGACCCGATCATGGCGACCCGCGCGGGCAGGAAGCGCGCGACATAGCCATCGAGCGTCTCGACATTGTCGACGGCCGCCGTCATCAGCGCGCCCGTGGTCGGACCGGTTCCAAGCGGCAGGGCCAGGGTCGCACGCACGATGCGGTCGCGCAGCCGGGCTTTCGCGAGGCGGGCCGCCCCGGCACCGACGCGGGCCGCGAGGCCGGCGCAGGCGCCCCGCAGGCAAGCACTGGCGAGGCCAAGCGCCAGCCAAGGCAGCGCTGCACCGACACCCGCCGGCAATGACGTCAAGCCGAAGGCGAGCCCGGCGGCGAAACCGATCGCGGCGATGCTGTCCAGCACCAGGAGGCCCGCGGCCGCCCGGTTGCGCCATCCGCCGGCTGCCGCCACCCCGCCCAGCCAGACGCGGCGTGCCGCCTTGGCCGATTTGCTCTGTTCGTCCGTCATCATCCCCATCCCTTCCCGCCGATGGACGGTCCGGACATTGATCCAGATCAAAGCGTTGGTTGGGCCGACCCTCTAGCTAGGCATCTGCTCCGGCCAACAGGCCGGGCGACTGAGCAACGGAGACCGAGATGGATGCCGGGGTCGTCGACCTTTCGCGACTACAATTCGCGCTGACCGCGCTTTATCATTTCCTGTTCGTGCCGCTGACGCTCGGCATGTCGGTCATGCTGCTGATCATGGAGAGCGTCTATGTCATGACCGGCCGCCCGATCTGGCGGACCATCACGCGCTTCTGGGGCACGATCTTCGGCATCAATTTCGCGCTGGGCGTGGCGACCGGCCTGACCATGGAGTTCGAGTTCGGCACGAACTGGTCCTATTTCTCGCACTATGCCGGCGACGTGTTCGGCGCGCCGCTCGCGATCGAAGGGCTGATGGCCTTCTTCCTGGAGGCGACCTTCGTCGGGCTGATGTTCTTCGGCTGGCAGCGCCTGTCGCGACGCGGGCATCTGTTCGCGACCTTCATGGTCGCCCTCGGCACCAACCTGTCGGCGCTGTGGATCCTGGTCGCGAACGGCTGGATGCAAAATCCCGTCGGCGCTCATTTCAATCCCGAAACGATGCGCATGGAGGTGACGGATTTCGCCGCAGTGCTGTTCAATCCGATTGCCCAGGCGAAGTTCGTCCATACGGTCAGCGCCGGGTACGTCATCGCGTCGGTCCTGGTGCTCGGCGTCTCGGCGTTCTATCTGCTGCGCGGCCGCTGGGTCGGCGTCGCCCGACGCTCGATGATCGTGGCCGCCGCGTTCGGCCTCGCCGCCTCGCTATCCGTCGTCGTGCTGGGTGACGAGAGCGGCTACACGCTGACCGACAACCAGAAAATGAAGCTGGCCGCCATCGAAGGTGCCTGGCACACCGAGGCAGCGCCAGCGGGTCTGACCCTGTTCGGCCTGCCCGACGTGGCGGCGCGCAAGACGCGCTATGCGGTGCAGATCCCTTGGGTGCTGGGTCTGATCGCGACGCGCAGCCTGAACGGCCCCGTGGTCGGCATGTCGGAGCTGGTGCTGCAGGCGCAGGACCGGATCAGCTCCGGCCTGCTGGCCTATGACGCGGTCGAGACCCTGAAGCAACAGCCGGACGATGTGGCGGCGCGTGCCGTCTTCGCGGAACATGGCCGCGATCTGGGCTATGCGCTGCTGCTGAAGCGCAGCCTGCCGGACCCGCGCCTCGCCACGCCGGAGCAGATCTCGGCCGCCGCCTGGGACACCGTACCCGACGTGCCGCTGATGTTCTGGTCGTTCCGCATCATGGCCGGGCTGGGCTTCTGCTTCATCGCGCTGTTCGCGACCGCCTTCGTGCTGTGCAGCCTGCGCCGGTTCGACCAGCGCTGGTTCCTGTGGCTCGCGGTCTGTGCCATCCCGCTGCCTTGGATCTCGACCGAGCTTGGCTGGGTCATCGCCGAGATGGGGCGTCAGCCCTGGGCGATCGACGGCGTGCTGCCGACGGGGCTCGCCGCCTCCTCGCTCAGCCGCGGCGTGCTGTGGCTGACCATCGCGGGTTTCACCCTGCTCTACGGCGCGCTGGCCGTGATCGAGATCGGGCTGATCGTCCGCACCATCCGGGGTGGACCCTACGCGAAGCATGAGGATACGGCGCCGGCGCATCTTACCGCGCCGCCCAAGGCCGCTTGAGCAGAGGATAGGCAAAATGCATCTCCCCCTCGACTACGCGACGCTTCGCGTCATCTGGTGGGGCCTGATGGGCGTGCTGCTCATCGGCTTCGCCCTCACCGACGGCTGGGATCTGGGCGTGGCCGCCCTGCTGCCCTTCGTCGCCCGCACGGACGGCGAACGGCGGATGGTGATCAACGCCGTCGGCCCGACCTGGGAGGGCAATCAGGTCTGGTTCATCCTGGGCGGCGGCGCCATCTTCGCAGCTTGGCCGTTCGTCTACGCGGTCAGCTTCTCCAGCTTCTATCTGGCGATGTTCCTGGTGCTGGCTGCCCTCATCCTGCGGCCGGTCGGTTTCAAATACCGTTCCAAGCGACCGGGCGCCGCCTGGCGCCAGCGCTGGGACTGGGCGCTGTTCATCGGCGGCTTCGTGCCGGCGCTGGTGTTCGGCGTTGCCGTGGGCAACGTGCTGCAGGGCGTGCCCGTGCGGCTCGACAGCGATCTGCGCGCCTTTTACGAGGGCAGTCTGATCGGTCTGTTCTCGCCGTTCGCGCTGCTGTGCGGGTTGCTGTCGGTCGCGATGATCGTGCTGCACGGGGCCGCCTTCCTGTCGGTCAAGATCGAGCATGGTCCGGTCCACGCCCGCGCCCGGCAGATCGGCAGCGGTGCGGCGATCTTGTCCGCGGCGCTGTTCGCGGTGGGCGGCCTGTGGGTGGCCTGGGGCAATATCGGCTTTCGCGCCCTGACGGTCGCCTTGCCCGACGGCGCCTCCAACCCGCTTCACACGACGAGCGTGCAGCAGGCTGGCGCCTGGGTGCTGAACTACGGCCTGCACCCCTGGTTCCTGGTGGCGCCCGTGCTGGGCCTCGCCGGCGCCCTGCTCGCCTTTGTCGGCATCCGGCTCAAGCAGGAGAGCGCCGCGCTGGCGGGATCGTCGCTATCCGCCTTCGGCATCATCGCCACGGTCGGGCTGTCGATGTTCCCCTATATCCTGCCCAGCACGATCGATGCGCATTCCAGCCTGACGGTCTGGAACGCCTCGTCGAGCGCGCCGACGCTGTTCGTCATGCTGATCGCGACGGCTGTCTTTCTGCCGCTCGTCCTCCTCTACACCGCCTGGGTCTACCGGGTGCTGTGGGGCCGGGTGACCAGCGAGGCCGTCGCCACCAACCCCGATTTTTATTGAGGAGCGTCCCATGTGGTATTTCACCTGGATCCTGGGTGTCGGCCTGGCCGTGCTGTTCGGCGTCGTGAACGGCATGTGGCACGAGTTTCATGCCCCGGACGAGCCGGAGGAAACGACCTCCGGGCATTGATCGGGGATCAACAAGCTGTTGATCCCCGATCAATGACAGCCGATCGCCGCCGACGCATTCATGGCCCTCCTGATCAGCAGGAGGCAGACATGGCCAAGATGATGAAGGCGGCGATCTTCGTGGCGCCTGGGCGGATCGTGCTCGACGACAGGCCGATCCCCGAAGTGGGGCCGAAAGCGGCGATATCCGCATCGGCGATACGGTCGTCGTGTTCGCGCAGGGGCCGATCGGCCTGTGCGCCACGGCCGGCGCCAAGGAGCGCATGCGCCGGGTGATGTCGGTCATCGCATCCGGCCGGATCGACCCGAAGCCGCTGGTCACCCATCGCTTCAAGCTCGACCGGATCGAAGCGGCCTACGATCTGTTCGGCCGCCAGCGCGACGGCGTCCTCGAGGTCGCGATCACGCCCTGATCATCCCTATATCTGGAGGACACGAGCATCATGGCTTGGCTGCATTCCATCCTGAACCAGGCGCCTGAGATCGCGCTCTTCCTCTCGCTTGCCGGCGGCTACTGGATCGGCAAATTCCATTTCGGCAAGTTCCAGCTCGGCGGCGTCGCAGGCTCGCTGCTGGTCGCCTGCATCGTCAGCCAGGTCGGCATCTCGATCGACAGCGGCGTCAAATCGGTGTTGTTCGCGCTGTTCATCTATGCAGTCGGCTATGAGAGCGGGCCGCAATTCTTCCGCTCGCTCGGCCGCCAGTCGCTGCGCGAGATCGCCATGGCCGCCGTGTTGGCCTTGAGCGGGCTCGCGACCGTCGTCGTGCTGTCGCGGATGTTCGGCCTCGACAAGGGGCTGGCCGCCGGCATCGCGGCGGGCGGGCTGACCCAGTCGGCGATCATCGGCACCGCCAGCGCCGCCATCGCCAAGCTGGGTCTGGCGGCCGACCAGATCCAGCACCTGCAGGCCAATGTCGCCGTCGGCTATGCCGTCACCTACATCTTCGGCTCGTTCGGCGCGATCATCATGTGCGTCAACATCCTGCCCTGGCTGACCGGTCGCGGCATCCGCGACGATGCGATCAAGGCCGAGGCGGCATCGCTGGCCGGCACCACGGTCTATGGCGCGGGCGAACAGCCCGCCCTGGCGGATCTGGTCGGCCGGCTGTTCCGCATCGAACAAGGTACGGGCCAGACCGTCGGCACGATCGAGGCGGACGGTGCCATCAGCATCGAGCGGGTCAAACGCAACGGCGCGATGGTCGGCGTCGGACCGGGACTGGCGCTGCAGGCCCAGGACATCGTGCTCGTCGTCGGTCGCCGGGCCGGCGTCGTCGGCTGCGCCGAGCGGCTGGGTTCGGAACTGCCGGCGTCCGACGATATGGCAATCACCCTGGTGACGCGCGACATCGCCATCGCCAACAAGGACTTCATCCACCAGACCGTGGCACAGATCCGGCAGGCGACCGCCGGCGCGCTGCGCCACGGCATCTATGTCATCGCGGTCAAGCGGGCGGATACAGCCTTGGCGCTGGCACCCGACACGACGATCGCGGCCGGCGACGTGGTTACGCTCTATGGCACCGCCGAGGATGTCCAGCGGGCGGCCAAGCTGGTCGGCACCCTGATCCTGCCCAGCGACAAGACCGATTTCGTGTTCCATGGCCTGGGCCTGGTCGTCGGCTTGGCCATCGGGCTGATCGTCGTGCGCCTGGGCGCCATTCCGCTGACGCTCGGCAGCGGCGGCGGCGCGCTGCTGTCGGGCCTCGCCTTCGGCTGGTATCGCAGCCGGCATGTCGCGATCGGCAACATGCCGACGGCGGCATCCACCCTGCTGCGCGATCTGGGCTTGGCCGGTTTTGTCGCCGTGGTCGGCCTGCAGTCGGGCCGCCAGGCGGTCAGCACCATCGCCACCAGCGGCGTGTCGATCTTCCTGATCGGCGTCGCGGTGACGATCCTGCCGCTGCTGATCACCATGCTCGTGGGGCGCTATGTGCTGCGCTACGACAATACGGCGATCTTCGCCGGCGCGCTGGCCGGCTCGCGCAGTGCCAACCCCGCCTTCGGCGAGGTCCTGGACAAGGCCGGAAACGCGATCCCGACCGTGCCCTTCGCGATCACCTACGCGCTGGCGAACGTCTTTCTCACGCTGCTCGGCCCGCTCGTCGTGGCCCTCGCCTAAATTCCGTCCGAGGAGACGCAACATGACCGCTCACAAGCAGAGCCCGACCGACTATAGCCAATTCGCCAAGCTCAGCCCGTTCGAGCTGAAGGACGAATTGATCAAGCTCGCCGAGGGTAAGGCGAACCGGCTGATGCTGAATGCCGGCCGCGGCAACCCGAATTTCCTCGCCACCCTGCCGCGCCGGGCGTTCTTCCACCTGGGCCTGTTCGCCACGGCGGAGGCGGAGCTGTCCTTCTCCTACATGCCGAACGGCGTCGGCGGCCTGCCCCAGATCGAGGGCATTGAGGGACGCTTCGAGCGCTTCACCGCCGAGCATCGCGACCAGGGCGGCGTGGTCTTCATGGCCCGCGCGCTCAGCTACGTGCGCGACCAGCTCGGCCTGTCGGCTTCGGCGTTCCTGCACGAGATGGTCGAGGGCATCCTGGGCAGCACCTATCCGGTGCCGCCGCGCATGCTGAAGGTCAGCGAGGACATCGTCCGGCAATATATCGTCAAGGAAATGATCGGCGGGTTCCTGCCGACCGACAGCGTCGACCTGTTCGCGGTCGAGGGCGGCACGGCGGCGATGACCTATATCTTCGACACGCTGAAGCAGAACGGCCTGGTGACGCGCGGCGACCAGGTCGCGATCGGCATGCCGGTGTTCACGCCCTATATCGAGATCCCCCAGTTGGACGAATACGGGCTGAAGGAGGTCGCGATCAACGCCGACCCGGCCCTGGGCTGGCAATATCCCGATGCGGAGCTGGACAAGCTGAAGGACCCGGCGATCAAGGTGTTCTTCTGCGTCAACCCGAGCAATCCGCCCTCGGTCAAGATGGACGACCGCAGCCTGGAGAAGCTCGCCTCGATCGTGCGCGACCATCGGCCGGACCTGATCATCCTGACCGACGATGTCTACGGCACCTTCGCCGACGACTTCCGCTCGCTGTTCGCGATCTGTCCGCAGAACACCATCCTGGTCTACTCCTTCTCGAAATATTTCGGCGCGACCGGCTGGCGGCTGGGCGTCATCGCGACCCACAAGCAGAACGTGCTCGACCAGAAGCTGGCGGCGCTGCCCGAGGCGGCGAAGCGGACGCTCGACCGGCGCTACGGCTCGATCGTGCCGGACGTGCGGACGCTGAGCTTCATCGACCGACTGGTCGCCGACAGCCGGACGGTCGCCCTCAACCACACCGCCGGCCTGTCGACGCCGCAGCAGGTCCAGATGGTGCTGTTCGCCCTGTTCGCTCTGATGGACGAGAGCGACGGCTATAAGGCCGAGCTGAAGCAACTGATCCGCCGGCGCCAGGCAGCGCTCTATCGCGAGTTGGGGCTGCCGATCGTCGTCGATACCAATGCGGTCGATTATTATACGCTGCTCGATCTGGAGGATATTGCGCTGAAGCTCCATGGCGCCAAGTTTGCCGCCTGGGTCGCCAAGAAGTTCAGCGCCGGCGACCTGCTGTTCCGCATCGCCGACGAGACCGGCATCGTGCTGCTGCCCGGCCGCGGCTTCGGCACCAAGCAGCCGGCCGGCCGCGTGTCGCTCGCCAATCTCAACGAATACCAATACGCCGACATCGGTCGCGCGCTGCGCCGGATGGCGGATCAGTATTACGAGGAGTTCAAGGCGCAGTAGGACGAAAGGCGGCGGGTCTTAACCACCCGCCACCGCTCATGCATATGGATTTTTCACGCGGAAAAAGCGCCTCCATTCAGCGTGCATTTGCACATTTGGAGAGTTTGCGTGCTGAAAAATTTTGGAGCTGCCCTGCTGCTGGCCTCCGGGCTTGCCATCGCCGCCGGTTCGGCCCAGGCGATGCAGACCGTCGTGACGCAGGTGGACAAGAACGCCGACGGTTCGATGACCTATCACTTCGCGGTCAAGCTGGATCCGGGCGAGACCCTAAGCCCGGGCGAGTCGAAGGCCACGGCCGACTTCGTCACCGTCTATAATTTCTACGGCCTGATCGACGGGTCGGCGAAGGCCCCGGCGGGATGGGCCTTCACCTCCGAGGAGTTCGGGCGCACCCCGACCTTGAACGGCTATCCGATGGTGTTGCCGCTGGACGTTCCCAATACGCCCAACCTGACCTGGACGGTGACGAAGCCGGTTGCGGCCGGCGCGCAGATCGACGGCTTCACCGCGACCACCCGGGTCGGCGCGATGGTGCAGGGCGAATATGCGGCACAGGTCACGCGCCAGATCCCGGCGATTCCGGGCGCTACCGCGAAGCCGTCCAAACAGGCGCTGATCGGCGCGCTGCCGACGCCGAGCTTCCTGGCCGACGTCAAGTAAGCCTTACGCCAGCAGATGCTGCCCGCCATCGACCGGGATGATCGTCCCGGTGATGTGGCGGGCGGCATCGCTGACCAGGAAGGCCGCCAGGTTGCCGACATCGACGATATCGACCAGATGATGCTCCGGCGCCCGGGCGGCCGCCTGTTCCAGCAACGCGTCGAACTGATCGATGCCGCTCGCGGCGCGGGTGCGGATCGGGCCGGGCGAGACCGCATGGACCCGGATGCCCTTCGGCCCCAGCTCCGAGGCGACATAGCGCACGGTGCTTTCCAGCGCCGCCTTGACCGGACCCATCAGGTTGTAATGCTCGACCACGCGGGCCGAGCCGTAAAAGGTCACGGCCAATAGACACCCGCCCTGGGCCATCAGCGGCTCGGCCAGCCGGGCCATGCGGATGAAAGAGTGGCAGGACACGTCCATGGCGACGCCGAATCCCGCGGCCGAACAGTCGGTCACCCGGCCATGCAGATCCTCGGCCGGCGCAAAGGCGATCGAGTGCAGCAGGAAATCCAGGCCGCCCCATTCGGCGCGCACCCGCTCGAACACCGCCTCCAGCGCACCCGGCACCCGCACGTCGCACGGCAGCACCAGCGGACAGGGCAATGTGTCGGTGACGGCACGGACGAAGCTTTCGGCCTTGGCGTTCAGATATGTCGCCGCAAGCGTGGCGCCGGCAGCCGCGAAGACCTCGGCGCAGCCGGTGGCGATGCTGTGCTCGTTGGCGATGCCGACGATCAGCCCGCGCTTGCCGCGCAGGTCGATGATCGGCTTGATCAGGGCAAGGTCGGTCATATCGTCTCCAGGGTGTGACGCACGATCATGGCTTCCTCGTCGGTCGGGATGACCCGAACCTCGACGCGGCTGCCGGCAGGGCTGATGCGGTCGGCATGGGAGGAATTGGCGGCCGGGTCGATCGCGACGCCGAGCCAGGCGAGGCGCTGACAAACTGCCGTCCGGATCTCGGCCGCATGCTCGCCGATGCCGGCGGTGAAGACGAAGCCGTCGAGCCCGCCGAGCGAGCCGGCCAGCGCCGCCGTCTCGCGCGCGATCCGGAACACGAACAACTCGACCGCCTCGCGTGCCTCGACGGCCGAACTCTCCAGCAGCACGCGCATGTCGCTGGAAATGCCGGAGACGCCGAGCAGGCCGGAGCGCTGATAGAGCAGGGTTTCGATCTCGGACGCCGCGAGCTTTTTCTGCTGCAGCATGTAGAGGATCACGCCCGGATCGATGGTGCCGCAACGCGTGCCCATCATCAGCCCGTCAAGCGCGGTGAAGCCCATCGTGGTGTCGATGCTGATACCATCGCGCATGGCACAAAGGCTGGCGCCGTTGCCCAGATGGGCGACGATCACCCGCCCCGCCGCAAGCTGGGGCGCGGTCTGGCGCAGGGCGCCGGCGATATATTCGTAGGACAGGCCGTGGAAGCCGTAGCGCCGGACGCCCTCGGCCGCATAGGCGCGCGGCAGGGCGAAGCGCGTCGCGACCGCGGGCAATGTATGGTGAAACGAGGTATCGAAACACGCGACCTGCGGCAACCCCGGCCGCACCGCCATGATGGCACGGACGGGCGACAGGCTGTGCGGCTGGTGGAGCGGCGCCAGCGGCGTCAGCAGGGCGAGGGCCTCCAGCACCTTGTCGTCGAGCCGGACCGGACCGGTGAAATCCCGGCCGCCATGCACGACCCGATGACCGACCGCGACGAGCGTGTCCTGGCCCAGATGCGCATCGGCCCATTCCAGCAAGCCACCCAGCAGCGCCTCGTGATCGACCGAGGCGTCGGACCAGCGCCGTTCGCCGATGATCGTGCCTTGGGCATCCCGCGCGACGAAATGCGGGGCGGTGCCGATGCCCTCGATTTCGCCCCGGGCGATCAGGCCATGCTCGCCGATCTCATACAGGCCGAATTTGATGCTGGAGGAGCCGGCGTTGAGCGCCAGGACGGCATCGGGCATCAGACCGCTCCCGAGGCTTGAACCGCCCGCGCCATCAGCACCGCGATGGCGCAGGAGGCGATGCGCGTGCGCTCGGAATCGGCGCGGCTGGTCAGGATGATCGGCACGCGCGCGCCGACGACCACGCCGGCGGCGTCGGCGCCGGCCAGAAACGACAGCTGCTTGGCCAGCATATTGCCCGCCTCCAGATCCGGCACGACCAGGATATCGGCCTGGCCCGCGACCGGCGAGACGATGCCCTTCTGCTTGGCCGCCTGCAGGCTGACCGCATTGTCGAAGGCGAGCGGCCCATCGAGCAACCCACCGGTGATCTGGCCGCGGTCGGCCATCTTGCACAGCGCCGCCGCATCGAGCGTCGAGCGCATCAGGGGATTGACCGTCTCGACCGCCGCCAGGATCGCGACCTTGGGCAGCGCCGTTCCCATGATATGGGCGAGCTCGATCGCGTTCTGGATAATGTCGCGCTTTTCCTCCAGCGTCGGCGCGATATTGAGCGCCGCGTCGGTGATCAGCAGCGGCCGCGGATATGACGGCACATCCATGACATAGACATGGCTGAGGCGCCGTTCGGTGCGCAGACCGGTGTCATGGGCCACGACCTCGTGCATCAGTTCGTCGGTATGGAGCGAGCCCTTCATCAGCAGCGCCGCCTCCCCGCTCCGCACCAGCGCCACCGCCGCCGCCGCGGCGGCATGGCTGTGCGGCACATCGACGATGCGATAGGCGGCGATATCGAGCCCCATAGCCAGGGCGACCGCGTGTATTTTCGCCGCCGGCCCGACCAGGATCGGCACGACCAGCCCGGCCGTCGCCATCTCGACCGCCGCCCCCAGCGAGAGATCGTCGCACGGATGGGCGACCGCGACGGGAACCGGCGGCAGGCCGGCCGCGCGGACCAGCAGATCGCGGAAGCGCTGGTGCCGGCTGAGGCGCACGTCCGGCAGCTCGACGCGCGGACGGCGGACTTTCTCGGTCGGCGCCTGGACTTCGGCCGTCCCGGTGATGACCTTCTGTCCGGCCTGATTGGTACAGACGCAGTCGAAGACGATGCGATGCTTTTCCGGCTTCTTTTCCTGCGCGGTCACCGTCGTGGTGATCGTGTCGCCGATCGCGACCGGCGCCCGGAAATGCAGCTCCTGCGACAGGTAGATCGTGCCGGGACCGGGCAGCCTTGTGCCGAACACGGCCGAGATCAGCGCGCCGCCCCACATGCCATGGACGATGATCTTGTGGAACAGGTCGGTCTCGGCATAGGCCGGGTCCATATGCGCCGGATTGACGTCGCCCGAGACGACCGCGAACAGGTCGATATCCTCCTGGGTCAGCGTCCGCACGCTGCTGGCACTGTCGCCGACCGCGATCTCGTCGAAGGTGCGGTTCTCGATCATCGGATCGGAAGGCGTGGCGTTTAGTTCCATGACGATGCTCACTTTTCCAACACGTAGCTGCCGGGTGCGTCCGGCCCGTCGCCGAGCGCCGGCGGCTGTTGCGCGAGGCCGCTGCGATGGTCCAGCCAATCGGTCCAGACTGGCCACCAGGACCCGTCGCGCCGGTCGGCCGAGGCGGCCCATTCATCTGGACCGACATAGGTCGCGCCCGCCGCATGGGTCCCGACGCGGAACGAGCGATGGGCATGGCCGGGCTCGCTGACGATGCCGGCATTATGGCCGCCGGAGGTCAGCACGAAGGTGATCTCGCCCGGGTTCAGCAGGCGGATCTTATAGACCGAGCGCCAGGGCGCGATATGGTCGGTCTCGGTGCCGACGACGAAGAACGGCACGTGAATATCGGTCAGCGACACCGGCTTGCCGCCAGCGACGAAATGCCCCTCGGCCAGCGCGTTATTGAGGAACAGGCGCCGCAGATATTCGGAATGCATCCGCGCCGGCATCCGGGTGCCGTCAGCGTTCCAGGCCATCAGATCGCTGCTCTCTTCATGGCGCCCCAGCATGTAGCTGTTGATCGCCTGGGACCAGACCAGGTCGTTCGAGCGCAGCATCTGGAAGGCACCTGCCATCTGGGCGCTGCCCAGCGTGCCGCTCTGTGCCATGACATCGTCGAGGAAGGCCAGTTGGCTGTCGCTGATGAAGAGCTGCAATTCGCCCGCTTCGGTGAAGTCGGTCTGGGCCGCGAGCAGGCTGACGCTGGCCAGGCGGTCGTCGCCGTCCCGCGCCATCGCCGCGGCCGTGATCGACAGCAGCGTGCCGCCCAGGCAATAGCCGCAGCCATGGACCGGCACCGGGCCGCAGATCGATGCGATCGCGCCCAGCGCGGCCATCGGCCCCAGCGTCCGGTAGTCGTCCATCGACAGATCGCGCTGGTCGGCACCCGGATTGCGCCAGGAGATCGCGAACACCGTATAGCCCTGGCCGACCAGGAAGCGGATCAGCGAATTATGCGGCGACAGGTCGAGGATGTAATATTTCATGATCCAGGCCGGCACGATCAGGATCGGCTCCGGCCGGACCGTCTCGGTCGCCGGCGTGTATTGGATCAGCTCGATCAATTCGTTGCGGAACACCACCCTGCCAGGCGTTACGGCGAGCGTTTCGCCGACCACGTAGATCGGCTTGACCGAGGGCGGGGCGCCGGCCTTCTGCCGCAGATCCTCGATCAGGTTGGCGAGCCCGGCCGGGATATTGCCGCCGCCGGTCTTGATCGTCTCGGCCACGACCTCGGGATTGAGCCACGGCAGGTTGGACGGCGAGAAAATGTCGAGCCATTGGCGGATGCCGAACGACACCACCTGGGCATTGTGATGATCGACGGCATTGCCGCCGTCGCTGGCCGCCGCCCACCATTCCTCCATCAGCAGGAACGCCTGATGCAGAAAGGCATAGGGCGGCTGCTGCCATGCCGGATCGCGGAAGCGATGGTCCGCGGGCACCGGATCGATCACATGCCGACCGGCGGCCGCCTCGAACACCCGGCGGCCCTGCTTGATCGCGGCGCCCATCAGTTCCGCCCGGCGAAACGGCGCATTGGCGAGATTGAGCGCCCAATCGGCATAGGCGAGCCACTGACCGACCGGCGACAGGCCTCCGGTCAGCCGCGCTTCGCGGGCATGAAAGATCCGATCCAGGTCGCGCAGTGCCGGCGGCGGCGGCGGCACGACGCCGGAAACGGCCGGGGTTGCGGGATCACCCAACGTCTGCCTGTCCAAGCCATCCATGGCGCCACTCCCTAAGACTGATGATGCGACGACTATGCCGGCGACGGTCCCGACCCGATTTGATCTCGATCAAGTCGCGGGCCGGCTTTCCCCCCTAACGTTCGGCCATTCCATAGAGGGGGCCAGAAAATGTCAGTAGAAGCGACAACCGCCACGCCGATCCAGAGCAGTCGCGGCGCGTTCATCGTGGCCTGGGCATTCTGTCTTATCTTCTATTTCGGACAATATGCGTTGCGCTCGGCGCCAGGCGTGATGATCCCTGAACTGACCGGGACGTTTGGGCTGACCGCCCTTGGCGTAAGCGCGCTTATTGGTCTGTATTACTATACCTACTCCACCTTCTCGATCCTGGCCGGCGCCTCGCTCGACCGGTTCGGCGCAAAGTCCGTCATCCCGACCGGCATCCTCATGACGGCGCTCGGCGCCGTTCTGTTCGGGCTCGGTTCGGCCGGCGATGCGGAGATCGGGCGCCTGCTCCAGGGTGCCGGCTCCGCCTTCGCCTTCACCGGGGCGGTCTATCTGGCCTCGCACGGCTTTCCGGCCAAGTACCTGGCAACCGCCATCGGTTTCACCCAATGCTTCGGCATGCTCGGCGGCTCGGTCGGGCAATTCGCGGTCGGCCCGCTGATCCATGGTGCCATCAGTTGGCAGAATTTCTGGATCTTCGCCGGCGTGGTGCTCGCCGTGATCGCGGTGCTGGTCTGGATCTCGACGCCGGGCGGTCATGACACAAGGCCGGCGGGCTCGAGCAAGCTGCTATCGATGTTCACGCCCTACAAGACCGTGCTGTCGAACCCGCAATCCTATCTGTGCGGCTTTTCGGCCGGCCTGCTGTTCCTGCCGACCACGATCGGCGACATGATCTGGGGCGTACCGTTTCTGCGCGAAGGGCTGGGTGCCGGCTATGCCGAGGCGGTCAATCGCGCGACCATGGTGCCGCTCGGCTGGGTCATCGGCTGCCCGTTGCTGGGCTATCTGGCCGACCGGATCGGCCGGCGCAAGCCGGTGCTGATCGGCGGCGCGCTGGTCATGCTCGCCTCGGCCGCCACCGTCGTCTATCTGCCGGGCGTCGCCCCGCCCTACCTGCTGGGTCTGCTGCTCGGCATCGGTTCCGGTGCCGCCATGATCCCCTATTCGTCGATCAAGGAGCTCAACCCCGACCGGGTCAAGGGCAGTGCCACCGGCGCCATCAACTTCCTGGTCTTCACCTTCAGCGCCCTGGTCGCTCCCGCCTATGGCTGGCTGCTGAACCACCTGTCGGCTGGTGGACCGCGCACGCTCGGCGTCTTCCAGGAAGCCAGCACCGCCGGCATGGCCGCGATCGTGCTCGCCATCATCCTCGCCTGCTTCATCCGGGAAACCGGTTCCGCCGTGACACAGAAAGTGCTCTCATGATCGATCATCGCGCGGACATGAGCCCCGTCGTCGAAATGACCCGGCGGCGGGTCGTGGGGCCGACCCGCACCAGCCGCCCGGCCTATGTCGACCTGCTGCCGCCATGCAACCAGACCTGCCCGGCCGGCGAGGATATCCAGGCCTGGCTGAGCCTGGCCCAGGCAGGCAAATGGCAACAGGCCTGGGAGAGCCTGATCCGCGACAACCCGCTGCCGGCCGTTCATGGCCGGGTCTGCTATCACCCGTGCGAAAGCGCCTGCAATCGGGCCGAGTTGGACAGCAGCGTCAGCATCCATTCGATCGAGCGCTTCCTGGGCGACAAGGCCGCCGCCGAAGGCTGGCAGCCGCCGCGCGATGCGGCGCCCAGCGGCAAGAAGGTGCTGGTCGTCGGCGCCGGTCCCAGCGGTCTTTCGGCCGCCTATCACCTGGCGCGTCTCGGCCATGACGTCGAAATCCGCGACGCCGGGCCGCTGCCGGGCGGCATGCTGCATTTCGGGATTCCCGCCTATCGGTTGCCGCGTGCCGTGCTGATGCAGGAGATCGCCCGGATCGAGGCGATGGGCGTGCGCATCACGCTCAATCACAAGGTCCGGGACGTGCTGGCCGAGCAGGCCGCCGGCGGGTTCGACGCGGTGTTCGTCGCCATCGGCGCCCAGGCCGCCCGCCATGTCGACATCCCGGCACGCGATGCCGCCCATGTCGTCTCGGCCGTCAGCCTGCTGCGGGACGCCAGTACCGGGCAGGCGCCCAAGCTCGGCCGCCGGGTCGTGATCTACGGCGCCGGCAACACGGCGATGGATGCGGCGCGCACCGCGCGGCGCCTGGGCGCCGAGGAGGCGCTGATCGTGTTCTTCTCCGACCGCGCCCATATGGAAGCCCATGCGTTCGAGGCCGAGGAAGCCTTGAGCGAGGGCGTCAAGATCAAGTGGCTGAGCAGTATCCGCGACATTGGCGCCGGCGAGCTGCAGGTCGAGCTGATGGCGCTCGACGCCCAGGGCGTGCCGCAGCCGACCGGAAAATTCGAGACGCTGCAGGCGGATTCGGTCGTGCTGGCGCTCGGCCAGCATGCCGAAAGCGATTTCCTGAAAGGCGTCCCGGGCGTCGAATTGACCCCGGACGGCACGGTCGTCGTCGGTCCCGACATGATGACCGGGGCTGCGGGCCTGTTCGCCGGCGGCGACCTGATCCCCGGCACCCGCACGGTCACCACGGCCGTCGGCCATGGCAAGAAGGCCGCCCGCCATATCGACGGCTGGCTGCGCGCGCTGCCCTATGCGGCAGCGCCCAAGCATCCCGTCGTCGGCTTCGCCGATCTGCATCTGCCGATCTACAGCGACGCGAAGCCGTCGCGGCAGCCCGAACTGCCCGCGGCCCAGCGCTTGGATTTCGCCGAGGTCACCGGTGGGCTGTCCGAGGCGGCGGCGCTGCACGAGGCGCGGCGCTGCCTGTCCTGCGGCAATTGCTACGAATGCGACGGCTGCTTCGCCGCCTGCCCGGAAACGGCGATCGCCAAGCTGGGACCCGGCCGCGGCTACCAGGTCGACCTGGCGCTCTGCACCGGCTGCGCCGCCTGCTTCGAACAATGCCCCTGCCACGCGATCGACATGATTCCGGAACGGACCCCAGCATGAGCACTCGGACCACGATGGACGGCAACACCGCCGTCGCCCACGTCGCCTATCGGATGAACGAGGTCTGCGCGATCTATCCGATCACGCCGTCCTCGACCATGGCCGAGCTGGCCGACCAATGGATGGCCGAAGGCGTCACCAATATCTGGGGCAACGTCCCGGTCATCCAGGAAATGCAGAGTGAGGGTGGCGCCGCCGGTGCCGTCCATGGCGCCCTGCAGTCGGGCGCGCTGACGACGACCTTCACCTCGTCGCAGGGCCTGCTGCTGATGATCCCGAATATGATGAAGATCGCCGGCGAGTTGACCTCGACCGTGTTCCAGGTCGCGGCCCGGTCGCTCGCGACCTCGGCCCTGTCGATCTTCGGCGATCATTCCGACGTCATGACCGTGCGCACCACCGGCTTCGCGCTCCTGTCATCCGCCTCGGTCCAGGAGGCGCATGATTCGGCCTTGATCGCCCAGATGGCGACGCTCGAGGCCCGCATCCCGTTCCTGCATTTCTTCGACGGCTTCCGGACATCGCACGAGCTGAACACGCTGGAACTGCTGTCCGACGCCGAAATCCGCGCGATGATCGACGACGATCTGGTCCGCGCCCACCGTTCGCGCGCGCTGAGCCCGGAGCATCCGTTCATCCGCGGCACCGCCCATAATCCCGATACGTTCTTCCAGGCGCGCGAAGCGGTGAACCCGTATTACGATCAGGTGCCCGGCATCGTCGAGCGCGCCATGGACCGGTTCGGCACGTTGACCGGCCGACAGTATCGTCTGTTCGAGTATGAGGGCGATCCCGACGCGGAGCGGGTCCTGATTCTGATGGGGTCGGGCGCCGAGACCGCGCGCCAGACCCTCGCCGCCTTGCGTGCCGCCGGCGAAAAGGTCGGCGTGCTGCAGGTCCGGCTCTATCGTCCCTTCTCGGCCGACCATCTGCTGGCGGCATTGCCGCTTTCCGCGCGTCGCATCGCGGTGTTGGAAAAGACCAAGGAAAGCGGCGCCACCGGCGAACCGCTGTTCCAGGACATCGTGACCAGCCTGGCCGGCGCCTTCAGCCGGGGCGAGCGGCCGTCCCTGCCTCTGGTCATCGGCGGCCGCTACGGCCTGTCGTCCAAGGATTTCACGCCGGCGATGGTCAAGGCCACGTTCGACGCGCTGAAGGTCGACAATCCCCGCACCGGCTTCACCGTCGGCATCAACGACGATGTCGGCCATACCAGCCTGACCGTCGATGCGGACTTCACGATCGAGACCGCCGCCGTCACCCGGGCGGTATTCTATGGCCTGGGTGCGGACGGCACCGTCGGCGCCAACAAGAACAGCGTCAAGATCATCGCCGAGGATGCCGGGCTCTTCGCCCAGGGCTATTTCGTCTATGATTCCCACAAGTCCGGTGCCCAGACGATCTCGCATCTGCGCTTCGGGCCGGACCCGATCAAGGCGCCCTATCTGATCGCGCAAGCCGGTTTCGTCGCCTGTCACCAGTTCGGCTTTCTGGAGCGGCAGGATCTGCTGCGCATCGCCGCGCCCGGCGCCACTTTCCTGCTGAACGCGCCCTATCCGGCCGACGAGGTCTGGGACCATCTGCCCCGGCCGGTCCAGCAGACCATCATCGATAAGAAGCTCAAGTTTTTCGTGATCGACGCCTCGGCCGTGGCGCGCGACGTGGGTTTGGGCGGTCGGACCAACACCGTGCTGCAGACCTGCTTCTTCGCCATCTCCGGCGTACTGCCGCGCGACAAGGCGATCGCCCATATCAAGGAGGCGATCCGCAAGACCTACGGCCGCAAGGGCCATTCCCTGGTCGAGAAGAACTTCGCCGCGGTCGATGGCACCTTGAAGCAGTTGCATGAAATCCCGGTACCGGCCGAGGTCACGAGCCGCCTGGAACTGCCGCCGCTGGTGCCGGCCAACGCGCCCGCCTTCGTCAAATCGGTCACCGCCCGCATGTTCGCCGGCGAGGGCGACGAGATCCCGGTCAGCCTGATGCCGGCCGACGGCACCTTTCCGTCCGGCACCAGCGCGTTCGAGAAGCGCAACATCGCCGACATCGTGCCCGACTGGCGCGACGATCTGTGCATCCAGTGTGGCCAATGCAGCTTCGTCTGCCCGCACAGCGTGATTCGCGCCAAGTATTATGACGAGCCGAAGCTGGCCGGCGCACCCGACGGCTTCAAATCGGCACCGGTCAATGCGCGGGGCTATCCCGAGGCGCGCTTCACCCTGCAATTCTATGTCGAGGATTGCACCGGCTGCGGTCTGTGCGTCGAGGCCTGTCCGGCGACCAGCCCGCGCGAGCCGGACGTCAAGGCGATCAATATGGTGGCGAAACTGCCGATCCTGGAACGGGAAAAGGCGAGCATCGGCTTCTTCGAGACGCTGCCGATCAACGACCGCGCCCGGGTCGATTTCGCCAATGTCCGCGGCGTGCAGTTCCTGCAGCCCCTGTTCGAATTCTCCGGCGCCTGCGGCGGCTGCGGCGAGACGCCCTATCTCAAGCTCCTCAGCCAGTTGTTCGGCGACCGGCTGCAGATCGCCAATGCGACCGGCTGCTCGTCGATCTATGGCGGCAATCTGCCGGTCACGCCCTGGACGGTGGACGCCGACGGCCGCGGCCCGGCCTGGTCGAACTCGCTGTTCGAGGATAATGCCGAATTCGGCCTGGGCTTCCGGCTCGCCGCCGACAAGCATCTGGATCTGGCGCTGGGGCTGCTCGCCCATCTGTCGGACAAGGTCGGTCCGGAACTGGCCAAGGCGATCGCGGTCGCGCCGCAGATCCAGGAATCGGAGATCCGGGCCCAGCGCATCCGGGTGGCGGAGTTGAAGGTCCGGCTGCTGGCCCTGTCGGAGCCGGCGGCGCTCGACCTGCTCTCCGTCGTCGACCATCTGGTCCGGCGCAGCATCTGGATCGTCGGCGGCGACGGCTGGGCCTACGACATCGGCTATGGTGGGCTCGATCATGTGCTGGCGTCCGGCAGGAACGTCAAAGTGCTGGTGCTGGATACCGAGGTCTATTCCAACACCGGCGGCCAGGCGTCCAAGGCGACACCGCTGGGCGCGGTCGCGAAGTTCGCCGCGGCCGGCAAGCGCACCAACCGCAAGGATCTGGCACTGCAGGCCATCGCCTATGGCAATGTCTATGTCGCCCAGGTCGCCATGGGCGCCAACCCGCAGCAGACGCTGGAAGCCTTCCGCGAGGCCGAGGCCTATGACGGTCCGTCGCTGATCCTCGCGTATAGCCATTGCATCGCCCATGGCATCGACATGCGCTTCGGCATGAAGCAGCAGGATCTGGCGACCGCCAGCGGCTATTGGCCCCTGTTCCGCTTCAACCCGACCATGCGGACCGTGAACGAATCCCCGTTCCGGCTGGACTCGCCCCGCCCGCGCGTTCCGTTCAAGGACTATGCCTATAACGAAAGCCGCTATCGCTCGCTGGCGCAGACCCGGCCGGCCGAGGCCGACGCCCTGCTGGCCATGGCCCAGCGCGCCGTCGACGAGAAGTACCGGCAGTACGAGGATCTGGCCCAGCGCGACGGCAGCCGCTTCAATGCGGATGCCCAGGATGGGCCGGCATGAAAGCGGTCGTGTTCGATACCCACAATTACGATCGTGCGGCCCTTCTTCGGGCGAACGAAGGAGGGCACCACGCGCTGACCTTTCTGGAGCCGCGGCTGGATGAGACCACGGCGAAGCTGGCCGAGGGGCACGAGGCGGTCGTCGTCTTCGTCAACGACCATCTCGACGCGTCCACCCTGGCCGTCCTGGCCAAGGTCGGCGTCCGCCTGCTCGCGCTTCGGTGCGCCGGCCACAATAATCTCGATCTGGCCGCCGCCCACCGGCTGGGCCTGCGCGCCGTCCATGTGCCGTCCTACGCGCCCTATGCCGTGGCCGAGCATGTCTTCGCCCTGCTGCTGTCCATCGTCCGTCATGTTCCCCGCGCCCACGACCGGGTGCGGGACGGGAATTTCAGCGTCGAGGGCCTGGTGGGGCTCAACCTCCATGGCAAGAGCTTCGGCGTCGTCGGGCTGGGCCAGATCGGGCGGACCGTCGCGACCATCGCCCATGGCTTCGGCTGTCGCCTGCTGGCCTACGAACCGGCGCCGCAGCCAACCGGCCTGCCGATCAGTTTCATGCCGCTGGAAGAGTTGCTGACCGCGAGCGACATCGTCTCGCTGCATGCGCCGCTGACGCCGCAAACCTACCATATGATCGACGGGTCCCGGCTGGCCTCGATGAGATCCGGCGCGGTGCTGATCAACACGAGCCGCGGCGGCCTGATCGACACGGCGGCGTTGGTCGCGGCCTTGAAGGCGGGCCGCCTGGGCGGCGTCGGTCTCGATGTCTACGAGGAGGAAGAACGGGTGTTCTACCGAGATCTGTCGGACCAGGTCCTGAGCGACGATTTGCTTGCCCGGCTACTGACCTTCCGCAACGTGCTGGTGACGTCGCACATGGGCTTCCTCACCCGGGAAGCGCTGGCCGAAATCGCGAGCACCACGCTCGCCAGCCTGGCCGATTTTCAGGCCGGACGTCCGCTCACGCACGAAATCACGGCCTGAGAAGGCGGAAGATAGGAGCATCCCATGTCGCTTGCCACCCACTATCTCGGCCTGTCGCTGAAGAACCCGCTGATCGCGTCCGCCGCGCCCGGCAACGCCCAACTCGATCACCTGCGCCGTCTGGAAGACGCCGGTGCCGCGGCCGTGGTACTGCCCTCGCTGTTCCAAGAACAGATCGAAGCCGACGAGGCACTGGAGGAACTGATCCTGGGCCGCATGGCGCACAACTCGCCCGAGGCATCGAGCTACCTTCCCACCGCCGCCGGGCCCTATGGCGTCGGATCGGACGCCTACCTCGACCTGATCCGGCGGGCGCACGAGGCGCTGGCCATTCCGGTCATCGCCAGCCTGAACGGGGCGACCGAAGCCGGCTGGACCGAGTATGCCCAGCTGATGGCGCAAGCCGGCGCCCAGGCCATCGAGCTGAACATCTATTTCGTGCCGATCGACCTGACCCTCAGCGGTCAAGAGGTCGAAGACCGCTATGCCGGCATCGTCGCCGGCGCGCGGCGCGGCGTCGCCATTCCCCTGTCGGTCAAACTCTCGCCCCATGTCAGCGCGCTGGGCAACCTGGCGCAGCGCCTCCATGCGAGCGGCGCCAGCGGTCTGGTGCTGTTCAATCGGCTGACCCAGCCGGACTACGACCTCGCGACCCTGCGGCTGACCCATGGCGTGCATCTGAGCACGCCCAGCGAAATGCCGCTGCCGCTGCTCTGGATCTCCCTGCTGGCAGGGCGAACCGGCCTGTCCCTCGCCGGCTCGACCGGCGTGAACAGCGGCGACGACATCGTGAAATATCTGTTGGCGGGCGCGGATGCGGTCATGACGACCTCGGCCGTGCTGCGCCATGGCGCCGGTCACCTGACCCGCATGCTGGACGATCTCCGGGCATGGCTGGAACTCCGCGAGTTCAATTCGGTCGCCGACATGCGCGGTCTGTTGAGCTGGGTCCGCTCGCGCCACCGGGAGCAGTATGGCCGGCCGAGCTACATCAAGATGCTCGAGGCCGGGCCGGTCGGTTGATCGAGGTCAATCCGTTCCGCCGAACAAGGGCGCTTCGCGGGCATGACAGCCCGACCCAACCCATGAGGATACATGCCATACTGCTGGCCATATCGGCTTTCAAGGGTTACGCCATCGACGCGAGCGATGGCCGGATCGGCACCGTCAGCGATTTCCTGTTCGACGACGAGAGCTGGGTGCTGCAGTACCTCATCGTCGATACCCGCGACTGGTGGCCGGGCAAACACGTGCTGCTCTCGCCGCACCCCGTCCAGGACATCAGCTATCTGGACCGCAAGATCCGGCTGACGGTGTCGCGTGAACTGGTCATGGCAAGCCCGCCTTAGGACCCGGTGACGGCCGTCGAGCGCGCCTACCAGGAGCGGCTTCATCGGCACTACGCCTGGCCGCATTACGGGTGGTGAGCCGGCGCTCCGCTCAATTCCCGTCCGACTTGTTGCGCGACGGCAAGGAGTCGGTCGGGGTGAAAAGCGAAGCCTCCATGGTGACGGACTCGTGCGACAATGCGGGATTCGCCAAGGCGGTCGAACGCCATGTCCCGGAGATCGCGTTATGACAGAAGCTGAAATCGACATCTCGGCCGACGCTGCGGCGTTGGCCAGGCGCGCGGCCGAATGGCTGGTCGAGCAGGCGGGAGCCACCTCCGGCACATGTCGGATCTCGCTGTCCGGCGGCTCGACGCCGCGAGCGCTTTACACGCTGCTGGCGGCGGAGCCGCTGCGGTCGCGCATGCCGTGGGATCGTCTGGAGTTGTTCTGGGGCGATGAACGCTTCGTGCCGCCCGACGACAAGGACAGCAACTATCGCATGACGCGCGAGACCATGCTCGACCATGTGCCGCTCCGCGCGGACCAGATCCATCGTATGCCGACGGAAGGAAGCCCTGAAGAGGCTGCCCAGGCTTACGAGGATCTGCTGAAGCGGGTCTACGGCAGCGACAGGCTCGACCCGGCGCGGCCCTTCTTCGACATCACCCTGCTCGGGATGGGACCGGATGGTCACACCGCCTCGCTTCTGCCGGACTCCGATGTATTGAACGAGCGGCGCAAATGGGTCGCCGCCGTGAGCCAGGGCCGTCCGGAAGTCCGCCTGACGCTGACCTTTCCCCTGATCGACAGCAGCCGGATCGCAGCATTTCTGCTGAACGGGAAAGAAAAGGCGAAAGCCTTCGCCCAGATCCGATCCGGCGACACCAGCTTGCCGGCGGGGCGTGTCGCGCCGGTCGGCAGGCTGCTGTGGTTCGTCGATCGCGCCGTGCTGGGCTGACCGGATCTCCGTATCGGGCCGAAGATTGGGAAAGGACGACGGGCATGGCCAATAGTGAGATGGCGGCGCAGATATCCGCCAAGAGTGGTTTCATCGCAGCGCTGGATCAGAGCGGCGGTTCGACTCCCGGTGCCTTGCGGCTTTACGGCATTCCGGACGATGCCTACAGCGGCGATGCCGAGATGTTTCGGCTCATTCATGAGATGCGCGTGCGCATCATGACGGCGCCGGCTTTCACGGGTGACAAGATCATCGCGGCGATTTTGTTCGAAGGCACCATGGATGGGCTGGCGCAGGGCAAGCCTGTGCCCGCGTTCTTGTGGGAGCAGCGGGGCATCGTTCCTTTCCTGAAGGTCGACAAGGGGCTCGAGGCCGAAGCGGACGGTGTCCGCCTCATGAAACCGATGCCGGCGCTCGACGGACTGCTTAAGCGGGCGGTGAAGCTTGGTGTCTTCGGCACCAAGATGCGCTCTGTCGTCAATCTCCCCTCGGAGGGCGGAATCGCCGCGATCGTGGCGCAGCAGTTCGCTGTGGCGGCCCAGATCGCCGAACACGGGCTGATACCGATCATCGAGCCGGAAGTCTTGATCACGAGCCCGGACAAGGCCGGTGCGGAAGCAATTCTTCGAGCCGATTTGATCCTCAAGCTCGATGGATTACCGGCCGGTCGTCGGGTGATACTGAAGTTGACGATCCCGGAAAATCCGGACTTCTATGCCCCGCTGGTAAATCACGAGCGGGTGGTCAGGGTCGTCGCACTGTCAGGCGGCTACAGCCGAGCCGATGCGTGCCAAGGCCTCGCGGCCAACCACGGCGTGATCGCAAGCTTTTCGCGGGCGCTCATCGACGACCTCAGACATTCGATGAGCGACGACGCGTTCAATACGACCTTGGGAACATCCATCGACGAGATCTTCCGGGCTTCCACGATGAAGGTTTGACGCCAGGACCATGACGACCCGATGCGGCGCGCGGCCTCGGTGATCACGCACGGAGGGCGGGGAACATTGAGGCGGGCCCTGACCTTTGGACTGCCCTTGGGCGTCGCATTATCGCCGAGCGCGCTCCGGCTTGATCCTGAATTTAGCATCCTTTTCCCGCCGACAGCGTTGGGCTCACGGTACCAGCTTCGCAGACAATCGAGGTATCGCGGCGCTCAGGAGGGAACATTCGGATGATCGCAACCATCGCTGCGGCCTCAGGCGGCATCATCCTCATTCTGCTCGTCATGCAGGACGTGTTCGAAGTGTTGCTGCTGCCGCGGCGCGTTCGCCGTCGCTTGCGCCTGGCCGGAATTCTATTCCAAGGCACTTGGAGCCTGTGGCGGGAGGTGGCTCGTCTCGTTCCGGTCGGTCATACCCGATCGGCGTATCTCTCGATCTATGGGCCGCTTTCGGTCGTCGTGCTTTATCTCGCCTGGGCGTCTTCGCTGATCGTCGGATACGGCCTTTGCCAATGGGGTTTCAATCACAGTCTCCTCGGCCAGCCTTCCTTTCTGTCCGATCTCTACCTCAGCGGATCGACGTTCTTTACCCTGGGCTTCGGCGACATCGTCCCGCATACGCCCGCGGGGAAAGTCTTCGCCGTGATGGAGGCAGGCAGCGGCTTCGGGCTGATCGCCGCCGTCATCGGCTATCTGCCCGTGCTCTATCAGCTGTTTTCCCGGCGCGAGGCGCATATTATCCAGCTTGATGCCCGCGCAGGATCCCCGCCATCAGCCCTGTCCCTGCTGGCGGGTCATGCCGACGGCGATGCCATGGGCGAATTGGACGTGTTCCTGCGGGCCTGGGAGGTTTGGGGTGCGGAACTGCTGGAGAGCCATCTGTCCTACCCGATGCTCGTGGCCTATCGGTCTCAGCACGATAACCAGTCCTGGCTGGCGGCGCTGACGACCATCATGGACACCTGCGCGGTGATCCTTTGCGGCCTCAAGGACACCAAGACATTTCAGGCGCGAATGACTTTCGCGATGGGGCGGATGATCATCATCGAGATGACCAAGGTGCTGGGCCTCACGCCGATGACATCGGCTGCCGACCGACTTCCGAAGGAACAGTACAAGGCCTTCGCCCGGCAGCTGTCGGCGATCGGCCTCAATGCGCGGGAGACGGGGGCCGAGCAGCGTCTCGCGGCCTTCCGCACGACCTACGAGCCGTTCCTGCTGCCGCTTTCGAAGTTTCTAATGCTGGAATTGCCGGATTGGGTGCCGAACAATGCCCCGGACAATTGGCAGACCAGCGCCAAGGGAGAGTTGGCCAAGCAGCTGATCGACGAGGCGCCGACGCGCCCGTGTTAGCCTCAAATCCGTCTTTCGCGAATTCCGCGGTCGCGCGGGGGACGGGGTCGAGACTGCTGTCTTATCTCCGGTGCCTTCGTCGCGGCATCGGTCACTCTGCTGCTCCAGGTGCTCGGCTTCGGCCTTGCCGCAGTCTCGTCCTGGGCCCGCGCCGGCGTGTCCGCGACGACGTTCGCGATCGCCGCAGGCATCTGGCTGATCGTCGCGCAATGGCTGGCGTCCGGCGTCGTCCGATCACTTCGGCCCCATCAACCCCGCGGCGCGCAGCGCCTTGTTGATGACCTCGCCGACGTCGAACCGTTTCGGCGGCGGCGGAGCGGCTTTGGCCTCCCGCCCCGGTCGCGGGCGAACTGGCGTTGCCTCAGCCACCCGGCTGGTCAGAAGTCCCCAGGACCGGGCGATGATCGCCGTCGATGAGATGCCGACGTCCAGGATATGCGGTCCGGCGACGCCGCACCGATCCGCCGGATCTTCGGCGGTCGGATCGATCGGCGTGCCATGGGCCATGCCGGTGATCGAATAGGCCTCGACCACGGGTTCGCCGCCGAGCATCCAGACCCGATGGGGAAAGCCCGACACCTTGCCCGTGACGGACGGCTCGGTCGAGGCACCATGCACGTCGATCCATTGCTTGACGATCTCGGCGGCATTCGTCGGCTTGACCGTCGCATCCGCGCTGCCGTGCCAGACCGAAATACGCGGCCAGGGCCCGGTGTGGGATGATGCGCTCCGCACCATGTCGCCCCAGATGCGCCCGGTTCGATCGCCGCCCTGGAACATGCAGGCGAGCGCCTCCTGGGTGTTGGTGGCGCAGCCATACGGCAGCCCCGCGATGATGGCGCCCGCAGCAAAGGTCTCGGGATAGCACGCGAGCAAGGCGGAGGTCATCGCACCGCCGGCGGACAGTCCGGTCACGAACACCCGCTTCGGATCGAGCCCATGGTCGAGCAGCATACGATCGATCATCTGCTTGATCGAAGAGACCTCGCCATGGTCCCGCTGGGTATCCTTGGGCAGGAACCAGTTGAAGCAGAGGTTTGAATTGTTGGCGCGCTGCTGCTCGGGCAGGAGCACGGCGAAACCGAACTGCGCCGCCAGGTGCGTCCATCCCGCGCCATAATCGTAGCCGGCAGCAGTCTGAGTACAGCCGTGGAGCACGACGACGAGGGGCGCCGACGGCGGCAGATGGTCGGGCACGAAGCTCTGCATGCGCAGATTACCAGGGTTCGTCCCGAAATCAGCGGTTTCGACCAAGTCGCTGTCCGGCGATAGACCGCCGATCGATCGACCCATGGCCTTGAATTGCTTTCGGTAGCGCACGAAGTTGCTCAGCGTGTCGCCGAAGCCGGGCATGAGCGTGATCTCCCATCAGTCCTCCGGGTCGATCGGCATTGATCGCTTCGGTCGCCCTGGTCAAACAAGCCCCGGCCCTTTTGGTTGCAGCGCAACATAGTCGCGGCGCGCTCGATGAAGTCGCCGATATCTTCTGCGCGTGACGGAAGGCGTGTCCATCACACCATGATGCTCGACAACCGGCTTCCGCGCACGATCGAATGGGTGGTCAACATCCTTCGATAAGTAACCGGTCTCACCAATATCGCTGTTATGTTCCTTCACGCGGGAGACGTTCACCGGTGGTCGACATCAGAGCGCCCAGTCGTGTCTACGAGAGATGCTATGGGGCTGGCGGCGAGGGTGAGGTCGGGCCGGTCGAGCACGCGAGCCACCATCTCCTTCAGGGCTGCGGCGCGGTAAGGCTTGCGAATGAAGGCTTCGCCCGGTGGCGGCTCCGACATCCCGCTGGTTAGAAGTATCGGCAGGTCGGCGCGCATTTCCCGCGCGAGGCCGAGCATGGTGAGGCCATCCATGCGCGGCATGGAGATATCGCTCAAGACGAACGCGATGGTCGCATCCTCGCGAAGCAGGGCCAGACCTTCTTCGCCATCGAACGCCTCACGAACGTAGAAGCCCATCTCTTCCAGGACCGAACACGCGGCCAGGCGAATGATCGCGTCATCTTCCACGACCAGCACGGTGATGTGCTTCGGGCCGTTCATGGCTGCTTGGTCCATGTTGATCTCCGTGGGTAGGAGTTATGCAACATGGCAGACCCGGATACGTTCCGGACTGGTTACAAATCGACACACGTCTCTCGTTTGGAGCGATGAGCCTGGGAGAAATCGGGCGAAGCCTCGTGTCGGCGGTCTGCCAGCCGCCGCCCAGCGCCTTGACGAGGCCGACCGCGGCATTCAAGCGCCCTGCCCCGATATCGGCATCGTCGAG
>Ga0302314_10002686_pt1 | contig 32981 bp, 29 predicted proteins | sample III_Palsa_N2_3_FD_200533 | JGI IMG/M metagenome (GOLD analysis project Ga0302314, IMG submission 200533) | Peat permafrost microbial communities from Stordalen Mire near Abisko, Sweden - III_Palsa_N2_3 | ecosystem: Environmental > Terrestrial > Soil > Palsa > Peat permafrost | place: Sweden...
GTGGGCGATCCGCTCGGCCACCTCCACCTGACGCACCGCCGCCAGATAATCAGCCGACTCGCCGGACTCGTCGTCCAGCAGGCTGAGCGCCTCACGTGCCGCTGCCGCCAGGCTTTCCAGGCCTTCCCGCATCCCCTGGTCCATCCCCAACCCCGCCCATCACTATCCGTGCCTGATCTGCTACTTCAAGTATAGCAACCGGATCCGACGAAAGCAGCATATTTCCATCAAAACTAGTGGGAAAACACAGGAACCTTCGATGTCCGCGAACCGTTGACCAGGTAAGGGGAACGCGCACACCCGGCCGCCGATGTGAAATCCCGCATTCGGGCCGCAGGGCGATGCGGGATTTGGCAGCCGAGCGCAGCGCTCACAGGCAGCCCTATCAGGGTTCTGCCGGTGGGCGCAACCGGCGAGCACCCAACCCCACCAACAACGCGAGCCGTCGCCGGTTGCGCCCACCGGCAGGTTCCTGATCGCCTTTAGGTGCCCGACCGAGGAGAGAACACCACCCCAACCCCACCACCCCGCAACCCCAACCCGACAGACCAGGACGGCTCTCCGAGGGAGGTGCCCGCCGGAGGCAGCAGTTGACCTTGACTTTCAGGCCTGAACACAAACCAGGAGCAAGACGCCGGAACACACGCCAGCAACAACGCGAACCAGGCGACGGTTGAATATCACAGGCGCGCAGCGGCGATATTGATAACGGCGAGCAGACAACCCAGCCGGCAAACAAGAGAGAGTAATCAGCGAGCGATCTCGTCAGGTGGCGAACTCCACCCTGACCAGCTATAACGCATGGCGGGACACGACCGGAGCGACGTGGGCGAACCCACGACACGACGCCACCACCAGCGCCAGCGTGGCCAAACGAGGTCCTGTGTGGAGCGCAGCAGAACACCGGAACGAACGAAGGCCAACCACCACCAGAACTCGGAGCGGATCTAACCCGCGAACGGCGCCACCAGCGCGAGCACCTCGGCCAAGCGCTGCTTCACGACTTCCCGATGCCGCACCTGCTCCGTCTCACCCTTGCTCCAGCCGGGCCGGACACCCCGGTCCACCAGCAGGTAGAGCATTCGCAGGGTACGCATGGTGTTGGTGGCGTGCGGGGGGACGGGGCCGCTGTCGCCGTTCTCGAAGTCGGTGGCGATGGGGGCCAGCCAGGCCGCGGACGTGGTCTCGGTCAGCTCTTCGCGGGTTAGGGTGAGCGCGAGGGCGCAGGCCAGGCGGTCGTCTTCCTGGTCGCGCAGCACGTACTCGGTCTTGGCGAGTAGGCGTCGCGCGGCGAGGGTGAGCATGCGCTCGGGGTCTACTTGCGGGTGGCGGCCGAAGGTGCCTAGGAGGTCTGCGCCGTGGGCGACGGCGTGCAGCCAGCCTCGGTCCTGGTCGTGGCCGCGCAGGTCTTGTTCGTTCGGGTACCAGGCCTCGAAGGCCGCGAGCCACTTCTCGTCGAACTCGCCATCGCTGACCAGCGCATTGAGGATCAGGGGTGCGAACGTACGCGCCTGGATCTCGGAGTCTTCGAAGCGCTCGGTCATCGTGGCGCCCAGCTTGCGTTTTAGCGACTTGTCCAGCTGGGGCAGGAGGCGGACTACGGCGACGTAGCCCAGTTCGTCGCGCACGACGGGGTCGGGGGAGCGGACCATCTCGCCCAGCTCCCGGACGGCCTGTTCCATGTCGAGGCCGTCCGGGAGTATTCCGCCGTTGTCGATGAACGCGCGCCAATCGGTCATACCGCCGATCTTAGGCGCCGATGGTCAGCCCTCTTCCTCGCCTTCGTCCTCGCCCTCGCGCGGCAGCAGCCGGTACGACGGGTTGGTCATCGCGAGGAAGCCCTCGGTCTCGCCGACCATGCCCTCGACGCGGATCGACGCGCCGGGCTCGATGCCGGGGATCGATCGCCTGCCGAGGAAGACGAGGGTGATGCCGCCGGTCTCGTCGTACAGCTCCGCCTCCAGGGCGGGGGAGCCGGAGACGGGGCCCACGTACACGCTGCGGATCCGGCCCTCGAGGGTCGCGCGGTTGCGCCAGCGCACGTCGCGTACCGCTATCGGGGGGCGGGCCTCGGTGTTGGCGCCGCGCGCCGGCTGGTCCTCGTCCACCTGGCATTCGGCGTCGAGCAGCATCTTCTTGGTGCGCCTCGTCGTCGGCCTCGGCGGGAGGCCGTTGGCGGAACGCGCGGGCTGGTGGCCGGGCTTGGCCTTGCCGCCGCGGGTCACCTTGCCCGCGGTGCCCTCGGCGGTGGCCTCGTGCATCTCCTCGATGGCCTCGACCACGTCGAAGGGCACGATCATGGCCGCGACGTGCGGCAGCCTTGACACCGCGGAGGCGATCTTGTCCGCCGTGTGGTCGTGCAGCAGCCGGCTGGTGAAGTGGAACGCCCGGCGCGGCAGCATGATCGTCACCTCGGTGCCGGTTTCCTCGGCCGTCCTGGCCGCGAGTTCGGCCGCCGCCCGGCGCAGCCGCCGGTCCGGGACCTCGACGACCTCGAGCGGCACGTCCGCCGCGGTGGAGGCGTCCCAGCGCTTGCGCAGGTTCTCGGCGTGCTTGGAGTCGATCATCAGGTGCACGGCGCGCAGCTCGACCGGGCGCAGCGAGCGCGCGTAGCGCAGGGCCTTGACGACCGCGAGGTCGACCGAGTCCACCAGGACCAGGACCGTGCTGCGGGTGAGGGTGGGGACGCTGGCGGACGCGGGGGCGCCGGCCAGGGCCGCGGCCTCGCGGCGGTACCGCTCGTTCAGCTTGATCAGCGCGAACACGCCGATCGGGAAGACCACCACGACCATCCACGCGCCCTCGGTGAACTTGAAGACCGCGAAGATCAGCACCACCGCCGCGCTCAGCACGCACGCGGTCCCGTTGATGACCAGCTTGATCGTCCGGTTCTTCTCGTCGCGCTGGTGGTGGTACTTGAACAGCCCGGCCGCGGCCATCGTGAAGCCGGTGAACACGCCGATCGCGTAGAGCGAGACCAGCCGGGTCAGGTCGCCGCCGGTGAACAGCAGCAGCGCGAGCGAGATGATCGTCAGCACGATGATGCCGTTGGAGAACGCCAGCCGGTGGCCGCGGTGCAGGAACTGGCGCGGCAGGAAGGAGTCCTCGGCCACGAAGGAGGCCAGGAACGGGAAGCCGTTGAACGAGGTGTTGCCGCCGGTGTACAGGATCAGCGCGGTGGCCAGCTGCACGATCGTCAGCATCACGTTGCCGAACGCGCCGTGGCCCCAGATCAGACTGGAGAGCTGGCCGAGCACCGAGGGGCTGCCGGACTCGTACGGGGTCGTGTGCGTCTGCCAGGCCAGGATCGAGATGCCGAGTACCAGCGTGCCGAGCATCGAGGACATGTAGAGCATCGACTTGCGCGCGTTGCGTCCGGTGGGCTTGCGGAAGACCGACACGCCGTTGGAGATCGCCTCGAGGCCGGTCAGCGAGGAACCGCCGTTGGCGAACGCGCGCAGCAGGCCGAAGATCGCCGCCATGGTGAGGATGGCGTGCGTGCCCGCGCCCGAATCCAGGTTCGAGGCCATGCCGAGCGCGCCGCCGTACCGGGAGTCGGTGAAGTTGTTCGCGTGCGGCAGGTCGCCGAACACCAGGCGGCCGAGGCCGACGAGGACGGTCAGCCCGATCATCACGACGTAGAAGTACATCGGGAAGGCGAAGGCCCTGCCCGCCTCCCGGATGCCCCGCAGGTTGCCGTAGCACAGCAGCAGGACCATGAAGACCGAGATCCAGATGCTCCAGCTGGTGATGTCGATGTTGAACGTCAGTGACAGCCAGGAGGAGACGGCGATCGTGCCGGCCGCGATCTGCACGGCCACGGTCACGATGTAGTCGATAAGCAGGGCGACGGCGGCGATCTGCGCCCACTTGACGCCGAACTGCTCGCGGGAGACGACGTAGGAGCCGCCCGCCTTGGTGTAGACCGAGACCACGTCCCGGTAGCACATGGTCAGCACGACCAGCAGCACCAGGATGATGCCGGTGATCGGCATCACCAGGGTGAAGCCGACCAGGCCGAACACCGGGATCAGCTGGGTCAGCATCTGCTCGGTGCCGTACGCCGAGGAGGAGATGCAGTCCGGGGCGAGCACGCCGAGCGCGATCGGCCGGGAGAGCTTCTCCCCGAACAGCTGGTCGTTGACCAGCGGCTTGCCAAGGACCTTGCGTTTGACCCGGTAGCCGAGGCTTTCCGGGATGTCCACCGCCGTAGCGGACAGCGCCGAGGGTTGCGCCGGTGTGTCGGCTGCCTCGCGTGCCGCCCCCGTAGTAGAGGTGCTCATGTCTTCCGGTTGCCTCTGCTCACTCTTCTGGTCTGCCCTCGGGCCGCTAGCCCGCCGCGGTGGTGCGCACAAGGAGCTTTGCCAGTCGCATACGCCGCTGACGCAATACTCATGCCCTCACCAAGCTTCGTTCCTACCATCGAGCAGGTAGCTTCATCCACTCGTCGGACCGACGGCAGGGTGAGAAGTGTGCGAGAAGAATTGAGTTAGGCCAAGAGAGTTATCGGATCGTAGCTTATGTCTGCTTTTCTGCTATGCCTCGACGGTCCAGGTGTCCGCACCCGCGAGGAGCGCGCCAAGATCCGGCTCCCGGGTGCCATGGCCGGCCGCTGCGAGCTGCTGCTCCATCAGGTCGTCGTAGACCGGCCGCCGCACGCTGCGGAACACTCCGATCGGGGTCGGCGAGAGCGTCGCCGGGTCCTGCAGACGGGCCAGTGCGAAGGCGTACGTCGGGTCCTCGGCGGCGATCTCGTGCACGACCGCCGGACGCGGGTCCGTGTCCGAAGTCACAGCGAGACCGCGGCGTTCGCCGTCCCAGACCACCTTGCGGTCGGCGTAGGCCAGCGGCGCGTCCGGCTCGAGCCGCAGCAGGTGCCGGTCCCGCTCGTCGGGGGCCTTGAGGTGCTCGAAGGCGTTGTCGTTGAAGATGTTGCAGTTCTGGTAGATCTCCACCAGCGCGCTGCCTCGGTGCTGGGCCGCGGCGGTCAGCACCGAGGTCAGGTGCTTGCGGTCGGAGTCGATGGTGCGGGCGACGAAGGTCGCCTCGGCCCCGAGCGCGAGCGAGACCGGGTTGAACGGCGCGTCCAGCGAGCCGTACGGCGTGGACTTCGTCACCTTGCCCGGCTCCGAGGTCGGCGAGTACTGACCCTTGGTCAGCCCGTAGATCCGGTTGTTGAACAGCAGGATCTTCAGGTTCACGTTCCGCCGCAGCGCGTGGATCAGGTGGTTGCCGCCGATGGAGAGCGCGTCGCCGTCGCCGGTGACCACCCAGACGGACAGGTCGGGGCGGGAGGCGGCCAGGCCGGTGGCGATCGCCGGGGCGCGGCCGTGGATCGAGTGCATGCCGTAGGTGCTCAGGTAGTACGGGAAGCGGGAGGAGCAGCCGATCCCGGAGACGAACACGATCTTCTCGCGCTGCAGGCCCAGGCTCGGCAGGAAGCTCTGCACCGCGGCCAGCACCGCGTAGTCCCCGCAGCCGGGACACCAGCGGACCTCCTGGTCCGACTTGAAGTCCTTGGCGGTGAGCGGCTTCGCCGCTGGGGCGGGATCAAGCATGTACCTGCTCCTCGATGGCGTCTGCGAGCTCGGTGGAGGTGAAGGGCAGGCCGCGGACCTGGTTGTAGCCGACCGCGTCCACCAGGTAGCGCGCCCGGATGAGCAGGGAGAGCTGGCCGAGGTTCATCTCCGGGATCAGTACCCGGTCATACCGCTTCAGCAGTTCGCCGAGGCCCGGCGGGAAGGGGTTCAGGTGGCGCAGGTGGGCGTGCGCCACGGCGCCGCCGCGCCCCCTGACCAGTCGGCAGGCGGCCTGTACGGGTCCGTAGGTGGAGCCCCAGCCGAGCACCAGCAGCCGGGCCGAGCCGCCCGGGTCGTCGGCCTCCAGCGGCGGGATGCTCTTCGCGATCCCGGCCACCTTCGCGGCGCGGATCCGCACCATGTGGTCGTGGTTCGCCGGGTCGTAGGAGATCTCGCCGGTGACGTCCGCCTTCTCCAGGCCGCCGATCCGGTGCTCGAGGCCTTGTGTGCCGGGCACCGCCCAGGTTCGGGCCAGGGTCTCCGGATCTCGCTGGTAGGGGAGATAGGGCTGTCCGGCGGGGTAGTCGTCTGTCTGCGCGAAGCGCACGCGAAGCGCGGGCAGCTCCTCGACCTCCGGGATCCGCCAGGGCTCGGAGCCGTTGGCGAGATAGCCGTCGGAGAGCAGGAAGACCGGGGTGCGGTAGGTCAGCGCGATCCTGGCCGCCTCCATCGCCGCGTCGAAGCAGTCGGCGGGGGAGCGCGGGGCCACGATCGGCACCGGCGACTCGCCGTTGCGCCCGAACATCGCCTGCAGCAGGTCGGCCTGCTCGGTCTTGGTCGGCAGGCCGGTCGAGGGCCCGCCGCGCTGGATGTCGCAGATGATCAGCGGCAGTTCGAGCGAGACGGCCAGGCCGATCGCCTCGGACTTGAGCGCGACGCCGGGACCCGAGGTCGTGGTCACGCCGAGGGCCCCGCCGTAGGACGCGCCGAGCGCCGCGCCGATCGCGGCGATCTCGTCCTCCGCCTGGAAGGTGCGCACGCCGAAGGCTTTGTGCTTGGCCAGCTCGTGCAGGATGTCCGAGGCCGGGGTGATCGGGTACGAGCCGAGGAACAGCCCGAGCCCGCTCCGCCGCGAGGCCGCGATCAGGCCGTACGCCAGCGCCGGGTTGCCGGAGATGTTGCGGTAAGTCCCTGCCGGGAAGGCACTGGTGGCCGGGGCCACCTCGTACGAGACCGCGAACTCCTCGGTGGTCTCGCCGAAGTTCCAGCCGGCCTGGAAGGCGGCCCGGTTCGCGGCGACTATGTCCGGCCGCTTGGCGAACTTCTGCTCCAGGAAGCGCAGCGTCTGCTCGACCGGACGGTGGTAGAGCCAGGACAGCAGGCCGAGGGCGTACATGTTCTTCGCCCGCTCGGCCTCCTTGCGGCTGAGCGGATGGCCGTCGAGCGCCTTCACGGTCTGCGAGGTGAGCGCGATCGGGTGCACCCGGTACCCGTCGAGACTGCCGTCCTCCAGCGGGTTCTGCTCGTAGCCGACCTTCTTCAGGGCGCGCCCGGTGAACTCGTCCGTGTTGACGATCACCGTCCCGCCGCGCGGCACCGCCCCGAGGTTGGTCTTCAGGGCCGCCGGGTTCATCGCGACCAGCACGTCCGGCGCGTCGCCCGGGGTGAGGATGTCGTGGTCGGCGAAGTGCAGCTGGAAGGCCGAGACGCCGGGCAGGGTGCCGGCGGGGGCGCGGATCTCGGCGGGGAAGTCCGGCAGGGTGGACAGGTCGTTGCCGTGGATCGCCGTCTCCTGGGTGAAGCGGTCCCCGGTGAGCTGCATGCCGTCGCCGGAGTCGCCGGCGATCCTGATCACCACCCGACGCAGCTTCTCCACCGGCTTGGTAGAAGCCCCGTCGGTCGCTACCTCGTCCTCGGTCACCGCCACTGCCAGAACACCCGCCTGCCCGGTTACGAATGCCTCACTCCGTGTAAGTCCCACTCTACGCCTGAGTCCGCGTCAGAGCCGGTTGCGTAGGGTGTCCTTGGTCGGCCGGTACGCTTGTGCGACGAGGGCGGCCCCGAGGGCGGAAGGCAAGGAGCGAGCGCGCGCGATGACTCACACGACGTACTACTCCGCATATTCCATCGTCGGCATTCTCTGCCTGCTCGGAGCCCTGTTCCTGCTCATCTCGTTCACCGCGAACCGGCTGCTCTCGCCGTCCCGGCCCACGCCGGAGAAGCTGATGACCTACGAGAGCGGCGTGGACCCGGTGGGCACGGGCTGGGCGCACACCCACGTGCGCTACTACGTGTACGCCTACCTGTACGTCATCTTCGCGGTGGACTCGGTCTATCTGTTTCCGTGGGCTACGGTGTTCGCCGCGCCGGGCTTCCGAGGCGCCACTCTGGCGGAGATGTTCGTGTTCATCGGGTTCCTCGCGGCGGGGATCCTCTACGCCTATAAGAAGGGCGTGCTGACGTGGCTGGAGCAGTGACCCCGGCGCCGGGGCGGGCGGTGGTCCCGCTGGGCATGCCGGCGGTGCCCGCGGCCGGGGCCGACGGCGACACGCGGCGTTTCGGATCAGCCTTCGAGCTCGCGCCCAAACCGGTGAAACTCGTCCTCAACTGGGGGCGCAAGTACTCGCTCTGGGTCTTCAACTTCGGTCTGGCGTGTTGCGCGATCGAGTTCATCGCCGCCTCGATGGCCCGGCACGACTTCATCCGGCTCGGCGTGATCCCCTTCGCGCCGGGTCCGCGGCAGGCCGACCTGATGGTGGTCTCCGGCACGGTCAGCGACAAGATGGCCCCGGCGGTCAAGCGGCTCTACGAGCAGATGCCCGAGCCGAAGTACGTCATCTCGTTCGGGTCCTGCGCGAACTGCGGCGGGCCGTACTGGGACTCGTACTGCGTGACCAAGGGCGTGGACCAGATCATCCCGGTGGACGTGTACGTGCCGGGGTGCCCGCCGCGTCCCGAAGCGCTGCTGCAGGGCATCGTGAAGCTGCAGGAGCGGATCGCGCGGGAGGGCGCGCAGCAGGTCGAGAAGCCGCCGAAGCCCGTCAAGGCCAAGCCGGTGAAGCCGCCGAAGCCGGTCGCGCCGGTGCGGGAGGCCAAGGCCGCGCCGGTTGTCCAGGTAGCGCCGGTCGCGCCGGTCGTGGAGGCTCCGACGCAGGTCATCGCGCCGCCGACCGTGCCGATGCCGACCCCGCAGCCGCCGATCATGCCGCAGCCCGCGCCCGAGCCGAGGCCGGCGCCGGGGCACGAGGCACCGTCGCGTCCGGAGGAGAAGGACCCGACGCTGACGCTGCCGGTCGTGCCCGCAGAGGACGACGTCCCGGCCGTGGAGCGCACCGCCGAGCTGCCGCCGATCCGCAAGCGGCCGCCGCGTCGCCGCTACTTCCGTGAGCTGCGCAAGGCCAGGGACCACGGCATGGACCTGTTCGACGCGGCGGCCGAGGACCAGGCGTGGGAGCACGACGATGACCGCTGAGACTCCGGGAAGTCCCGACAGCCCCGACACGCCCGAGATCCCCGACACGCCCGAGATCGAGCCCGAGCCGCTGCCCCCGCACCTCGCGGCGGTCGGCGCCGCGCTCGGCCCGGACGCCGAGGTCGCCGAGCAGTTCGGCCGGGTGCTCGTCACCGTGCCGTCGGCCGCCTGGGTCGCCGCGCTGACCGCCGCGCGCGACGAACTCGGCGCCGACTTCCTCGACTGGCTGACCGGCGTGGACGAGCTCGAGGCCGGGTACCTCGTCGCCGCCTTCGTCGTGTCCACCGCGGACCGCGGTCCCACCGGGCTCGGCAAGGCGCGCGGGCTGATCCTGCGCACCCGCGTGCCCAAGGACGCCGCACAGGGCGCGAAGCTCGCCACCGCGACCGGCGTCTACCGGGGCGCCGCGTGGCACGAGCGCGAGACCTTCGAGATGTTCGGCATCGAGTTCACCGGGCACGAGGGACTCAAGCCGCTGCTGCTGCCCGACGGCTTCGAGGGGCATCCGCTGCGCAAGGACTTCGTGCTCGCGGCGCGGGTGGCCAAGGCCTGGCCGGGCGCCAAGGAGCCGGGCGAGTCCGACCACCAACCGGCCGCCGCGTCGCCCGGACGACGCAGGATGCTGCCCCCCGGCGTGCCCGGCGAGGAGTGGCTCAAGCCGTACCGTGAGGGGGCCGAAGAATGAGTTCCCTGACCTGGTGGCTCGAGGTCGCGCTGCGCGTCGTCGTGGTCTTCCTCGGCTTCATGGTGATCCCGCTCGTGGTGGGCCAGATGGAGCACAAGGTGATGGCCCACATGCAGGGCCGGCTCGGGCCGATGGAGGCCGGCGGCTTCCACGGCTGGGCCCAGCTGGTGGCCGACGGCGTGAAGTTCGTGCAGAAGGAGGCGGTCGTCCCGACGGCGGCCGACCGGCGCGTCTTCCAGCTCGCTCCGGCCGTCGCGCTCATCCCGTACCTGCTGGCGATGATCGTCGTCCCGATCGGCCCGGGTACGCAGGTGGGCGTCGACCTGGACCTCGGCCTGTTCTTCGCGCTCGCCGTGATGGGCGTCGCGGTGATCGGCCCGCTGATGGCCGGCTGGAGCAGCGGCAACAAGTACTCGCTGCTCGGCGGCCTGCGCACGGCCGCGCAGCTGATGGCCTACGAGCTGCCGATGCTGCTGTCCGCGGCGTCCGTCGCGATGGCCGCCGGCTCGCTCTCGCTGCCCGGGATCCTCGGCGCCTGGCACTGGTACTGGATTCCCTGGCAGCTGATCGGCGGCTTCGTGTTCTTCACGGCCGGGCTCGCCGAGTTGCAGCGCCCGCCCTTCGACATGCCGGTGGCCGACTCCGAGATCATCTTCGGCGCGTATACCGAGTACGGCGGCCTGCGCTTCGCGCTGTTCCTGCTCGCCGAGTACGCCGGCATCGTGCTGCTGTGCGTGCTCACCGCGGTGCTCTTCCTCGGCGGCTGGCACGGCCCGTTCGACGACCAGCACCTCGGCTGGCTCTGGACGGTGATCAAGACCTTCTTACTGGCCTTCGTGGTGCTGTGGCTGCGCATGAGCAATCCGCGGCTGCGCGCCGACCAACTGCAGAAGTTCGCCTGGACGGTTCTGATCCCGCTGTCCCTGGCCCAGCTCGCGATCACCGGAGTGGTGAGGGTGCTGTGACTGACGACAACGACGCCAAGAAGAAGAGTCTGCCGGGTTCCGGCCTCGTGCAGGGCCTGGCGACCACGCTCAAGAACATGGTCACGCCAGCGCACACGCACCAGTACCCGGACGTGGCCCCCGAGCTCGCGCCGCGCACCCGCGGCGTGATCGCGCTGGTCGAGGAGAACTGCACCTCCTGCATGCTCTGCGCGCGCGAGTGCCCGGACTGGTGCATCTACATCGACTCGCACAAGGAGACGGTCCCGGCGCCCACCCCGGGAGGCCGCGAGCGCAGCCGCAACGTGCTCGACCGCTTCGCGATCGACTTCTCGCTGTGCATGTACTGCGGGATCTGCATCGAGGTCTGCCCCTTCGACGCGCTCGAATGGTCGCCCGAGTTCGAGTACGCCGAGTACGACCTCAAGGAGATGCTGCACGAGAAGGACCGGCTCGCCGGATGGCTCGAGACGGTCCCGGCGCCGGTCGCCCTGGACGAGCACGCCGAGGAGCCGAAGGAGATCGCGCTCGCGCAGAAGGCGGCGGCCAAGAAGCAGGCGGCGTTGGACGCCGCGGCCTCGGCCGGCGGGGAGAGCGCCGAGTGACCCACGGATATCTCTCCCCGACCGGCCTCGAGATCGCCTTCGTCCTCGTCGGCCTGGTCACGCTCGGCTCCGGCCTGCTCGTGGTCACGATCAAGAACCTGGTCTACGCGGCGCTCTGGCTGATCGTCTGCATGGGCTCGATCGGGATCGAGTACCTGCTGCTGTCCGCCGAGCTGCTTGCCTGGGTTCAGATGCTGATCTACGGCGGAGCGATCATTGTGCTGTTCCTGTTCGGCCTGATGCTCACCCGCGCGCCGATCGGCCCGACCGAGGAGCTCAACGTCCGCAACCGCTGGCCCGCCGCGATCGTCGGGCTCGGCGCCGCCGGGACGCTGGTCACCGTGATCGTCCAGGCCTATCAGCACACGTGGTTCGACCCGCGTGACGCAGTATCGCTCGGCACCGGCCAGGCGCTGGGAAGCCAGCTGTTCAAGTACTGGGTGCTGCCCTTCGAGCTGCTGTCCGTGCTGCTGCTCGCGGCGCTGGTCGGCGCGATCGTGCTGTCGGCCTCCGGCCGTCACGCCTCCGGCGTGGAAGAGGAAGAAGACTGATGCACGCGGTCTACCCGCTTGTCCTCGGCGCGCTGCTGTTCGCCATCGGCCTCTACGGGGTGCTGGCGCGACGCAGCGCGATCGCGGTGCTCATGGCGATCGAACTGCTGCTCAACGCCGTGACCCTGAACCTGGTCAGCTTCGGCGCGATCCTGCGCGACCAGTACGGCATGGGCCAGATCTTCACCCTGTTCATCATCACGATCGCCGCCGCCGAGACCGGTCTCGGCCTGGCGATCGTGCTGCTGCTCTACCGGCAGCGGGCCACCGCCGACCTCGGCGAGCAGCGGGAACTGGCCGAGCCGGTCGAGCGTTTCGACGCCGACGAACTACTTTTCTCGGGCGAAACCCGCGGCCGCGGAGCGGCCTCATGAACACATTGGCATTCCTCGCGTCGCTGCTGCCTGCCGTCGGCGCCGCCGTCACCTTCGCCGGGGGCCGCGACCTGCGGCACGTGAAGTTCTGGTCCACGGTGCCGGTCGGCGCCGCGTTCGTGCTCGCGCTGCTGGTCGCCCTCGACCACGGCACCGGTGGCACCACGACGCGCACCTACTCGCTCGGCACCGCGGGCGGCTTCCACGTCGAGATCGGCACGCGCGTCAGCGGGCTGGCCGCGCTCACCGCGGTGCTGGTCACCGCCGTCGCGCTCTGCGTCCAGGCGTATTCGACCTCGTACCTAGGCGGTGAGCCGCGCTACGCGTCGTACGCCGCGCTGATCTCGTTGTTCACGGCCGCGATGCTGACCGTCGTGTACGCCGCCGACCTGGTCGTGCTGCTCGTCGGCTGGGAGATCATGGGCGTCTGCTCGTACTTCCTGATCGGCCACTACTGGGAGAAGCCCGAGGCCCGCGGCGCCTCGATCAAGGCCTTCCTGATGACGAAGACGGGCGACGTCCCGTTTCTGTTCGGCATCATCTCGCTCGGCGTGCAGGCCAAGTCCTTCCAGGTCAACGCGGTTCTAGCCGCAGCCGAGAGCGACACGCTGCACCACCCCGCGTGGATCGCGTCGCTGCTTCTCTGCGGCGTGCTCGGCAAGAGCGCCCAGTTCCCGCTGCACTCCTGGCTGCCGGACGCGATGGCCGGCCCGACCCCGATCAGCGCCCTGATCCACGCGGCCACGATGGTCGCCGCGGGCATCTACCTCGTCGCGCTGCTCTATCCCGTCTTCGTGCTCGCGCCTGATGTCCTCGTCGCGATGGCGGTGATCGCGGCGATCACGATGTGCGGCGCGGCCCTGTGCGCACTGGCCCAAACCGACGTCAAGAAGATCCTCGCCTACTCGACCGTCAGCCAGCTCGCGTACATGCTCGGCGGCATGGCCGTCGGCGCGCGCTCGCAGGCGATGTACCTGCTGCTCGTGCACGGCGCGTTCAAGGCGCTGCTCTTCCTCGCGGCCGGCGTCGTCATCCACCGCGTCGGCTCGAACGAGCTGAGCGCGATGGGCGGCCTGCGCTTCCGGATGCCGATCACCTACGGCTCGATGACGATCGGCCTGCTCGCGCTCGCGGGAATCCCGCCGTTCTCCGGCTTCTTCGGCAAGGAGGGCGTGCTCGGCGCGGCGTACGACGCGAGCGGCGAGTTCGCCGCGCCGGGGAAAATCGTGCTGATCTTCGGCTTGCTGACGGCCGGAGTCACCGCCGCGTACTCGCTGCGGCTGTGGCTCGGCATGTTCCACGGGCCGTTCCCCGACGCGCCGCATGAGCACGAGGCCCGGGTCGAAGCGCCGCAGACAGAGCTGGTCCCGCTGATGCTGCTGGCGATTCCGGCGGCTGCGCTCGGCCTCGTCGTGCTGTTCGGTTCCAGCTTCTCGCAGGCGATCGGCGGTTGGTACGGCGAGGCGGGCGCTACTGCCGCAAGTCTCTGGCCGAGCGGGATCACGACGCTGCTCTCGCTGCTGTTCGTCGCCGGATTCGGCGGTCTTACCTTCCTGACCTGGCGCCGAGACGAGCAGGCCGACCCGGCGGTGGCGCTGCTCGGTCCGGCCCGCGTCGTGCTGCTCAACGGCTTCTACTTCGACGAGCTGATCGATCGAGGGCTCGTCCGCCCGGCCCGTGCCGCCGCCCGGCTCGTCGCGTTCCTCGACGCCAACGTCCTCGACGCCTACGTGCGCGGCTCCGGCGTCGGCGCACGCGGGCTCGGCACGATGCTGCGAAGACTGCAGACCGGAAGCGTCCAGTTCTATCTCACCTGCCTGTTCCTCGGAGTCGTCATCATGGCTGCCGTGTACGCGTACGTCGGGACGGTGAGCTGATGTCGGCGGTTCTTCTGCTGCTGCTGGTGATCCCGGCCGCCGGGCTGCTCGCGCTCTACGCCGTCCCGCGCGAGTACGCCTCCTGGGTCGGCACCGTGACCGGACTGCTGACCTTCCTCGTCTCGCTCTCGCTGCCGCTCGGCTGGACCGCTGGCGCGTTCCAGGGACAGATCAACGTGAGTTGGGTCGCGGCGTTGGACCTGCGTTTCCACATCGGAGTCGACGGCGTGTCAATGCCGCTGATCCTGCTGACCACGCTGCTGTCGGCGCTATGTCTGCTTTACGCGGCGCGCACTACGGCACGGGACAGCCGTGGACGATCGTTCACCGCGTTGCTGCTGACGCTTGAGATCGGCATGATCGGTGCCTTCGAAGCGCTGGACCTGCTGCTGTTCTTCATCTTCTTCGAGCTCGTCCTCATCCCGATGTACGGCCTGATCTCGCATTGGGGCAGCGACGGCTCCGACGGGGTTTCCAAGCGGCTTGCCGCTTCAAAGTTCATCCTGTACACGCTGCTCGGCTCCGCGCTGATGCTGCTCGGTTTCCTGGTGATCCACGCCAAGACCGGCACCTTCGACATGGTCGCGCTTCAGTCGCGGCACGGCCTCGGCATGACGGCGGGCGCGCAGGGCTTGGCCTTCGTGCTCGTCGGCCTCGGCTTCGCGATCAAGACGCCGATGTGGCCGCTGCACACCTGGCTTCCGGACGCGCACACCTCGGCCCCGACCGTCGGCTCTGTGCTGCTGGCCGGCGTGCTGCTGAAGATGGGCACGTACGGCTTCATCCGGATCGGCGTCGGCGAGATCCCGCAGGGATTGCATCACTACGCGGTGGCCCTCGGCGCGTTCGGCGTGGTCGGCATCGTCTACGGCTCGCTCGCCTGCCTCGCGCAACTGAAGGAGGGCGGGGACCTCAAGCGGCTGATCGCGTACTCGTCGGTCGGCCACATGGGCTTCACACTCCTCGGCATCGCGACGATGACGCAGGTCGGCATCGACGGCGCGCTGTTCGCCTCGGTCGCGCACGGCCTGATCACCGGCCTGCTGTTCTTCCTCGTCGGCGGGTTCAAGGAGCGGTACGGCAGCACCGACCTCTATACGATCGGCCGCGGCCTGTACGGGCGCTCGCGCAGGTACGGCGCGCTGATCGCCTTCGCCGCGGTCGCCTCGCTCGGCCTGCCCGGCCTGGCAGGATTCTGGGGTGAGCTGTACGTGCTCGTCGGCGCGGCTCGGCCGGGAGCGGGTATCTCGGTCACGGCCTTCCACATCTATATGGCCATCGCGGGCCTCGGCATGGTTCTGACGGCGGCGTACCTGCTGCTGGTCGTGCGCCGCGTCTGCATGGGCACGGTCACCGACCCGGCGAACGAGGCGGTCAGCGCGCGCGATCACGACCTGACCCCGCGCGAGCTGATCTCCTGGCTGCCGCTGGCCGGGCTGACGCTGCTGGCCGGGCTGTGGCCGGCGGTGGTGCTCACGGTCGCGGACCCGGCCGTCCACCGCGTACTTGGCACCCTCAGCGTGATCGGAGCCCGGCGATGAACCAGAGCATCGACTACGCCGCGATCACCCCGGTGCTGATCGTGGCCTTCGGCGCGCTCGTCGTGCTACTGACGGACCTGTTCGTCGGCGAAAAGCGCAAGGCCGACCTCGCGTGGCTTACGTCCGGAATCCTGGTCATCGGTCTGTTCGCGGAGCTCGGCCTGTGGATCGGCGGCGTCGCCGACAAGCCCCGCCTGACCTTCTGCACGACCTCGGGCCACACCAGCGTCCTCGGCTGCTCCTACTCCGCCGATCGTTTCTCTCTGACGATCCAGACGCTGCTCATCGCGGGCACCCTCCTCACGGTCCTGATGGCGCCGCGGAAGTTCAAGGTGCCCTTCGGCGAGTACCACTTCCTGATCCTCTGCTCGCTGACCGGAGCGCTGGTGATGGCCGCCGCGCGCGACTTCATCACGATGACGGTCGCCCTGGAGACGTTGTCGCTGCCCGCCTACGCGCTCGTCGGCTTCGGTCGTCGCAGAAGCGGTGAGGGCAGTGAAGACAAAACCACTGGCGCCGAGGCCGCACTCAAGTTCTTCCTGATGTCGGTCGCGTCCACGGCCGTGATGCTGTTCGGGATCTCGCTGGTCTACGGCGTGACCGGCTCGGTCTACTTCGCCGACATCGAGGCAGTGCTCACGCTCAGCGGCTACCACGCCTCGATCCTGACCACAGGCATGGTGCTCACGCTCGCCGGCTTCGCGTTCAAGGTCTCGGCCGTGCCCTTCCACTTCTGGACTCCCGAGGTCTACTCGGGCGCTCCGGTTCCGGTCGCCGCGTACCTCTCGGTCGTCTCGAAGACCGCCGGCTTCGCGGGCCTGATCCTGACGCTCGAGATCGCCTTCCGCACCGAAATGCACAACCTGGGGACGCTCATCGCGATCCTGGCCGCGATCACCATGACGCTCGGCAACGTCGTCGCCCTGCGGCAGCGCTCGGCCGTCCGGCTGCTGGCCTGGTCCACTGTCGCCCAAGCCGGGTACGTCCTCGTGCCGCTGGCCGTGACGACGTGGAACGGCACCGACCTGAGCCGCGTTCCGGTGGGCGCGGCGGGCAACCTCGGCCCGGCCGTGACCGCGTCGGTCGCCTACCTGGTCTTCTACGCGGCGATGAACCTCGGCGCGTTCGGCGTGGTCAGCGCGCTCGGCGGGATGCTGCCGGGCGGCGGAGAACTCGCCGACTACCGGTCGCTGAGCAGCCGTCAGCCGCGCGCCGCCTGGCCGCTCGGCTTGTTCCTGCTCTGCCTGGCCGGGCTGCCGCCTGGCCTGATGGGCCTGTTCGCGAAGGTGGCCGTGTTCCGCGCGGTGATCAGCGGCGGGCTGACCTGGCTGGCCGTGATCATGGCGATCAACGTGGTCATCGCGCTGTTCTACTACCTGCGCTGGGCCGCCGCGCTGTTCACGCCGGTGCCCGAGGCTTCGTCGACGCACCGCTCCGCGCTGTCCCGCTCGATCCCGCTCGGCCCGCGCCTCGCCGTCGGGCTCGCGCTCGTCGTCACGGTGTTCTTCTCGGTCTACCCGGCCGCCGCGTTCCGCTGAGCCGGACCCGCCTCCGGGCGGCTCCGAGCCGAGGATTAGAGTGACCGACATGGCCAACAGCATGCCGGGAATGCCAGGGATGCCCAGCCCGGACACCCTTCCGGCGCCGGGAGTCTCGTCGTACCTGACATGGCACCCGGAGCCGGTGTTCCTCGTCGTCTCGATCCTGGCGACCGGGCTGTACCTCTACGGTGTGCTGCGGCTGAGGCAGCGCGGCGACAAATGGTCCCTCGGCCGGATCGCGAACTTCCTCATCGGTATGCTGCTGTTCCTCTGCATCACGTGTTCGGGCCTGAACGAGTACGGCATGTACCTGTTCAGCGCGCACATGGTGCAGCACATGATGCTCTCCATGGTCGTGCCGATCTTCCTGCTCCTCGGCGCCCCGATCACGCTCGCCCTGCGCGTGCTGCACCCGGCAGGTCCCGGTCGCACCGGACCACGTGAGCTGCTGCTGTCGCTGCTGCACAGCAGGTTCGCGAAGGTGATCTCCTCGCCGCTGTTCACGCTGCCGCTGTTCATCGTCAGCCTGTACGGGCTCTACTTCACCTCGCTGTTCGACTTCCTGATGAAGAGCCGCGTGGGCCACGACGCGATGCTGGTGCACTTCCTCTTCGTCGGCCTGCTGTTCTTCTGGCCGGTCATGGGCGTGGACCCGGCCCCGCACCGTTCCCCGTACGTGATCCGCATCCTCGAACTGTTCGCCGTGATGCCCTTCCACGCGTTCTTCGGCATCGCGATCATGATGTCGAACTCGGTGTTCGAGACCGTCTTCGCCAACCCGCCCGCCTCCTGGCACCTGACCGCGCTGTCCGACCAGAACACCGCGGGCTCGCTGGCCTGGGGCTTCGGCGAGGCCCCGACGATCATCGTGCTGCTGGTCCTGTTCATCCAGTGGGCCAAGTCGGACCAGCGCGAGGCCCGCCGCAAGGACCGCAAGGCGGACCGCGACGGGGACGCCGAGCTGAACGAGTACAACGACTTCCTGGCCGGTCTCGCCCGGCAGGGACAGGGTTCGGGCCCGGAGGCCACGGCCTAGTCCGGTCGAAAAGAGGCAGGTACAGTCCTCGATGACCGTACCTGCCTCAGTGTCCTGCTCTATTGCTCTATCGCGATCGGGTTCAGCTGGCGGTGGCGCAGCTCGCGGTTCCGGCGGAACCGTTGGTCTGCTTCGAGGCGATCGTGGGTGAGGACTCGGTGCCGAGCGCGGCCGTGGCGGCCAGCTTGAGGTTGTTCGTCTCGCCGGTGAAGCCTTCCGAGACGCAGCTGGGCGCGCCGGAGCTGGTGGACGTCAGGGCCGTCGTCGGCTCGATCGTGTTGTCGCTGCCGAAGTCGGCCGCGCTGCCTCCGCCGTTGCCGAACACGCCCCACTCGGTGGTGTTCCAGTAGGAGGCGAGGTCGACCTTGGTGTCCTTGCCGGTGACGCTGGACGCCGTCCCCGAGCCGATCGACAGCGACACGCCGTCGTTCCCGCCGGATACGGCGCTCGCCGTCAGCTTGACGGTGGCCAGATCCTTCGCGGTGACCTCACTGACCTCGGTGGAGTTGCTGTTGGTGTAGCAGTCCGTGGAGTACGAGTCCCAGCCCGAGGGGCACGTGGCGTTGTAGTCGATCAGCCAGTACTGCATGAAGATGTAGCCGGAGTCGGAGCTGTTGTACGTGTACACGAACTGCTGCCAGGCCTGGCAGTCGGCCGGAACGCTGGCGTCGTCGCAGGCCGGGCTGCCGGAGAAGAACTGGCTGTTGAGCTGGAGCGAGAAGGAGTTCGTGGTCCCCTCGCCCTTCTCGGATATGCCCGAGCTCACGTCCGCGAACGTGCCGACGGCCTTGGAGATGAGCCCGGAGACCACGGCGGAGTAGTCGGTGCCGTCGCCGACCGTCTGCGGCCCGATGTGACCGGCGTGGTGGGCCGATTCATGGGCTGCGGCCGGCACCAGGAGGATCTTCGGCGCGGCCACGCACGCCGTGGCGTGCCAGGACAGCGACGGGTACGAGGCCTGGTAACAGCCGGTGCCCGGCTGCGAGACGTGCGAGATGGCCGTCTGCCACCCCGCCTTCGCGGCAGCAGTGGCCGCCGGGCTCGAGGCGGCGGCCTGGGCGGGCGCGGCGGCGAGCAGGGCGGCTCCCGCGAGCGCGACCGCTCCGACCATGGCCAGGGCCGTTTTTCTGAGATGGGAAAGGTGCATGTGGGTAGTCCTCTCAGCGTTCTCATACGCCGGGTGGCAGCACCCGGTCGCATCCGTATGGTGACGAACGGAAGAGAGATCCGAAAGAGCGGCCCGGTTGCGGGATTGCGCCATGTCGTAAGCTCGCCACCGCACCTGCCGGCGGAGGCGAGATTCCGCGCCTCTGAGAGAAAGCCCTTAGCCTGCTTGCTTAATTCGCGATGCGCCGCACGTGCAGATGTCCTGGCTGCGGATATTTCGGCGGATACGCGGGCAGATCCTCGGTAAACGCGAACCCCAGCTTGATCGCGACGCGGCACGAAGCGTTGTTCCCCAGGGTGTGGATAAGGTTCACGCGCACCGCCGGGTCGTCGCTCCACCTGACCTCGGCCCACGCGAGCACCGCCTCGGCGGCCCGCGTCGCCACCGACTTTCCGCGCGCATCGGCCACGGTCCAGTAGCCGATCTCGGCGACGTGGGGCTCCTCGGCGAGGCGGCGGATCGAGACGCCGCCGATCGGGGTGTCCCCGCCCGCCACCACGGCGAAGCTGAACCGCGTACCCGCCGCCCGCCCTGCTCGCTGATTGGCCAACGCGGCGCGCGCCTGCTCCTCGTCGTCGATGTGCCGAAGCTGCCAACGACGCATGTCCGGGTCGGCGTGCGCCCTGACGAGTGCGGGGATGTCCTCGTCGGTCCAGGGGCGGAGCGTGAGCGCGGGCGCGGTGTCGGTCGCGGCTATCTTGATCACCGGCCCAGGCTACGCGCGCCATCGATTCTGTTCAGCTCAGCAGCATCAGTCCGGTAAGCACCGTCATCGCCAGCTCGCATGCGTAGACCGTCGCGGGTGACGAGAGGATCGCGCCGGATTCCCCCGCGTCAGTTGCCAGCACGCGCGTCATTCCGAAGCCCAGCACGAGCGCCGCGATCCATACATACGCGAGCAGGAGTAGTACTGCGGTCCCGGGTGAGCTCTCCGTCATCCCCGCCATGTTCGCCATCCCCGTCGGCCGCAGCAGCATGACGACCATGGCCACGCCGACGATCGCGTGGTGCGGGTCGAGCAGCGCGCCGTGGTCCGCTGGTACGCAGGAATCCACAGCCTTGCCCCGGGACCGGGCCACGGCGCGGCGTCCCCAGTCGAAGGCGGCGAACGCGGCGAGCGCCGAGAAGAAGCACACGCTCACCACCAGCGGCGGACGTGGAACGCCCGGAATGAGCAGTACCGCCATGGCGAAGCCCATGGCCGCGTGGCCGAGCTCCCGATGCCGTTGCGTGGGCATGAGCGGCTCGGAGCTCAGCAGTCGGGCCGTCGCGCGTCCGGCCAACAGAAGTAGAACAAGGGCGAAGAACCAGGCGAGAAGCGGCGAAATCGACAGCACGTGACATCCCTCCACAGAGGGGGTTGCCCGCGCACCCCTTGCGCTATGCGGAATAGGGGAGAGGTCCGACAAGTCCGGCGGGGTCGAGGGCGCGATCTCCAGCGCTCGGCAGAGATCGCACGCCACCCCCCGCCATCCGCACCCACCGCGCGATACGGCAGGATGTCGCGGTATGCAATCCGGTGGGACGACGACGGCCAGAGGGCCGCGCGCGGCGTTGTTCGCGCTCGTCTGCGTCGGCACCGGCACCGGTCTGCACATGGTCGCGAACGGCAGCGACCCCGGCTGGGTCGGCCCCGCGCTCGCCCTGCCGATCGTCTGGCTGGCGGCGTACGGACTGGCCCGTAGGGAACGCTCGTCGCTCGTCGTCACCTGCTCCATCGCCGCAGCCCAGTTCGGCTTGCACATCGAGCTTGGCTGGTTCTGCCCGCCGTCGATGAGCATGCCCGGCATGCCGGGCTACACCGGCACGACCAGCGCCTCGCACGGCACGCTCGCGATGATCCTCGCGCACGCCATCGCCATCCTGGTCAGCGGCTGGTGGCTCGGCCGCGGCGAGAAGAGCCTCTTCGATCTCTGCCGCACCCTCGCGCTGATCGCCGCGCCCGCCGCCGACCTGCTCGCGGGTCGGTTGGCTTATATCCCGGTCAGCGCGCTCCCGCTGCCTGCTCGCCGCGGAATCCATGCGACCGCGCGGCAAACGACGTGCCCGCCCGAGGGTCCGGCGCCGAGTCCGCGGGTGCTGCGCGGCCCGCCGGCGTTCTGCGTTCCCCGATAAAACCAGGAGGTTTCCCACTCATCGCTATGTAAGGGTTTTACTTCATGCTGCCTTCCCCCGGCATGCCCGCATGCCGCCGCGCCGCCGCCGTCGGCGCGCTCACCCTGGCCGGACTGGCGATCGCCGCCTCCGCGTCCGCCCACGTCACCGTCAGCCCGACCTCGCTTCCGCAGGGAGCCACCGCGGAGCTCACCTTCAAGGTGCCCAACGAGGAATCCAAGGCCAACACGGTCGAACTCCAGCTGCAGATCCCCACGCAGTACCCGATCGCGCAGCTGCTCGCGAAGCCGGTGCCCGGCTGGACGATCACCACGCACACCGTCACCCTCGCCAAGCCGCTGACCACGGACGACGGCACGTTCACCACGGCCGTCGACGAGGTCGACTGGACCGGCGGCTCGATCCCGCCCGGCGAGTACCAGGACTTCCAGATCTCGGTGGACCCGCTGCCGACGGACACGACGCAGCTGGTCTTCAAGGCCGTGCAGACCTACTCGGACGGCGACGTCGTGCGCTGGATCGACCTGAGTACCAGCAGCGATCCCGACCCCGAGCACCCGGCCCCGGTGCTGACGCTCACCTCGGCGTCGTCGAGTGCTGATGCGGCGGCCTCGTCCACGGCGACGGTCGCCGCGGCCCCGACCGGTACGACGGCGTCGGCATCGAGCACGTCCTCGTCGTCCTCCGACGCGCTCGGTATCGCAGGCCTCGTGCTCGGTGCCATCGGTGCCGGATGCGGCGTCGCGGCGCTGCTCTTCGTGCGAAAGACGCGGCGGAGCGAGGCTTCGTGAGTCTGCTTGCCAGTTCTGGCCCGGCGACGATGAACCGTCGCCGGGCCAGAGCCCTGCTCCTGACGCTGATCGCGGCCTTCGGCATCGTGCTCGCCGTCGCGGCCCCGGCCTCCGCGCACGCGACGCTGGAGAGCACGACTCCCGCCGAGAACTCCGTCGTCGCGACGGCGCCGAGCCAGGTCACGCTGACCTTCGACGAGGGCGTCGGCATCAGCGATGACAGCATCCGCGTCTTCGATCCCGCCGGCGACCGCGTGGACGACGGCCACACCACCTCGACCTCGAACCCCGACACCATTGAAATTAACCTTCGCTCCGGCCTCGGCAAGGGCACCTACACCGTCGCCTGGCACGTGATCTCGGCCGACTCGCACCCGGTCGAGGGCGCGTACGTGTTCTCGATCGGCGCGGCGGGCTCGACGAAGGTCGACGAGTCCACGATCAACGTGAAGTCGAGCACGGCGGTCGGCATCTTCTACGGCGCGCTGCGCTGGCTCGGCTATCTGGGCTACGCGCTGCTGTTCGGCGGATTCGCGTTCCTGGCCTTGTGCTGGCCGAGCGGAGCGTCCGACCGGCGCGCCTTCCGGCTGCTGGCGATCGGCTGGACCGCCTCCCTCGCCGCCGCGATCGGAGTACTCGTCGTACAAGGCGCGTACGCGGGGGAACTGCCGCTTGGCAGTGCGCTCGATACGAGTGTCCTCAGCGGCACGCTCGACACCCGCTTCGGCCAGGCCGTCGTCGCGCGCCTGCTGCTGCTGGCACTGACCGCACCCCTGCTCGCGGCCACGCTCGGCAGACTGCCGCAGGCGAGCAGCCGGGGACGCGCGTACTTCCTCGGCACGGCCGGCGCCCTCGGCGTGCTCGGCGCCGCGACCTGGGCCGCCGGGGACCACGCGTCGACCGGCGAGCAGGTGCCGATCGCGGTGGTCTCCGACCTGGTGCACCTCACGTCGATGGGCCTGTGGCTCGGCGGCCTGCTGATGCTCGCCCTCGTCGTCTGCCGTCCGGCTCCCGAGGCGGCAGGTGATCTCGGTACGCACGTCACCGCCGTTCAGCGCTTCTCTCGGCTCGCCCTGTGCTGCGTCGGCGCGCTCGTGGTCAGCGGCGTCTACCAGGCCTGGCGCAACGTCGGTTCCTGGGCGGCGCTGAGCGGTACCCCATACGGCCGGACTGTTGTTCTGAAGATCGGCGGCCTATGCATTCTGGTCGGGCTCGGCTGGATGGCCCGCGACTGGATCCGCCGCACGGTCGATCACACCGGCCGGGTTGCTGTGCCTCAAGCGCAACGGATGGACCCGCCGAGTCTCCTCTCAAAACTCCGCCGCTCCGTGGCGCTGGAGGCCGGGGTCGCGCTCGTGGTGCTGGCGCTCAGCTCGGTCCTCGTGGAGAGCCAGCCGGGCCGGACCGCCGAGGCCGCCGCGACGGGGCCGACGCAAGCCACGATCCCGTTCAACACCGGCACGGCCTCCGGCACGATCACGGTCTACGTCGGCCCGGGCACGGAGGGCCCGAACCAGACTCACCTGTACCTCAATAGCGCCAAGGGCCTGCCCTACGACGCGGCGCAGATCACCATCGAGTTCACTCTTCCGGCCGACAACCTGGGCCCGATCACCGCGACCGTCCAGCGGGACGGCCCGGGCCACTACCTGGACCTGCCGCTCCCGCTGACGTTCCCTGGAACCTGGACCCTGAGCGTGACGATCAGGAGCGATAACTTCGACGAGACGACGGTGACCGTCCCGGTGAAGATCAGCCCCTGAACTGGCGAAGTGCTCCATCCGACTGACTAATCTGCATATTAGTGATCAAACTGGAGCACACTACCCTCGTGAACAAGGCATGGAAGGCTCCGACGGCGCTCGGCCTCGCGGCGGTCGTGGTGGTCGGCGCGGGCGTGTTCGGCCTGGAGAAGTCCGGCGCGCTCGATAACGGCGGCAGCGGCCTGAGCGACGACGCGTACGTGGCGCAGCCGGTCGCCGACGCCGCTCCCGCCAAGGTGAGCGTCGCGAACGGGGCGGGCAACGTCGTCCCGAACACGCCGATCGTGCTCACCGCCCCGGCCGGCGAGACCATCGGCTCGGTCACGATCGCCGACGCCTCGGCCAACGCCGTTCCCGGCACCTTCAGCGCGGACCGCAGGACCTGGACGTCCTCCGCCGACCTGCGCGTGGCCGACACGTACGAGCTGACCGCCGAGACCAGCGAGCCTGCGAGCAACGGCGTCGGCCTGCAGCACGAGACGTTCTCGACGGCCGCCGAGGACAACAACATCAAGTTCTACGACATGTATCCGATCGACGGATCCACGGTCGGCGTCGGCCAACCGGTCGTCCTCGATTTCGAACACCCGGTCCCGGCGGCCGATCGCGCCGCCGTCGAGCGCGCGCTGACGGTCTACTCCTCGCCGGCCCAGCCCGGATCCTGGGGCTGGCTCTCCAACCAGCGCGTGGATTACCGGCCGGCGAGCTACTGGCAGCCCGGCACGAAGGTGCACGTCGCGATGGCCCTGGACGGCGTGCAGATCGGTGACGGCGAGTTCGGCGCCAAGGACCACACGCTCGACTTCACCGTGGGCCGGGACCAGGAGACCGTCGTCAACGTCTCGAACGACGAGGCTACCGTCTACCGCGCCGGTCAGGCCGTGCACAGCTTCGCGGTCAGCGGCGGCATGCCCGGCCTCGACACTTGGGGCGGCACGTTCGCGGTGATCGACAAGACGTCCGACATCGACATGAACTCGGAGAGCTCCGGGCTCGGCGACGAGTACAACGTGCCGGACGTGAAGTGGGACGTGCACTTCACCTATTCGGGCTCGTACGTGCACTCCGCGCCGTGGTCCGTCGCCGACCAGGGCGTCCGCAACGTCTCGCACGGCTGCGTCGGCACGAACCCGACGGACGCCGAGTGGTTCTTCGACAGCACCCTGCCCGGCGACATCATCCGCGTCGTCGGCTCGCCGCGCACCGGAGCCCTCGGCAACGGCTTCAACGACTGGCAGGAGTCCCGGACCGGCTGGCAGTCGCTGTCAGCGCTCTGAGAGACGACGGGGCCGGCCCGGGTTGGTGTGAAAACCCCCGGGCCGGCCCTTCACGCGGGTCTACCAGCCGTACCAGCCGGTCCAGCTGGTGAACGGCTCGAAGGTGTGGCTGAAGTACCAGGTCGGCTGCGCGACGCCGGAGCACAGGCCCTGGCCCTTGAGCCCCGGGCAGCTGCCGTTGTCCCGGTCCAGCGCCCAGATCGAGATCAGGCCGAGCCCGTGCGCCTCGGCGAACTGCAGCACCGTCGTGGCGTCGGCCTGGGTGAAGGTCTCGTCCGCTCCGAAGTCGTCGATGCCGGGCATCTCGGTGACGCCGACCTTGGCCCACAGCTGACGGGACGACGCGTTCGGGTAGAGCGTCTGGAGCTGGGCCTCGATGGCCGTGGCGGCCGACTCGGTGTCGGTCGCCATCTCCTGCACGGTGCCGAAGTAGTAGTCGAAGGTCATGCCATTGATGACGGCGAACTGCGCGCCCTCGGCCTTCGCGTTCTGCAGCACCGCGAGTCCGGCGGCGGTCAGCCCGGTCGGGTTGGTCGGGATGGTGTAAGAGAACTGAATCTGGTGGCCGTGCTGCCGTCCCCAGCGCTCGACCTGGGCCACGGCCTCGTTGCGCCGCTCGATGCCCGCGGTGTTGCTCAGCGAGGTCGCCTCGACGTCCAGGTCGATCCGGGTCACGTGGTACGTCGTGATGACGTTCTCGTAGGCCGCCGCGATCGCGTTGACGTCGGTGCAGCTGTCCGCGATGTCAGTGTTCGTAGTGTCGGCGCCGTAGCCGCCGAAGGACGGGATGACGTTGCCGCCGTGTGCCTGGATCTCGGCGATCTCCGAGCCGTAGGTCGACGCGGCGACCGGCGTGGTGGTCGCGCCGTCCCAGTACACGGTGCACGAGCCGCTTACCGCGGTGTTCAGGAACGCCAGTGTCTCGTAGTGCACGCCTGATTCCTGCGCCAACTGGGACAGGTCGTCGTTGTTGTAGGTCTCGACGTACGGCGCGTACACGTGCGTCGGGATCGGGTTCGCACCGGAGCCGAAGAACGCCGGAGACGTTGCTGAGGCGGCCTGCGCGGCAGCGGGAACCGCGGCTACCACCGCGGAAGCCGTCGCCGCCGCGACGAGCAGGGTTCGGAACCTCTTCGTGTGCATTGCTCTCCTCGATACGGAGCAGCCTGGGGTGCGGGCAGCAAGATTGGACTAGACCATCTTCCGGCAAAGGTATAGTCCACTTTCCGCCGCGAGACAAGAGCCTGGCACCCTCAGGCCACGGTCCGGCCCCGCCGGTTACGCCCCGCTCGCTTCTCCGCCGTCATCTCCGAGCTCTGCGAAGATCGTCAACTGCAGCGCGCCCGGCGCCTCCAGCCTGGCGTTGAGTGAGTTCCACGGCGTGCGCGTCGGTTCCGCGAGCACCTCGGCCCCGGCCTCCGCCAGCCTCGCGGTCGTCGCCGCCGAGTCCGCGACCTGGAAGGCCACCCGCACATGGCCGGCGACGCGGCGGCCGACCTCGACCTCGTCGATGAACTCGGCGTGCGCCGGATCGGTCAGCTCCAACGTGGCCCGTCCGGCCTCGAGGATGGTGACGCGGCCGCCGGGCGAGGAGAACGCGCCGATTTCGGGCAGCCCCAGCACGTCCCGGTAGAAGCGCAGCGCCGCGTCGTAGTCCTCGGCCGTCACGACCAGGCGCAGCTCGCGAACGGCCGGCTCGGCGGACCTGGATTCAACGGGGGAATGAGTTTCTTCGGTCACGAAGATCCACAACGCCGACGGCCGGTCAGTGCTTCCCGCGTCGTCCGCGTCGTCCGCGCAGCGGGATCGACGGGCGCCGCAGCAGCAGCCCGGCGCCCATCAGGAAGGCTCCGCCGACGCCCAGCGCGACCCCCTCGCTGCGCGCGCCCTCCGAGCTGACCACGTCGTCCGCCGCGACCTGCGCGGAGATCTGGGTCGTCGAGCTCGTGGCCGAGGCGCTCTGGCCAAGGCCGAGCGGCTCCCCGTAGAGGACCCCCGGCGGGTGGATCTCGGAGGCCTTCTGCGCCAGCGTCGAGTAGAGGTCGCCGGAGACCGGGTTCGTCGGGAGCGCGGTCGAGTTCTCCACGCCGTCGTAGCGGAACGGCGCGAACCCGTTGTCCAGGAAGGCGGAGAGCGGCGCGTCCACGACGTACCGCGCCACCGTGCCCGGGTGCGCCTCCTCGTAGTAGTCGAACTCGGTATGCGCCGAGTTCGCCCAGCCCGCGAAGAGAACCGTGTGCTCGTCCGACATGAGGCTGTCGCCCGGCAGCAGTTCGGCGGCCGGGATGGTGTGCGAGACCAGGTTCAGGTTCCCGGTCCAGAAGTCCGTGTACTGATCCAGATCCCAGGCCATCGACACGTAGCCGGAGCAGTCCTGCCGGTAGGTGCCGTTCTGGTTCGTGTACCACTCGGTCTGGCTGTAGGGCACCTGCGCCTGCACCCACAACTGCGCGCGGGCGATGATCTGTGCCCGGGTTATGGAGCCGTGCGGCAGCTGGGAGGAGGCGTCGCCCGGTGGCACGTCGTCGTACGCGAAGTACTGACCGGTCGCCGCGGACGTGTAGACCGGGATGGTCCACGGGGTCGTCGCCGTGTCATCCACCACCGGCGGATTGCCCTTGCCCGACATCGTCGCCGTGACGCTGGCCTTCACGGTCGCGCTCTTCTTGACGGTGGGCGTCGCGGTCGCGGTGTGTGTCTTGGTCGCCGTGGGGTCGGCCGACGCGGTGGCCGTCTTCGTCGCGCAGTCCGTCGGGGCGGCGCTGGCCGAGGCCGACTTGGTGGCGGACGCGGACGCGGACGCGCTCGCGGTACCGGAACCGGAAGCGGACGGGCTCGCCGACGCCGACGGAGACGCGGACGCCGAAGCGGATGCCGAGGCCGAATCAGTGCTCGAAGCAGAGGCGGAAGCGGTGGCTGTCGCAGTGCCCGTATTCGTCTTCGTGCCCGAGGCGGAGGCGGACGCGCCGGCCGTGGCGGTGCTGCAGGACACGCTCGCCGTGGTCGTCGATGAGGCCGCCGCCGGGAAGGCGAGCACCGTGCCGTAGACCAGCGAGCCGACGCCCACGGACAGCGCCATCGCCGCTGTCAGCCGCCTTTGCCGGGTGAAAACCGTCAACGCGCGCGCCGGGGGTACAGCTGCTGTCGTCGTGTCCTGGTGCTCCCGGTCCGTCACGACGCCTCCCGGTACGGCTGTGGTTCAAAGCAGATCTTGTCGTGGACCAACCTAGCAACGCAGCCGTCTTTGTGGAGGGGGGAGATCCGTAACAGTAGGGAAATAACCCCTCCAAAAGGTCCCTCTAGCCAACCAGCTCGCGTCGCATTACGTTGCGAGCGGGGCGCACGCTGTAGGGCCGCCTCGTTCTGATGCCCGCCCCGGGACGGCTCGGGCATGGCCGCGGTGGGATGAGAGAGACGCTGATAATCCATAGAGCTGGGAGCTGCCGGTGAGCATCGGCGCCATGGGCGGTTCGGCCCCGGAGAACACCGTCAACGCGCGTGCGGAAGATACCGCGAGCGCGGCGGGGCCGGCCGAGACCTGGTCGGACACGGTGGTGGGCTTGGACCTGCCGCGACTGACCCGCTACCTCGCGGTGCGGCTGCCCGGATCGGTCAGACCACCGTTGCGCGCGATGCCGATGCCGGGGGGCCGCTCCAACCTCAGCTACGAACTCTGCGACGGGGACGGCCGGGTGCTGGTGCTGCGCCGCCCGCCGCTGCCGCTCGGCCCCGGCGGCCACCTGCCGGTCCCGGCCACGCTCGCCGCCCCGGCCCCGGAGACCAGCCGCTCGGACATCCGGCGCGAGTACCAGGTCATCAAGGCCATGCACCAGGCGCTCGGCCGGGCCGGCCGGGTCCCGGTGGCCGAGCCCTACCTGCTGTGCCAGGACACCTCCGTCATCGGCGCCCCGTTCTTCGTCACCGCCAAGGCGATGGGCACGGTCTACCGCTCGGAGAAGCAGTGCGCCGCGCTCAGCCCCAGCCACGCGCGGGCCGTCTCGCACGGGCTGCTCGACGTGCTCGTGGCGCTGCACCTGCTGGACGTGCGCGCGGCGGGCCTGGCCGACTACGCGCGCACCGACCAGTTCCTGATCCGCCAGGTCGACCGCTGGGATCGGCTGCACGCGGCCAGCGCGAGCCGCGAGGTGCCGCGGCTGTCCCGGCTGGCCGCCGCGCTGCGCGCCGGGGTTCCCGGAAACAGCCGGATAGCCGTGCTGCACGGCGACTACCGTCTGGAGAACGTGGTCTTCGACCTCACCTCCATCGGCCGGGTCAACGCGGTGCTCGACTGGGAGGCGGCTACGATCGGCGACCCGCTGGTCGACCTCGGCCTGCTGCTGACCTTCTGGGAGGGCCCGGACCAGCCGCTCAACCCGATCGCCGCGGCGCACACCCGGACCCGCGGCTTCCCGACCCGCCGCCAGCTGGCCGACCGCTACGCCACCCGCACCGGCTTCGACCTGAGCCGGATCGGCTGGTACATCGCGCTCAACCACTACCGGGTGGCCGGGCTGCTCGAGGTGCTGCACTACCGCGTGAAACACGGACTGCCGGTGCCGCCCGGCCTGGAACGCGCCGGCAGCTGGGTCGGGCCGCTGGTCGACGGGGGCCTGGCCGCCCTGCGCGACAACCTCTGAGACCTCTGACACGCTCGGCGGCATAATGCCCGGCGCGAACGCCCGCGATGACCTAGGGTGAGCCGGACGGCGAGGTGCGAAATCGGGCATCTGCCGCAGGTCGGGTGTCGCACGATCGCGGGTACCCGGGAACCGTGGCGAGCGGGACGGAACGGATGGCAGGCGACGGGATCCGATGGGCACCGGCGCGGGTGCTGGTCGGCGAGGTGGACCGGGTCTTCCGGCCGGTGCTCGTCGAACTGCGCGCCCGCGGCTGGCGGGCGATCCCCTTCTCGATCGCCTCCGCCGCGCTGATCGCCGCCTTCGCCCTGCTCCAGCACACGAACTGGGGCTGGTGGCTGGTCGAGCACGTCGCCGCCGTCTACCAGGCCCTGCCGCTCTGGCTCATCGTCGTCCGGCTGCCGCTGTCCATGTTCGCCCCGGCGCCGGACCTGCCCGCCTGGGGAGCGGTGGCCCAGGTGCTGATCGTGTTCGCCGTCGCCGAGGTCCGGTTGGGGCGTTGGCGCACTTTGCTCGTGGCGGTGTGCACCAATGCGCTCACTACGCTCTCCGCGCGCCTGATGTGGCTGATCGGCTCCGCGCTCGGGGTGGGCACTCCGCAGATCGACGCGTACGAACTGGATACGGGACCGTCCACCGTCGTCGTCGCGCTCTCGGTATACGTGCTGCTCAGGTGCCGTTCCTACACCTTGCTGGCGGCCACCGTGCTCGCCATGGTGTTGGAAACCGTGCTGTTACCCAATCTCGCCGGACGGGAGCATCTGGTCGCGGTCGGCCTCGGCGTCGCGGCCTATCTGCTCGGTGACCGCCTGCCCGTAGCGCTGCGTGATCGCGAGCTTCGCTCTAAGCTGTGATACCGCTCACATCTGATGGAGCGTCAGGCGCGGGCGGACCGGAACGGAGTCGACAACGGGACCGATCTTGGAATATATACGAATCCTGATCGCAGGGTCGGCCGGCCCGGTCGGCCCGAGGCCTGAGAATCGGAGCCGTACCCATTGTGACGCCAGAGCGCGCCATACCCCGTCCCCGCAAGGGCGCCGTGCAAACCGTCGCGGCGCACCCCGCGCCGCAGCTGGCGGCGCACCGGGACCGGGGGACCGTGGCGGTGATCCTCTTCCAACACGGGCCGTTGTTCGAAAGCTCCATCCCGCTGACCGTCTTCGGCGTGGACCGGCGCGGCCACGGGCTGCCCTACTACCGGCTGCTCGCCTGCATGGGCGAGGCCGGACCGCTGCCCACCACCGGCGGAATCCTGCTGGCCACGCCGTACGGCCTGGCCGCCGCCGAGGCCGCGGGCACGGTGATCGTGCCGGCCTGGCGCTCGCCCACCGACCGCCCGCCGGAACCCGCGCTGGCCACGCTGCGCCGCGCGGCCAAGGAGGGCGCCCGAATACTCGGCCTGGACAGCGGGGTCTTCGTGCTCGCCGCCGCCGGGCTGCTCGACGGACGCCGCTGCACCACCCACTGGCTGCACGCCCCGACCCTCGCCCGCCGCTACCCGCGCACCCAGGTGCTGCCGCGCGAGCTGTGCGTGGACGACGGGGAGATCCTCACCGGCGCGGGCGCCGCCGCCGGACTCGACGCCTGCCTGCACGTGGTGCGCCGCGACCACGGTTCGCAGGCCGCGGCCCGGCTGGCCAGGCGGCTGGTCTTCCCGGCCGGTCGGCGCGGCGGCCAGACCCCGTACTTCGACAACGACGTCCCCGACGAGCTGCGCGGCGACCCGCTGGCCGACGCGATGGCCTGGGCGCTCGACCACCTGACCGAGCCGCTGGACGTGGACGCGATGGCCGCCCGCGCCGCGATGTCCCGGCGCAGCTTCGACCGGAAGTTCCGCGGCACCATCGGCGTCGCGCCGCTGCAGTGGCTCAACGCCCAGCGCGTCATGTACGCCCAGCGGATGCTCGAGTCCACGGATCTGCCGATGGATCAGATCGCGATCCGCAGCGGCTTCGGCTCGCTGGTGGCGATGCGCGGCCACTTCCGCCGGATGCTGTCGACCTCGCCGACCGCGTACCGCGGCAGCTTCCGCACCCCGCCCGCGGACCGCCGCGCGCCGGGCCGACCCTGGCCGGACGGGGCCGTGGACGAAGATCCCAAAGATGTGAGCGAGAACATCGACCCGATCGAGGAGATCGAGGACAAGGACGAGGACGAGGGTGAGCCCTCGGTGGATGGCTGAGCGCGCGGACCGTTACCCTCGACTCCATGAATGACCGGCTGGTGTGGATCGACTGCGAAATGACGGGCCTTGATCTTGAGCATGACGCGCTCATCGAGGTGGCCGCGCTGGTAACCGACTCGGATCTCAATATCCTGGGTGACGGCGTGGACGTGGTGATCAAGCCCCCGGCCGAAGCCCTTGCCCAGATGAAAGACCTGGTCAAGGACATGCACACGCGCTCAGGGCTGCTCGCCGAGCTGGCCGGCGGGGTCGATATGGCCGAGGCGCAGCGGCTGGTGCTCGAGTACGTGCGGCAGTACGCGCCCGAGCCGAACAAGGCTCCGCTGGCCGGCAACACCGTCGGCACCGACCGCGGCTTCCTGACCCGGGACATGCCGGAGCTCGAGGGGCACCTGCACTACCGCGTCGTGGACGTGTCCTCGATCAAGGAGCTGGTGCGCCGCTGGTACCCGCGGGTCTACTTTCAGGCCCCGGCCAAGACCGGCAACCACCGCGCGCTCGGCGACATCCGGGACTCGATTGAGGAATTGAAGTACTACCGGGCCACGGTCTTCGTGCCGCTGCCCGGCCCCACCTCGGAGGACGCCCGCGACGCGGCGGCCCGCCTCGGCGGCTGAGACCGGCTGAGCCCGCCGCCGAAAACCTGTTTCGGAGCACCGGCGGGGATCCGCTACACTGGTGCGCGTGCCGAACTCACCCGTGAGTTCGAAACGATGGTGGGTGTAGCTCAGCTGGTAGAGCACCTGGTTGTGGTCCAGGTGGCCGCGGGTTCAAGTCCCGTCACTCACCCTCTAGTCCAGCCCCTGAACTGCAAAGTCGGGGGCTGGACTTATTTCGGTAGAGCACCTGGTTGTGGTGCAGCGATGATGGCGGGTTCAAGTCCCGTCACTCACCCTC
>Ga0302314_10002687_pt1 | contig 32980 bp, 33 predicted proteins | sample III_Palsa_N2_3_FD_200533 | JGI IMG/M metagenome (GOLD analysis project Ga0302314, IMG submission 200533) | Peat permafrost microbial communities from Stordalen Mire near Abisko, Sweden - III_Palsa_N2_3 | ecosystem: Environmental > Terrestrial > Soil > Palsa > Peat permafrost | place: Sweden...
TCTAGGCCCGCATCCGCTCGGGGACCTCGGCGGGCGCCTTGGCCTTCGCCTCCGCCAGCACGGCGAAAAGGCTCTGGTTGGTCCCGGCGAAGCGTTTGTTGAGCAGGTCGGAGACCCGCGCCCGCCGCTTCATCTCGGCTGCGTCGTCGAGCGACAGGAAGGACGGTTCGGGGCCGAGCCCGGCCCAGCGGCCGCGATAGTTTTGTCGAACGATGGCGCAAGAGAGAGACTTATTGACGTTGTTCATTCGCGGAAAACGCGTGATCGCGCCCTCCACCCCCATATCGCGGAACATCGCGTCACCCGGGTAGCGACTGAAGCCATGGAAGTCGTAGACGCGCAGGCTCACGTCAGGAGCCCCCGCGAGCGCCTCCCGGAACTGGGTCACGAAGCGGGCATGGTCAAAGCTGAAGCGCCACTGACGTCGGCTCGCCTCCTGGTTCAGGGACGGCTCTACGGCGTAGAAGCCTCGGCTCAGCACGAACCTCAGCATTTCGACCGCATCCAATGGCACATGCCGGCTGAGCTCTGAATAAAGGCTCCAGAAGGTCTCCGCCTGGTCTCGGACATAGAGAGCGAACACGACCTCGTCGCAGCCGGCCGATTTCAATGCCGAAGCAAGCTCGAGGGCCGTCCCGGGCGCAAAGAGCAGGTTCTCGAAGTTCTCGGATGAGATGAATGCGGTCCGCGCGCCTAGCCGGCTTGCGCGCGAGAGGACGTTGGCGATCTTCCTGAATTCGCCGCGCAGCACCTCCGCCGATTGGTCGTGGTGGGCCGGATAGCCCAAGCTCGGCTCGAAGTAGACACCGTGTTGCAGCAAGGCCTTGGCGTTGTAGGCGGCGAGATACTGGACGAGGGTGCTGCCGGTCTTGTGCAGCCCCATGTGAATGACGGCAATCACCCGCGCAAAGCTCCCCAGCTCGCGCTGGGCTGGCCGGCCCATGCGGCGTTCGGCTCAAATCGGGTCAACGCCCAGCAATCCCCCACGCCTCTCGATCGATTCCTCGCCGTTTTCATCCGTACCCGGCCTTGGGAGAGGGCGCCCGCCGCAGAGATGATGCTTTTCGAGAGGTCGAGTCAAATATACAGACCCCGCTCTCAGTCACGTTGCACGATTGCAACTTGCATGGGCGCCCCAGGTGAATGTGTGGCGGGCTATGCGGCGCGTTGCAGCGCGGCGCGGCCCAGGATAGGTTCCGCGCCCGGCGCGAGGCCGGTTTGGGAGCCCGAAGACAAAACCGTGGTCGATTTTATCGAAGAGGTCGAAGAGCAGCTCCGTTCCGACCGCTATCTAGCTTTTGCGCGCAAGGCCTGGCCGTGGTTCGCCGCGTTGCTGGCGGCGGTGATCATCGCCTTCCTGGCGGTGTGGGGCTACGACACTTGGCGCGACCAGAACGTCGCCAAGGCGTCGATCGCCTACGACAAGGCGCTCACCTCGCTTGCCCAAGGCGACGAGATCGGCGGCTACAACGGCCTGGATCCGATCGCCAAGTCCGGCCCGGCCGGCTACCGCACTCTGGCCCTGCTGCAGCAGGGCAACGTTCGCCTCGGCGCCGGCAAAGCCGACGAGGCGGCGGCTCTGTTCGAACAGGCGTCCAAGACGGCGCCCAACCCGATCCTGCGCGACCTCGCCTCCCTTCGCGCGGCTTTGGCCCTGATGGACATCGCACCCCTGCCGCGGGTCCAGACGCTCCTCACGCCCCTCATTGGCCAGAACAAGCCGTTCGACCTCGAGGCCCGCGAGGCGCTGGCGACCGCCAAGCTGGGCGCCGGCAAAACCGCCGAGGCGCGCGCCGATTTCACCGCTTTGAGCCTGTCGCTGGGCGTGAGCCAGTCGATGCGGGCCCGCGCTCAGGCGGCGATCGAACTGATCGACTCCGGCGGGACGGCGGCCGCCGTCGCCGCCGCCAAGATGGCCGCCACATTGCCGCCCCCGAAACCGGGTTTGACCAGCGCAACGTCCGAGGGCGCTCCGGCGCCGCAAGTCCAAGGCGAGACCGGTAACGCCCAATGAACGCACTCCGTAACCTGGGCGTCGTCACCGCGACCGCCCTTGCGCTCGGCGCGTGCGCCACCGCTTCCAAGATCGGCTCGATCAATCCGTTTCATGGCAAGCCCCACCGCGCCACCACCGCCTCGCGCGGCGTGCGAATTCCGGTGATCGCCCAGAACGAGCAACTCAAGGTGGCCGACGCGCTCAGGGGTCAGGAATTCTTCCTGCCGCCGCCGTCGCCGCAGTCCGAATGGCCGCTGCCCGGCGGCAATCTGGCGCAGTCGGTGGAGCACGTGGACGCGGCGCCGAACTTCACGGTGGCCTGGAAACGCAGCTTCGGCGTGCCAGGTTCTCGCAAGCATCACGTCACCGCTCCGCCGATCTACGCCGCCGGGCGAATTTTCGTCATGGATGGCGCGGCCAACGTCTCCGCCCATGACCCGGCTACCGGCGCGCAGATCTGGCGCACCAATATCCAGCCGCGATCCAAGCGCGATCGCGAAGCCTGGGGCGGTGGCCTGGCGTTCGCTGATGGCAAGATCTTCGTCACTTCCGGCTTCCGTGAGGTCGTCGGCCTGGACGCCGGCAGTGGCCGGCTCCTGTGGCGGACCAGTTCGGAGGCGCCGATGCACGCCGCCCCGACAGCCACCGACGGCCGCGTGTTCGCCGAGGACGTGAACGACGAGCTCTTTGCTTTCGACGAGACAACGGGCGCTCAGATCTGGACCTATCAGGCTCTGACCGAGCCGGCCCGCATCCTGGCGGCCACCAGCCCGGCGGTGGAGAGCGACACCCTGGTGAGCTCCTTCGCCTCCGGTGAGCTCATCGCTCTGCGCGCGGCGAATGGCGCGGAACTTTGGAACGCCAGCCTCTCCCACGCCAACCGCACCAATGCTCTGTCGGAGATCCGTGACATCCCAGGCCGGCCGGTGATCTTCCGGTCCGACGTCTACGCCGTCAGTCACTCCGACGTCTTCGCCGCCGTTGATCTGCGTACCGGCCAGGTGCGCTGGACGCTGCCGGTTTCGGCGATCACCACGCCGTGGCCGGCGGGCGACGTGGTCTATGTGATCGATGACCGTGGACAAGTGATCTGCGCCTCGCGCGACGCCGGGCAGGTCTACTGGATCCGAGATCTCAACGCCGGGGTCACGAAGAAAAAGCTGAAGAACGGCTACTGGACGACGCCGATCCTCGCCTCGAACCGTTTGATCACCTTCTCCAGCAAGGGCGAGGCCATTGCGCTCAATCCCAAGACTGGCGAGATCGAGCATCGCATGAACCTCGGTCCCAGAATGCTGCTCGGCCCCATCGCCGTCGACGGGACGCTCTACGTGGTGAGCGACGAGGCCCAGCTCATAGCCATAAGGTAGGACGATGGCCCTGCGGGTCGCCATTGTCGGTCGGCCCAATGTTGGCAAGTCGACGCTGTTCAATCGCCTGGCGGGACGGCGCCTGGCGATCGTCGATGACCGCCCGGGCGTAACCCGCGATCGCCGCATGGGCGCCGGTCGGCTAGGCGACCTGGATCTCGAGCTGATCGACACCGCCGGCTTCGAAGACGTCACCGACGCCAGCCTGGAGACGCGCATGCGTCGCCAGACCGAGCAGGCCATCGCCGACGCTGACGTCGCGCTCTTCGTCATCGACGCGCGCGAGGGCGTCAACCCGATCGACGAAATCTTCGCCGTCCAGCTTCGCCGCTCCGGCAAGCCAGTGGTGCTGGCCGCCAACAAGGCGGAAGGCCGGGGCGGGGAGGCCGGCGCGATGGAGGGTCACGCGCTGGGGCTGGGCGAACCGATCGCCATCTCGGCCGAACACGGCGAGGGGTTGGCCGACCTCTATGCCGCCCTCATCGCCGCTTCGGAGCGCTTGGCGACGGTCGAAGACCACAACGAGTTGGACGCTGAAAAGCCCATCCGCATGACCATCCTCGGCCGACCCAACGCCGGCAAGTCGACCCTGGTCAACCGCCTGATCGGCGAGGATCGCCTGCTGACCGGACCGGAGGCGGGGATCACCCGCGATGCGGTGAGCGTCGACTGGAGTTGGGATGGCCGACGGGTGCGGCTGGTGGACACCGCCGGCCTGCGCCGGAAGGCCCGGGTCGAGCAGGGACTCGAGCGCCTCGCCGTGCAGGACACGATTCGGGCGCTGACCTTCGCCGAGGTCGCCGTGCTGGTCATGGACGCCACCCAGGCCTTCGAGACCCAGGACCTGCAGATTGCGGATCTGATCGAGCGGGAAGGCCGCGCCCTGGTGTTCGTGCTGGCGAAATGGGACCTGATCGACGACCCTGGACCGCGGCTGAAGGCCTTCATCGAGCGCGCGGAGCGGATGCTGCCGCAGGTGCGCGGCACGCCGCTGGTGGCGCTGTCGGCTGAGACCGGCCGCGGGCTCGACCGCCTGATGCCGGCCGTGATCGAGGCGCATCGCCACTGGTCGGCCAAGGTCAACACGCGCGATCTCAATGACTGGCTGCACATGGCTGTCGAACGCCATCCGCCGCCTTCCGTTGACGGGCGGCGGGTCAAGCCGAAATACATGGTTCAGATCAAGTCGCGGCCGCCGACCTTCGTGATGTTCGCCAGTCGAGCCGAGAAGCTGCCGGACAGCTACCGCCGCTACCTGATCAACTCCCTGCGCCAGAGTTTCGAACTTCCAGGCACGCCCGTTCGCCTGACCGTGAGGTCAGGAAAGAATCCCTATGCCGAGGAGGGCGGCGGCAAACCGCCTGTCCGGTCTCGAAAAACTGCGGCGCGCGGCCGAACGGCCCCGCGGGGTCGTTGAGCAGGTTTTCGCTCGAACGTTGAATTCGGTGGTTAGGCCGCCGCCAGGTGCTGACCGAGATCGTGCGCTGCCCCCGCCCAGCCCCCGGATTCTTGGACCTTGGCCACGCGGAGATGGAGGATCGCCAGGTTTTCAAGGTCCGCGACCTCCTCGGCGACGGCCGAACGGCGGCAGTCCGCGGCATCGGCCTGATAGCCCATCAGGGCCACGCGATGGCCGTCCGTCAGTCGCGCCAAGTCGCCTATCTGCTCCAGATCCCGAAGACGGACATAGGTTCGGCCGCTTGCGTTCATGCGGGCGGCGAGCGCGTCGCTGGAGAAGCCCTTGCGAAGACTGATTGCGCCGGCCCGAACATCGACCAGCACGTCGATGCGGGCGGCGGAGAGCACATCGTCGAAACGCTCCGGTGAGGCGCCTTCGCAGCCGATGGTCGTAATTGCACGCATTTCGCGCTCCCTAATTTGCGCGGGGATTAAACTTGGCCTTTGGTTAACGCCCGATTTACGGCGGAGCCGTCCGCCGGTCGGTCTCCGGCGCAGCCGAACCTCAGCACGTTTTGGGGCTGCCCCGGGTCGCGCTCCTCGCTGAGCAGCGCGGCGATCCAGGCCGCCGGTTCGGCGGGATCGGGAAGGCTCGCCTTGTCCTCGCCTGGGAAAGCTTGATGGCGCAGCGCCGTGCGCATTGGGCCGGGATCGACCAGCAAGGCTCGCGCCGGCGAGCCGTCAACTTCGTCAGCCCAGCTGCGGACCATTGCCTCCATCCCGGCCTTGGTGGCGGCGTAGGCCCCCCAGAAAGGTCCCGGCGCGGTGGCTTGCTCGCAGGTGACGAAGACGGCGCGGCCGGCGTCGCTGGCGCGCAACAACGGATCGAACGAGCGGATGAGGCGGTAGGACCCGGTGAGGTTGGTCGCCAGCAGTCGGTCCCAGAGCGGGGGCGGCGCGTGCGCCAGGGGCCGCAGGCCTCCCAGCATCGCGGCGGCATGGACCAGGATATCCAGACGCCCATGGCGTTCGAAGATCGCCAGGCCCAGCTGGTCGATCCCGTCTGGCTTGGTCAGATCCATTGGCGCGAGCGTGACGGCCTCGCCGCCGGCCGCGCGCACGGCGTCATCCAGCTCCTCGAGCGCGCCTTGGGTGCGGGCAGTGGCGATCAGCTTGGCGCCGGCGGCGGCGAGCGAGAGGGCGACCGCCTGTCCGAGGCCGCGGCTGGCGCCGGACACCAGGGCGATCTTCCCAGCGAGGGAAGGCGTGGGAGCGGTCAAGATGAGAAGCCGTTCAGGCGTCGATCAGGAACGAGAGCTGCCGCTCGACACGGTCATTGCGGCCCTCGGCGATCTCTCGATCGAGGAGACGCGTGGGGTAGTCGCCAGTGAAATAGTGGTCGGTGAACTGAGGGTGGTCCGGATCCCGCGTCTCCTCGCCGAGGGCCCAGTAGAGCCCTTCAACGGAAAGGAAGCCGAGGCTGTCGACTTCCAGCAGGCCGGCCATTTCGTCCAAGCTGCGGTGGGCGGCCAGAAGGTGGTCTCGATCGGGCATATCGATGCCGTAGTAGTCGGGCCAGCGGATCGGCGGCGAGGCGGAGCGCAGGTGCACCTCCGCAGCTCCGGCCTCGCGCACCATGCGCGCCACCCGCACCGAATTGGTGCCGCGGACAATGGAATCGTCCACGAGAAGGACGCGCTTGCCCTTCAGCACCGCCGTGTTGGGCGAGAGTTTCATGCGCACGGCGAGTTGCCGGGCGTCCTGGCTCGGCTGGATGAAGCTGCGGCCGACGAAGTGATTGCGAATGATGCCCATCTCGTAGGGCAGGCCGCTGGCCTGGGCGTAACCGAGCGCGGCGGGCACGCCGGAATCCGGCACCGGCACCACCACGTCGGCGGGTACGGCGGTCTCCTGGGCCAGACGCTCACCCATCCGCTTGCGCACGTCGTAGACCGAGCGGCCGTTCACGACCGAGTCGGGCATGGCGAAATAGACGTATTCGAAGGCGCACGGGCGGGCGCGGGCGGCCGGGAACGGCCGGCAGCTCTCAACCTGGCGGTCGGAGACGACGATCATTTCGCCATGCTCCACGTCGCGCACGAACTTGGCGCCGACCATGTCCAGCGCCCGGGTCTCAGAGGCGAATACCGGCTTGCCGTTGAGGTCGCCGAGCACGAGCGGGCGGATGCCGAGCGGATCGCGCACGCCGATCAGTTTCTTGTTTGTGAGGGCGACCAGGGCGTAGCCGCCCTCGATCTGGCTGAGCGCGTCGATGAAACGATCGACGAACCGCTCGCGACGCGAACGGGCGATGAGATGCAGGATCACCTCGGAGTCGGAGGTCGATTGGAAGATTGCCCCCTCGGCCACCAGCTGTTCGCGCAAGGTGAGAAAGTTGGTCAGGTTGCCGTTGTGGGCGATGGCTACTCCGCCGGCTTGCAAGTCCGCGAACATCGGCTGGCCGTTGCGCAGAAAGCTGCCGCCGGCAGTGGAATAACGGGTATGGCCGATGGCCGAGCGGCCCGGCAGTCGCTGGGAGAGATCGCCAGCGAAGGCCTCCCCAACCTGGCCCAGGTGCCGTTCGGTGTGGAATCCGACCCCATCGAAGGCGGCGATGCCGCAGGCCTCCTGGCCGCGGTGCTGCAGCGCGTGCAGGCCCAGCGCCGTGACGCTGGCCGCGCCGGCGCTATCGAACACGCCGAACACGCCGCACTCCAGGCGCGGCTTGTCGTCCCAAGGATCAGGTCCCAAACGAGAGGACTTGCTCATCGCCGCGATTTCTCCACCAGAACATTGAGGGCGCCGCGCTCGGCGTCATTGTAGCCTTTAGGTTGGGTGTCGCCGTCATCCGCGTTCATGGCGTTCTCCACCTCCGGGGCGGCGCGTTTCACCAGCGACATCCCCTTGGGCGCCAGGGCCTGCAAGGCTCCGCCGGCGGCGTTCGCCAAGGGATAGACGGTCGCGTGCGTATACCAGTTCGGCAGGCGCTCGGGCGGCGTGGCGGCGCGGATCGCTAGCACGATCACGCCCACGACCACCACCCCCCGCGCCAGGCCGATCGCTGCGCCGAGCAGTCGATCGGGCCCGGAAAGGACGCTCTGCCGCACCCCGCGGGAAAGCAGGCCCCCCACCAGGCGCACGGCGATATAGACGGCGAGAAAGCCGCCGATCACGGCCGCCGTTCGCGCCAGCCAGTGAATGTGAATGAAGTGGGCCGCCAGCGGGCCCGTAAGCCGCAGGGCGAGGATCGAAACGGCCACGGCGACGATGAACGCGGTGACGGTCACCACCTCGCGCGTCGCCCCGCGGACGAAGCCCACCAGGCCCGACGCCACAAGGATGGCGCCGGCCAAGATGTCGAAACCCGTCACTCGTCCTCAACTCCAGCCGCTCTCGCCGATGCGGGCGATGGCCTCGCCCAGGCGTCTCACGCTCATGACCGAAACACCGCCGCCCACCGCGCCTGTCGGGGCCAATGCGCGCGTGAAGCCCAGCTTGGCCGACTCCTTGAGGCGGGTCTCGCTGCGGCTCACGTTCCTGACGTCCCCCGACAGGCTGATCTCTCCGAATACGACGCAATCCTGAGGGAGCGCCGCCTCCAGGGCGGAGGAGGCGAGCGCCGCCGCCGCCGCCAGGTCGGCCGCCGGCTCGCCGATCCGTAGGCCGCCAGCGACGTTCAGATAGACATCGCGCGAGGCGAATCCAAGGCCGCAACGGGCGTCCAATACGGCGAGAATCATCGCCAGACGCCCGGAATCCCAGCCGACGACCGCGCGCCGAGGCGTTCCGTATACGGATGGCGCCACCAGGGCCTGGAATTCGACCAGCACTGGCCGCGAACCCTCGATGCCGGCGAACACCGCCGTCCCGGCCGCCCGCTCACCGCCTTCGCCGAGGAAGAGCGCCGAGGGATTGCGCACCTCGGCCAGGCCGCCTTCGCCCATTTCGAAAACGCCGATCTCGTCCGTAGGCCCGAAGCGGTTCTTTACTCCCCGAAGGATGCGGAAGGGATAACCCCGCTCGCCCTCGAACGAGATGACGGCGTCGACCATATGCTCCACTACCCGCGGACCGGCGATCTGGCCGTCCTTGGTGACGTGGCCGACGAGGACGACGGCGACATCCCGCTTCTTGGCCAGGCGCACCAGCTCCCCGGCGCAGGCGCGCACCTGGGTCACCGATCCTGGTCCGGCTTCGTGGGCGTCGCTCCACAGGGTCTGGATCGAGTCGATCACCACCAGGTCGAAGGCCTCGGCTTTGAGGCCGTCCAGGATCGCGCGCAGAGAGGTCTCGGCCGCCAGCCGCACCGGCGCGCCGGATAGGCCCATGCGGGCGGCGCGGGCGCGAATCTGCTCGGCCGCTTCTTCGCCGGAGATGTAGGCGCAGGCCGCCCCCCGCAGGGCGGCTCTGGCGACCACGTCCAGCAGCAGGGTGGACTTGCCCACCCCGGGGTCGCCGGCCAGCAGCAGGGCCGAGCCGCGCGCCAGGCCGCCGCCAACCACGCGGTCGAACTCCTCCACCCCGGTGACGATGCGCGACGGCGCCGGCGTGTCGCTGGTCAGAGGTTCGAAGGCCAGGCCCGGGCCGCGACGGCTGCGCGGCGAGGACGCCCCGGGTGGGGCGCTCACCACCTCCTCGGCAAGGGTGTTCCAGGCCCCGCAGGCCGGGCATTGGCCAGCCCACTTGGCGTGAACCGCGCCGCAGGACTGGCAGACGTAGAGCGCGCCGTCGCGGGCCATGGCTCACCGATTCGTCCCGGTAGGGAGCGATTATAGCCGCAACTGGTGGTCCGCGTCCCCAAGCACCCCGTCTCGCCACGGCGCCATAATTGCGCTAGCCTTCCGCCCAGGTTCAGCCATGTGGGTTAACCGGCATAAGGGGAGGGTTTCGATTTGAGCGTGGTCCAACAACCGTCGAGCTCCGGGCTCGTCGCGCGCGTTACGGGCATGCTGAAAGCGCCTGCGGCCGAGTGGGATGTGATCGACGGCGAGGCGGCCACCGTTCAGGGCCTCTTCACCGGCTATGCCTGCATTCTTGCGGCGATCCCGGCGATCATCGGCGTCTTGGCTTCACTCCTGCTGTCGGCGATGTTCGCTTCATCGATGGGAGCGTTTTCACATCTCCCGGGCATGGGCATGGCGTTTGGGCTGGGTCCGGTTGGGGTCATCGTCCATGCGGTGCTGGGCTACGTGGCGGGACTCGCGACCATTTTCGCAGTCGGGTTCATCGCCGACGCCCTCGCCCCGAGCTTCGACGGCCAGAAAAGCCAGATCCAGGGAATGAAGTTAGCCGTCTACAGCCCAACCGCATCCTGGGTGAGCAGTCTGGCGCTCATCATTCCGGTGCTCGGGGGATTGGTGGCGTTCGCCGGGTTGATTTACAGCATCTACACGCTCTGGATCGGCGCTCCCAAGCTCATGAAAGTGCCGGCGGACAAGGCGATCGGCTTCAACATCGTCCTGATCTTGGCCTGGATCGTGATTGCGGTAATCGTCGGCTTGGTCGTCTCCAGCATCGTCAGCGCGATGTTCATCACCTCGGCGATCGCCACGGGCGGCCTCGTCCACTAGGCAGTTCGGGGCCACAGATCGACGGCCGCGCTCTGCGAGGAGCGCGGCCGGTTCTGTTTGGCGCTAGCGCGGCTCGTAGCGGCCGTCCTTGGCCAGATTCGAGAACTTGGTCAGGTCTTCGTTGAAGTGCAGGCGGACCACGCCGATCGGGCCGTGACGTTGCTTGCCGATGATCACCTCGGCCACGTGGCGGATGGCGTCGAGCTTTTCCTCCCACTCGATGTGCTCTGGCGTGTTGTCGCGCGGCTCGCCACGCGAGAGGTAATAGGCCTCGCGGTAGATGAACATGACAACGTCGGCGTCCTGCTCGATCGAGCCTGACTCGCGCAGGTCGGCGAGCTGCGGCTTCTTGTCCTCGCGGTTTTCGACCTGGCGCGAGAGCTGGGCCAGGGCGATGACCGGCACGTTCAACTCCTTGGCCAGCGCCTTGAGGCCCTGAGTGACCTGGGTAACCTCCTGGACGCGATTGTCGTTGCGCGAGGAGTCGCCCACCGTGACCAACTGCAGATAGTCGACCACCACCAGATCGAGGCCCACCGTGCGCTTGAGCCGGCGGGCGCGGGCGGCCAGCTTGGCCATGGAGAGGCCGCCGGTATCGTCGATGTGCAGCGGCGCGTTCTGGATCTCCGCCGCGGCGTCGCGCAGCAGGCCGAAGTCCTGGGCGTTGATCTGGCCCTTGCGGATCCGGTCGGAGGAGACGCCGGTGAGTTCGGCGAGGAGACGCAGAGCGAGCTGCTCGGCGCTCATTTCCAGTGAGAAAAAGGCCGCGACACCGCCGCGGACGGTGCGCTTGGTCCCGTCGGGTTCGACCTCGTAGGCGTATTTGCGGGCCACGTTGAAAGCGATGTTGAGGGCCAGCGCCGACTTGCCCATGGACGGCCGGGCGGCGAGAATCACCAGGTCGGAGGGGTGCAGGCCGCCCAGCTTGTCGTCGAGGTCCTCGAGGCCGGTCGAAATTCCGGAGAGCTTGCCGTCGCGCTCGTAGGCGGCGGCGGCCATCTTCACCGCCCCGGCCAGGGCGTCGGACAGGTTCATCAGGCCGCGGTGGCCAGAGCCGATTTCGGCCAGCTTGAAGAGTTCCTGCTCGGCCGACTCGATCAGCTCCCGGCCGGTGCGCTCGGGATCGCCCGTCTGGGCCCCGGCGGCGATCTCTCCGCCGATGCGGATCAAGGCCCGGCGCAGGGCCAGGTCGTGGATCGCCCGACCGTAGTCGGGGGCATAGGCTGCTGGCGGAGCATGGTTGAGCAGGTCGGCCAGGTAGCGCACGCCGCCTGCCTCGACGTAGGCCGGATCGCGCTGAAACTGCTCGTCCAGGAGGATCGGATCGGCCAGGCGGTTGGCGCCGACGGCCCGGCGAATGGCGTCGAACAGGCGTCCGTGCAGGGGCTCGTGGAAGTCCTCGACCTGCAGGGCGTCGCTGAGCCGCTCCAGGGCGGAGTTGTCGTAGAGCAGGGCCCCCAGCAAGGCCTGTTCGGCCTCGATGTTGTGCGGCGGCTGCAGGATGTCCGCGGCCGTTTCGGTGGGACGCAGATCGAGGAGCGGGACGATGGCCATGGAGGCGGCGACCTTAGCTCAAGGTCGGGCCGGCGGGTGAGGAACCTAGGCCCCGCAGGCAGAATTCCGGGGGGTCTTTGTGGATATGTCGATTGCCGCCGCTCGGTTTATCTCCGCTCATCCCGTGCAAGCCGCGAAGCGGCGCGACACGGGACCCAGGGGGCCGCGTCAACGAGCGAAGAAAGCCTGGGCCCCGGCGTTCGCCGGGAGGGGTTTGTCTAGGCTTCCGCTTCTTCCGCCACCGGTTCGGCGCCGGGTTCGAACACGTCGGCCGGGGTGATCTCGCCTTCCTCGGTCGCATAGCGGTCGGCCAGCACATTCTCGCCGCGCGCCTGGCGCTCGGCCTCGTCGATGCTGCGGGCGATGTTGATCTTCACCGTCACCGGGACCTCCGCGTGCAGGCGCACCTTCACCTCGTGCACGCCCAGCGTCTTGATCGGCCGGTCGAGCACGACCATGGCGCGGTCGATCTTGCCGCCCTCGGCGTTGACCGCCGCCGCCACGTCGCGGCCGCTGACCGAGCCGTAGAGCTGGCCGGTCTCGCCGGCCTGACGGATCATCACATAGACGACGCCGTCGATGCGGCCACCGGCCTTCTCGGCAGCGGCGCGGGCCTGCGCATTGCGGGCCTCGACGTCGTGGCGCATGCCCTCGAACACCTTGAGGTTGGCGGCGTTGGCGCGCAGGGCTTTGGAGCGGGGCAGGAGGAAGTTGCGGGCGAAGCCGTCCTTCACCGACACCACGTCGCCAAGCGCGCCCAGGCGCTCAACGCGTTCAAGCAGAATGACTTTCATGGCGCGCGCCTCACTTCGTGACGTAGGGCAGGAGGGCGAGGAAGCGGGCGCGCTTGATCGCCTGGGCCAACTCGCGCTGCTTCTTGGCCGACACGGCCGTGATCCGCGAGGGCACGATCTTGCCGCGCTCAGAGACGTAGCGCTGCAGCAGCTTCACGTCCTTGTAGTCGATCTTCGGCGCGTTGGCGCCGGAGAACGGGCACACCTTGCGGCGGCGCATGAAGTTGCGGCGCGGACCGCCGCCAGAGGCGGGGGCGGCTTCGGGGAGGATGGTTTCGTCGCTCATGTCAGGCCGCCTTACGCCGGGACGTCGTCGAAACGCCGTTCGCGATCGCGGTCGCGGCGGGCGAGAATCGGGGAGAGTTCGAGGTCGAGGTGCTCGACCTTGAGGGTCAGGTAGCGCAGCACATCCTCGTTGATCGAGAGCTGCCGCTCCATCTCCTTCACGGCCGCCGGCGCAGCGTCGATGGCCAGCAGGGAGTAGTGACCCTTGCGGTTCTTCTTGATCCGGTAGGTGAGGTTGCGCAGACCCCAGTATTCAATCTTGGCCACATGGCCGCCCTGACCTTCGATCAGGGCCTTGAGCTCTTCGTTCAGGGTCTCGGCCTGGGTGGGCGAGATGTCCTGGCGAGCGATGAGCACGTGCTCGTAGAACGCCATGGCGTCATGCTTCCGCATCTTGGGCGCGGCGCTCGCGGGGCCGGGAAGAGGCGTCCGAAAGCGATGGATCTTGGCGCGGCGGCCGGGAGTCTCCCGAGCCCTTTAGTGTTCCGCGTTAGACCGTGCCCGTTAAGGGAGGCGCGCTGTTAGCGGTAAACGCGGCGGAAGGCAAGGGCGACCGATTGGCGCGGCGACAGGCGCTATGCGCTCATGCATGATCGCAAAGGCTACGAAGGAACAATGATGAGAAGAAGGCTTTTGGGCGCGGTCGTCGCCACAATGATCCTCGGCGGCCTGCCGACGCTTGCTCAGCCGTCCTCTTCGGGGACCGTTCCGACGGGGGATGACTTGGCTGGGCGGCGCGCACTGGTAGTGCAGTACATGCAGGACATTCACATGGACGCGATCATCGCTCGCACCATGGACAGCGTAAACACCGCGACGTTCGCCGCCATTAAGCACGAATACCCCACTTATTCCCAGCAGAGGCTGGACAAGTTGAAGTCGGTGACAGACGGCGTAATGGACAAGGAGCTTCCCAAAATAAAGGCCGCCACCGTCGACTCGCTGGCCGACGTCTATGATCGGGAAGAGCTTCAGGCGCTGATCGAATTCTACGAATCGCCGATGGGCCGCAGGATCGTCGACAAGATGCCACTGGCATCGGCCGCTTCCCAACGCGCCGTGAACCAGATGGTGCCCGAAATCGTGGATGAGGAACGCAAAGCGGTCTGTGCGGAGCTAGGGTGCCCTGCGAAACCAAAGGCTGCGGGCGGAGCCAGCTAAGCCCGCAGTCCTAAGTCGCCGGGTGCTTGTCCCGCCAGGCCTTCACCGCCTCCAGCGTCTTGGCCACGTGGTCGTCGGGCTTGAGGTTGGAATAGGCCAGCAGGATCTTGCCGTCGGGGGCGATTACATAGCTCGTGCGGTCGGACCAGCCGGGCCGCATGGCCAGCGTCGCCTTGTAGGCGCCCGCGATCTTGGCGTCGGGGTCGGCGGCCACGGGGAATTTCGAGCGGCATTCGCTCACCGAGAATTCGGTCAGGCGGTCGATGTTGCCGGCCGTGATCCCCATCACCGTGGCGCCCAGCGCCTGATACTGCGGCTGCGCCTCGGCGAAGTCATGCGCCTCGATCGTGCAGCCGGAAGTGAAGGCGGCCGGGAAGAAGTACAGCACCACGGGGCCTTTCTTCAGTGCTTCCTTGAGCTTGAACGGGAAGGCCTTGCCGGCCATCGAGGCCTGGGTGGAGAAGTCTGGGGCCTTGTCACCAACGTTGAGCGCGGCGTGGGCGCCCCCGGCGAGGGCGAGCGAGAGGGCCGCGGCGGCGATGAGGCGCTTCATGACGTTTCTCCTGGTTCTGCGGCCATTATGCACATGCCCTAGCTCTTGCGTCATCCAGCGCCGCTCACTTGTCGCCCGGCGAGCTTTGACCTAACCCTCCCGCCGCCGATTCCACCCAACGCCGAGGCAACGCCGCCGACATGACCCTCGCCTTCCTCTTTCCAGGCCAAGGCAGCCAGGCGGTGGGCATGGGCGCGGAGCTGGGCGACGCCTTTGCTTCGGCCCGGAGCGTCTTCGAGGAAGTCGACGACGCGCTCGGCCAACGCCTCTATCGTCTCATGCGCGAGGGGCCGGCCGAGGAGCTGACCCTGACCGAGAACGCCCAGCCCGCCCTGATGGCCGTCAGCCTGGCGGTCGCCGCAACGCTCAAGACCGAGTTCGGCGTCCCTGTGGCGCGGGCCGCCTTCGTCGCCGGCCATTCGCTGGGCGAATATTCGGCCCTGGCGGCGGCCGGCGCGCTCACGCTCGCCGACGCCGCGCGCCTGCTCAAGCTGCGTGGCCAGGCCATGCAGCGCGCCGTGCCGGTGGGCGAGGGAGCCATGGCCTCCCTCATCGGTCCGAAGACCGACCTGGCGCTGGCCGAAGCCGCCGCCGAGGCGGGGAGCGCGGTTGGCGTCTGCGTCGTCGCCAACGACAACAACGCCGGCAACATCGTCATCTCCGGCGACAAGGCCGCCGTGGACCTCGCCATTGAAAAGGCCAAGGCGCTCGGCGCGCGGGCCATTCCGCTCAACGTCTCCGCGCCCTTCCATTGTCCGCTCATGGCCCCCGCCGCCGAAGAGATGGAGCGCGCCCTGACGCTCGCCTCGATCGCGCCGCCCAGCCCACCGGTCGTAGCCAACGTCACCGCCCGCCCCACAGCCGATCCGGAAGCCATCCGCCGGTTGCTGGTGGAGCAGGTCACCGGCCGCGTGCGCTGGCGCGAGAGTATGGAGTGGCTGGCGGGCGAAGCCGGCGTCACCGTCTTCGCCGAGGTCGGGTCCGGCAAGGTGCTGACCGGCATCGTCAAGCGCGTGGCGCCGGACGCGGCCGCCTTTGCGCTGAACGCGCCGGCCGACCTCGAAGCCTTCGCCAAGACGCTCTGAGGAGGCGCCCGGTGTTCGATCTTTCTGGCAAGACAGCGCTGGTCACCGGCGCCAGCGGCGGCATCGGCGGAGCCATCGCCCGGGCTCTGCACGGCGCCGGCGCCCACGTCGTTCTCTCCGGCACGCGCGAGACGGCGCTCGAGACGCTCGCCGCCGATCTCGGCGAGCGGACGAGCCTGGCCGCCTGCGACCTCACTGACTCCGCGGCCGTCGACGGCCTCGTGGAACGCGCCGAGGCCGCCGCCGGCGGCCCGCTCGACATCCTCGTGGCCAACGCCGGCGTGACCCGCGACGGCCTCCTGCTGCGCATGAAGGATGAGGACTGGGCCGCCGTCCTGCAGATCAATCTCGAGAGCTATTTCCGCCTGTCGCGCGCCGCCCTCAGGGGCATGATGCGCCGGCGCTGGGGTCGGATCGTCGGCATCACCTCGGTGGTGGGCGTCACCGGCAATCCCGGCCAGACCAACTACGCCGCCTCCAAGGCCGGCATGATTGGCTTCTCCAAGGCACTGGCCCAGGAGGTGGCGAGCCGCTCGATCACCGTGAATTGTGTCGCGCCCGGATTCATCGAAAGTCCGATGACCGACGCCTTGGCCGAGGCTCAGAAAACCCAGATCCTGTCTACGATCCCGTCAGGACGGCTGGGCTTGGGCGAGGAGGTCGCCGCCGCCTGCGTCTACCTGGCGAGCGCCGAGGCGGCCTACGTCACCGGCCAGACCCTGCACGTCAACGGCGGGATGGCGATGATCTGAGGGCGGGGACGGAGCTCCGCCGGCCCCGCTAGGCGGACCCTATGGAACATGCTAGGCGGGAGGCCGAATTTCTTAGGGATCGCTGACGGGCCGGGCCCGCTACGACAAACCACCGGGACCCCGCGAGCGGTCCCGCCAACGAGGGACTTGAAAAGTTAGATGTCCGACATTCTCGAGCGCGTGCGCAAGATCGTCATCGAACACCTGGACGCCGACCCGGAAAAGGTCACGGAGAAGGCGAGCTTCATCGATGACCTGGGCGCCGACAGCCTGGACAACGTCGAACTCGTCATGGCTTTCGAGGAAGAGTTCGACATCGAGATTCCCGACGACGCGGCCGAGCACATCCAGACGGTTGGCGACGCAGTGAAATTTATCGGAGAGCGTCTCGGCGCCTGATCCCGCGATGCGTCGCGTCGTTGTCACCGGCCTGGGTCTCGTTACGCCTCTCGGCTGGGGCGCGGAGACCAGTTGGCGCGCCATCCTGGAAGGCAAGTCCGGGGCCGGACGCATCACCACGTTCGACCCGACCGACTACGCCTGTCAGGTGGCCTGCGAGGTGCCCCGCGTGGACGGCCGCGGCGGCGGCGGCCCGGATGTGCCCGGCAGCTTCGATCCCGACCAGGTGATGAGCGCCAAGGATCGGCGGCGCATCGACGACTTCATTCTCTACGCCATCGCCGCCGCCGACGAGGCGGTGCGCGATTCCGGCTGGGCCCCCACCGACGAGCGCGACCGCGAGCGCACCGGGGTGAACATCGGCTCGGGGATCGGCGGCCTCGCCTCGATCGCCAACACGGCCATCGAGTTGCACGAGAAGGGCCCCCGACGGGTCAGCCCGTTCTTCATCCCTTCGGCCCTGATCAACCTCGCCTCCGGACAGGTGCAGATCCGGCACGGATTCAAAGGGCCGAACCACGCCGTGGTCACGGCCTGCTCCACCGGCGCCCATGCGGTCGGCGACGCCATGCGTTTCATCAAGGCCGGCGACGCCGACGTGATGCTGGCCGGTGGCGCGGAGGCGGCCATCTGTCCGTTGGGCATCGCCGGCTTCATCGCCTGCCGGGCCATGTCCACCAAGTTCAACGATGAGCCGACTCGGGCGTCACGGCCCTATGATGTCGATCGCGACGGCTTCGTGATGGGCGAGGGGGCCGGGGTGCTGGTGCTCGAGGAGCTTGAGCACGCCAGAGCCCGCGGCGCCAAGATCTACGCCGAGGTGACCGGCTACGGCCTCGCCGGCGACGCCCACCACATCACCGCCCCGCCCGAGGACGGCGACGGCGGTTTCCGCGCCATGCGGGCCGCCATCGCCCACGCCGGCATTCAGCCGGCCGATATCGACTACATCAACGCCCACGGCACCTCCACGCCTCTGGGCGACGAGATCGAACTGGGGGCGGTCGAGCGCCTGCTCGGTAACGCCGCGGCCAAGGTGTCGATGTCGTCCACCAAGTCAGCCACCGGCCACCTGCTGGGCGCGGCCGGGGCCATCGAGGCGGCCTTTGCCGTCCTGGCCCTTCGCGACCAGATCGCGCCGCCGACCATCAATCTCGACAACCCATCGGTCGAGACGGCCATCGACCTTGTTCCGCACAAGGCGCGACCGCGCCGCATCGATGTCGCGCTCTCCAACAGCTTCGGGTTCGGCGGCACCAACGCCAGCGTCGTCTTCATCAAGGCGCCGTGAGCCGCCGGCCTCGCGCCCGCAAGGGCAAGCCGTCGCCGACCCGCGCCCGACGACGCCTCCTGATTCTCGCCGCCGCGGCCGTCGCTGCAATTGCAGTCGCCGTGGTCGGCGTCCTCCTGCTGCCGGGCCCCGCGGCGCGCAGCGGGAAGGCGACGGAGGTCGTGCTCGCTGCCGGTGGCGGCGTGCAGGGCGTCGCCGGGCAACTGGCTGACGCCGGTGTCATCCGTTCGCCGCTCGCCTTCATCGTCGCCGCTGAGGCCAGCGGCTCGGCCCATCGTCTCAAGGCCGGCGACTACAGCTTCCGGTCCCGCGCCTCGCTGCTCAGCGTGCTGGTCCAGATCCGCCAGGGTCGGACAGTCCGCCACTCCGTGACCATTCCGGAGGGATTCACCTCGGCTGACGCCGCGGCCGTGCTCGCCCATTCGCCCGACCTCACCGGCGAGGTCGAAATCCCGCCGGAGGGCTCGCTGCTGCCCGAGACCTACCAGACAGGGTTCGGCGAGGGCCGCGCTCACATGCTGGGCCGCATGCGCGCCGCCCGCGAAGCCCTGCTGGCCAGGCTCTGGGCCGCGCGGCCGGCCGGACTTCCCTATCGCTCGCCCGAGGAGGCGGTGATACTGGCCTCGATCGTCGAGAAGGAGACCGCCCTGCCGGACGAAAGGCCTCACATCGCCGCGGTGTTCATCAACCGCCTGAAGACCGGCATGCGCCTGGAGAGCGATCCCACCGTCGTCTATGGGCTCACCGGCGGCGTTCGGCTCGGCCACGGCCTGCGCGTTTCCGAGCTCGCCAGCCGAACGCCCTACAACACCTATGTCATCGCCGGTCTGCCGCCGACGCCCATCGCCAATCCCGGTCGCGCAGCTCTGGAGGCGGCGCTCGACCCGGCCCCCAGCCAGGATCTCTATTTCGTGGCCGACGGAACCGGCGGGCACGTTTTTTCCGCCACGCTCGCCCAGCATCTCAAGAACGTCGCCCACTGGCGGGCCATGGAGCACGAGGTGCGCGGAGGCGGCCGGTGAGCGCGCGCCGCGGCCTCCTGCTGGTCATCTCGAGCCCCAGCGGGGCGGGGAAGACCTCGCTCAGCCGGCGTCTCGCCGAACGCCATCCGGAGCTGCACCTGTCGATCTCCGCCACCACCCGCGCGCCACGGCCGGGCGAGGCGGATGGGCGGGAGTACCATTTCGTCAGCCGCGCGGCCTTCGACGCCGAGGTCGCCGCCGGCGCCTTCCTGGAGTGGGCCGAGGTCCACGAGAATTTCTACGGCACGCCACGTGCGCCAGTGGAGGCGGCCGTCGAGACCGGCCGTGACACCCTCTTCGATATCGACTGGCAAGGGGCGCAGGCCATCCATGGCGCCCTGCCCGAGGACACGGTCCGTATTTTCATCCTCCCCCCCAGCATGGCCGCCCTGGCCGCGCGGCTGCACGGCCGCGCCCAGGACTCCCACGAGGTCATCGCCCGGCGCCTGGCGCGCGCCCACGGCGAGATCGCCCATTGGCGCGAGTACGACTACGTGATCGTCAACGCAGACTTCGACCAGGCCTACGCCGACATCGAGACCATCTACCGCGGTGAGCGCCTGCGCCGCCGGCGCAATCCCTGGCTGGCGGGTTTCGTCGAGAGTCTCGACGGCGAGGGGTAGAGCGCGGCCGCTAGCCGAGGCCCTCACCGGCTTGGCCACATCCGCATCTCCAGTTCGCCGAATGCGGAATATGAGCGACAGTCCAACTCATTGATTTCATTCCCATCGAGTGTTAGGCGGCAAACGCCTTCGGCTTTCGCGGCCGCGCCGTCTCGGGCGACCTGCACGACCTCACAGACCGTCTTGGTTGGGCAGCGGGCCACAAGCCGCAACGCTTTTCGCCCGCTGTTGGCCGTGAATTCGGTCTGATCGTCACGTCCGCGCTGAATCGTCAGCGAGTCGCAGATGAGCTCGGTGTTTCCCAACGTCAGGGCGCAGCCGCTGGCGGGCCCCGCATACAGAAGCACGGCCACGGCCAAAAGGGTCATCCGCGCGCCACGATTTCGGCGAGGCGCAGGAAGCCCTCGACGCTCACCGTTTCGGCGCGAGCGTCGGGGTCGATTCCCGCCTGTTCGCACAGCGCGGCGCCGCCTAGCGCCTTGACCGACGAGCGCAGCATCTTGCGCCTCTGGCCGAAGGCGGCGGCCGTGACCTTCTGGAGCGCGTCGAGGATCGCGTCCGCTGGCCGCTCCGGCCTGGGCGTCAAACGCACGACAGCCGAGTCCACCTTGGGCGGCGGGGTGAAGGCGCGCGCCGGCAGGGTCATGGCGATCCGGGCCACGCACACCGCCTGGGAGATCACCGCCAGCCGGCCATAGTCGTCGTCGCCGGGCCGCGCGGCGATGCGGTGGGCTACCTCGGCCTGGAACATCAGGGTCAGGCTGGCAGGGCGGAGCGGCCCCGTCAGCCATTTGACGAGCAGGGGGCTCCCAACATTGTAGGGCAGGTTGGCGACCACCGCCGCGCCCGGCCCGACCTCCACCGCCTCTTCGATGGAAAGCGCATCGGCGTGGATCACCCGCAGGCCTTGCGGCGCGGCCTCGGCGATCGCCGCCAGCAGCGGCAGGAAGCGCTGATCCGTCTCTACTGCCGTCACCTGGGCGCCCGCCTCCAGCAGGGCGCGGGTCAGGCCGCCGGGGCCTGGGCCGACCTCGAGCACGGGCTGTCCGTCGGAAATCTCTGCGATTTTAACGATCTTCCGGCAAATATTAAGATCTAGCAGGAAGTGTTGGCCGAACCGTTTGGCGGCCAGTATGCCGGCCTCGTCCAGCGCCTCGCGGAGCTGCGGAAGGTTCTGCAGGCTCACGCCGTCCGCCGGATCACGATTTCGCCGGCCAAACGCAGGGCGGCGATCAGGCTATCGGGCCGCGCCAGTCCCTTGCCGGCGAGGTCGTAGGCGACGCCGTGGTCGGGCGAGGTGCGCACGATCGGCAGTCCCAGGGTCACGTTCACTCCGCCCCAGAAATCCAGCATCTTCACCGGGATCAGCGCCTGGTCGTGGTACATGCAGATCGCTGCATCGTAGCGGGTCCGCGCCTCGGCGTGGAACAGGGTGTCGGCTGGAAATGGCCCAGCGGCGTCGATCCCGGCCGCTCTGAGCGCGGCGACCGCCGGGGCGATGATCTCGGCTTCCTCGCTCCCGAGCGCGCCGGATTCCCCGGCGTGGGGATTGATCGCCGCGACGGCCAGGCGTGGCGCGGCGACGCCGAAGTCTCGCCTCAGCGCTTCGGCGGTGGTCATGGCCGCGTTAACGATGGCCTCGGCAGTGAGCATCGCGACGGCCTTGGCCAAGGGCTCGTGAATGGTGACCAGGACGCAGCGCAGGTCCGCCGCGGCCAGCATCATCACCGGCGCGCCGCCGGTGAGCGCGCCCAGGAATTCGGTGTGGCCAGGAAAGGCGAACCCGGCCTCGTAGAGCGGCGCCTTGGCGATCGGCGCGGTGACCAGGGCCGCAGCCTCCCCGCCGAGGGCCAGCCGCGCGGCGGTTTCGATCCAACCCACGATCGCGGCGGCGGCGTGCGGCGCGGGGGCGCCAGGGGTCACGGGGGCGGGAAGGGGCCGGTCGAGCACCGGCAGAGCTTCGGCGAAACGCGCCGCTCCTTCGGCAAGACTGGCGACGGTTAAGACGGGGTCCGAGCGCGCCGAGCGGATGACCGTTTCGACATCGCCGACGACCACAAAGGCGGGGCCGGTGGTCCTCAGCGCCCGCCAGGCGCCGGCGACGATCTCCGGGCCGATGCCCGCCGGATCGCCCAGGCTGAGGGCGATCGGCGGCCTTGTCACCGAACCTCGATGGTCGCCGAGTTGCGCAGGTCACGCAGGGCGCGCTTGGCGATCATCGCCAGCTCGTCGCCGTAGAGCCGGTTCTCGATCTGATCCTTGCTCAGCGCCTGGGCGCCGCCCATGTGCCGCGAGCAGACCGCCACGAGATGCATTCCGGCGTCGGTGCGGATCGGATCGGACACCTGCCCGACATCGAGCTTCTCGGCCGCGTCGCGGAAGGCCGGGGCCAGATCCTTGGTCTCTGCTTCGCCGAGGTCGCCTGTGACCACGCCCTTGAACTTGGCGCCTGCGGCCTGGAGGTTGTCGCAGCCGTTGAGCTTGCCTTTGAGCTCAATGAGCTCGGCGTTGGCGTCGGAGACCTGCTTGTCGCTCGCGCCTTTGGGCAGGGCGATGGCGGCCTGCTTCAGGTCGACCACGGTGGTGGTCCCGCCCGCCCGACGGTCCTTCAGGAAGATGATGTAGACCCCGTCCTTGACGGGGATCGGGGCTGAGAGCTGGCCCGCTCGCAGGTTGTCGAGCTGGGCGTCCACCTCGGGCGGCATCTCCCCCGGCGAGATCCAGCCCACTTCGCCGCCGTTGGCCGCCGAAGGCGTGTTGGAAAACTGCCGCGCCACGGCCGCGAACGGGGCGCCGCGATGAAGCTGGTCGATGAGCTGCTGGGCGGCTTGGTTCGCTGCATCCTGGCTGCCGGCCCGACCGGCGTCGATGAAAATCTCGCTGACCTGATACTGCGGCTTGCCCGCCTCAGCCTCGATCCGCTTCTGGAAGGCCTTGATCTGGTCATCGGCGATGACGATGCGCGAACCATAGCGGCCCCGGATCCAGCCGCGCCAGCTGATCTCGGCGCGAAGCTGGTCCTTGAACGTCTGCGACCCTACGCCCTGGGCGGCCAACTGGGCCAGAAGCTGGTCTCCGCTGGTGTTGTTGGAGCGGGCGATGTCGGCCAGTTCGTCGTTCACCTCGGCGTCGGAGGCGATCAGGTCGAACTTCTGGGTTTTGCCCTCGTCACGGAGGCTCTGCATCTCCAGGTGCTCGTCGACCAGCGAGCGGGCGGCCTCCTGCTGCAGGGCCGCCAGGTTCTGATCGTTGGGCTGAATGCCCGAAGTGACGATCAAGAGCCGCATGCGCTGGACGATGTCGTAAGTGGAGATCATCTCGTCATTGACGGTGATGACCACGCCCTCGCTGAGGGCCGGGGGCGGGGCCTCGGCGGCAGGCGCTGCGATGGGCGCAGCTGGCGGCGCGGCGGAATCAGCCGGCGCCGCGGTCTGGGCGAAGGTGGCGGGCGCAAGTCCCATCAGGCAGAGCGCAGCGAGCCCGCTGCGCCCTATATCGGTGATCCGCTTCATCGAAGCTGAAATGTCCTTGTCACTCTGCGGCCGGGGGCGGCCTTTAACGTGTATCGCCAAATGTGGCGAGCGAAAGGCGCAGTACGACCCCGCTTGAGGGGCCGAATATCACGACTTTGTTGGAGGGGCCGAGCACTGGGTTGTAGGTATCGTTGCTCCTATAGAGGAGCTCGACGCGCAGGCAATCGTCGCGGTAGACGATCCCGATGTCGTTCTGCCTCCAGGTGCCGCTGTCGACGATGGAATAGATGTCGAGACCCCAGTGTTTGGTGGCCCACACCTCGCCATGGATGTCGAGGCTGCTGACTTTGCCGCCGAGTGGCGACACCGCTTCCTGCAGGTAGCTGACGTAGCCTGAGACGCGGCTGGAGGCGAAATTGACCCCGGTCTCCATGCGCTGGATGCTGAAGTTCTCGCTGTTCATCTGCCAGCGGGAGAAGAAGCCGATTCCATTGCCGACCTGGGCGTCCAGCCCGATCACCCAGTCGGAAAGCGTCCTTTGCAGACCGGAGGTGAGGGGCAGTTCGGGATTGTTCTGGGTCTGCAGCGCCCGGCCGATCAGGAGGCTCCCTGAGCCGCCGTCCGGGAGAATCAGCGTCGCCCGCCCGCCGAGGGTGGCGCTCTGGCCCCCCTCGTAGAGGTCGTAACCTGGCGATCGGTTGGTCTCGAAGAGGTTGGTCTCGTCCAGATACCAGACCTGGCTGTCCTCGTCGGGGATGCGCGGGTCGAGCCGGGTGTTCGGCCCGATGACGATCTGCGCCAGAGGCTCGAGGATCCAGGTGGCGCTGGGCGTCTGTTTGATCAGCGGATAGCTGATATCGGCGCCGACATCGCCGAACGCCCGCGCGATGGTTGCGGTTGGGCTGTAGGGCGGCGCCAGGTTGTTGAGGTTGTAGAGGTCGGCGCGGCCCTGGACGAAGGGGACAATGCGCAGCCCGTTGTCCATCGTGATCGCCGTCTGCCAATCGAAACCGGCGGTGGCCCGGCGGCTGTCGATCCCCGGCTCGCCCACCAGGGTTGGCGACTGGTCGCGGGTGAGCGCCACGGCGCTGGCGTCGATCCTGAAGCGCCCGCCCAGGACGTCGTCCGGCAACTCAAAGTGGAACTCGACCAGCGGCGCCACGGTGGGGATGGTGCTCTGGGAGTCGTTCGGGCGCAGGCCCTGGACGTCGACGGCCGCGATCGACAGGTAGGAGTTCGAGTCCTGGCGAACGGCGTCGATCTGCGAGATCAGTCGACCGCCATCGGCCGCATAGAGCCCGCGATCGAGGTACACGTCGGGCACCGAGTATTTCTCGAAGATCAGCTTGTCCGAGGTCTGCTCGGCGGTGAAGCCCCAGCTCCAATGATCTCCCAGGTCGAACTGGCCGCTGCCGAGGATATAACTGTGCGCTATGGACGGGCCGAACTTTGCGCCGCCGGAAGTGAAATCCTGATCCCAGGTGAAGCCGGCGCGCAGATCGATGACACCGGAGTAGAAACGCTGCCGGTAATCGACGTTGAGGAACGGGTTGACCTTGGTGTTGATCTGCGGGGAGATGGTGATGTCGGCCGACGAGTTGATCACCTGGTAGTAGGGCTGCTCGTACGAGAAGCCGCGCGCGCCGTTGACGCTCGTCAACGGCAGGTTGAAGCCCGACCGGCGCGCCGAGGAAGGGTCCGGCGCGACGAAGGCCGGTAGATAGAGCACGCCGACGCCCTTCACCTGCACCACGGCGCCATGGAAGTAGAGGGTCTTTTTCTTGTGGTCCTCAACCACCTTTCGGGCGCGGATCGACCAGGTCGGCGTCTTGGCGCCGTTGTCCGTGCAGATCTGGCAGGGTGTGAAGATCACATTTTCGAGTTCGGTGACGTCCTTGTCGCGCCGCTCGCTACGGGCGGCGGCGATCTTCACATTCTGCTGCAGGCGAGCGGAGAAGCCGACCGCCACGCCGGCGGTGAGATCCTTGTCGAGTGTAAGCGCCTGGGCGAACTCGCTGGTGCCGTCGGCGTTGACGATCACCACGTGGCCGTGGGCCGTGACGACGCCGGTGTCGCGGTTGTAGTCCAGCTCGTCGGACCGGAGCACCCGGCCGTTATAGCGAGCCTCCACCGACCCTTCGGCGATCACCGTGTGATGGCCGTCGTCGTCGACCAGCGTGTCGGCCTCAAGGTAGAAGCCGCCGCCCTTCAGCCCATCGTCAGCGGCCGGCGCGGCCGGCTTGGACGGTTGGGTGATGATCTTGGCAAGCGATGGGGCGGCGAGGGCCGACCCGGCCGCCAGCAGACTGCTCGCGCAGACGCCCGCCAGTCCCCAATATCTCGCCACTCGCGGCCCCTTCACGCACTGGTCCTCGACGTTCGCCTGCGAGCGCGCGCCGGCCGGTGTGGGCGGAATCGCCCCAGCCGGCCAGCCAATTCTCGGTTCAATATCTTGAGCGCGACCTGAGCGCAAAACCGGTTCCCACTTTTGTGGATCGCGCCCACCTCAGCCGTCTTCCGTATAGCAAAGCAGTGTCACACCCGCCAAAAGCGCCAGGATCGGCGGCGCCCAGGCGGCGAGGCCGGAGGGGATCACCTCGGCCGCGCCGAGCGCCCCGCAGAATTCATTGACGAAGAAGAGCACGAAACCCAGGGCCACTCCGGCGCCGGCGAGGGCCGCAAGGTCGCCCAGCCGCATCAAGCGCAGCGAAAAGGCCGCGCCCAGCACGGCCATGGCGGCGAACAGCAGCGGCGCGGCCAGCAGCTGCTGCAGGCGAAGGCGATAGCCGGTGGCCGAATAGCCGGCCAGGTCGGCGGCGTGAATGGTCGAGGGCAGGCGCCAGAAGGCCACGGCGTTTGGCGAGACGAACTTCTCCATGGCCGTGCGGTGGTCGAGCATCGAGGGGATCGACATCCGGTCGGAGTGGCCGGTGCCCGAGCCCGGCAGCGCCTCGCGCACGTCGGTGAGCCGCCAATAGCCGGGCATCAGGTCGCCCTGGCTGGCTTCGAGGCGGCGTGAAAAGCTGAGCCCGCCGGCAGGGTCGACCGTCTGGATGAACACTGACACGCCTCGCAGCCGCACCACGTCGTTCAGCGTGTCGTGCCGTTTGGCGTGGATGACCACTTGCTGCCGGTCGTCGCCCTGCCGCAGCCAGATCTCGCCCGGTCCGCCCTGCGCGCCTTCGGTCAGCTCGGCCTGTCGGTCCTCGTAACGGGCGTTGAGGCTCGAGGCGGCCGGATTGAGCACCGTGGTCGCTAGCACGCCGATGGCGAACGCCGCGACCGCAGAGGGCAGGATGAACCGCCACGCCGAAACCCCCGCCGCGCGCATGGCGACGAGCTCGCTGCGCCGATTGAGCGCCACATAGGCGCCCATGGTCCCGAACAGGAAGACGAAGGGCAGCAGCAGCAGGATGACGGCCGGCGATTTCAACAAGGTCAGGTAGAAGATCTGGGCGAACGACAGCTCCAGACGCCCACCGCCCAGCGTCCGCGACACCTCCACGAAGTCGATGAGCACGATCACCGAGGCGATCGCCGCCAGGGCTGTGGCGATCCCGATCAGGAAGCGGCTGAGGACATAGGTCTGGATTCGCCAGTCCCTCACGCCGGTGCGCCAGCAAAGGCCATTGGCCGGCGGCGGCGAACAGATCCGGGTCGGCGCTGTGCGAAGAGAAGTGCGAGCGCGAGGCCGGCCGCGCCGAGTGGGACGGCGTACTGCAGCAGGTTGAGCGCCGGCGACGCGGCCGCCGCCGATTGGGCCACCAGGCCCGCCACCCGCACCAGCAGGGCCACGCAGGCGGCCGTACCGATCCGCGTCCCATAGCCGAGGCGGCTGAATGAGCCGCCGATCACCGCCATGAGGGCCAGCGCCATGAACGCCAGGTTGTAGAGCGGATCGGCGATGCGTGAATGGCCCTCGGCCAGCATCTTGCCGCGGTTGGCGCGCTCCCACGCGCCGCGAAGGTCGGGAAAGAACAGCTCATGTGGCCAGCGGTCGGAGAGCTTGTAGATGATCGCCCGATCAGGCGGCATCAGCGGCTTGAGATCGAGCACGTATTGGTCGAACGACAGGAACTCCAAAGTCCCGGTCTTGGAGAACTCCTGGTTGGCGCCCTGGCGCATGAGCAGCATCGGCCCGCTCTCGCGGCGCTGCAGCCGCCCTTCGCGGGCCATCAGCGTGTTGTCTTTGCCGCCAGGGGTGATGCGGTCAATGAACAGGTTGTGGATCGTGCCGTCGTCATCCATCGACTGCGCGAACACAGTGACCCCCGGGGCCGGATGGGCGAACTTTCCAGGCTTGATCAGGGTGGCGGCGAGGTCGGCGCGCACGTCGTTGAGCGTGCGGCGCAGTTCGCGGTAGCAAAGCGGCTGGATCCACAACGTAAGCACCAGACTGAAGAGCGCCACCGCCGCGGCGAGCTGCAGGGCCGGCGAGATCACCCGCCAGCGGCTCATGCCCCCGGCGAAGCAGATGACGATCTCCTGTTCGGTGTGCAGGCGGTTGAGACCCACCAAGGCCCCGACCAACACGGCCACCGGCAGAATCATCACGATCAGCTGGGGCATGGCCAGCAGAATTATCTTGAGGAAGATCAGCACGCTCTGGCGCTGGTCGACGATCAGGTCGAGGGCCGAGAGGCTCTCGCTGAGCAGCGCCACGCCGGTGAACGCCGCCGCCGCGAGGAGCGTCGGGACCAACAGCTCGCGGAAAAGATAGCGATCGATCAGCTGCATGGATGGATGGCGCGCGCCCCAAAGCCCGGCGCACAAGGCTCAAAAACGCCGGTCGAAATCAAGGCGCCGGTGCGCTGCGGATCGGCGAAATCGGACCGAACACGGACGTGAAGGCGTCGGCGAGCGCCGCATCGGCCGCAGCCAAGGTGGCGGACGCCCCCATTTGCGCGAGGCTGGTGACGCCATAGTCGGCGATGCCGCAAGGCACGATCCCATCGAAATGGCTGAGGTCCGGCGCCACGTTGAGGCTGATGCCGTGGAAGCTCACCCAGCGGCGCAGCTTGACGCCCAGGGCGGCGATCTTTGCCTCGCCAGAGGGACCCTCGACCCAGACGCCGATTCGGCCCTCGCGGGTCTCGCCGGCGACGCCGAGGCCGGCCAGCGCGCCGATCACCCAGGCTTCCAGCGCCTCGACGAAGGCCCGCGCGTCGCGCCGGCGCGCGCGCAGATCGAGCATCACGTAGGCCACCCTCTGGCCGGGTCCATGGTAGGTGTGCCGCCCGCCGCGGCCGGTCTGGAACACCGGGAAGCGATCCGGGTCGACCAGCTCGTCGGCCTTGGCCGACACCCCGGCGGTGTAGAGCGGCGGATGCTCCAGCAGCCAGACGAGCTCGGCGGCCTCGCCGGCGACGATCGCCGCGACGCGGGCCTCCATGGCGGCGACGGCGTCGGCATAGGGGACCGGTTCGGTCGACGTCGCCCATTCTACCATCGCACCGTCGGCGCGGCCGAATCTCAGAGCGCGATCGGCTAAAGTGGAAACCGGTTTTGCCATCAGATCGCGCTCAAGCTTTGGGGAGCGGGGCGGACGTCCATCGCCGTCCAATGTGGGGCGCCGGCGCATCAGCGCAACAGCCGGCCTTGTGGAGCCTGCGGTCATTTGCTAACCCCCGCCGCTCGCTGCGGGCGGTCGTGGCGGAATTGGTAGACGCGCAGCGTTGAGGTCGCTGTGGGGTAACCCGTGGAAGTTCGAGTCTTCTCGACCGCACCAAAGCCTTCCGAGGCTCTAGCTTAGTGGCCTGTTCGCGATCCGGCGCGAACGGTAGGCCGAAGCTCAACCCCGATTCGAGCGCCCGGCGCGCACCCAGGCTTGCCGGCAAGCCGTCCGCCTGACGGCGGTCCTGAGCAGGTTTTCTACTGCGGCTGCGGGCGCCCTTCGGGTCGACGTCCCGCCGACTCCTCGGTCGCCTTGGCGCGCGCGGCGGCCTGAGCCTGGCGTGCGGCTTCGGCCCGCTGAGCGGCCGCGGCCTGGGCCTGGTGAGCCGCCGCCTGTTGCTGCGCCTCGACGGTGCGGGCTTGCTCGGCCTGCGCCTGACGGGCGGCGGCTGCCTGAGCCTGATGCGCCTGCGCGGCGGCGGCCTGAGACTGGCGCGCCTGCGTGGCGGCGGCCGCCTGGGCCTGGCGCGCCTGAGCCTGCTGCGCCCGTTGGTTGGCGGCGGCCTCCCGCTGGGCTTGGACCTGGGCGACCTGCGCTTCCTGGGCGTGGAACTGCGCCTGGCGCGCCGCCAGGATCTGAGCCTGGTGCGCTTGCGCCGCCTGCTGGGCTGCGGCGGCCTGCCGGGCGTGCAGAGCCGCCTGCTGCTGCTCGATGGCCTGCTGCTGGGCCCGGGCCTGGGCCGCGGCCTGGGCGTTGCCCGCGGCGCGCGCCTGCGCCTGGGCCTGAGCGTGTTGCGCCGCCAGCCGCTGCTGCTCGGCGATAAGGGCCTGATGCTGCGCCTGGGCCTGGGACTCGGCCTGGCGCGCGGCCATCAGGTTATGCGCCGAAGCCTGCTGGGCGGCTTGGGTCGCCGCAAAGCGCTGGCCAGCCGGGCCGGGCGCGCCGTAGGGCGCCGGGCCAGGGCCGGCGTACGGACCCGCCGGCCGCGCGCCGGGGAGGGGGCCTGGCTGGAGCTGCCCCTGGACGGGCGGCGGGGGGCCATTGTGATGGCCGAGCATCCCGCCGGCGATGAGCCCGCCGGCCACCCCCGCGACGCCCACCGCCGCCAGGGCCTCGTTGTGTTCACGCTCGGCCCGCGCCCCGTCATTGGAGGCCTGGTCGTAACGATAGGCCTCGGCCTCGCGGCGCCAGCGCTCCTGGCCCCACTGCTGGTTGTACTGCGGGCCGAACTGGACGTTGTAGGCGCTCCAGTCGGGGTTGGCGGCCATCTGCTGGTTCCAGTTGGCCTCATAGTTGGAGAACGTGTTGCGGCGCTGGTTCCAGTAAGTGCGCGGCACGCCAACGTGGTCCCCGCGCGAGGCCTGCCACAGGGCCTGGCCATGCAGCCAATAGCGGCCGCCCCAGTCCCAATACGGGCCGTCCTGATTGTAGGGTAGGGGATGGCCGTGACGATCGTAGACCACCACCAGCACGCCATCCTGATAGCCGTAGCCGTAGTCGGGATCGGAGACATAGTAAGGCGCGTCTTGTCCTGGCGCGTAGTAGTAATAGCGCTCTCCGCCGTCAGGGATCGGCTCGGATACCATGTAGTAACCGTTGTCGCCTTGCCAGGCCCAGGGGCTCGTCCCCTGGTAGTCGAACGCATAGTCCGGCGGCGCGTCGCCGAACCCGTAGCGGGCGCGGTTGGCGCGCTCGATGAAGGCGTACTGGTCGGAGGGCTTGGCGATCGAAGCGCGCCGGATGCGATAGGATGGCAGCTGGGCGACCGCCGGCGCGGCGGGCAGGGGCGCGGTCGCGGCCGCGTCCGTGAGCGGGACAGTGGCCACCGGGTCCGGCGCGGCGGCGATGTTCGAGGCTTCGGCGACGTTGTTCGACGCGCCTCCGGAGTTCTGGTTGCAGCCCGCGGCGAGGCCGGCGAGCGCCGCCAACACGGCGAGGGTCGAAACGCGTTGGTCGAGAATTCGCCTGCTCATTGATCTGCTCCTGGGGCCCAGCGGAGGGTTAAACGCTGAACACGCCGTTTGTGTCCAACCTGAAATGCATGAATGCTGACGCTTGCCTTCATCGGCGGTTCATCCCCCGGCGAGACGGGCCGGGACGCCCGTGCTAAACGCCGCGGCATGATCCCAAACCACGGACCGATGATGGATTTCGGCCTTGGCGAGACGGCCGAGGCGATCCGCGAGACCACCGCCCGTTTCGCCGCCGACCACATCGCCCCCCTGGCGGCCGAGATCGATGAGTCCAACAGCTTCCCACGCCAGCTCTGGGTCCCCATGGGCGAGCTCGGTCTGCATGGCATTACCGTCGAAGAGGACTTCGGCGGCCTCGGCCTTGGTTACCTCGAGCACGTGGTGGCCATGGAGGAGGTGTCGCGCGCCTCGGCTTCGGTGGGCCTCTCCTACGGCGCCCACTCCAACCTCTGCGTGAACCAGATTCGCCGCTGGGGCTCCGACGAACAGAAGCGTCGCTACCTTCCTGGTCTGATCAGCGGCGAACACGTCGGCGCGCTGGCGATGAGCGAGGCGGGGGCCGGTTCGGACGTGATCAGCATGACCCTGCGCGCCCGCCGCGAGGGGGACCGCTTCGTGCTCAACGGGACCAAGTTCTGGATCACCAACGCGCCGCACGCCGACACCCTGGTGGTCTACGCCAAGACCGCGCCCGATGAGGGCAGCCGCGGCGTCACCGCCTTCCTGATCGAGAAGGACTTCAAAGGCTTCGCCTGCTCGAAAAAACTCGACAAGACCGGCATGCGCGGCTCCGACACCGGCGAGCTGGTGTTCGAGGATTGTGAGGTCCCCGAGGAGAACGTGCTCGGCCCGGAGAATGGCGGCGCGGGCGTGCTGATGAGCGGCCTCGACTATGAGCGGACGGTGCTCGCCGGCGGCCCGCTCGGCATCATGCAGGCCTGCCTCGACACCGTGCTGCCCTACGTCCGCGAGCGGCGGCAGTTCGGTCGCCCGATCGGAACCTTCCAGCTGATGCAAGGCAAGATCGCCGACATGTACGTGGCCCTCAATTCGGCCCGAGCCTACGTCTATGCGGTCGCCAAGGCCTGCGACACGGGCAAGACCACCCGTTTCGACGCCGCTGGCGCCATCCTGCTGGCCTCCGAAAACGCCGTGCAGACGGCGTTGGAGGCGATCCAGGCCCTCGGCGGCGCCGGCTATCTCAAGGAGTTTCCGGTCGAGCGCTATCTGCGCGACGCCAAGCTCTACGACATCGGCGCCGGCACCAACGAGATCCGCCGCTTCCTCATCGGCCGCGAGCTGGTCGGCGCGTGAGGCGGCTGATCCTGGCCATGAGTCTGGCGTTAGCGGCCGGCGGCGCCCAGGCGCGCCCGGCTGCCTGTCCGGCCGACCTCAAGTCCCAGATGACCGCTGAGCTCTTCTTCGGCGCCGACATCCCGGGCGGGGGCGGCGAGGTGAGCGAGGCCGACTGGACCGCCTTCCTGAACCGCGAGGTCAGCCCACGCTTCCCCGATGGCCTGACCACCTGGGACGCCGACGGCCGTTGGCTGGCCCCTGGCGGCGTGCAGACCCACGAGAAATCGCGGGTGCTGTGGCTGATCCTGTCGGGCAAGCCCGGCGAGCGCGCCAGGCTCCAGGCCGTGCGCGCGGCCTACAAGGCGCAGTTCAAGCAGATGTCGGTGCTGCTGGTCGAACACCGCGAGTGCGTGGGGTTTTGAGGCACTCGGCGGTTTCGCCTTTAACCGCCCAAATCAATCGTCGGCTCTATCATCGGCAAGGCGCGAAAGCGGCCGCATGAACGTCCGATCATACCGGAGTATGCAATCGCTCTCATCCCGTATGCGATCGGCATCGATGAAGCTGGCGTCCTGTCCAAAAAGCGATCGGTATTGCTCGTAGGCGGCAAGGCTCGGAAAGCTGAATAGCGCCAACGCCCGGTCGCTAGAGCGAGTTGAGGTTAGACGACTCCATAGCCTGAGTTCTTGAGATAGTTGGCGCACTCGGCCGGATCGTAGGTATCGAGGAGTTGGCCAGTGACTTTGAGGAGCGCGTCGTAGGAGCGGGTCT
>Ga0302314_10002690_pt1 | contig 32967 bp, 29 predicted proteins | sample III_Palsa_N2_3_FD_200533 | JGI IMG/M metagenome (GOLD analysis project Ga0302314, IMG submission 200533) | Peat permafrost microbial communities from Stordalen Mire near Abisko, Sweden - III_Palsa_N2_3 | ecosystem: Environmental > Terrestrial > Soil > Palsa > Peat permafrost | place: Sweden...
GAGACCCTCCTCTCTCTCCAGGCGGGGATCGGAGGCGGCGAGGAGGAGCTCTCCAATGACGAGGTGATGTTCGTCGTCGTCCACCAGGTGGACGAGCTCTGGTTCAAGCTCATCCTCCGCGAGATGGTGACCGTGCGAGGCCTCTTCGCGCGTGCGCCGGTACCGGAGCAGGCCCTCGCCTCGGCCGTACGCGGCATCCGCCGCATGGAGACCATTCTCCAGCAGCTCGCCGCGCACTTCGCGCTCATGGAGACCATGACCACGCGCGACTACCTCGCCTTCCGCGACAAGCTCACCGGCGCCAGCGGCTTTCAGTCCGCGCAGATGCGCGAGATCGAGATCGTGATGGGCCTCCCCGAGGCCGAGCGCGTCCCTCTGGGACACGAGGGGTCCTATCTGACCGCGCTGAAGGAGTACGACGGCTCGGACTCCCCGGCGCTCCGCCGCGTGCGCGCTCGCCTCGCGGACAAGCCGTCGCTCCGCGAGGCAGTCCTCGAGTGGATCCACCGCACGCCGATCCAGGGCTCCACGCCTGGACAGCCCGACGACGCGGCGGTGGTCCGTTCGTTCGCCGAGGCGTACCTGGCCACGCACCGGGCGGCGGTCGAGCGCGGGCTCGCCGGCGCCATGGCGCAGTCGAGAACCGAGGCCGACCGGAAGCGCCTCGAGGAGCGCGCGGCGCAGGAAGTGGCCTCGGCGCGAGGGTATCTACTCGCCGCGGACAGCCCGGAGGAGTCGCGCGCGCAAGCCTCTCGGGTGCGCTGCGCGCTCGTCTTCATCGAGAGCTACCGGGAGCTGCCCCTCCTGGCGTGGCCGCGGGAGGTGATCGACGGGCTTACCTCGTTCGAGCAAGCGTTCGTCATCTTTCGCCAGCGGCACGCGCGCATGGTCGAGCGCATGATCGGTCGCCGCACCGGCACCGGCGGCTCGGCGGGTGTGGAGTACCTCGACGCCACCGCCTTGCGCTACCGCGTCTTCCGCGAGCTGTGGGCGGTGCGCACACTCCTGGTCCGCGCGCAGGACCTGCCTCCTCTCGAGAACCCGGAGAGCTACGGATTCGCGGGCGGGAGGTGATGGCGCGTCGCGGAGGGCTGCTCCTCCTCGGCTCCTCGTGTCTGCTGGCGATGGGCGGCGCGTGCGCCACCGATGCGAGGGTACGGAGCGTCACGGCGGAGACCAGGGGACGGCCGGCGAGCGCATCGGCCTGCGCCGGCCACCGCTCGGCGCTGCCGCAGTCGCTCTTCTACGAGCTTGAAGAAGGCGCCTTTCCGGGCTCCGGACGGCCCGACGTGGGAGTCCATGTGCCCCCCGGCTTCGACGCGACGAACCGTGCCGGTCTGGTCGTCTACTTCCATGGCTGGAACGGCTGCGTGCAGGCCGCCCTCGGCGATCGGGACGTGCCGTGCAGCGAAGGCGGCCCAGCACGACCTCCGTCTCATCTCGCGTCGCAGCTCGACGAGGCCGGCGTCAATGCGCTCCTGGTCGCGGTCGAGCTCCGGGCGGATGCGGCCACGGGCGAGAGCGGCCAGCTGGCCGGCGCGGGCGGGCTGCGCGCTCTCCTGCGCGAGCTCTTCGAGACGCACCTCGGAGCAGCTCTGGGAGCCCCCGGTCCGCCGTGCGTTCTCCCGGTCGACGCCTTCCAGCGCGTGATGCTGGTCGCCCACTCGGGCGGGTATCAGGCGGCCGCCAGCGCGCTGGCCATGGGCGATCTCCCCCAGGTCACCGACATGGTCCTGCTCGATGCCCTCTACGGCGCCGATGAAGTCTTTGCCTCCTGGGTTCGCGACGCCATGGACGGCCTCGGTCCGTCGCGCCGCTTCGTGGACCTCTACACGTGCTGCGGCGGCACACTCGAACGCTCACGCGCGCTGGCAGGTCGGACCGGCCTCGCGCACGGGGCGACCGGAGACTCGGCCCTCTTCTACGACGACGGCGAGGGCGAGCTCGATCCCTCGGCGCTCCAGCACCCCCTCGTCTTCAAGCGTGTTCCAGCGCCGCACGGAGCTCTGCCCGGGGCCTACTTCGCCGTCCTTCTCGCGGCAGCGGGATTCCCCAAGATCACCCACCCGCAGGAAGGCCAGGTGACCCGATGACGTCGTAGCGCGCAAACGGCCAAACGGGGCAAGTGAGGTTTCTCGACCTGCAAATGCGCCGAAGTCGCGCGATGTAGGCTCACCAGGTATTTCGATGTAGGGGCGCATGGTCGCGCAAGCGCGGTAGCCGCGACAAACATGACAAGATTGAGCGGAATAATGTTAATGAAGAGTTCAAACAGATACGGAAAATGTGGTTAACTGTTCATTCTGAACATGCATCCCTCTCGCCTCGGCTTTCTCCTCCTCGCTTGTCTGGTCATCGCCGCGTCCGGCGCCGCCTGCGGGAGTTCCAGCGGATCCGTCTTTCACGCGACCCCTCCGGACGCCGCCACGATCGACGCCTCGGGTGACGGAACGACCGGCTCCGGTGACGGCCCGCAGTTCGTGGGCGACGACGCCGCCGGTGACGACGCCTCGAACGGCCCGCTGGCGATCACCCCGGCCAACGACGTCATCGACGTGAACCTCGGCCAGCAGACCCCGACGGTCGTCTATTCGGCGACCGTCTTCGGAGCCTCCGTCCCCGCGTCTTTCGCCATCGACCGCGGCGAGATCGGGAGCGTCAATGCCTCGACCGGTGTGATGACCCCGACCGGCAACGTCGGCGGCACGGCGAACATCACCGCGACCTACGGAGGCCAGAGCGTCGCGACCCCTCTGACGGTGAACTTGCACCTCGTGGACAACGGCGCCGCGGGCGCGGGCGACGGCGGAGCGCCGGACGCGGGCGTGGCCCCCGACGCAGGTGGAGCAGGAGGCAACGGCGGTGTCGGCGGTGCAGGGGCGGGCGGTCCGGTCGCCTCCGGCACGCAGACCGTGCTCCAGGGAACGCCGGTGGCAGACCCCGGTCTCGCCTGGCTCTATCCTTACGATCAGACCGTCTGGCCGCAGGGCCTGCTCGCGCCGCTTCTCCAGTGGACCCCGCCGACAGCAGCTCACGCCTACGACTCGGTGTACATCCACTTGCAAGAGACGGCCTTCGAGTATCAGGGGTATTTCTCCGCCAACGCCACTCCGTTCGTGAACACGCCGATTCCGCAAGCGGCCTGGCAGGCTCTCTCCTACTCGAACCAGGGCGAGCCGGTCACCGTGACGCTGGTCTTCTCGTCCGCCGGGGTGGCGTACGGACCGCTCACCGAGACGTGGACCATCGCGCAGGGCAGCCTGACCGGTACGGTCTACTATAACTCGTACGGGACGAACCTCGCCCACAACTACTGCTGCGCCGTCGACGGTCTGGAGTTCGGCGGGGCCACGCTGGCCATCAAGCACGGCGCGACCAGCCCGGTTCTCGTCGCCGGCAGCGACACCGAGTGCCGCGTCTGCCACTCGGTGAGCGCGGACGGATCGAGCCTGGTCACCGAGCAGGGGACCAACTACTCCACGTCGTCCTACGTCAACCTGAAGAACGCCAACGCGGAGACCACCATGACCCCCCAGGGCTCGGGTCAGTTTGCGTGGCCGGCGATGTACCCGGACGGAACGATGCTCCTTACCAACGGGGCGCCGCTGGCAGGCGCGAACTGGAACGGCGACGCGCAGCTCTTCAGCGTCTCGACCGGTGCCTCGGTGGCATCGAGCGGTGTCCCCGCCGGCTTGCGCGCCGGCTCGCCGGTCTTCTCTCCCGACGGCACGCACGTGGCTTTCAACTTCGTCGCCGGGACCATCGGCACGACGGCAGCCGACAAGGTGTCGCTCGGCGCCATGGACTACGATCCGGTGGCCAGCGTCTTCTCGAATTTCCGCGTCCTCTACACGCCTGCGGCGGGGGCGGGCACCGCCTTGTGGCCGTCGTTCATGCCCACCAACGACGCCGTGGTGTTCGAACTGGAGACGGTCAACAACGGACGCGACTGGGGCGGAACACGCTCCACCTGCGACTCCAGCGGCACCTGCTCGAACAGCGGGACGCAGGCCGAGCTGTGGTGGCTCGACCTCGCGACGAGCACCGCCACGCGACTCGACAATCTGAACGGCAAGGGATACCTGCCGAGCCTGGCGGCGACGCAGCACACCAACGATGCGCAGCTCGACTACGAGCCGACGGTCAACCCTGTCCCGAGCGGGGGCTACGCCTGGGTGGTCTTCACCAGCCGGCGCCTCTACGGGAACCTGGCGACCATCAACCCCTGGTGGAGCGATCCCCGCTTCCACGACATCAGCGCCACCCCGACGCCGAAGAAGCTCTGGGTCGCGGCGGTCGATCTCAACGCCAAGCCCGGGACCGATCCCAGCCACCCCGCCTTCTACCTGCCGGCGCAGGAACTCCTGGCGGGCAACTCGCGCGGCTACTGGGTGGTGGATCCCTGCCAGACCGACGGCACCACCTGCCTCACCGGCGACGAGTGCTGCGGCGGCTACTGCGAAGACGTCGACGGGGGCTTCGTCTGCAGCGCGCAGCCGCCGGCTTGCTCCAACCTGAACGACAAGTGCGCCACCGTCGCCGATTGCTGCGGCGCCACGCAGGGCATCCAGTGCATCAACTCGCGCTGCGCCCAGAGCGGCATCCAGTGACATCCGGCGAGGGCCGGGCCCGGGCAAGCTAGGCGGCGATGAGCCGCCAGTGCGGCGCCGGGGTGCGATCGATGCGCAGGAGCACCCCGTCCTCGATGCACTGCCACGGCTCGTCGGTCATCTGCTCGGAGGCGACGAACACGGCGCTTCGACCCTGCGACCAGGGCGTCTCGATCACCGTCCCGTCGCAGCTCCCGCGCCGCTCGCGCACGGGATCCCCGGGGCCGCGCTCCAGAAGGTGCATGGTCCGCCCGAAGCGATGGGCGTAGAGCGTGACGCCGTTGCTGAGGAGAAAGTTGTAGGCCCCCAGCCCTGGACGGGCGCGCGCCGTGCGGACGGCGTCGCCCATGGCGTGATCCGTCGCCGGGGAGGCCGGGCCGTTGGCGACACCGGCCATGTCCAAGCGGGTCAGCAGAAACGCGAAGAGGAGCTCGCTGTCCGTCTCGCCGCGAACCTCGGCCCTCCGCTCCAGGGAGGTCTGCCCGCGCAGCCACTCCACGTCGTGGATGGTGCCGTTGTGAGCGAAGACCCAGGGGCCGCGTTCGAACGGGTGCGCGTTGGCGAGCGACGTCTCGCCCACGGTCTTCTGCCGCACATGCGAGACCAGCACCTCACCGTGGCTGCCCACGGCCAGGCGGTGGAAGCGCTCGTCCTCGCTGGCGCAGGCCACGCCTTTCTCGATCTTCCAGCCGCCGGCGTTCTCGGCGAAGACGGCGATGCCCCACCCGTCGCGATGTTCGCGTGAAAGAGCGGCCAGCGAGCGCGGGGCTTCGCGAAGAACGAGCTTGAAGTCGGTGGGCTCGCTGGAAGCGATCCCGAGCAAACGGCACATCGGCTGCCCCGGGACTATAGCTGCTTTGCCGCCTTTGCGAGGGGCGATCGCTTCGCCATCGCTCCCTGGGGGCGATCCTGCGAGTCTCCCTGGCGGTGCCTACGCCTCGCTCGACGACGTGGATCCTCGCCGCATTCCTCGCGGCGCCGTCGCTTGCGCGCGCCCAGGCCCCGCCCCCGGCGGCTCAGCGTCTGCAGATCTTTTCCGGATACGAGAAGGAAACAATCGACGAGGCCATGAGCCAGCGGCACCTCGTGCTCGAGCCCAGCCCGGAGGGGGAGGTGGTCGAGCGCATCGACGTCGTGGCCCTCCCGCCCTTCGAGCCGCGGGATCCCATCCCCGCCTGGGTGAACCTCTTTCACGCCACGACGCGCGAGTCGCTGGTCCGTCACGAAGTTTTGCTGCGGGAGGGGGGCCGCTACGAGCAGGCCCTGGTCGACGACAGCATCCGCAACCTGCGCCGGCTCCCGGGCGTCCCGCAGCTCTCCGCGGTGCTGATGGTGGCCGCACGGGGAAGCGCGCCCGGTCGCGTGATCCTGCTGGTCATCACCAAGGACGTGTGGAGCCTTCGCCTCAACTGGACCCTGGTCGCCAACGCCGGCGGGATCGACCAGCTCTCCTTCCAGCCTTCGGAGAACAACTTCCTCGGCACGCACCAGATCCTCGCCGGCAACTTCATCCTCGAGCCGAGCGCGTACACGCTGGGGCTCGCCTACTTCGTGCCTCGTCTGGAGGACTCGCGGGTCACGGTGAGCACCAACGCCAACGTGATGATCAATCGCGTCACGGGCTCCCCCGAGGGGACGTACGGCCAGCTCGTCGCCGGGCAGCCGCTCTTTTCCGGGCGCACCGAATGGGCCTGGGACGCCGTGGTGTCCTGGCAGGACGTGGTGACCCGGCGCTACGTGAACGCGCAGCTCAGCGAGTACGTCGACCCGGCCTGCGCGGGCTCGGTCAGCCCACCGCCGGCGGCGTGCACCGTGCCGTTCCAGTTCCGCACCCACCTCTCCACGACGACCTACGAGCTGACGCGGTCCTTCGGCTGGGACGTGAACCACGACTTCACGCTGGCGGCGACCCTCAACCGCGCCGTCTATCAGGTCGCGACGCCGCCCACCACCGACGCGCAGACGGCGGCGGACTTCGTGTCGCAGGAGGTCCCTGTGAGCGACACGCGCGTGGGGCCGTCGCTCCAGTACCATACCTACCGCATGCGCTTTCTTCGCGTGGTCGACTTCGACACGCTGGCCTTGCAGGAGGACTACCGCCTCGGGCACGACGTCGTTCTCCGGGTCTATCCGAGCTTTCGCGCGCTGGGCTCGTCCCGCGACGTGGTCGGCTTCTACGGCGCGGCGCAGTACACCTGGGCCGTTCGCGATGGCCTCTTCCGCGTGGCGTTTCAGTCCACCACCGAGCCGCAGGTCTCGCAGGTCCGCCGCATCGCCGACGCGTCGTTGCAGCCCTTCGCGCACCTGGTCTCGCCCACCGTCGCCGGCCTCGGACGCATCGTCGTGGACGGGACGTTCCTTTATCGCTGGCGCAACTACCTCAACCAGATCACCTACCTCGGCGGCGACGATCGCGCGCGCGGCTTTCCCACGAACTTCTTCGTCGGCGCCAGCGTGCTCGCCTACAACATCGAGGCGCGCTCGCGGCCGGTGGAGCTCCTGTCCTGCGAGCTCGCGGCCGTGGCCTTCTACGACCTGGGCGACGCGTACACCGCCCCTTCGCGCTTCCAGCCGTACCAGTCGGTCGGCGTCGGCATCCGCGCGCTTTTTCCCTGGCTCGATCGAACGGTGTTCCGCGCCGAGCTCGGCTTCCCGGTGGAGCGGCCGATCGATCCCTCGACGGGCAGCCCCATCCCGCCGTTCTCGTTCCTCATCTCGTTCGGGCAGGCCTTCGTCACGCCGACGGTCTCGCCCTTGCCGGTGCTCGCCACGGGTCAGGGACCCGATTCACCGTAGACCGCCGTGCGCCGCGCCGCGTCCTTCCTCGTCGTCGTCGCCGCCTCGGGGTGCAGTGCAGGCACCAGCTCCAGCCCCGACGCGGGGCCCGCAGCCGTCGCCTCCAGCGAGATCGGGCCACCCAGGAAGCCGCCCCCCTTGCGCGCGCCCCACCCCGCGGCACCCGCGTTGCCCGATCTGCCGGCGATGAGCGTCCGCGAGTCGTCGGCCGCCTCGCCGGTCGGCGCCGGGCCGGGCAACCATCCCTGCCGCGCAGTGTGGACCGGATCGGAGGACGCTCCGCTGGCCTGCGTGCGCTCGCTGCTCTTCGAGGCCGACACGGGAGGAGGCGCCGTCCCCCTCGTCGAGCGCAAGCTCCTCGCGCGCGATCCCGCCAGCCTCCCCGCGGTGGTCGATCACCGGCTGGACGGCACCGAAGGACCGGTGCGCGACCAGGGCAGCGCCCCCGCCTGCACGGCCTTCGCCACAGCGGCGGCGATCGATCACGCCCTCGCGCGCTGGGGCGGCGGAAACCCCGCGGTCAGCGTGATGCAGATCTGGTCGCGCTATCACTCGCCCGAGGTGGAGACGTCCCTCGCCGCGAACATCGGTCAGCCGCTGGGGTCCGAGCAGCAGTGGCCCTTTCGCGCCGCCGAGGCCACCACCTGGGTGCCGTGCAGCGAGTTCCCCAGACCTCCGCGTGCCGGCTGCGGCAACGCGGTCGACGCCGCGCACGAGCGCGCGGTCCTCGCGTCGCCGGTCGGCGAGTTCACCGAGGTGGAGTTCCTCGGCACCACCCTGGACACGCCGCTGCTTCAGTCCAAGCTCGCCGCCGGGCAGGACGTCATGGTCACCCTGGAGCTGCCGTCGGCGTTCGTGCCGCGCGGGCGCACCGGCGCTCGTTACGTCCCCAACTACACCCGCTCCGCCGGCGCCGACGCGGGGCACGCGCTGGTCCTCGCGGGCTACGCGCACTTTTCGCACGGTACCTATTTCCTCCTCCACAACAGCTGGGGCACCGGCTGGGGCGACGGCGGCTACGCGTGGATCCACGAGACGACACTCCGTCGCTGGACCCGCTCGGTCGTCGCCGTGGACGCCGAGCCCGTCGAGCGCGGCCCTACCAGCCGCCCGCGTCCGCGACGCGCCGCGATGACCTGTGCCGCGGACCTGATCCCCGACAGCATCCGCGCCACCTGTGCACCCGCCTGCCCCGACCACAGCCCTCGCCACGACGGGGTCTGCCCCATCTCCGGCCAGTGCCCGAAAGGCTTCGTCAACCTCACCGGCGCCTGCGTCCTCGCCGCGCCCAGCGCGACCGGGAGTGACCCTGGGAGCGGCGCCTCGTGGACGTGTGGCCCCGGCGGGTGTTCCTACGACATCCCGCGTGGCAGCGATCCGGCCTGCACGGGTTCGCGTTGCCGAGCTTCTTGCCCTGCGCCAGACTTCATCCTGGCGCGAATGGGCGACGCGCTGGTCTGCGTGGAATGATTGGCCCGCTCCGCGTGCTGACTTCCTGCTCGTCGCCGCGCAGGGCCACGTGACTCCAGGTTAATTGGCCACCAGGGCCCGGACCAGCTCCGCCACGCCTCGGCCTTCGTAGACTCGTTTATCTCGGGGGGCTTCCCAGCCGTATCCATGTTTGTCGTCGATGTGTCCGAGTCCTTGATGAGCTTTCCCTTCATTCTCGCCGTCTGTGGGGCCACCCTGGGGTGCTTCTTTGCGCTCCTCAGCCTGGCCCTGGCCAAGGCGCCGAGCTGGCAGGAGCTGCGCTGGTTTGCCCTCATCGCCGGGAGCGCCGGCGGGTACTGCGCGTGCGTCGCCGCGGAGCTCGAGAGCAGCGACGACACCGTGGTGCTGGCCGTCAGTCGCGCGGCCTTTGCCCTGGCCGCGGTCAACACCTTCGCCTGGCTGCGCTACTCGGCGACCGAGCCTTCTCGCGCGCTCGACCGCGCGCTGGAAGCTCTGACGGCGGCGGTCGGCGCGCTCGCCCTCGTACCGGGGCTGCTGCTGGCCTCCACGGTGGTTCGGCACGAGGGTGCCTCCTCCGCTGGCGTCGTCCCCACTGCGGTTGGGCTGGTGGGCTTCGCCGTTCTCTTCGCGGTCATCACCGTCCCCTTCGCGCGCTACCTGTCGCGATGGCGCGCGGGCCAGGCGGGGGCCGGCGCCCACGCGCTCGGTCTGGGGGGGCTCGCCGTCGCGGGCGCCTTCGATGCGCTCGACTCCGTGTGGATCCGGGCCTGGCTGCACCTCGCTCCCGTCGCACTGGTGGGAACGCTGGTCTTCGTCGGGTGGTCGCTGGCGCGTCGTTTCCTCGACGGGGCGAACGAGCGGGAGGTCCTCACCACGCACCTCGACGCCATGGTGGAGCAGCGAACCGCGGAGCTCGCAGGCGCCAGGGAGGGGCTCGAGCGCTTCGACCGCTTCGCCGTGCTGGGGCGGCTGTCGGCTGCCGTCGCGCACGAGATCAACAACCCGGCCGCCGCGGTCGCCGCCAATCTCGGCTACATGCGGGACGTGCTGAAGAGCGACGGCACCGTTCCGCCGGACGCGGTGGAGGTCATCGCCGACACGCTGGAGTCCATCCAGCGCATCGCGCGCATCGTGCAGCAGCTCGGCGACGCGGGAGAGCTGGCCATCCGCGGCGGGGCGACGTCCGCGGTGTGCCTCGCCGAGACGGTGCGACGCGCCTCGTCCGATGCCTACGAGGAGCTGGGCGACGTCGCCGTATCGCTCGACGTCCCCGAAGACCTGTACGTCCGCACGCAAGAAGGTTCCCTCCGGCAGGTGGTCACGGGGCTCATCGTCAGCGCGGCCCGCGCCACCCGTGCGCTGGACGGCTCCGGTGGCATCCGCGTCGAGGCCGAGCGCCAGGACGACCGGGTGCTCCTGCGCATCGTGGACTCCTCCCCCGAGCGCGATCCTGCCCAGCGCGGACGCCGCTTCGATCCCTTCGTCTCCGCGCGCCCGGCCCACGTGGCGCAAGGCGTGGGGTTGTCGGTCTCGGTCGCGCTGCTGCGGGTGTTCGGAGGTAACATGCGACTCGAACGAAGCAACGACGAGGGGAACACCGTGCTCATCGAGTTTCAGACGGCGGAGACGCCGGCGCACCGATCCGAGGCGCCCACCTCCGCGCGAGCTCCCCGCGCGCGCGTGCTCCTCGTCGACGACGACGTCCTCGTGCGCATCGGTCTCCGCCGCCTGCTCGGCCGCGAGTACGTGCTCGACGAAGCCGGCAGCGTGGAAGAAGCGCTGGCCATCGTGCGCGCCCATGGCGATGACCTCGACGCCATCGTATGCGACCTGGTGATGCCGGACGGCGGCGCGCGTAAGGTGATCGAGGGGCTGCAAGACATCGCGCCACGCCTGGCCGACGCGACGGTGCTGATGACCGGCGGCGCGGTCGACGAGGCGACGCAGGCCATGCTGGACGCGCACGCCGATCGCGTGCTGCGAAAACCCATCGACGTGGCCGCCTTGCGCTCCCTCATCGAGCGCGTGAGGCGCCGCCGGTCGGAGCTGGGGATGAAGGCGCCGGGAAGCGCCTGATTCCGTAAGGCTCCCTTACCGCCTCAGTGGATATGCTTGGCGGCCGGGTTGGGCGCGCATGCTTCGGTGTATCCGTCGGGCTTCTTGCCGTCGATGTCCTCGACATCGAACTCGGTGCGGCGGTTCATCTGCTTGTTCTCCACCGACGTATTCGGTGCGAGTGGGTCCTTCGATCCGCAGCCGACCGGGTGGAGGCGCTTGGCGTCGACGCCCTTCGAGGTCAGCCAGGCCACCACGTTGGTCGCGCGCTTTTCGCTGAGCGTCAAGTTGCCCGCCGGAGTTCCGTCGCTGTCGGTGTGCCCCTCGACGCGAAGGCGGGTGATGGCCATCGACATGCTGAGGGCCTTGAGCGCCGCATTGAGCACGGCCTGCGAATTCGCCGTGTCGCGGATGGTCGCGGCGCCCACGTCGAACTCGATCTCGCCCGGGATGTCGAGCTGCGCCCCCACCATGGGAGGAGCCGGCGGAGGCGGAGGCGGCGGCGGGGGGGGCGGAGGCTCGGGAGGCGCCGGCGCCATGGCCACCTGCGCCTGAGCGTGACAACCGATTGCAGAGAACGAAGCGCCCAGTACGAGCGCCGCGACAAATGCCTTGGAAAGGTTCCTGGTCCGCATGATTGTCTCCTCGATTCGGCGGGGCACGTTAGGGAGATGCGCGCCCTTTGGGAAGTGGAGCTGCGCTCCCTCTCTCCTTTCGACCCGTCGAGTCTGCTGGCGACTTAGCGAGGACCTTCTTTCATCCCGCGCGGCGGAACGCGTCGAGGGTGCGCTTCAGGCCTTCGCGCAGGAGCACCCGCGGCTCGTAGCCGAGGAGCACGCGCGCGGCGGTCACGTCGGCCAGGGAATCGCGCACGTCCCCCGGCCGCGAGGGGCGATGGTCGGGGTCGAGGTGCACGCCCGCGAGCTCACCGAGGGTCGCGAGCAGCTGGTTGAGAGAGGTTCGCTCGCCGCAGGCGACATTGACCACCTCGCCGGCGAGCTTGCGCGATGTGCTGGCGGCCAGGAGGTTGGCGTGCACGGCGTTGTCCACGAAGCAGAAGTCGCGCGTCTGTTCCCCGTCGCCGAAGACCACCGGCCGCTCCTTGCGTAGCGCCGCGATCACGAACTTGGGAACGACGGCGGCGTACTCGCTCCGGGGGTCCTGACGAGGGCCGAAGATATTGAAGTAGCGCAGGCTGACCGTCTCCAGCCCGTAGAGGCTGGCGAAGACGCGCATCAGCTGCTCGCAGGTGAGCTTGCTCACCGCATAGGGCGAGAGCGGCTGCGGTGTCATCGTCTCCACCGTGGGGAGGGTCGGCGTCTCGCCGTAGGCCGCCGAGCTGGCCGCGAACACGAACCGGCGCACGCCCGCGTGGCGCGCGGCGTCGAGCACCACCGTCGTTCCCTGCACGCCGACCAGCATGGTCGCCTGCGGATGCTCGACCGAGCGAAGAACGCTGGGGATGGCCGCCTCGTGGAAGACGACCTCGACGCCGCGCATGGCACGGGCCACGGTCGCGGGGTCGACGATGGTCCCTTCGACGAGCTCGTAGCGTCCGCTCAGGCTCTGCAGGTTCTCGCGACGTCCGCTGGAAAAGTCGTCGAGGATGCGCACGGTGTCGCCGGCCGCGAGCAGCGACTCGGCGATCGACGATCCGATGAAGCCTGCTCCGCCCGTGACCAAGTGCAGCGTCATGCTTCGCTGACCTCCGCCCGAGCCGTATACATCAGGGGGCCGCCGGGCGCCCGGGCGCGGCACGGACTGCCGGCGCAATCCCCAGCGAAACAGGGAAGGTGTGCGCCGACAGGCGGCTCGTCGAGGCGCTAGCCGGCGCGGCGCCGGTCCGGTCCGCGGCGGTCGCCGTTGAAGGCCGCGTTCAGGGCGGCCCCGAGCTCGTCTTGATCGTTGCGGGGATCGCGTCGTCCCCGGCGGTCACGCAGCAGGCGGCGAAGCTCGACCTCGGTGGTGGCCTGCTCGGTCGAGCGGCTGTGCATGAGTGCATGCGAGCCGCACAAGGTGGCTCGGGCGCCGCCGCGGAGCACCACTTCGAGTAGCGCGCGCGCGTCCGCGGACTGGCATACGCAACACGAGGAACCGCCCTTGGCCATCGATGCGCGCTCGTTCATACGTCGACCAGGCTCGCATCGCCCCGTGCGCGCGGCCAAGTATTCACACGCCCTGACCGACCTTCACACGCCCTGACCGACCTTCGAGAGGTCGTGGCGTGTGATTCACACGCCCTGACCGACCTTCGAGAGGTCGTGGCGTGTGATTCACACGCCCTCCTCGACCACCGCGGCGGCCCGGTGCTATCTCCCGGGCGCGACCATGACCGAGTCGAGCCCCACCAAGACGGAGAGCGCGCGGAAGCCCGCCAAGAAGAAAGCCGCCCGCGTGGTCCCTCCGCCGAGCTCCGGCGAGGGGGTGGCCGACTGGCGGACCTGGGGCGGCGTCGGCGCGGTGCTGGTGGTCGGCGTCGTCGCCTGGAAGCTCCTTGGGTCCAGTTACAAGGGCGACGTGGAGACCATCTGCAACGGGGAGACGGCCTCCGGGTTCACCCTCGAGCACGACACGTCCAAGGTGACGGCGTACATCCGCCAGCACCTCGACACCCCGGAGGGAAACGAGCTCTTCTCGACCATGAGCGACGCGAAGCTGGCCGAGAAGGCCAAGCACCTGCAGAGCGAGTCGAGCAAGGTCGGCGTGCGCTCTTGCCCGCTGGTGGAGGCGTACGAGAAGCTCTCCGCCGAGGGGGAGTACCGCGCCGACGTCCAGCATCTCTGCTCGAACAGTGCCTTTCCGCACCTCGGCGAGGTGGACGACGCGGCGCGCCTCCAGCGCCTGGAGGACTGGATCGACCAGGCGGCGAGGAGCCCTCGCACCAAGGAGCTGGCCGAGCCCCTCCGGCAAGGAAGCCCGGCGGACCGGGCGAAGCTATTGCGCGAGACGGCCGCCAAGGTCAACGTCTTCAGCTGCGATCTGGCCAAGACGCTGGAAGGTCCGATCCTGCCGGCCCGGGGAACGGGGCAGCCCGTGGTGCGCCCGTACGCCGAGCCTCAGATCATCGGCACCATGAAGCCGGAGGATCTGGCCAAGGCGCTCATCCAGGTCACGCCGGCCATGAACGAATGTTACAAGAAGGGACTCGAGAAGAAGGCGGATCTCGAAGGCAAGCTCGCCATCAAGATGAAGATCGATCCCGCGGGCAAGGTGACGGGCATCGCCCCGGCAGAAGAGGCGGTTCCCGACAAGGACACGACGGCGTGCCTCGTCCAGGCGATGCGGGGGATGGAGTTCCCCAAGAACCCGGGTCCGCTGGTCAGCGTCTTCATTCCGCTGGAACTGACCACGACGGCGCTCCCCACCCCGGGCGCCGCGGGGGCGCCGAGAGCGAGCGCCTCGGGTACGCCCCCGTTGCCCTCGGGCGTGCCGTCGAGCCTCGCGCGGCCGTAAGGGGCAGAGGTCCGGAAGACGAAAGGAATACGCGCCGCCCCGAGACGGGACGAAGGGCGAGGACCTGCGCGAGGCCCGGGAGCGCACCCCCATGGGTGGGCGGGCGCATGGCGATGGGTGGGCGATCGCCCCCTGCGTCAGGATAGTTGCCCGCGTTCCCAGGCCCCACTCCGCGGCGCATTCCTTGTCCCCTATCCCCACCAGTACGACACCTTGAGAATGATCACGTCCGCCGCCGGTGCTCGCCGTGCCGCTCCGAGGTCGAGCGTCGCCTCTTCGCCCGGCGCCAGGGAGACGTTGGGCACCTGCGAGCGCGTGTAGACGAGGTACAGCAGCGAGCCGAGGCGGTACTCCCAGCGCAGTACCACGTTCACGTTCAGCACCCCCTGCTCGAAGTCCGGATTGCTCGGGGGCGGAGGGGCGGGGCGAAGGTCGGCCAGCCGCACGATGGGCCTCGGCCCGGTCGGGTTCGACAGGTAGCTGAGAAAGCCGTCGTAGTGACCCGATGCGAGGAAAAGCTGCGCGTACCCGGTGAGCGTGAGGCGCGGGGCGAAGGTGTATGTCGCGCGCAGCGTCGCGCCGAGGCTCTTCGCGTCCAGATGGCCGAGCAGATACTCGCCGGCCACGGAGCCGGTGGTCACGTAACGCGGCTCGCCGACGTTGGCGGTGAAGGTCGGCGCGAGATCGAAGTCGAGCTGCGGCAAGGCGCGGAGGAGCAGATCCGCGTCGGAGTAGAAGTTATACCCCCCGTGCGCCAGAGCCTGCGGGCGCACGTGGAGCGCGACGGCGATGGCTTTCGTCGGGTCGCTCTGGATGCGCGTGTCGTTGCCCACCACGATCGCGGCGTGCTGGAGCGCTGCGCCGTCGCCGAACTCGCGGTCGTCGTAGAAGGTGGGGCGCCAGTGGAGCTCGACGGCGTACTGCCAGAAAACGTCGAGCTTGCCCGAGGTGTTGACGTTCACACCGCGCGAGATGGGAAGGGTGCTGGTGTTCTGGTTGTCGAAGTAGTTGAGGCGCGTGTGCGTCTCCAGGAGCTTCCACCAGGGGACCAGCGTGCGGTATTCCAGGTCGAACCCGTCGTAGATCACGTTGCCGCGCGGATTGAAGCCCAGGTCGTTGACGTCGAGCTTGCGGTCCGCGTATCCGCCCCAGACGTCGCCCACCCAGTGCTCGCCGCCCTCCTTGCCGACGTAGGCGGTGGCCGCCGTGCCCACCTGGCCGGGGCGGATCACCGTGCCGTCCGGCACCAGGCGCGGCGGACCGTGGTCGAGCATCGAGGCACCGACCTGGCCATTGCTCGCCCAGTCGCCACCCGGCGAGCGCCATCGCCAGTCGCCGGCAAGGACGTAGGCGTCGTCGAAGCAGCGTGCACCCGGAGCGACCAGGGTGGTGCTCCGCGCTGCATGCGCCGACGTCGGACACACCGTCTGCCCGGCGGTGCCCGGCGTACCTGGCGCCACGCGCGGGTAGCCCGCGGCATCCTCGGCGCGCGTCACGTTGGTGGCCAGCAGCCCGACGTAGGCGCGATCACCGAGGTCACGACGGAGCCGGAGCACGTTCCACGCGGACAGCGGTTGCACCACGCGGGAGACACGCGACCGGTCGGCGGCCAGCACGGGCACGGTATCGGGCGCGGTCAGGGCCTGCAGGGTCCCCACCGTCCAGCCCTCGGCCAGGCGTCCGGTGAGCTTGCTGGCGCCGTAGATGGTGCTGGGGAGAGGAACGTCGAGGAGCCCCTCGTTGGGGCGCAACGTGGGGAGCGGCGGCACGCGTCCGATGCGGCGCGTGTACACGAGCTGCCCGGGCGTGGCGAAGAGGTCCGTCCCTTCCAGGAAGAAGGGTCGCTTCTCGGGATAGTAGGTCTCGTAGGTGGTCAGGTTGAGGACGATCTGATCGGCCTCCACCTGCGCGAAGTCCGGGTTGATGGTGGCGTCGAGGGTGAGGTCTTGCGTGAGGTGCCACTTGAGATCGAGCCCCGCCGAACCCGCGAAGTCCGTGACCGCCGGGAGGTTGCTGGTGAAGGTGGTGTTTCCCAGGGTGGGGACGGTGAGGCTCGTCGCGTCCTGACGGCGTGCCCGCCCGAGGACGAAAGGACGCAGCTCGAACGGGGTGCGCGCAGAGAGCCCCGCCAGACCGTCGAGCGTCCCGTAATGGGAGACCTCGCCCCCCGCGGTGCGGGAGACCAGCGCCCATTCGTCGGTCTCCTGTTTCATCGAGAGGTAGCGGCGCACCTCGAAGCCCCACGACTGCACCGGGAGCGACTGGTAGCGGAGGATGCGAAAAGGGATGCGGTACTCCGCCGACCAGCCGTTTTCCCTCACCGATACGCGCGCGTCCCAGTTTTCGTCCCAGTCGATCGAGAAGTCCGTGTCGTTGAAACGCACCCCGTCGAGCAGCGCCCCGCCGGCGTTCACCTCGAAGACGAAGGCGCTCTTGCCGTCGTGCCGCGTGTCGAGCGCCACGCTGACCCAGTCTGCCTCCACCTCGCGATCGCGCCGGGTGAGGCGCACCGTCACCGGGGCGCTGGTCTGCTCGCAGTCGACTCCCACCCAGAGCGCCTGGTCGTCGTACACCACGCGGACAGTGGTGCGCTCGGTGGCGGCCGCCCCTTCCATCGGCGCCTTCTGCGTGAACGCCTGCGCCGCAGGGGCCCGACGCCACGCCCCGTCGTCCAGCCGGCCGTCCAGCACCGGCGGCTCGGACACATGGACGGCGGTGACGTGCGGCGCGGGGAGAGGCATGGCCGGCGGATAAGACGCTTCCACCCGTTTCGCTTTGGGCCCCTGTCCGCTCCGATCAGCGCTGCGGGCTGGTGTTCGCCGAGGCGGTCGTGAGCGTAGGCTCCAGCTTCGCTGGGGGGGTGGCCTCGCTGATGGCGCGCGGGATGCGCCCCCGGTGATAGGCGAGATCCTCCGCCGAGCTCTCGGCCGGGAAGCTCATGCCCATGTACGCGACGAACTCCTCCGCGAGGTCCTCGTCTTGCTGACGGTCGTACCCGAGGACGTCCCATACGCCCAGTCGCGAGCTCAGTACGTGAGAAATCTCGTGAGTCAGCGTGCGAACGAAGCGCGGGTTCGGGACCAGGACGCCCGCGGCGTTCCTGATGAGCGGGTCGTTGCGCAGGAAAAGATGGTTGAGCGAGTCGACGTAGAGGCCCCAGTAGCAGCAGCCCGGCGCCACCGCTTCGAACCGCGACGGAATGTCGTTGAGCGCGCGGGTGGACTTGCCATCGAGCAGCGTGTTGCCTGGGAGCAGCGAGATGGCCGGGAGAAAGTCGGGCTGCGCGTGCAGGCGCGGGAGCCTCTTCGAACGGAGGAAGTCGCCGTAACGGTCGAAGGCATCGCGGCAGGTGTCGTCGATGGCGGCCAGAGACTGCGCGGTGGGGGACGTCTCTGCACGCAGCGCGTCCGTCGACCGCCACTCGACGATGCGCATCTGACAATGAGGCAGCCAGATGGGCTGGGTGAGGCGTTCATCCGGGCGCGGCAGCGCGTCGAAGCGAGAAAGGGAGGAGCCGCCCGACGAGGGCGTCGCAGCGAACGCGACCACAGCCAGCGTCGTGCACGCCAGGAAGCGCGCGATGCGCGACCCGAGGACGAAAGGGGGGCGCTGTCGGCTCATGATTCGCGTCGCGATTTCGGACGAGACGCATGTGCGGTCACGTAGGTCGAGGACAAAAGCGCCACATGTGCTCGCGTTCGCACAGCTTCACGTTAGCGTGCTGTACGGCGTTGACCGCCTGTAAACGCGCGGCCGAGCTACATTTCGGTCGCATGTGCGCGCATGGGGGCGACAACCGCCCACAGCGGGCCGCGGAGTGCGACGTCCACCCACCATTCGACGCCACCCCACCCAGGCGCCCGCTCGGGGGCGCGTTAGCCTCTGGCTCCCATGTGTCGGAACATCCGCGTCCTCTACAACTTCCAACCGCCGTCCACCCGGGAGGAGATCCGGGCGGCCGCCGTTCAGTACGTGCGCAAGGTGAGCGGCCTGCAGAAGGCCTCGAGCGCCGACGAGGTGACCTTCCAGCGCGCCGTGGAGGAGGTGGCGAGCGCGACCGAGCGCATGCTGGCGTCCCTCCAGGCGCGGGCTCCCCTGCGCACCCGGGAGGGAGAGCGGGACAAGGCGCGCGAGCGCTGGAGGATCCGCGAGGCCCGGCTGCGATCGCCCGGCTGACGACGCGGTCGCTTGCCGAGGGTCGGTCCTTGGTGGAAACCTCCAGGGGCCCCTGGTCCATCCATGAGCGAGAGCGACCCCCCCAAGCGGCGATTCGATCCCAACGCCACCATCCAGATCGACCTGGATCAGGTGCAGCTCGAGGACGCCCGGGCCACGTCTGCCAGGGAGTCCTCGGCTCCGGCCTCGCGAGGGACGACCCCGCCGCCGCTCCCTCCTCCCTTGCCCATCGTCACCCTGGCTCCGCCGCCGAACCCGGCAAAGACCGTGGTCTACGTGGCGCTCTTCGTCGTCCTGATCGGCCTGGGGATCGCGGGCGGGCTCCTGGTCGGGATGCGCGCGCGACGAGGGGTGGCACTGGCGCCCGCGGCATCGCCGGCGAGCACCGCCATCGCGACGTCGTCCGTCGCACCTTCGGCCTCCAGCGCGGCCCCCACGCTGACGCTGCCGACCATCGAAATCCACTAGCCGACCAGCAGCACGGCGTCCAGGATGCCTCAGTTCGGCTGCGCGGCGTCGCCCTCGGGCTTCTGCCCCGAGTCCACTTCGCGCGCGAAGTGACGCGCGAGCTCGGTCGCCCGGGCGATGGCGGCCAGGGCTTCCTCCGGGGTGAGCATGGCGATGGCCGTGCCGATGAGCCGGTGCTCCTGATCGATGATGTTCTGCGGCGCCTTGATCTCCCGGAGACGCTGCAGCCGCGCCGCTCGCATGGCCAGGCGCTCGATCCAGTAGCGAGGCTCCTCCGGCTCTTCCACGCCGTCGGGCAGGGGCACTTCGGGCGGCGGGGGCGGCAGCGGAGCCGGAGCCTGGGCCGGGGGCTTCTTGCGCCAGAACATGACCCTTCCATCTGTACAACCGATCGAGCGATCGCGCAGCCCCGGCGCGGCCCTCCCTTGCAGATCGCGATCCGCGCCGGCCGGGAGCCCTCAGCGTTCGAACCGTCTGACGCCCTTCCGCAGGCGAAAGCCGACGACGACCGGCGTCGAGGACGCGGCGTGCCGCGCGTGGGGGGACCTCGCGAGCGCAGCGTTCGCTGGTGCGCTCGGATCGAAGGTCCTTTCGCCCAAGCCCATCACCTGCAGATCGAGCGCGTCGAAGAGCGCACGCAGCGCCGAGACGGCGTGCGCGTGGTGCTCGACCTCGAAGGTGCGCCCCTCGTGTCGAAACGTTCTTCGCATGCCGGCGCGGAAGGCGTCCGGATGAAAATCGGTGACGACGATCTCGCCTCCGCTCCGGAGGACGCGCGTCCATTCTCGAAGCTCCTCGTCGACCGCGCGCACGTGGCCGAGCATCAGCGTCGACACGACGACGTCGACGCTCGCGTCGGCGAACGCGTCGAGCCGCATCCCCGCACGCAAGTGCAACGTCGCTCCCGGGTGCCGGGCGCGCAGGCGTGAGAGCATCTCCGGCGAGCTGTCGACGCCGTGCAGAAGCCGCGGCCGGCGTGCGAGAAGCCACCCCCAGTGCCGCCCCGTCCCGCAGCCAACGTCCGCCACGACGCCGCCCTCGACGGGGGCTTGCGCGGCCAAGCCCGCGAAGAGGTCGGCCTCGAGGAGGAGGAGCACGTTCTCCGCTTGCGCGTCGTACGTCTCCGACCAGAGGCGGTACGCATCGCACGGCGTCAGCCGCGGCACGCCGCGACGGGGCACGAGGAGGGCGCGCAAGCGGCGATAGAAAGACGTACTTTCGGCCCTACCACGCGCGCGAGCGCATGCCCACGCGCAGCGAGCATACGCACCGCTGGCAGGTCGCGTTGCACGCGACGTCGAGGCCGCGGCGGAAGCGGACCATCTCGTCGTCGAGTAGCGCCCGCAGGCCCTTGTCACGCACGCTGCCGACGGCGGGCTGGAAGAAGCACGGGCGGAGGGTTCCGTTGGCCTCGATGACAGCGCTCGCCCACGGCGCGTTGCACTGCACCTCGGGGAAGGCCCCGCGGCCCTGGTGGGCGCGGTAGTAGTTCGCCAGCTTGTGGAGCTTGTCGCCGCTCTCGGCGACGCGGCCGGCGCGAAATGCGTGCGCGTGCGTGGAGAGCGCCTTGTCGATCACGCGCTCGAACTCGTCGGCCTCGGCGGGCTCGAGGAGCAGGCCGTGGGGGTTGGGCGTGGCCCCGGACGGGCCGCGGCCGAACGAGTCCGAGCTGACGTCGGCGGCGAGAAACGAGATCTGGTCGACGCCCATCGACTGGGCCTTGTCGATGAGGTCCGGCAGCACGCGGAAGTTTCGTGCCTGGAGGGTGGAGCGGGCGCGGACGGGAAGGGCGGGGCGGAGCGCCTTGAGCCGACGGACGCCGCGTTCGACGGCGTCCAGGCCGTCGACCCCGCGGATGGCGCGGTAGAGGTCGCGCGTGTGGCCGTCGAGCGAGATGGTGACGGCGGCGAAGCGGTCGGCGATCGCCTGCGCGTGGCGCTCGAGCGCGAGACCGCTGGTGAGAAGGTGGAGGGCGACGCCCTGCGCGAGAAAAAGATCGGCAAGGTCGAAGACGTCGTCGCGCACGAGGGGCTCGCCGCCGGTGAAGACGACGAGCTTCGTGCGAAGGGCGGGGAGATCGCGGCAGAGGGTGGCCACCTCGTCGCGCCGCAGGTCGGTGGCACCGTCGGTGCGCCACCAGTCGCACGAGACGCACCTCGAGTTGCAGCGGGAGGTCACCGCATAAAGAACGATGGGGAGCGCCCACGTGCGATGGGTCCTCACGTTGAGCTGCACCAGCGCGTTCCCAGCGAGACGCGCGCCGGCGAGCGCGCGGGCCGCGTCCGCGGCGCGGTCGATGGCGCGACGGGCCCATCGCGTCGTGCGCTCTCGGTGCATCCGAGCTCGTAGCCCGTCCCGCCCGGCGGGGCAATGCGGCCTTCCCACCCATCGCCGATGGAGCTCTCAGGGCGCCCCGTGAAAGCGGAGCCAGGTGCACCCGTCGCGATTGCCCAGATCGCAGGCGCGCGACATGGCCCGCAGGCTCCGTGCCTCGTCGCGGGCGTATCCGTCGGGGCCGTCCTCGAAGAGGAGACCGATGAAGGCGCACGCTCGACCGTCGCGCCGGTCGCACGCGCGCTGCCAGTGGTCGACGGCGTGCTGCGAATCCCGGGGAGCGCCCGCATCCTCGGCGGCCATGAGCGCGGCGTGCAGGCAGCCGTACACATCGCCCCCGGTGCAGGCATCACCGAACAGGGCGCGCGCGCGCGGCACATCCCGCGCGACCCCCTCGCCGTGCTCCAGCAGATGCCCCAGGTTCGAGCAGCCCAGCGCCTTGCCCATGCGGCACGCGCGCTCGTAGAACGAGGCGGCGCGCGACAGATCGCGGGGCACGCCGGAGCCGTATTCGTAGGCGTCGCCGAGATTGCTGCAGGCGAGCCCGTGGCCCAGATCGCACCCGCGCTGGTAGGCGGACGCCGAGAGCGCGAGGTCGCGCGGGAATGGCGCGGTGCCCGCATAGAAGGCCAGACCGAGCTGCATGCAGGTGTCGGCCGCGCCGGTCAGGCACCCGTGCTGGTCGTCGAAGCGCTGGTGCAGCGCCGGCGCGTCCTTCGCCGGCGGATTGGCGCGAGCGTCGGAGAGCCAGCGCAGACCGGCCATGCACTCCAGCGCCACTCCTCCGTCGCACGCGGTCAGCACCATGGCCAACCCGCGCTCGGGGTCGGGCGCGACCCCCCGGCCATCGATCCACATCCGTCCCGCGTAACCGCAGGCGGGCGCGTCGCCGAGCGAGCACGCTTCGGTGAGCATGCGCGCCACGCAGGCGACCTCGCGCTCGTCCCCCGCGTCCGCCCAGGCAGTCAGCGCGCGGGCCGCGCACTCGGCGGCGGAGGATCCCGCGCAGGGCCCCGCACCGGCGCCGGGGCAGGCGTCGGGGGCCCGCTGGAGCGCCATGCGGGCGGCACGCACGCCGTCGCAGCCCTCCAGCGGGCAGGCGGGAGCGAGAGGAGCCGACGGCTCGAGGCTCACCGGAACGCGACCGCACGCGGCCAGGGCCAGCCAGAGCGTCGTACCCAGCGTGTGCAGCCAGCGTCGAGGGACCAACCCCGCCCAGCATAGCTCGAAGCGCGAGCCCGGATTGTGAAGCTCGCGCACGCCGCTGGTGAAGGGTACCTTCGGCCCCTCGCCCATGAATGAGGTCGCCATCCTCGGTTACGGACGCTTTGGTCGCGCGCTGGGACAGGTTCTGGCCGAGGGGGGGCTCTCCCATCGCGCGTACGATCCCGCGGCCGGCCCCGGCTCGGAGATCCCGCGGGAGCTTCGCGCGGATTCGCTGCGGGATCTCACCTCTCGAGCGACCTTCGTCGTCGTGGCGGTGCCCGTTCCACGGATCCATTCGGCGCTGGTCGACCTCCGGCCGTACCTGCGCCCGGATCAGATCGTGCTCGACGTGGGGAGCGTGAAAGTGGGGCCCGCCGCCGCCCTCGCCGAGGTGCTGGGCGACGCCATTCCCTGGGTGGCGACGCATCCGCTCTTTGGTCCCCACAGCCTGGCGCTCGCCGAGCGGCCGCTGCGTGTGGTCCTCTGTCCGGCGGCGGCGCATCCGGCGGCAGCGGCTCGCGTGCGGCAGCTCTACGAGCGCATCGGGTGCGAGGTGGTGGAGCAAACGCCGGAGGGCCACGACCGGGTGATGGCGCACACCCACGCGCTGACGTTCTTCGTCGCCAAGGGGATGATCGACGCCGGCGCGGGGATGGAGGTGCCCTTTGCCCCGCCGAGCTTCCAGGCCATCGCCCGCACCATCGCGACGGTGCGCTCGGATGCCGGGCACCTCTTCGCGGCCATCGCCCGGGACAACCCCTTCGCCGCCGAGGCGCGCAAGGAGCTCGTGGCGGCGCTCTCGGCCATCGATCGCGCGCTGGACGCCCAGGCGGCACAGGCCGCCTCCGAGGGCGAGCACGACTCCGCGACCGACTCGACGGGGCGGTTCGCCATCCCGGATCTGGGCGAGCGGTCGCCGGAGCTGAAGCAGGCGCGCGAGCACATCGATGCGGTCGACCGCGAGATCGTGCGGCTCCTCGCGCAGCGGACGCAGCTGGCCCAGCGGGCCGCCAAGGCCAAGGCGAAGCTCGGGGCCCCGGTGCTGGATTCGACCCGGGAAGCCGAGGTCATGGGCGCGCGTCGTGCGTGGGCCGACGAACTCAAGGTGGACGCGGACGCGGTGGCGGACGTGTTTCGCGCGATCATGACCATGGCGCGCAGAGCGCAGCGCGTGTAGCGGCGCTTCAATGCGCAAGAAGCTTCTCGAAGCGCTCCACCGCCTTCTCCATCACGCTCATGCTGGGCCCGAAGGAGAAGCGCACGTGCGACTTGAAGCGCGAGGCATGTCGCCGTTTGCCCGGGTTCACGTCGAAGAACTCCCCCGGGACGACGATGACCTTCTCCTCCAGCGCGGCGCGGAAGAAGCCCATCCCGTCGCTTAGCGGCGGAGGAAGCTTGTCCACGCATCCCCAGACGTAAAACGTCCCGTCGGGAGCGCGGTCGACGCGGACCCCCAGCCGCTCCAGCTGCGAGAGCAGGTAGTCGCGCTTGGCGCGGAAGGACGCGTGGATGGCGCGCGTCTCGGCGACCACGTGGTCCTGAGAGAGCAGCGGGACGGCGGCGCGCTGCAAGGGCTTGCTGCCCCCGCCGTCGAGGAAGGACCCCGCGCTGGAGAGCGCCTCGACGACGTCCTTCGGCGCCAGCGTCCAGGTGACTCGCCAGCCGGGGTAGCGCCAGTTCTTGGTGAACCCGTCGAAGAGCACCACCGGATCGCGGTCGACGTCCTCCACGTAGCGCGCCGCGCTCTCCACCGGGAGCCGTCCGGGCGTGGCGCGGTAGATGTAGTGCGAATAGAACTCGTCGAGAACGAGGGCGCAGTCGAGCTCGCGAGCCGTCGACACCCAGCGCGCGAGCTCCTCGCCCTCGACCAGCTTTCCCGTCGGGTTGCAGGGATTGCTCATGAGGATGGCGGAGAGACCCCGGCCGAGGATCTCGCGACGCAGCTCGTCGGCACCGAAGGCGTAGGCGCGCTCGGCCTCGAGGAGAATGGGGATGGCGGTGAACGCCTTGAAGATGTCGAGGAGCTCCTCGTATGCCGTGTAATCCGGCAAGAAATGGCCGAGGTTCACGTGGCCGAGGCTCGCCGCCGCACGCGTCAGGGCCGCCCGCCCGCCCCCCGAGACGCAGACGTTCTCCGCGGAGTACTGGGAGCCCATGCCGCGCCGATAGAGGCCGTTGTAGAGGGAGGCCACGGCCTCGCGCAGCTCCCACAATCCGGCGATGGGGGCGTAGTCCTGATCGTCCAGGCCGACCTCGACGTGCCTCACGCGTGGCGGAGCGCCCGGCAGGTCGCCGGTCTCCGGCTGCCCCTGGCCCAGGTTGCACCACTCGGGATCGCTCGGCGAGAAGCCATGCTTCTGCGCCTCGGTGGTGACGTAGATGACGCCGGTGCGCGGGACGGGGCGAAAGGCGCTGTGCTCGTAGGACATCGCCGGGGCGGCTTTAGCCCAGTGCGCGGGATCGGTCTAGCGGCGGCCAATGCCGTCCGCGTCCCGGATCGTCACGACGGAGTCTGGCGGGGCTTTGACCGAAAGTCTCCTAGGCGTGGTAGCGCACACGGGGTCCCAATGCTCCGCGCGCAGGTCGTCGTCATCGGGGGAGGCATCGTCGGCCTGGCGACGTCGCTCGCCCTGCTCGCGCGCAAGCCCGGCGCATCGCTCATCGTGCTGGAAAAGGAGAACGTGCTCGCGGCACACCAGACGGGGCGCAACAGCGGCGTCATTCACAGCGGGATCTACTACAAGCCAGGCTCTCTCAAGGCCGCCACCTGCGCGCGCGGGCGAGCGCTGCTGGAGCGCTTTTGCCAGGAGCACGGCGTGGCCTTCGAGCGCTGCGGGAAAGTCGTGGTGGCGACGCGCGTGGAGGAGCTGCCGCGACTGGACGCCATCGAGCAGCGCGGGCGCGCCAACGGCCTGAGCGGTGTGCGCCGCATCGGCGTCGAGGAGCTCCGCGAGCACGAGCCGCACGCGGCCGGCGTGGCCGCCCTCTTCGTGGCCGAGACGGGCATCGTCGACTACGCCGAGGTGGCGCGCGCGTATGCGGCCGAAGTGACGCGACGAGGGGGAGAGGTGCGCCACCAGGCGCGCGTGACGGCGATCGAGCGGCGAGGCGCGCGCATCGTCGTCTCGACCGGCGCGGGCGAGGTGGAGGCGCAGGTGCTGGTGGCCTGCGCGGGCCTGGAGAGCGATCGCGTGGCGCGGATGGCGGGCCTGGCCATCGACGTCGCCATCGTCCCCTTCCGCGGCGAATACTGGATGCTCGCCCCCGAGCGCGCGCACCTGGTCAAGAGCCTGATCTACCCGGTGCCCGATCCCTCCTTTCCTTTTCTGGGCGTGCACTTCACCCGGCGCCTTCGCGGGGGGATCGAGGCCGGACCCAACGCCGTCCTGGCGCTGGCACGCGAGGGCTACAGCCGGACGCGCGTCGACGCGCGCGACCTGCTCGACATGGCGCGCTGGCCCGGCTTCTGGAGGATGGCGGGTCGCCACTGGCGGGCCGGGGTGGCCGAGCAGGCGCGGTCCCTCAGCCGCAGCGCTTTCGCGCGCGCCTGCGCGGCGCTGGTGCCAGAGATCGTGGCGCGCGATCTGGCACCTGGCGGCGCGGGCGTGCGGGCTCAGGCGGTGGCGCGCGATGGTGCGCTGCTCGACGACTTCGCCATCGCCGAGGGCGAGCGCATGGTGCACGTGCTGAACGCCCCCTCGCCGGCGGCCACGGCGTCGCTGGCCATTGGCGAAGAGATCGCCGCTCGGGCGCTTCGGTGGCTATGATTCGTGTCATGCGCCCTTTTCTCGTTCCGCCGCTGGTCGTGGTCGCTGCGCTCGCTGTTCCCTCCACGGGATGCAAGAGGCTCGCGGAGAGAGCCGAGGAGAGGGCCATCGAGAAGGGCACCGGCGGTCAGGTCCAGATCGACGACCAGAAGGGCACCTTCACCGTGGTCACCGACGCCGGCACCATGACCATGGGATCGGCGGCGACGCTTCCCGACGATTTTCCCAGGTCGGTGGCCATTTACCCCCACGCGACACCGAGCTTCGCGGCCAAATCGCGGGACGCCAAGGGCAAAGAGGCGTGGTCGGTCATGCTGCAGACCGCCGACTCCAAGGACCAGGTCGCCGCCTTCTACAAATCCAGCCTGACGGGGTTCACCCAGGCCAGCACCGTGGATATGGGCCAGTCGACCATGAGCGTCTACCAGAGCGCCAGGTACGACGTGTCGCTGATGATCGCCAGCGAATCGAAAGCCAAGACGGCCATCACCCTGAGCGTTGCCTCGAAGTAGACGAGGAGCCTCTATCCGGGGATTCAGCGATACGTCTTCGCGAAGAAGTAGGCGGTCATCGTCCAGGCGACGCCGATCACCACCCAGCGCACGTACTTCGGGCTGACCCGGCGGGCGATGGCGGCGCCCGAGTAGCCGCCGGTGATGCCGCCGACGATCATGAATACGCCCGGTACCCAGCGCACGGCGCCGGCGATGACGAAGGCCACCACCGCCACACCGTTGATGAGCGTCCCCAGCGCGTTCTTCAGGGCGTTCATGCGGTGGATGTGGGTCATCCCCAGGAGGGTCAGCACGGCGAGCATCATGATGCCCATCCCGCCGCCGAAGTAACCGCCGTACACGCTGATGGCCAGCTGCGCGATCACCACCACCGCGAAGGGTGCGCGAGCGCCGTGGGTGAGCTTGCGCGACACCGCCCCACCGAAGGTGAAGAGGACGGTCGCGAAGAGGAGAAGCCACGGGATGAGGAGGACGAAGGTACTCTCCCGGGTGCGAAGAAGGAGGACGGAGCCCACCAGGCCGCCGGCCAGTGCGGCGAGCGCCAGCGGCAGGAGCTCGCGCTTCACCTCGCCGAGCTCGCGGCGATAGGCCACGACGCTGGCGATGGCCCCGGGCCAGAGCGCGATGGTGTTGGTGGCGTTGGCGGGGATGGGCGGCACGCCGGCGAAGAGCAGCGCCGGGAAGGCCACGAAGCTTCCGCCCCCGGCGACGGAGTTCATGGCTCCGCCCACGACGGCGGCGAGAAAAAGGAAGAACCCCGTGGTGAACGTCACGCGGGCAGGTCACCCTCGGGTGAAAAGGAGCAGCTTGTAGTCGGCCAGCGGCGCGAGCCAGGGAGCGCGGTCGAGCAGGCGCTCGCCGGCGCGGAAGATGGCACCCACGACCGGGCGCGGCAGGTCACGCACGCTGAAGATCAGGCGAACGGGGACGAAGCCCATGCGGTCGCCCGCGACGAGCTCGAGGCCCGCGCGATTGGCGCAGGCGATCCACTCCTCGAGCCCGAGGTCGAGGACGCGGCGAAGCAGCGGCGAGCGATGGATGGGCTCGAGCACCAGCACCCGGCCGCCTTTCCGGACCAGGCGAGAGACGTTCCCCATGGCCCTCTCCAGCGACGGGCGGTCGGCGCACGCCACCGAGAAGCAGCCGAGGACGATGGCGTCGTCGAAGGATCCCGCGCCGATGGGGTCGAGGCCCTCGACCACGTCCCCCTGCTGGAAGCGCACGATGCCGGAGGACACCAGCGCAGACGACTCCTCGCGCGCGGCCTCGACCGTCGCCGGCGAGAAGTCCACACCCACCACCCGCCGGGCGCCGCGCTGCTCGGCGAGCCAGCGGGTGACGCGCCCGGTGCCGCAGCCCACGTCGACCATGGAGCGCCCGTTGACGTCACCGAGGGCCCTCTCGAGGAGCGCGCGTTGCCGCTCGTCCCACAGGGCGTTGTATGCGTTGGAGGGCCAGAGCGAGCGCGCCATGCCGCGCCGGGCGGAAGCGCGTGCATCCCAGTACGACGAGACACCGTAGAGCGCGTCGCGGGTGCGCCGCTCTTTGAAGAGCTGCCACACCGTGGACGAGCCGGTGCCGCCGTTGCGGCCTTCGCGGACGGTGTGCGCGGAGGTCACGGCCCCTCCGTCTCGATGCGAATATGGGCCAGCGCCGCGTCCGCGCGCGCCACGGCCTCGTCTCGAGTGCTCCCGTGCGAGAGGACGTACGCCGCGCGCTTCGCGCTGTCGGTCAACGGCAGCACGTGCGCTCCGGCGGGGACGAACACCTCCGCGTCGTCGATGCCTTGGAGCGCGCGCGCTTCGGGCAGGCCCAAGACCGCGCGCACCGCACCGGGGCGCGCCACGAGAAACTTCGCCACGGCGCCCCCGTGAGCCGGCGCGACCTGGCCCTGGTGCTCGAGGCCCGGGTCGCCCACCGCGACGCCGAGCACTCGATCGTACAGGTCCACGCCGCTGGCCAGGCGCGTCACGTCGGCGTCGAAGCCGCCTCCCAGGCGCGCGGCCGTCTCGAAGAGGACGCACCCCGTCAGTCCCAGCGCCACCTGCGAGTAGCAGGGGCCGCGCAGGTGCCCGAGGGCTGCGGCCCCACGGCGCGCCTCCTCGACCACGCGCGCTTCCTCGTCGAGCGTGAGACCGGAGGGGTACGCCTCGGCCAGCATCACCCCGAGGGGCTTGCGACCCGGGACGGTGAGGCGTTCGGTCACGCAATAGCTCACCAGACGCCCCTCCTCGATCCAGCCGTTGACCGAGTACTCGCGCCCTTCCAGAAAGGACTCCACCACCACCAGCGACAGGCCCACGCTGGCGGAGTGGGCGCGCGCCTCCTCGAAGGCCTGGGCGAGCTCGTCTTCGTTCTCCACCCGCGCGACCCCGCGCTGTCCCCAGCCGCGCGAAGGCTTGACCACCAGCGGGTAGCGGCGATGGCGAGCGAAGGCCCGCGCCTCCTCGAGCGTCGAGCAGCGCGCGAAGTCCGGCACCGCGACGCGGTGAAGGGCGTAGGCCGCGCGCATGGCGTCCTTGTCCTGGCAGCGGCGGACCGTCTCGGGATCGGCGTAGAAGGGAAAGCGCTCTCGCGCCGCCACGTCGGCGGTGGCCTTGAGGGAGACCTCGCTCCCGGTGGTGGTGACGGCGTCCGCGCGCACGCGCCGGACCAGGCCGGCCAGGCCGTCGACATCGCGGGTGGAGACCTCGTGGAACTCGTCGCACAGGGGGACGGCCACCGCGCGGGCATTCATGTCCGCCCCGATGACATGGAACCCGCGCCGCCTGGCGGCCCGGATGAGGGAGAGCTGCGGGAATCCGCAGCCCACGACCACCAGGCGAATCACTGCGCCGGCTCCTTGGCCAGGGCGGGCGCGGGGGTGCGAAGCGGCGTGGAAGGCAGAAGGGGTGCGTGATGGGGCGCGGGCGCGGGAACGAGCGAGGTGCGGTGAAGCTCGTCGGGCGCCTGGTCGTCCTGAAAGTTGAGGCGCTCGCCGATGTTGTAGAGGGGACGGCCCTGGGCCTGCACGTAGATACGCGCGATGTACTCGCCGATGACGCTGGTGGCGATGAGCTGCATCCCTCCGAGAATGACCACCGCCGCGAAAAGCGAAGGCCACCCGATGAGCCCGTAATCCCAGAGCATCTTGCGCGCGATGACCCACAGCCCCAGACCGAAGCCCACGATGGCGAAGAGAAAGCCCAGCGTCCCGATGTAGCGCAGCGGTTTGCTGGAGAACCCCACGATGAGATCGAAGGTGTGGTTGAGGAGCTTCGTGAAGTTGTAGTGCGTCGCGCCGGCGTGCCGCGCCTCGTGCTTCACCCGCACCGTGCCGATGCGCGCGCCGCTCCACACCAGCAAGGCGCTGAAGAACTTGCGCCGCTCGGGCAGCGTGGCCACGAGGCGTGCGATGGGCGCGCTCATCAGGCGGAAGGTGGACACATCCTCCGGGAGCTCGATCTCCATCATCGAGCGCATGCCCCACTGCATGGTGCGGGACGCCGCCACACGAAAGAGCGTGTCCTGCCGCCCTTCCCGTACGCCGTAGACGACGTCGTAGCCCTCGTTCTTCTTGGCGATGAGCCGGGCGATCTCTTCCGGGGGATGCTGGAGGTCGCCGTCCATCTGCACCAGCCACCGGCCGCGGGCGTTCAGGTAGAGGGCTTCGACCGCCGCCTCCTGCCCGTAGTTCCGCGTGAAACGCACCACCCGCACGCGATCGTCGCGCGCCGCGAGGGCCCGGAGAAGGTCGGGGGTGCGGTCGCGCGAGCCGTCGTCCACGAAGAGGAGCTCGAACGGCTCGCCCACCTTGTCCATCGCCGCGAGCACACGCATCGCGAGCTTCTCGACGTTCCCCTCCTCGTTGTAGACGGGAACGACGACGCTGTAGATGAGGCGGTTGCTCGAGTCGGCGTGCGGCGGGACCACGGACGGCGGCCGAGCCTAGCACGAGCCCGCGAGGTGAAGACGAGGTGCCCATCAAGGGGGAGCAACCTGCCCATCTCTCCTCAACAAGGTGCCGTCAACGGTCAGCAAGGCTGCCGTCGCTCGAGAGCAAGGCTGTTGTCGGGGTGCCCGAAGGCGGTAGCCTCGACCCTGCGATGTACCTGATCGAGCGCGTCGTCGAGAAGCCTCACCCTTGCGCGTACTTGGAGCAGGAGCAGGCCAGCCTCGAGGTGCAGGTGATGCTCGACGTCACGTCCGGCGAGATGGACGCGCTGCTCGACCGGGGATGGCGTCGCTTCGGCCCGGTCTACTTCCGGCCGGCCTGCGCGGCCTGCAGCGAATGCGTGAGCTTGCGCGTCGTGGTGGATCGCTTCGCCCCGAGCAAGAGCCAGCGCCGCGCCGCGCGCGCCTGCGCATCCCTTCGCCGCGTGGTGGGCGAGCCGCGCGTCGACGCTGCCCGTCTCGACCTCTACGCCCGGTGGCACGCCACGCGCGAGGAGAGCCGCGGCTGGGAGCCCAACCCGCAGACGCGCGAACGCTACGGCCTGGAGTTCGCGTTCCCTCACCCCTGCGCGCGCGAGGCCGCGTTCTACGATGACGCCGCAGGCGGAAAGCTGGTCGGCGTGGGCCTCTTCGACGAGACGCCGCGCGCGCTCTCGGCCGCCTTCTTCTTCCATGAGCCCGCCTACGGCCGCCTGTCCCTCGGGACCGCCAACGTGGTCGCGCTGGTGGCCGACGCCCGGGCGAGCGGCCGGCCTCACGTTTATCTCGGGTTTCGCGTGGCGGGCTGCGTTTCCCTCCGTTACAAGGCGACGTTCCGCCCGCACGAGCTTCTCCTCGGCCGGCCCGGGCCGAACGAAGAGCCCCACTGGGGATGACGGGCGGGATGAGGCGGGAAGGCGCGTCGCTGCCGCACCCTTGACAGGGACCCCCCTGCCGCGTAGCTTCCCGCGCCCCTTCGCCCGAAGAATAAAGGTCCTCCCGCTATGCCCTCCCCGGAGACGACGCAGGCCCCCACGCGGCCGCGCCACAAGACGTTCGTGATGACCAAGGCCCAGGCCCAGGCGTCGCGTGCCTGGTGGGTGGTCGACGCCACGGGCAAGCCCCTCGGGCGCCTGGCCAGCCAGGTCGCCCACGTGCTCCGCGGCAAGCACAAGCCCGGCTACACGCCGCACGAGGACACGGGCGACTTCGTCATCGTGGTCAACGCCGACAAGATCGCCCTCACCGGCGGCAAGCTCGACAAGAAGTTCTACTACCGTCACTCCGGCATCCCCGGCGGCTTCCGGGCCGAGAGCTACCGCCACCTGCTCGCGCGCGACGGGACGTTCCCCGTCGAGAAGGCCGTCAAAGGGATGCTCCCCAAGGGAGTCCTCGGCCGCGAGATGCTGACCAAGCTCAAGCTCTACACGACGCCGGACCACCCGCACGCCGCCCAGAAGCCTCAGCCTCTGACGCTCAAGTAACGTCAAGTCAAAGCGGCCCCCCCGTAGACAGAAGAAGACTCCATGGCCTCGACCGACACACGCACGTACGCCACCGGCAAGCGCAAGACCGCCATTGCCCGTATCTGGCTCAAGGCCGGCACCGGCGCCATCACCGTCAACGGGCGTCCTTGCGACGACTACTTCGAGCGCGAGACGTCGCGCATGGTGCTGCGCCAGGCGTTCGAGCTGCTCGAGGCGCAGGACCAGTTCGACGTGTGGGCCACCTGCCAGGGCGGCGGCAAGGCGGCGCAGGCCGAGGCGATGCGCCACGGCATTGCGCGCGCCCTGGTCACGCTCGACCCGGAGAAGCGCAGCGTCATCAAGCGCGCTGGGTTCCTCACGCGCGACGCGCGGAAGAAGGAGCGCAAGAAGTACGGCCAGCCGGGCGCACGCAAGCGCTTCCAGTACAGCAAGCGCTAGGGGAGGGGCGGCGAATGCCGTCCCCGTCCTGGGACGTCACGACGGAGTCTGTCGGGGCTTTGACCGACAGTCTCCTAGACAGCGGGCCACGCTCGCTTTGTGGCGGGGAGCTGTACTAGAAGGGCCAGAGCGACCATGCGGTGCTCCAGGCTCATTCTTGGCCTTCTCTTGCTGCTTGCGGCGTCGAGCGCCATCGTCTCCGGCGCGACGGTGGCCCACGCCACCATCGTGGAGCGGGTGGTGGCGGTCATCGGCGAGCGTCCCTTGCTCTGGACCGAGCTCCTGCACCGCGCCGTGG